>Ga0207642_10000023_pt1 | contig 54361 bp, 73 predicted proteins | sample KBSMisM22_FD_184309 | JGI IMG/M metagenome (GOLD analysis project Ga0207642, IMG submission 184309) | Miscanthus rhizosphere microbial communities from Kellogg Biological Station, Michigan, USA - KBS Miscanthus M2-2 (SPAdes) (version 2) | ecosystem: Host-associated > Plants > Roots >... | reverse complement strand
TGCGGAGAAACTATCTTTCAAGCATCTAAGGCTTGGGTAGTAAAGCCCGCTGATGTTGAGTTTGGAAAAGAGATAATGACTCGTGCCTGGCAGATTGAAACTGCACCTCCATCTATTTATGTTGTGGGTGGTAACGCTATATCAGCTAATTAAGGGAGGCGCCGAGAACGTGGCTGCTAGACATGAATTTGAATTAGATAACGGCAACAAATTTTACATACGCCGTTTTGATCCATTCTTATCCCTCAGTGTATTAGGCGAAGTTCAAAAGAAATTCTTGCCTCCATTGGCTTCATTAATGGAGTCCAATGATCCTAATAATCCTGGTGAAGAGCGAATGAAGGCTGCTATGCAAGCAATGGAAACTATCTCCAGAAACTTGGATGGCCCTTCATTGGTGGGTTTAGTTAAGCTGGTATTGAATAAAGAATACGTTTCTGTTTCTATTAACGGTGATGCCCCTAGACAATTGGATGAAGGTGCTATTAATCTGGCTTGCGATGATGTTTTTGAATTGATTAGTTTGGTTATAGAAGTATTGAGGTTCAATTATGAAAAACTTTTTACGCAAGGCAGAACCCTTATTGGACAGGCAACGCCCCGAGTGGCGAACCAATAGGCATTCTGCGAGAAGATTTTGTTGATGAATTGTTTATCTGGCGACCAATACTTGAAGGTTTAGTAACAATATCTGAAGTGAAGAATGGAGATGTTGACATAGTTGATTTGCTAAAATTGAATGCGCTCATGGATATGCGGGCTGCTGCTGAGCATCGTGAAATTACTCGCGCCAGGAGCAGCAAGTAATGGCTATTGTTCGCGAACTAACTACTCTGCTGGATTTTCGTGTTGATGAAAAGGGATTAAATCAATACGAGGCAGCAGCCAATAAACTCAAAGAAATTGGTATTGGTCTAGGCAAACTATTCGGAATTGTATTTGCCGCCAGTAAGATATTTGAATTGGCTGATGGTCTTGTTCATGCCGGTAAAGAAGCTAATATTCTAGTTTATCAATTGACTAGAATGGCGCGTGCGGGAGATGATATTAATGAAGTTCAAAAACAATTATTTCAAACAGCACAAGATACTGGTATTGAATATACCCAAGCGCTAGAAACATACAAAGAGTTTCTTAATGAAAGTAAAGAACTCAATGTTAGTCAAGATCAACTATTAAAAACTACAAGTAATATCTTCAAAGCATTGCGACTAGGCGCCGCTAGTCCAGAAGCCATACATGCAACTATGGCTACGTTTGAACGTTCATTCCGTATGGGAAGAATGGGCAGACGTCAATTTGGTATGTTAACAGATCAAGCTCCAGAATTAGTAAATGCATTATCAGATGCACTTGGTAAGACTAGAGAACAACTAGATGAAATGGCAAAGGCTGGAGATCTTACTGCTAAAGTATTAATTGATGGATTAGGCAGAGTTCTACCTAAGCTTGATAAGGATTTTGCAGCTAGACCACGCAAGTTAGGTGAAGCATTTAATTATGCGTGGAATGCTGCAGTTAAATTGTCGATGCAGTTATGGAAACTGTTGTCGGCAAATAGTCAAGTTGCGAAAGGAATCATTTGGTTAACCGATCAAGTAGTTAAAGGCTTAACCGCAATGACCACTGCTCTTGGTGGCATTGAAAATGTTTTGCGAATACTTGAAATTACTATTGGAGTTGTGTTTGGGCCTAAACTATTTATGATGCTTGCCAGAGCTATTGCTGGAATGAATCTTTTTTCTGTAGCGACTTTGAAAGCTGCTGCTAGTTGGGCAGTTTTTGGTCTCGCTATAATAGCAGCAGTTGCTATTATTGAGGATTTGATTGGTTGGATTTCCGGTAAGAAATCTGTTATAGGCGATTTACTAGGTAATTTTGAAGATGTAATGGCATTCTTGAAAAAATCATTTGCTAGTGATGATTTCTTTGCTGGATTTAGAGGATTGGTAAAATTATTTCAAGGCGATTTCAAAGGCGCTTTGGAAGAGTTTAAAATATCATTAGGTGATGTAAACGGCTTACTTGGAGATATGCTTTTAATTGTTATTGCGCTAACTGCTGGATTTGTAGTTTGGAGAGCATTGAAATTTTTTGGTCTTATAACAGCAATAACAGGAGTTGTTGGTGCAGTAACTAAAGTTGGCACTGCTGCGGTAGTTGCGACTAGCTCTCTTGAGGCTTTGAATTTAGTTTCTCTTACTGGATTAGCGGGTGGCCTGGGAGTTATATCAGGGGCGCTTGCTTTTATTGCAGCAGGACTTGGTATTGGTGCCATATCTGGTGCGATGAATGCACCAATGGTTGATGAATATGGCAGAGTCGTAGGCACTTGGGGAGGACAACCATTAACACCAACAGTAACTCCTGGCCAAGTAACTGGCCAAACCGCACCAGGAGTAGGATCAGTTACTACTGGAGATCAAAATAATACTGTTAATCAAACGAATAATGTTACGGTAAATGCCACTGATCCTGATGCTGCTGCTGGTGCTTTAACTAAAGTATTTGACACCGCTGCTAAAACAGCACTAGATGCTCTGGCTAGACAAGCTAGAAATGCTGCGCCGAGAACAGAGGCGCCAGCGCAATGAGTGGATTAATTGGTCTTGGCGGGCAAGCGGTTAATTTAGGTAGCACAGTCTATTCGATGTTCTTTGCGGATAATAAGAAAAGTGAAATTGGGGTTATTGCTCTTGATGTTCTAGTCTCGGAAAATCTCAAACTGCCATCTGATGTAACCAAGTATCCTGTTGAAACTGGTGGAGAAGAAATATCAGATCACATTACTCAAGGCAATGAAGAACTATCCATTACTGGATCAATAGCATCTTCATCTAGTGAACTATTTGCTTTTTCATTTGCACCTTGCACTTCTAAATTTATTGATGCTATTAGCAAGTTGCGATCTATGCACAAAGATCGCCAGCCAATAACTGTAATAACAGGTCTAGGCAAATATGAAGATATGGCGTTTACTAGTTTGTCAATTATTCGCAGCAATAGCGGTAAAGATGGTGGTTGGTTAACTATCAATGCTGATCTAAGACATATCAAAAAGGTTTCTCTCAAGCAAGCCGATATGCCAGAGGATAAGTCAGCTTCAGATACAAAAGGCAAGACAGGTAAAACAGAAAAATCTACTGGTCAAAGTGGCAATGCCGATAAACCGCCAAGTAAGGATGCTGAAACAATCACTCGCAAAGTAGTTAGAGAACAACTTGGCATTGATACTTCAAAAAGCAGACCACTTATTGGTGCTGGTGGTGTAATAAATCCATGAATGTTCTTGCTGTATCCGATCTTAATAGTCAAGCGATAGAAGCCATTCTTGATGATGAATTGTATTACATCATACTTGATTGGAATGATAGTGGACAATATTGGGAAATAGGAGTGCGCAATTCAGCTTATCAAACATTGGTAGATGGCATCTCTATGGTGCCCAACTATTTGTTATTTTATCAATTCAAATATGCTGATTTATTCAAAGGCGATTTACTTGCTGCTTGCCCTAACTTTGGCAATGGACCTATACCGCGCGATGGATTTACTTCTGGAGTTTGGGAATTGATTTATATTCCATATGCTGAATTGTTGGCGCTAAATGTTATTTGATAGAGTATATCGTTTGTTGGTTGGTAAAGGCAAAGCAGGAGTGGAAATTACTGACTTGCGAATCAATTTCAGTATTCAAAAGACTGCTGATAAAAATCCCAATACGAATAAAATACAAGTATGGAACTTGCTTAGCACTACAAGGAAACAACTAGAACAACCTGATACGAGATGCTTACTGTATGCTGGATATGCTGAAGATGCTGGCCCGTTAATGATATTTTCTGGTGGAGTAACCCATGCCTGGACTAAGTTTGATGGACCTAATGTGGTTACCGAATTTGAACTCGGTGATGGCGCCCAAGAGATACGTGACACGGCTGTTTCTTTTAGTTATGGAAAGGGCGTCAAATCAACTCAAATTCTTAATGATGTGGCCGGTAAGATGGGGTTGCCGTTAACATTGGCAAGTAATACGCCAGAACGTCAATGGCAAAATGGTCTGTCTCACCACGGCTCGGCCAGGAGTCTACTTGATAAAGTTACTAAAGGAACCAAACTTGAATGGTCAATTCAAAATGGTAATTTACAAGTTATAGAAAAAGGCATGGTTACCACTAGACAAGGCATTCAAATTGATGCTGATTCTGGTATGGTAGGTTATGCTGAACGCGAGAGAGAAACTAAAGCTGAAACCAAACCCAAGAAGAAGGGTGATGGTAAAGCGGTAGAAAAGGATTGGAATGGATGGAAAGTAAAAACATTGTTGATGCCCATGCTTAATCCTGGCGATAGAGTGTTGTTAAAATCTCGTGCTGTAGAAGGTATCTTTCGTATTGAAGAATTAACCCATACTGGTGACAATTGGGATGGCGATTGGCAAACAGAATTGAAGTTAGTTGATCCTGCGAAACCACTTGGCAAAAAGAAATCCACCAAAGGCGGCAAAGCAACTAGAGGTTCTGGTAGTGGAGGTCATGACAATGTTTCTCCTGACGATATAATTGAGGAAGAAGATTTGGATAATCAAATGGTGAAACTAGATGTTTGAACGTGTAGTTAGCGCATTTCAAGACATGCTTGAATCTCGCATGTCTGAAATGAACACTCAGATGCCCGGCACTATAGTATCATATAATGCCGAAACTAATCGTGCTGTTGTGCGTCCTGATTTACCCAAGGCATTAGCAAGTGATGAATCTTTATTACCACCTAACATTGTCGAAGTTCCAATTGTTTGGACAACAAGTAGTGGTGGCAAGTCTGGTTTGACTATGCCGGTTAAAGCTGGCGATGGAGTGATGTTAGCTTTTCAGCAACGATCAATGGAAGGATGGTTATCAGGTAATAAGGATATGCCAGATGACCCGAGGCAATTTGATCTTTCTGATTGTGTTGCAATTCTTGGTTGTGCTCCAACTGGTATATCTGCTGATCCTACTGATGTAGTGTTGCGTTTCAATGAAACCGAGGTTCGTATTACTCCTGATAATAATATCCGCCTTGGTAACAATAATGGTTTTATATCTATTGATTCTGATGGTAATATCATTATTCAAGCTAATTCACTAAAGTTACAAGCAGATACTATTCGTGTTGATGCTGGTGGACATTCGTTTACGCTAGAGGCGCATAGACATACTGGAGTTCAATCTGGCATTGCAACTTCTGGAACGCCGGTATGAGTGGATCGCAAGGCACTTATGATCTAGCATTGTCGAGACTAGATCATGACATGCTGTTTCCGGTGGTTTCCGCGCCAGGAGTAGTGCCACCTAAACATGCTATTTGGACAATCAACGGTGCGGATAAAGTTGCGCAAGAAGTGAAGATCAATCTTCTGGCGTTCTTGGGAGAATGGTTTCTCGATGTTACTTTTGGCGTGCCTTACTTGGAGGATATTCTAGTCAAGAATCCACATATGCCTAGTATCGAAACCATATTTCGTTTCCATATACTTGACGTTCCTCACGTTACTTTGATAACCAGTTTCAATATGACCTGGGACCGCACCAGGAGAACTCTGACAGTTAACTTTGCCGCCAATACTGATTATGGACCGATAAAAGATTCAGTGATATTGGATACTATGCATGTCTGATATTATTCCTAATCCTCTTGACTATGGTGTATTGCCTTCTGGCTTCTCACGTATGCGGTTGCCGGAAATACGACAAGCTATCATTACCAGTTTACAGACTAGCACTGGACTTATTTTTGAAACGAGACCAGACTCAATTACCGGTCAGTTCATCGATGTATTCGCAGAACGAGAAGCGACAGTATGGGAATTGGCGGAGGCAGTATATCATGCTATGTATCCTATATCTGCCTTTGGCGTTAACCTTGATCACGCAGTTAGTTTCTCTGGCGTTAGAAGATTGTTCGCGCAACAATCTCTCGCTTGGATTGTATTGTATGGAGTAGAGGGCACAGTTGTTCCAGTTAATTCTGTGGTTAGATCGAACATAAGCGGAGAGGATTTTAATACAATACTCCCCACGACGATTAGTAGAAACGCGGCGGGCGATATTACGGTAAGCGTAGATACAGCGACTGTTGGACAAGAGTATTATGTCAGACTTGATACCATTTATTATCGCTACACTGCTGTAACCGGAGATACTAATGTTTCGATTGCTAATCAGCTTGAAGCATTGCTGATTGCTTCGCGTAACGTCATTGAATTAGATGCTAATCATATACGGATTTATACAGTTACTAATGTGCCATTTGCGGTAATGGTTTCTACTGGCATCTCTATCTTTAAGCAAGGAACGATAGCTGTTGCTCAAGCGATAAATTATGGCCCAATAGAAGTTGATGCTCATACTCTTACTCAAATTATTACGGTAATTAATGGTTGGAATACGGTAGATAATCTAGTTGATGGACAAATTGGACGTAATCAGGAAACCGATGATGAGTTGCGTCTTAGATATAATAGTGGTGTATATACTCTGGGCGCTGCTACTTTGCCTGCTATTCAAGCTAATCTAGAACAGAATATCTTAGGTTTACAAACCGTTCAAGTCTATGAAAATGTAAATGATACTATTGATGCTGATGGTCGTTCACCGCATAGCATAGAAGTGGTAGCATTTGGTGGTGATCCGCAACAAATATGCAATGAGATATTTCGTCTTAAAGCGGCAGGCATTGATACGTATGGTGATACTACAGCTAATGTGGTTGATGCTTCTGGTTATAATCACCCGATAAGTTTCAGTCGGCCAGAGCCAGTTTACGTTTGGGTGAATTGTATTCTTTCGTTGTATAATGAAGAAGTGTTTCCGTCTAATGGTCCTCAAGTTGTTCAACAAATTATAGTTGATACTGGAAATCTATTTGGTGTCGGAACAGATATAATCATTCAAAGGTTCTATGGTCCGATATATCAAGCAGTATCTGGAGTGGGCAATATATCACTTGCAATCGCAGTGGAACCTGACGCAACTACAACTCCTGCTCCTGGCGATTTTAGTTCTAGCAATGTTTCTATTGCTGTTCGTGAGCTTGCTCGTTTTGATTTGGTTAGAGTTTCTGTAACGGTATCATCTTTGTAAGGGATAGGTAATGTCTGCTTCTCCTGGTTGGGTAAATGGAACTATACCAACTCCTGATGAATGGAATAGTTGGTGGGCTAGAAAGCTAGACAATAATGATTCAATAGTGACTAGTGGCCCCTTTTTACCGTTGAGGGGAGGTGCGCTAACTGGTAACGTGACCAGCGTCACGCCCACGTCGGGCGACCAACTCAATCTGACCAAGAACTATAGCACGGCGATGACTGGATCGCCGCACCAGCAGGTGAACACCGCGAACATCACCGTCCCCTGCGCGCAGGAGCTATGGAACAACTTCGATGATGTGAACTACAACGTCGCCGGCGGCACCGATGCGTCATCCGGCACCCACGTCGTGGCGCGCTACAGTCAAGTGCGCAAATACACTCGTAGCGTCAACGTTCCCAGCATGGCGTTCATCGCTTCGGTGGTGGACTTCACTAATCAGCCTAGTTCCATCGCTGGGCCTTTGACGGGCTACGAGTTGGACTTGGAATGCGCTGGGCCGGATGATCAAACAGCATTCGGCGCAAACGGTAGTCGAGTCGGTATGACGATGAACTTCTATCCTGCGCGCGGCTATGCCGGCAACGATTCCCAGGTGAACGCCGCCTACGCGGTATTCGGCGACACCTCGCGCGTGTCCTTCAAGCGACTGTTCAACGCGAGCGCTGCATGGTCGGTCGCGGCGATTGACTTAACACAAGGTGTGCAGATGACCGGTGCGGCTGGTATTGCGATGAATGCCGGTATGCGGGTGCGGTTCGCGCCACTGCGGGATATCTTCTGGGACACCTCGTTGTTCGCTGCGGCCGGCGGCTTCCACCTCACCGGCAAGTTCCAGGTTGACGAGCTGCTCTACAGTCCCGCCGGCATCACCAGCGGCGGCCCGATCACCTTCTCCGGCACCGTTACGCACTCCGCGGCCTACCTGAACACCTTCGTCGGTGCCGCTTTTACTGTTCAAAGTAATGTAAATATTGGTGGTATTGTTAACATTGGACCGCAAGGCAATGCGAATTATATTCAAATTAATGGATCAGCAGGCGCTGTTACTATTGCTTTAACGGGAACGGGAACCCCAGCCAATCTTGTATTGCGTGCCCTAGGCACTGGCGGTGTTAACATTAATTCTCAGAATGGATCATTATTACAAATTCAAGATGGTGGAGCAGGCACTGCTGTTAATTCGTTTCTTATGATTGCTAGACCAACAGGAACATATGGAACTATAAGCCTAATTGATCCAACCCAAGGTATTATGATAGGAGGAACAGCTACAGCCAAGCTTGGGTTTAATGCAGTTACGCCTATTGCTAAACCAACTTTGACTGGCGCTAAAGGTTCCAATGCTGCATTGACTTCTGTTATTGCAGCTTTAGTTAACTATGGTCTTGTAATAGATACGACAACAGCATAATGTCAAATACTACTACAGGAGTTATTGGCCAACTCGCCATAGGCATTAGTCCTATTGGCACAGCACAGGATGTTATTCTTCCGTTTGGTTTTCCTCATATTCATAGCGAAGTTGCTTGGTCACATTTCCTTGCGCAGCATGTAGGGAAACAATATACAGAAGGTTACGTCAAAGCATTTTACCCACCATTAGATTTACTTGACCAAGCACAATATGATCTACTAACTAAACGTGGCATTCTAACATCTGAAGGCGCTCAGTTAGATGGCGTAGGAAACATTGTTGGTATTGATCGTGAATTAGACAATACAGTATTTCTACCATTCTTTGGTTTCATTTCGCAACCAGCAGGCAAAGGCTTCAATCAAGCAAGAATTAGACATGATAGAGAACCTTATGCAACTAGCCGCACAATGGGAGATGTGGAGTATCGTCAAGCAATACTAAACAAGATCGCGCTAAACAATGCACATGGAACTGCGAACGATATCATTACTATAGTGAACTTTGCACTTGGTGTTACTGGCATTACAGTAATGGATATGATGGATGCGGAAGCATCGCTATTAATCAATGATCTGACCATCACCACTGCTGATCCACGTTTCGCTATCATTGATAAGATAATACCCAGAGCAGCAGGAGTTAGAATATGGCCTGAATTAGTTAATTCTGCCCATACATTTGGGTTTCAAAACCAAGGTATCTACTTTGGTTTTAATATCGGAATACTGGCGCGTCGGCCGGAATCAAATGTTCCGGCGATACCGTAAGGAGGACAGCCAATGTCTAATATTGATCCGTCCAAACCTACCTATGGTCAAGCTTATACTTCATCTGTTAGGCAAAATTTCCAACACGCGAAAGATGAGATAGAAGCATTACAAAATTATGTAACTACTTTTGGCGGACCGTATCTTCCACTTTCTGGAGGAACACTTACTGGTCCGCTAACACTATATGGTAATGCTGCCTTTCCATTACAGCCCGTTACTCTTCAGCAACTTAATGCAACAGTTAGTGGTCAAGGACCATTTCTACCTATTGTTGGTGGAACACTTACTGGTCCACTAACATTGTCTGGCAATGCTACACAAAATCTGCACGCCGTTACTCTACAGCAACTTAATTCAACAGTAAGTGGACAAGGACCATTCCTGCCTTTATCTGGAGGCGCAATAACAGGACCAGTAACGTTCAATCCTCCCCCAACAATATCTGATGGTAGCGGCAGGACAGCTACTCCATCAATGGTGTTTACTACTGTTGCTGCCATGATTGCATTTAACTATACAACTTCTACCTTACCATTCGCGGTTACTTGTCAGGGTTACTACGCGCCAGGAGATGGAGGGGGTGGTGATTTTACTTACATACCTGCAATAACAAAAACTACATCTGCACAAACCAATTCTGGATCAGCGATATTATCAATTTCTAATACATCCACATTGATAGTCGGACAGCTTGTTACTGCTACAGGTATCCCTCCGCACACGTTTATTATTCGTATTGTGCCGAATGTCTCAATAACAATCAGTAAAAATACTACTGCTATTGTTGCTTCTGGCGCTACAATTACTTTTAATGCGTCCGATCCTGATGGTGGTTTTTATTTGGCAGCAACGCAAGGTGGACAGTTGCGCCGTGATGGAGTTGGAAAATGTTTAACAATGGAACAAGCAGGCATGAAGGGCGACTATATTATGCCCTTGCCTTACTTAACTACAGCAGCAAATAACAGTGGTGATACCGGAATAATCTTTTCCGATACCACTGGTATTCAAGTTGGTTGGTGGGCACATCATCCTTCTTTGCCGTTTGGAACTACAGTTTCTGCGGTAACTACCACTACCGTAACAGTTAACAATCCAGTAGGCGCACTTGGCATTAGCATAGGTGATGCTGTTTGTTTTAATCCAGTTGCTACTGATAATACGTTTACCTTGGCGGTCCTTCAGACAGCAACCACCGCCATCAATACTGCTCTTGAATTAGTTGTTGCAGGTGATCGCTTTTACTACTTTGGAATCACCCAGAATGCACCTTGTCTTATTCAAGCATTCACCCATATTCGCGGCCAACAGCCTTATTGGACATCTGGCCGCGCTGGTGCCGCTCCATCTTTTACTGGTGGAATGGTATTACATCCAGCATGCTATATACGCATGAATGGCTTTACTAAGCTATCTCAGCTTTGTATTATTCGTGCTGGTCTGCCTAACTCAATGCCGAATGGTCAAACGTATGCCAAATATCTTGATAAAGCATGGTCAGAAAATGGAGTAATTGCTAATCCAATTGTTTTGAATACTAGTGCTACTGCCGCCTCTGGAAATACTTTAACATTCACAGCTACTACAGGTGTAACTGTAGGTATGTATGCTACTGGGTTTGGTCTGGGAGAATCAATGCGTGTTACTACAGTAACCGCAACGCAAGTTACATTTTGGGGCAATATCAATAATCAAATTACTGCTGGCACACCAATTAGTTTCGGCAGTAACTTTAGATCTATTGGTATTTGGTTTAACCAAGGGGCAATGGAATTAGATCACATTTATATTCTAGGCTTTTATGTTGGTGTTCATGGAACATCAGGCGGTCATAGAATGAATCATGTATATTCTGATTGCGTAAATGGATTTGATATATCAGGAGATGGTAACGGCACAGCATTTAGTAATTTGCGTGCTGCTGCCGATTGCACTGCTGGCATCGTTGCTGCGACAATGACTTGGAATATTGCTACTGATTGTGCTATTGCTGCTGGTGGTAGCAAGTATTGTGCTGGTGATTTATTGCATGATGAAACTGGTAATCTAGTAATCATAAACGCTGTTGATGCTAATGGTTCGGTTACTGCAATTAGTCCATTAGTTTGGCGTGGAGGTTGCTATAAAACACCTCCAGCAACTACATGGACAAAGATCATGCCGCGTGATCCGCAAGGTAGTCAAGGATTAAATGCTACTGGTCTTGGAGCAGGTGCAACATTAGCACCTGTCTTTACACCATATACAGCTACGCAAATCAATTATTTGCCAGGGCGCGGCTTCTATTTACACGATAGAGTTGATGGTTGTGCTTTTGTAGATAGTATAGCTACCGGGCATCATTACGGATGGATTATCAGTAATTGCTGGATTACTGTTGTTCGTGGTGGTTATGAATCACGTTTAATTAATACATTAGGATCAGGCACTATTGGCTTTTGGACGTGGAATTCTCCATCTTGGGTAAATCTTGTAGATATTTACGTTGGTGGACAAGAATATCCTGTATTACTTGAAAATGTAGATGCGCCATATGCTACTATTCTGCCCAAGTTAGGCCAAGGCACTATTACCTATGCACGTATGATTGGTCCACAAATATCTGGTATTGGATTACCGGCGCTTGGTGGTAATAGTCCGCAATCAGCAATTACTATTGGCAGTCATTCACGAGGGGTCATTACTGGCGGAGGAAATATTGTTGGTGGTGGACCTAATGAAAATGATCCCCAAGTTCGTGTTCGCGCTAACGTTATAGACTGGAAACTTTCAAACTTAACTATTCAAACAATTGGAACCGCAACTAATTGGATTGCCATTGATCCTACTTCTGAAGATCATGTTTCGGTCGTAAATTGTAAAGCTATTGACTGGCAGAACAGCAGCAATCCTCTAATTCCCGGCCCGCAACGTGTTAGATATTCCGGTCCTAATGATCGTATTCTTTGGCCACAGCAAATTAGTTTCGATCCAAGTAGCATCGCACCAACTGATAATAGCCCAGCATCCCCATTAACAGTTCATAGTCGTGAAGGTGGTGCTACTGTATCCCGCAATATACTCCTGGCCCGTGGTGGTCAAATACACGATCCGGGTATATGTGGTTTTCTAGGCACTAGCGGAACAGGTGTAGTGTTAGATGCGATGCCTGGAACCATGTTGATTACTACTGCAACTGTTGCTAATGGTGGTGCTGGCTACTGGCCAGGAGATATCATTTACGATCCCAATGGCGGATCATGGACAGTTGCTACTGTTAGTGCAATTGGCGCTGTATTGACTGTTACTAATAGTTCTCCTGCTAAATATGTTGGCGCCACCCCCACCAATCCAGTCACTACTTGGACAGAAGCAACTGGTGGATATAATGGCTTGCTTCAAATTGGTCTAAGCGGTGGTGGAGTTACTGCTGGAGTTCCGGTTATTAGTGGAACACCAACGCCTGCTGGTTATCATTATTACCAAAATCGCGCCTATGTTATATTTGGTGCGCCGGGTAACTATGGGTCTAGTGCTGGTATTCTGGTGCAAAACTCACCTAATCCTGCCGGTGTTCAAGCAACAGCAACATTGACTGTAGGAACATCAGGATTAACACAAGGAGCAATAACTGGCGTAACAATGACCAATGCTGGTAGTGGTTATACTGGAACTGGTCCAACCTATCAAATACTAACTGCACCACCATCAGGTTGCACTCTTACATTAGGCACAGGAGTATCTGCTAATGCTGTTACCATTGCGCCAACAGCAGCAACATCAATACTGTTAGGTAACACAACGGGCAGACTTGGTTTCAATGGCGTTCCTGCTATAACAAAACCAACAGTAATTGGTGCTAAAGGTAGCAATGCCGCATTAGCGTCTTTGCTAAATGCTTTGGCGAGTTACGGTCTTGTGTTAGATACTACAACAGCTTGAGGGTCAGATGATAGATAACAATACTATGATTGAAGTGGTAATGACTGCCCAACAATGGAATGCAGTATTGACCTATTTAGCAGAAGGACCATATAAGTTAGTTGCTCCATTGGTGAATGATATACAACAACAATGTCAACGTTATGACACTGATAGTATTCGCCATCGAACAAATGGTGAAATTATTCCTCCTGGCCAGGAGTTAGCATGAGCGATCCTATCATCAACAACATCACTATTTCGGTTACTGGAACCATAGATTCATCTATGGTGATTTCGCTAGATACATCAGGATTAGTTGTAGTTGATACTATACCAATACCAATACCACCAGAACCCACACCACCGCCAATACCGGCAGCGGAAACCTTGACGGTTGAATTAACTTACCAAGGCAAAGTCTATTTGTTCGATGAAAGTATTGGCATTGATTTAGGTGATTATGTAGAACCTGGTGGTCATTTCGTTCAGTTGTGTATGCTAACCATACATCCTGAATTGCCAGGATTTAGAGTGATGTTCCGTCCTGATGCTAATGGTCACCGTGAAGAAGTAGTATTTGAATTAGGCGGAGTATTTGGCAACCCTACGCCATTTAATATGCTAGATTATACAGTCAAGATCAAAAGAGGCGGCCAGGAGGTTGCTAATATTGCCGCGCCAAGTCATTATTGGAACTCCAGATGGCGTTGGCAATCTGCGCCACGCCCTATCATTTATCCGGTTGATGATTTGATGGGTGATATATTGCCTTGTTATAGTGAAGAATTATTTGGTGATAAGATACCTTTGTCGGTGCCACGAACTTATACTAAGCCAATGGATCTAGCTGGCATTACACCATACATACCTTCTACTGGCGAGCGAGATGAAATTGGTTTGTTTACTGAAGCGCAAGCCGAATATCTTTGTCAAAGAACTCAAACCGCATGGGCATCAGTTCAAGCGCAACTAGAAGCTAGCGGCACTATACCTTGGCATTTTCGCGATGAGAAAACTAACGCACCATTAGATGTCAATGAATATCCACAAGCAACTATGTATGGTTCTACTGGCGATCCGTTGATTAAAAACCCGACCAGTCCAATAACATTAGATGATTCGCACGAGGGATCATTTGCTTTTCTGTCATTTGCATTGACAGGAGATCCATATGCCCTAGAAGAAATGCAATTCTATACGACATATAACACTATTTGTGTGCCGCCTAACGCTAGACAAAACTGGAACCTTGGCCATGCAGTAAGAGCAGTAGCATGGGCATTACGCGCATTAGCACAAAATGCTACGATGACTCCCCAAGAAGTGCCGTCTTGGTTAATGTCGCGCGACTATTTCAAAGCGTTGTTAGATCAAGAGCGCGAATGGTTTATGACGCGATGGGTTGGTAGCACTACTCCACCAGCTAGTAACTTCAACATAGTTAGTGATGGCAATGGTGCACCGGCATCGCCACCTATTCCTGCTAATGGCTACGTATCAATTTGGATGGAAGATTTTCTTTCGGCAGTATTAGGTTGGATTGTTTGTGCTGGCCATGAAGATTGGCGCCCAATCATGAATTGGAAAGCCAAAGATATAATGGCAAGAACAAATGGAATATCAGGATGGGTTCGTGCAGTGCCAACATTGTATACTATGGTGATAAGAGGAACATCGTCTGGGCCTTATGCTGCTGATTGGTTCGAAGCATGGCAACTCAATGAACAATTCCAATCCACTAAAGTTAAATATACTGATGCCAATGCATTTCCAACTACACTCGATTTGACTTATCCTAGCTATATTATGGGAGCATTAGCATTGTTGAGTGCTGCTGGCGCGCCAGGAGCAGATGACAGTTACGCTTGGATACTTGAACAGATGCAAAAGAATACTGTAACCAATAGCAAATACCCTAGACGGAAATGGGCAATTGCTCCTGGCCCGGTATCTGTGTAAAGGAATAGTTGAATGCCAGCTAATTGGTTTAATCGTTTTACAAAATGGTGGGCTTCAAGCGGCACTCTACAAGACCCTAGTGATACGCAAGCTGCCGCTGGTTGGTCTTATATTGGTCAAGCCCCACCTACTATTGAACAATTTAATTCTGTCCAGCAGTGGAATGATCAAAAGGACAACTATCTGTATGGTCAGATTGCCAGTGTATTAGCTTGGGGTGGACAAACTCCAATAGATACCAATCCCAATACATTGCGCGATGCGATTAGCGGCAAGTTCAAATCAGTTCTTACTGCTAATACAAATTATTATGTTGACTTGGCAGGCAATGATACTACTGGTAATGGTGCGATTGGCACACCTTGGCGCACATTACAATTCGCAGTCAATTGGATAACATCTCATATTGATCCGGCAGGCTTTAATATCAATCTTCAATTGAAAACTGCGGGGACTTATGCGCAAGTTTTTTTCGCAATTCCTATCAATGGAATGTGGATGATTACTGGTGATAAACTTAACCCAAGAAATTATATCGTAAAAAATACTGATGGCCCTGCAATCCAAGCAACTCAAAGTATAGTAGTTGTTGCTCAAGGGCTTTCAGTAGAAGCCACAGGCATTAGCACTGGACAAGATTACAAGACTCTTGGTTATGGCTTATATGCCAGTAGAAGTGCTGTAATTTATTACGATGCTGTTGCACTTGGTCCATGTTCACATGGACAAATGGTGGCAGATAATGGTGCCGTAATATATCCGTTCAATACCACACTAACTACATTGAGTGTTTATGGTTCATCACCATATATGATTACTTCAGCAGGGGCAGCTAGTATTACATTAGTCAGTGTAACAACTACATTTACTGGTTCTCCAAATTATTCTTCAGCAATAATACAAGCAGGAGCGGTAGGGCAAGTGAACGCAACGACTTGGCCTACATCTGGAACTGTTACTGGAGCAAAATATTTAGCATTTCTTAATGGCATTATCACTACAAGCAATGGAGGGGCTACGCTACCGGGTAGCGTAGCAGGAACAGTTGGAACTGGTGGACAAATACTCTAATAGGAGAAACACTATGTCTGATGAAATCAATGTCTTACCTGTTGTCCCACCACCTGTAGTTAATTTACACGCTATTCCTGAAGAAGTTGTGGCCAATGCTAATGCTCTGATTGAACAAGCTAATATAGAAATGGGCAGAGTGCCCCCGCCAGGAGCAGAAACAGAGGAACAAAAAGAATGAGTATTGTCACGTTACTGCTAATTATACTTGTGATATTATTTATATTGATGGGGATGGCATTCAGGTTATTACGCTAATGCGCCATATGGGCCTTACTATGGTGGTGGTATAGGTTTCGTTGTATTGATAGTGATATTGTTGCTTATATTTGGTGGACGCATTTGGTAGATGTCCGAGTCGAATGGCAATGGTAGACATGGCTTAATTGGTAGAATAAGCGACAAACTTATTTCCGCATTGCCACCAGCATTTTTGTTATTGGTTATTATTAATATTATATTTCTTGGATTTGTGGTGTGGTTCATCAATAACAATGCTGAACAACGTAATGCTTTGCTAACAGAAATTGTGCGCAAATGTTTATTGCAACAGGGAAAGTTAGAGTAATTGTTTTCTAAAATTGCTGAATGGGGTTCTGTGGCCGCTGGCACTGGTATTGCCTTTTGCATTGCCTTAGCACTAATTATAGCATGGATAATATCAGGACCAATATTTAATTGGTCAGACACTTGGCAACTAGTGATCAATACCGCTACAACAATCGTAACATTTCTAATGGTATTCTTATTGCAACATACGCAAAACCGCGACACTAAAGCAATTCAATTGAAACTTGATGAGTTGATTCGTGCCAGTGAAAATGCCGACAATCGGGCAATTGGTATTGAGCGGAGAACAGAATAATGGCGTGTGGCGCTTGCACTAAAATTCGTTCAATAGTTATCAATTACATTAGAATGCCGGTAAAAACTAAGCCTTTACCGATAAAGAAATAGTAAATACCAAGAACCCCACAATTGCTTGTGGGGTTCAAGGTAATAAACCGCCGATAATAAATCGCCCCGAGACAAGACCGCTATGCTGGATTTCCAGGGTCACGGTCAAGACACGGAGACGATTTATTACGTTGTATCACGTAGGATCAGCACTAGAAAAGTTGCCGGGTTCTGTGTTTTCCATATTCTCTTGTTAGTAATCAGTATCATAGTCATCTTCACCAGGATCATAGTCAGTGAGCACCTGCTTGATGTGCTCAATTACATCCTGTGGCACAGTAGGACCATCAGTGTTGCGATACGCTATGTTGTCGAACAAGTATTCAGCTTGTCCCAAACTGATGTCGTAGTATTTCATCGCAGCGTAGAAGCCATCTTCACCTTCACATGTAGGGACAAAAGACACAGCATACTCACGCATGGCATCCTCAGTCTTGTCCCATGCCTCCGCGCTAGTCAATGGCACATCCATGATGATGCGAGGGCCATCAGACTCAAACTGATCAAGCAGCCATGATGCCTGCAAGATCAAGCCTTCAGCCATACACTTAGGATCAAGTGCAGCCCATCCCAATGCACAGCATGTAGTGCCACACTCATTGGTGTTGCTTGTGGCCCATGAACTCATGTCGAACTTCTTACGCAGGATCGTTACATCCTGCATGATGGTGATCAAGTGTTCTAGACGTTCAGTGTTCATTTGGTGTGTCCTTCCAACGCTTGGTTGTCTTGTCCCATGTGTAACCCCAATCACGCATGACTGTGTGCTATTCGTTCATCAGCCTCCATATAGCTGAATAGGATAGATAGACGAACGTCATTTGTCGCGTTTCGTTACTGCCGATACGTTTCAATACAATCTGATCATGAAGTTTATCAACATTGTCCAAATACTTTCTGCGTCCTGAATTCTCAAACACAGAGAATATCGTTTGGACTTCCCAAATACTGTCGTGGTCTAGTCTACCAAAGTTGAGCAGTTTCGTTCCCAATTCGATTTGAGAACGATGGATGAAAACGTTGTCCGATCCCTGCCATTTGGTTTTGGTGCGAGGCTGTGAGTTCTCGACAACCAATTTTAGTTTTCGATTGGTAACCATTAGTGGCACTCCTGTCGAGTATAGCCAAGTGAATTCGTCCGCCCAAGACATTCTATTGTCCTGTTGTCAGAACGGATAGAAGTATGAGTTTGACCAAGACTATCTCTGCGAGAAATACCAGAGAAATGGTTACCATTCCGATCAGTGCCGTCAATGTGCGTCTGGCCAATACTGTCTTTCCTAGTGTTGAGAGTTTGTGCATTGGCTCCAACAGCAAGCATACTGATGGCGATAGCAATTCGTAACTTTTCCATTTATTTTCCTTTCTAGGTTCCACCATGAGGTGGTCGCTCCTGGCCCGTAGCTCGGCCAGGAGAAATCAAGACAAAGGCTGGTAGCATGTCATCAGCGGGCGCCATCGCTGTCCTCTTGGAACGATTCAATTAGCCGCATGATCACTTCACTGTTGATGCTGCGCATATCAGTAAGCGCAGCATCCCGTAATTTATCATGCAACAGCGGCGGTATCCTGACACTAATGCGCGGCCAATCTTTCGTCATGGTTGGTCTACCGCCCTTGTTCATGTCGCGGTTAATCCTTCTCTGCTATCGCAATGTAAATATCGTCTGTGTAGTTGGTCAATACATCCAGCGCATTAGCAGTCTCTGTCATGCCGCTAATGGCGCAGTCTCGCATCAGCTTGTGGATCATTTCTTCAATTACCATGATCCTAGCGTTTGCTTCACTGCGAGTGATCTTTTTAGCCGGCGGAATGATATTGTTAAACATTTCCGTTATCCTTCATCTGATAGCCATGTTCGCATACAAGCGCAGGGTTTATACTCCCCCTTACCATTGCTGCGGATCATTATTATTTTGCCATGCCAACAACCCGTTTCGGTTTTTAGCGTCACCTCGTCAAGGTTAATCTTAACATCAAGTGATTTCATATCACGCAAGATAGATGCAGTGCAATTATCTTTGTCACGTTGAATGCGTCGGGCAATGGCATGCAAGCTAAAGCTTAGAGCGCTGTCACTTTCAAATAATAACTCTTTCTTGTTGGAAATCAGCTTCATTTGCGTAACTAAGATATTGTATTCCTGCTCTGCCCAATGATCCGCCTTGTCTTTGGCAATGGTCAGTCGAATTTCTTTTACTTCAGTTTTGGAATATTTTACGTTCACATCAAAATTAAAACGATAAATATCCTCCATACCTTGCCAATGTTTTATGACGCTATCCAGTTTGGTTTGCCTTGGACGTTTGTTATCACGCTCTAAGCCTCTTATCTTTGTCATGAACAAATCATACTTACTATCTTCCTTAGCTAGGTCTCTGAGGAACTGTCTGGCTAATCCAAAATATTCTCTTGGGATAGCATCTTTCATTTTCATTCCTTGAAGTTACTCCTGGCCCTGCGGCCAGGAGCGTTGCACTTCACACTCGGACGGTAGACAGCGCCATGGCCTAGGCTTAGGTCACCTTCACCAGCTTGCCATTTAGCAGCTTGCCAGTGGCATACCAGCGATGTGGCTCGGGGTAGTGTGGCCCCTCCAGATAAACCGTGCCGTTGCTGGCAAGGGTATGGCTAAAGGGCCCGGGTTGGAAAACTTCAATGCTCTGGCCATTAGCCAGCGCATCCTTCAAAGCCTTTTTGGTTTTGAAGTTGGGATTAACATACGCCATTTATATGTCCTCCATTTCATTGTCTGGCCAAGTGAAACACTTCTGACCGTCATCCCACTGCATACCCTCTGGGATTAGCCAACAGTCACCGTCCATATAGACGGTATAAGTTACATCATTAAGGCTTACCTTGGCATGGTCGCAAACGTTGTCCCAAGCTTCCCAATACCAATCATGATCAGGACCAGCCTGTAGGGTTCGCCAATCACGACTAGATATCCCTGAAACATCCCTCCTATTAGCAAAGGAACAAGCAAAGTCTCTGGGAAGATAGCGGCCACGGTTACCGTCAAGCCATAGCAAAATTTCGGGTTTGCTTGTCATGCTGCTAGCTCCAAAGCGCCATTAGCGATAGCAGCTTTGATAAGTATCCTGGCTTCCTTGGGCGAGGCTTCTACAACAATCTTAGTTTCGTTGATAAACTCAATTGCCAGGATTGCCCGATGCTTTTTCAGGGCGCCAATGATAGCGCCACCAATTAAGCCAATGGGGCCAAGCAAAACTGTCCCGGCTGCGGCATAGCCAAGACTCTTGCCAAGAGAACGGTAGTTGCTTTCCGTTACCTCTGTGACATTGACAATTTGATTAGCGGCAATGGTGGTCTTAAACCAAGCCCCACCACCCTTAAGTTTAAGGCTTTGCAGTGTGCCAAAGAACGAATTAACTTCAGCAGAGGTATAAGGTGGCTTACCAGTAGGAGTAACCGAGTGTAAGACTTTCATAACTAGTTATCCTTTCATTTGCCTTGCTCTGCATTTTACATCCGGGGCTTGCTAACCCGGCAATGGCTGCATTAAGGTTACTCCTGGCCGTAGCGCCAGGAGTCGGCATGTTGAACATACTAGTTTAGTTATCCTCCATACAGATTAGATTGGTGCGTTGCGCTTATTGCTTACTGACAGTGGGCCTGGATTGATTGCCCGGTTCTGATCCATTGCCTCGACAATTAGTTTATTAGCATGGGCAATGGCTGGTAGTTGTTTAGCATAGGTGGCAATAACCCTTAGCTTGAAGTTATCAATACCGCCATGCTTCTTGATCCATCTTCCTAATGCATCATCGCCAGCCTTTCTTAATTGCATTGCAAAATACTCTGACGTTGCGTTACGGCAACCATACCAAAGTTCCTCAGTTGCCATACATGATACCTCTATCAGATTAATCATTTACCATTGTCCTTATTATCGGCAGAGTTGATACCGTCATTGATGGCATAGGGCACTTCTTCTACTAGATCGGCATACATCAGAAACTTGTTGCGATTAAATCGTCGGTTATCACTACCAAGAGTGGTAGCAATTGACCTAACATCCATTTCCCATTGGCTACGCCTGTTTGCATCGTCAGGCTTGGTGGTTTTGAGAGTGTAGGCTATCAGGATGTAATCTTTATTTGTCATGTCACGTCCTTTGCTTTGCTCTGCATCTCTCATACGGGGCTTGCTAACCCGTCAATGGCTGCATTAAAGCGCCCTGGCATTGTTGCCAGGGTTTAGTCTATGGCGTGACAACGTAGGACGTGACTCGCCATTCCGTTTCTGGCTGACGCTGCCGGATGATGGCGACGCGATCCTCGGCCTCGGCCTGCGTGCGGTATGCGTCGAGATCGACCCATAGCCCGACGCTCTTGACATACATTTGCACGACCCACGGCGTGCGCTTGCTGGGGTTGGCCATCAGGCAGCCCTCTCGGCCAGCAACTTCTGCAACAGTGCCTCCATCTTCGCCCGCTTCTTCGACATTCGAGTATGGAACGGGCGAATATATCCGCAGACGCCGCACTCCCTACCCTCGGCGGCGAGGCGCGGGCGCTGCCAGATCGGAAACTCTTTGCAATTGGGACAACGGACCTTGGTCATTTGTCTTTCCCTTTCGGTGGCCTTGTAATTTTTAGTTCCCCCAAGGAAGGCCAAACTTGTCAGCGCAAATTGGTCCGTAGCCAACTGACACTGACCGTGCATCGGTCAAGTCTCTAGCGCAGAAACAGCAAGAGCCAGTCTGCTTGCCATACAGGCTAGCAACCTTGGCAGGGTTCGCAGCGAAATTGACCAGCAACGCCGTCAAGCTCACTGCGGTTTGGGTATCCACCTTGCTGGAAAGTTCCCACTTTCCCTTGGTATCAACCCGACCATACCAGATATTTTCACCAAACTTCTTGCCGTCGGTAACGTTTACCGTGCCAGGATATTTGCTAGCTGGACCAGCAATCGCCAAAGCTATCGGCTTACCATCGGCCATTTGCAAGCGAACCTTGGGATGCTTCAAGTTTTTAGATGCGGTATTGAACAGGTCAATAACGCCCCTGAAATTACCAATGTCCACGCTAGCAGCCGCAGGCTTTGGCTCAATCAGCTTCTTGACCCAAAACAATTGCTTTTCTGACAAGCCACGCTCGGCAGCCTGCATCAGCAGGCTTTCAGCAAATTCCCTAGAGCGCTCTGTCATAGTTGGCAGTGCATCGCGCAGGGCTTCTAGTTCTTCTTTCATTTCATGTCCTAACATTGTCGGTAGCGTTTAAGCATTTGAAGCAACGGGATTCAGATGCAAAACTGTTTTATGGCTCGCGGCCTTCCATCATCGCAGTGTCCGATAGATAATCAGACCACATATCGCGAAGCTGTTTGAAGGTCATCGCCCGGCAAGCGGTCATGTCGAGGCCGTCTACTTCGCAGAGCTTAAGGATATCGGCACGTTCTTCATCATTCAGGCTCTGGTGTGTCATCGGTCTGTTTTTCCCTTGCTCTGCATTCTTCCTACTGGGCTTGCTTACCAGTCATCGGCTCATTAAGGTTTAGTTCTTTTGATTGGCTTTGCTTTATTCTGCTCTTAACCCCGGACTTTCACGGGACTGTCACTAGGGCCATCTCACTGTGGGCCGGTCTTTTCTCTTCTTGTTGACTAAGATATAGAAGCTAAGATGGTAGTTTGCAATACCTTTTTGGCACTTTATGGTGCCATGTTGATCACGTTTTCGTGATCACTTTGTGCTCGGTGACCTGCGCCTAGGCGCCCTGACTTTGGGCGAGTAGGGTAGGCCATGATCACCATGACGGTCTCAGAGCACCGCCCCAAGCGCGGCAGTTTGGCTGATGGCCAGCCTTATGCGGATCAAGCCTCTTGCGTATGGGAAGGTCAGGTTTTCACGACCAGGAGCGGTAATGGCGCAACCATGAAACTGGCCAGGGCACTGGTAACGGCGGGGTGTCCTGATCAACCGTGGCAGGCTTGTCGTAATGACAAGCGCCAATTCTATGGAAATAGTATTTATCAACTAGCAAAATTGACAATTAACAGTGGGTTTCGCGCTGATCGGTGGCAACCTAGACCAGATAGCCTTTCTCGGCCCTAGGAAGCCGCTACAGCGGTTTTGGCTGTTTTCCGCTACTACCACTTAGCCAAAAAGTTGTTCACGTTCGTTCTAGTTCAGTTTACCTTATGTTCCTGTCAAGGAAAAAGATTAAATCTTTTAGCTTGACTTCCTGACAATCGCAGAGACGCATACATTCATGCTCCTGGCGCAGAAAATGAGGGGTTGCATGTGCCAGCGAATTAGCCTAAATTTCTGACACTCCGCAGGCTATCGCGGGGTTGGGTTCTTTGAAACGAAAAGGAAAAGATATGTCTGACGCTCCTAAGCGCCGTAGCTTGTTTGCTGCCGATATCGCTCTGCTGAGAGAGTTACAGAGCATGGCAGATACCGGCACCCCAATTCCGTTTGCGGAATTGGACTTGCAGCAAAAAGCTGCGCTGTTGCCACAAGGCGAAGTTAGCCGACTGGTAAAGCTGCAACTTGCGCGCATCAAGTATGACAGCGTGACCTATGCACCGGAAAGCGTGACCATTGATCCCGCCAAGGTGACAGAGTTCCAGTCAACTATTGATGCGCCGCCAAAAGAGTATGTTGCGCCGAAGGCCAGGGCCAAGGTGGAAAAGCCGAATGTGTTGGCTAACAGCTTCATCTCCATCTGTGAGCCGGTGGCCAAGCCCCGCAATCCTGGCACTGATGCCGGTCACAACTTCAATCTGTATGCTAACGGCATGACGGTGGAAGCTTACTTGAATGCCGAGTATGACCGCAACTTGCGGAACAAGCAGGGCAAATGGTTCAACGGTCCGAGCTACCAACTGCTGTATGCCGATATGGATGCCGGCAATGTCTGGATACATGATCAGGCGGGCAATGCCTTGACCAAGGAGCAGATTGCCCCGCGCACCAAGCGCCAAGAGCCTGAGGCTGAAATGGCGCAAGCTGCCGAGTAGAGTTGTATATACATCGCGCCAGGGGTTATGCTCCTGGCGCGATTTCTCTGTGCAGGGAAATCGTTGCGTGATCGAGCCAGACGACCACTGGTCGTCTAGATCGATTAAGCAACTAATTTTATCGATTGACTTTAGCGCCATAAAGGCGCATCATTCCGCCTTGGCGCAGCTTGATGGCGTCAAATATTCGATATGAAAACGGAACATCTTCCATTTCTGGAAGATGAAACGACAGGAGAATGAAATTTATGGAAAAACTAGAGGCGCATCCTTATGCTGATGTTTTCCCGCTGGTGGAAGAAAGTAGCCCCGAGTGGTTGAACTTGGCTGATAGCTTAAAAATTAAAGCTTATACGCCAGTGTGGTTGTATCAGGGGAAAATCCTTGATGGTCGCACCCGTTATAGCATTGCGTGTAAGTATCCTGAAATTCAATTGGAATTTAAGGAATTTATTGGCACAGATGAAGAGGCATTAGAATTTTCTAGAACAATGAATAATGACCGGCGAAATTTAGATGAAAGCCAACGTTCATTAGTCGCTATTCGTTATTGGTATCATGTAAAAAATGGTGGCCATAAGATAACCAATGATGATTTGGTTAAGTTGTTTAATGTTAGTAAATCTTTAATTGCTTTGGCTCATAAAATCAATAGTGCAAATCAACAAGAAAAACATGCATTATTGCAACCAATTTTGCGTGGCGATTTACCTGTTACTCGCGCATATAATTATTTCAGTAATTTGTCGCCGGACAAGTGGGAAGTTGCTGCGATAAATAAGGATAGGGCGCAAATATTATTAAAAGAGGCTAAAGAAGCTAGGAAGATAGATCATAAGAGAGTTAATCAAGCGCCTATTGACGGCGAAATTCGCAATGGAATTAATAAAGCGGCGATTAATAGTGGATTGGCTACTTATCCTGTAGTCTTGATTGATTCGCCCGACACGATGGAAATGGATCAGTTACGTTCCATTATAATTCCTGCTGAAGATGATAGCTTAATATTTCTTTGGTCAGAACTATGTGAGATAAAAACTAAAATAGAAATACTAGAGGGTTGGGGATTTGATTACAATATCGCTTATGTTTGGCATAAGACGGATAGTGGCGATGCTCAATTGCTATTGCTTGGCCAGAAAGGATCAGGAGTAACTATTAAGGATAAAATGAGACTATCTCAGGGAGCAGTATGTAAGGAAGGCAAGCCGCCAATATTCAAGGCTGGCATTACCAAGATGTTTCCTGACGTTCCTAAATTTGACCTGTTTGGTAAGGGAAGGGATAAACAAAATAATTGGTTTCATGGTGGTAATGCAGAGTCAGTAATTACAAGAAAGCCAAGAAGAGTAAAACAACAGGAGGAAATGACTGATGAAGAAGTAAAGGCAGCGGTTAAGGCTGAAAAGATAGTTATTATGCCAAGAAGGTATCATCCAAGGGAAGGTAAGTAAATGCCACGTAAAAGTAATGTGTATCCAATGATACATGAAACATTGAAGAATAGCGCAGGATATTTCTTCAATAAAGATGATGACGGTTGGATACCCGGTGAACATATTAGACAAATTGGTCGGCAAATGTGCTTTCCATCTTCCTATGGGGAAGATGGGAAGAATAGTGAAGATAGAGAAATGGCTAAACTAATAGATGGTGTAAGAGAAATTGCCAGAAGAAAGGGAGAGAGATTTGAGTTTAATCGTAATTTTAGAAATCCAGCTTATCGGTTTAGGTCAGCACAAGAAGTTACATTAAGATCAATTGAAAAGAGAGATGAAAATATAGGTAAACTAATAGATTATGAATTGTTAGAATTGGGTTATGATATTGAAGATGGTATTGCTTTAGGTAATGCTGAAATGATTACCATGATGCGTGAAATTTATGAAGCCAAGCTTTATGCTGCTAGACAAGAAATTCACATGGTGATAGAGAGGTGGCATGCCGCGCAAAAGACCAAGCGTAAAACCCGTCGCAAAAGAGCCTAATTTAACAGTTGAAGAGAAGTTTGTCTTGCTAATGGCGCTAGATCGTCCTGTGCCATGGGCGCAAATCTATTGCAAGGCAGTTGATACGCTATTTGAAAAGAGTATGTTATGGTGGCATCATAAGGATGAACGCGGACCCTACTATTCTACTATTATCGTAACCAAAAAGGGGAAGCTAGAATATGAGCGAGCAACTAAAAAATAATGGAGATGTAAATTGTTAGCGCAACTTAAGATTCGCACTGAATACTCGTTTCGGACATGCTATGGTCCTATTGAACAAGTTGTTAATCGGTTACAGAGTAGCGGCATTATTGCTGCTGCTATTACTGATCGCAACGGCACATTTGGCCACATAGCATGGTCAAGGCTTTGCAAGGCCGCTGGTATCAAGCCAATCTTTGGCGTGGAATTGGCGTTTACGCCGGATGTTGCAGTTAAAGAAAGAAGGCAAGAACTTTACTATCTCCCGCTCCTCGCCAGGAGCGATGCAGGGTTGCGAGAGATATATGCAGCGGTGGAAATGGCGACTAGCCATTTCTACCACGTTCCACGCTTACCAATAAAGATGCTGGATAGTTTCACCCAAGATGTTTTAGTGTTATCTGGCAATGCTGGTGTGGGGCCGCACAAGTTGCCAGAGACGGTCATTGTTGAAGCACATCCGGCAACCAATCCCGCATTGATCAGACGCGGTAACTATGTGCCGGTGTCAGACAATTATATGGTTACGCCAGATGATCGCGATGCTTATGAAATCTGCATTGGGCGTGGCGCATTCAATCGGCCATCACCAATGCATATCTTGACTGCAAGTGAGTTAAAAAACGAATGTTCGTTTTTGACAAATTTTAGTTATGCATACAGATTAGCTAATGAGTGTAATGCCGAATTGCTACCGGCAACGAATATTAAATCAGATGAAATTAGAAGTCTATTAGAATTATGCATGATTGGTGCAGGCAATAGAAAGATAGAATTGAATGATGTATATGTTACACGTCTACATCATGAATTAGATTTGATAGAGCAAAAAGGCTTTGTGGACTATTTCAAAGTTGTTGCTGATATGATGCGATATGCCAAGCAACATATGATGGTAGGACCGGCGCGTGGTAGTAGTTGTGGCAGTTTGGTTTGTTATCTGCTTCATATTACTGATATTGATCCGATACCACATGGATTGATTTTTGAACGATTCATTGATATTACGCGCAGTGATCTACCAGACGTGGATATGGATTTTCCTGACACTAAACGACATATGGTATTAGAATATCTAACAACAAAATATGGGAATGATAAAGTGGCAAAGCTTGGGACAATATCGCGATACAAAGCAAGAAGTGCAATTGGTGAAACTGCCAAGGCAGTTAAGATACCAGCATGGGAAGCAGAACAGATTGCCGATAGTATTATTACTCGCATGGATGGTGATGATCGGGCTGATTTGTGTATATATGATAGCTTGCATGAAAGTGAATTGTTAAAGCAATATCCGAATATTATGGTGGCCAGTAAACTTGAAGCACATGCTAGACATGCTGGCACACATGCAGCCGGATTGGTAATTACCAATGAGCCTATTACCAATTTCGTAGCAAAGGATATTCATAATAATCGGGTGATGATTGACAAGTATGATTGCGAGTCAATCAACCTAATGAAAGTAGATGCGCTTGGATTACGAACACTTAGTATTATTGGAGATTGCCTGGAGCAAATCGGCTGGACCAAGGAAGCGCTCCTGGCGCATCCACTGGATGATGATGGAGCTTACGGAATCTTACGATCCAGACTTTTCTGTGGAGTATTTCAATTCGAAGGAAATGCACTACAGAATTTATCGCGTAAAGTTATCGTGGATCGGTTTACTGATATTTCTGCGCTTACTGCGTTGGCAAGACCAGGGCCATTGATTAGCGGCGCGGCTTATGATTGGTGTAGTCGGCGTATGGGTAAAAAAGAAACGACGTATTTACATCCGTTACTTGAATTAGTAACTAACGAGACCTACGGTCTCGTTGTTTATCAAGAACAAATGTTAAGGATCGTCAGAGAAATTGGCGGTATGTCATGGGAAGATGCCACGCTGTTTCGTCGTGGTATTAACAAGAAACTTGGGATGGAATATTTTGATGCGACATTTTGGCTAAACTTCAAGTCCGGTGCTGAAAGCAACGGAATTGAAGAAACATTAGCTAGACAGATATGGGAAACCATTAACAGCGCAGGAGGCTATGCTTTTAACAAATCACATTCGGTAGCTTATGCTATGGTAACGTATTGGTGTTGCATTTTGAAGAGTCGCTACCCGTTGGAGTTTGCCTTAGCATTCTTAAAGCATACTTCTGATACTACCAGTGTTAAACAGATGCTCCGCGAAATAGATCGTATGGGTTACAAGTTCAAAACATATGATGTTGAACAATCGGAATATAATTGGAGTGTGAAAAATGGCGAGTTAATTGGCGGTCTGATCAACATCATTGGAGTTGGCGATAAGACCGCTAGAAGTATACTTGCAGGGGGTAACAAGAAAAGACTACAGAATGCCAAGACCAATTTCGACAATGTGTTTGAAGCCAGAGTAAGGTTTAGTGATTTACTGGCCAATCCGGCAAAGTATGGTATCATCAGTAAGTTATGGGAACTCACCGACATTGGCGAGACGGAAGGCACTTATACCTTTCTAGCGAAAGTGGTAAAGTGGAAAATTCGTTCTTTGAATGAAGCAAAGTTTTTAGCGGAACGCGGTGGCATGAAAGTTCCGAATGATCGGTGGTTGACACTGACCCTGGAAGATGATAGCGATACCATACCCGCGACCATTTCGCGGTTTAACTATCCGCGATTTGGCTTGCCATTGACTAAGTATAAACTTGGTGAATGGTATCTGTTCAGAGGACAAGTAAAGGAGGGCAATAGACGTGTCTATGTTGAAAAATTCAAACAGATTGGATAATAACATGAGCAACGATATAAAGCGCATTGGGTTTGATAAGATTGACCCTAATCCGTTTCGCGATTTCATTCGCAATCCGCCAACTGAAGATCATCTTGCAATATTGCAAAAATCAGTAGAAAATACTGGTTTTTGGAATACTTGTATTGTTAGGCCACATCCTGATAAGAATAATTATTATCAGTTAATGTTTGGCCATGCCCGAGTAGAGGCTGCAAAGAGAGCCGGACTTACTAGCGCATACTTTGCCATTCGTAATGCGGATGATGAAGAAGCTATTATTTTAATGACTAATGAAAATTCGACTCAAGGGCGAGATAAATACGCTGCCGTAGCGGAATCTGTCAGAGCAGCAATGGGCTATATCATGTTGGATTTGCTGCATTTTGGCACCGACAGCAAATTTGCGGTCGGTGATCCAAACCGCGATGGGCAATTGTTGGCGAATGTTAAGACTGGTGGAAACGTTGGTTATGAAACCGTTTTTAAGTTTTTTGGTGGCACATTAGACAAGCATAATATTAGACTTGCCATTGATACTATGAAGGATACTGGTGAAATTGAAGAATGGCATAAGACTAATAATCCTAACCTTAATAATAAACCTATTGACCCGGTTGTTAGTTATGAGGCTATTAGTCATTTTGAAAAGCCGGATCATGTTCGCACTTTTACTAAAGCAGTAAAGGAAATGCATATTCCTGCTAGCGAACAGCCTGATTTAGTAAAATTAATTACTGCAAAACTTGCTCCGCCGCCAAAGAAATTTAAAAATGGACGTGAAGGATTTCAATCAAATATTGATAGTGATAAACGATTTAATTCTACTAACATTCGCAAAGTAGTAGTAGAAATTGGATTAGATCGCACTCGCGATGATAAGCGAAAAGAGAAATTGGCGCAAATTGCATTGCTTACTGACCTGGAAAAGAGCTTAACTGAAATTGAAGCTGGACTAACTAGAACTAATAACGGTTATATTAGAATGAAGGAAACCGTTCGTGTTATAGGGGGAATATTGCCTACCGATATTACTTCTGTGGTTTCTATTAAACTAAAGAATATCGCCGAAGCTATACGCAAGTTAGATAAACTACTAAAGACTAAGGATACTCGTAAACTGTTGCAAATAGAAGGAGAGTGAAAATGTCAAATTTTATTAGTTCGCTTGCTTTGGCTCATGATGTTTTTGCTTATATGCAATCTAATAATAATATAATGATAGACGAACGATTTACTTTGCTATGTCAACAGCATGAATTGTTGCCACGAGATGAACCGCCAGTTGGAACATATGAAAGAGGTTCATTTAATGTTAGGAAAAATGAATTGAGATTTGTGGTAGATAAAGAATTTCAAAATAATGGTTTCATATTAGATTGTATTAGTCGTGAGCCGACAACGCATGAAATGAAAGAGCTAGATAAAGGGTTAATGGATAAGACGTTTAATCGTCTTGTAAGGCATAAGAAATATAATCGAAGAATGTTTAGAAGAATAATGAAAGCAATTGCAGAAGGATACGGCAAAAATATTAATTTTAAAGACCCTATTGTAATTAGACTAGAAAATTCGCTAGAGAAAGATTTTGATGGCTTAATTGATAAAATGGAATTACTTATGATGATGTCGCAACGTAAAAGTGAATTGGATATGATAGAAAATGAAGAAGGTGATGAAGAAGATATATAATAAAGAGATTGTTCCATTACCGCCAGATAGATACGCTTACTAAACCCTACGATCAATGTAATTTCGATTGCGTGACTAATCGCTACGTAACGCTACGTCGAGTTTCTCAATGAAATCAATAGGTTGGCGATATGGTGGAAATCGAAACAGAAGCAACCAGGGCAGGCTTCCCCGCCAGGAAGGTGTGTGGATATGCCCCTTGACTTTGGACGCCCTGTAGCCTAAGCCTAAGGCCGTGGCGAGGGTGTTTTCCTCGCCATGGCTACCCCCAAGAAAATTGGGGACTGATCTACGAAATGGAATCAAAATGTTCAACGAACGTGAACAGAAACTCATTCGTCTGGCGCTAGACCCTGGCGCTCATGATGGTGAAATCCAAAATGCATCAGTGATGGTATTTCGCTCGCTAATTGCGCGCGGGATAATGGCTGATGTTTTAATTAATGGCGTTATCAATAAACCTAAATCTGTTTGGAAACGTGAACCCACTTATATCTTTCCGCATTGGGGAAAGTGGAGTGGTAGGTCGTTTGCTGAAATTGATCCATCTTACTTACGTTGGGTTGTGCGGGTTTGGTATGCCAAGCTTGACGATGAAGGTAAGCAAGAGTGGATGTGGTTAGTTAATGATATTACAGAGTTTTTCAAATGATCTACACTACTACTCCATACGAACATCAGCGCGATGCATTGGCAACAATGTATGGCAAGGAAACCTTTGGCCTGTTCATGGAAATGGGCACAGGTAAAAGTAAAATTATCATTGATGAGGTAGTAAATCTTATTGAACGTGACTTGATAAATTGCGTGGTGATCGTTGCACCAAATGGCGTGCATGCCAATTGGGTGGAACAATTGGAATTGCATGGTCCCAAGGACTATGACAAGTGGATTATTCAAGTCTACAAGTCAGGCAATAAGAAGCAAGAACAAGTTACTCGCGATATCATTAACTCTGGCAAAGTGCTGGTGTTTTTGATGAACGCAGAGGCATTGTCACATCATAGTGGCCAAGAGTATTTGCTTCGCGTATTACGCGCCAGGAGCAAAACCTATATGTGTTTGGATGAGTCGCATAAGTTTAAGAATAATTCTGCGACAAGAACTAAGATGGTAATTCGTCTCGGGGCATTTGCTAGGTATCGTCGGATTGCTACTGGCACAGAAGCGGAAGAAGGCATCATCAATCTTTACACGCAACTAAAATTCTTGGACTGGCAGATAGTAGGGCATAAATATATTACATCGTTTAAGGCGATGTATGCGATAATGGGCGGATATGAGAATCGAGAAATTATCGGTTACCATAATCAAAATTTATTGGCAGCAAGAATAGCGCCATATATTTATCAAAAGAGAAAATATGAATGCCTTGATTTGCCAGAAAAAATTTATGTTGAACATGGGATTGATTTGACTACGGAACAAGAGAAGATTTACAAAACATTGGAAGAAGATTTAATACTTCTATTGGAAGATGGTAAGTTCATTGATGCAACCATGGTGCTTACTAGAATGATTAAACTGCAACAAGTTTTGTGTGGTCATATCAGCAATGAAGATGGCACTAGAGATATTGAAAGCAATCGCGCTAGTTATGTTGCTGATTTGGTTGAAGGCGCTTCCGGTAAAGTCATAGTGTTTTGTCGGTTTGTGAGGGATGTTGCGTTAGTAACTAATGCACTTGGCAAACTTAGCATAGTTTCAGTTGGCATTACTGGTGAAACAGATAATCGAATGAAGTTAATTGACTCCTGGCGCAATGATCCGCATTGTAAAGCTTTGGTGATGACTGTGCAAACGGGTGGTGTAGGTTTGACACTTAATGAAGCCACGACTACAATCTTTTACAGTAACTCTTGGAGCGCAACAGATCGCAAACAGGCAGAGGATAGAAACCATCGTATTGGCCAGAATGATCATGTGACATATCATGATGTTTATACTAAGGGAAAGATTGACGAAAGGGTATTAAGAGCATTGCGAGACAAGTTTGATGTAGCTACAAAGTTCCGTGACTTAATTAAAGATGGTCGGGGCAAGGAAATCTTCCAATGATAACAGAAGAACAAGTAAACAGATTATGCGAAACAGTAATCGACTGTGCTGATGAAAAGGAAACCACTGATTTAGGCAACGCAATTGTTAGTTTGTTCAATGGCTATAGCAATGGCACCATTCAAATTGCGTTAGCCTTTGCCTTGGCAGAGGTTATGAGTAATATGGCTAATCCAGATTTACCCAAGGGAATAATACTTGCGATTGTCGCTAAGTTAGCACTAAACATGGAAAGGTCAATGGACAATGAATAATGACGAATACGTTGATGGACCAATCGTTCCTACCGATGATAAGCTGGCGCAGATTGCCAAGCTTGGTAAGGAATATGTGGCGTTAAATACTGAAATAGAAGATTTGGAACGGTATCTGACTGATAAGAAGAAACTGTTTAACAGATTGTCTACTGAGATAATACCAGAGGCGATGCATTCGGTTGGCATGACAGCATTTGAAATTGGCAATCGTTATACTATCAAAGTTGCCCCGGTATTGGTGGTGAAGCTGCCAAAGGAGAATGTTGATACCGCAGACCAGTGGTTGACAGCCAATGGTCATGCTGGCATGGTCAAACGCCATCTGGAAGTGTTTGTGCCCAAGAACATTGAAGAGAATAAGTTGGAAGATTTGAAGCGGGGCATTGAGGCGTTGGATTTTGAATATTCGATTACTAAAAATATCCATTATCAGACTTTGGGAAAATGGAGTCGCGAGATGGAAGAGAATGGGGAGATCATACCAACAGATATATTCGATGTTTACAAGAGCAGTAAAACAGTAATAGTGGAGTAACAGTAATGAGTGATGCAGATAGGCTGTTGCCAGCTACATTGTCTGATGATGAGTTCATCAAAGCGGCAATGGGCAACAAGGGATTTACCAAGGATGAGGGAACGATTCCCTTCATGCGGGTAATGCAACCGTTGTCACCGCAGGTGGGTAATGGCGATGTGGTTGCCGGTGGTTACTTGAACCTTGCCACTAACAAGTTTGCCAAAGAACTATTGGTAATTCCGGTAGAGGTTCGCTGGAATTATACTGAGTGGTCTGCCCCACAAGGTGAAGGTGGCCAATTCGTAATGGATTGGGGTGAGAATGAAAGTGGCTGGCAAGACAAGTGTGATGGTGCGCAGAAGTTTGCATATCAGCCAGTAACCAAGGATGGTCACGTTATCCTGAAGGCGCGACATTTCTTCATCTTTGATTTGGATGATAATGGCGGATATGAGCGCGCCATCTTTCCAATGTATGCCACCTCACTGAAAGTTGCTAAGGTGTGGTCTACTATGTTACAGTATGCGCCCAAGATTAATACTTCAAGGGGCATGATGACGCCGGCGTATTTCTACTACACTTACAAGTTGACGTTGGAAGAACAGAAGAATGCCAAGGGGCGTTGGTTTGTTCCCAAGGTAACTGCAAATATTGTGGATAATAAACAATTGTCAGTTCTAGAACTGACAAACGGTAAGGCGATCTGGGATGCTGCGGTTAAGTTGCGGGAAGACTTGGCCAGTGGTGAAGCCAAGGCGGCGGCACAAGAAACGTCAGAAGATACTTACTGAATGAAGAATGCTCCTGGCGCATGGGAATGCGCCAGGAGTTAACATAGGAGAGTTAGAACATGACCGCTGATGAATGGCGAACTCGTATTGATAGTATCATGAGACTGTTGTTGACTAAGATAGATAACATTGATAACAAGTTGGATACCCTACTGTATGAAGATGAAGTTGATGCTGGTCCACAGTATAGGACTAGTCGTAATGTTGATGATGGCGATTTTGTTTCTGAAGAGGATATAATTGCTAAGGGGCAGAAGGTGCCCTATAACCGGATTGATGACCAACAGGAAATTGAAGAGTTTCGTGATTTCATCAATTACGTAAGAAGTCACGAAAAAGAATTTACCCAGAAAGAATACGACTATTCTGGCTTTGCTGATAAGAACTTTTCAGATGTTAGATTGTCAGATAATTCAAGACGAGTATTAGGCACCGCTTATAGTAAAGTTTACAGGAAGCCTTGGGCCTTTAATTTTGTGCGGGGAAATATGTTTAAGTATAAGGGCAGCATTGCTTGGAGGTGGAGCGATGGAAGAGAAGATTGAACAGTTTATCAATATGGTGCGGGGCTTATACAATATAGATAGGCGTCTGTTACCAGAATTATCTGAAGGGCAGTGGCATTCGTTTCGCACTGATCCGGCACGTTATCTGATTCATGCGGATGAAATAAAAGCCGTAGCGATTTTTCGCGAAGTCATGAAGAGGCAGAGCCATGGCTAATGAACTATTAAAAATTGAAGAGGGAGAAACTGAAGAGGAAGCAATAGCGAAATGGTGGGTAGCTAACGGACTTGATCCGTTAGTAGCTCGAGAAAAACGACAAGTAGAATATTTGCGGCAGTTAAAAGAAACTGCGGTAATGATGGATAAATTTAAAAATTCATGTCCCTGATTTGTTTTGACTGTGAGACAACCGGCTTGTTAGCAGTTAGTGCGGCTGATATAAAACATCAGCCGCATCTGATTGACTTGTATGCAATTAAGTTAACAGATGATCTAGTGAGGTTTAATACCTTTCATGTCAGATGCAAACCGCCAATACCGATACCGTTGGATGCGACTAAGGTTCATGGTATTACTGATCATGACGTTGTGGAGTGCCATAGTTTTGCTAGTATATACCCAACTATTGCGGAGTTCTTTTTAGGTAGTCGAGTGTTAGTGGGGCATAATCTGTTATATGATAAGATGGTGTTGTATTATGAACTAATGAGGATAGGGAAAAACTTAAATTTTCCCTGGGCGGTAAAGGGAATTTGCACCGCAGAAGTTAGTTCGCAATATCATGGTTACAGAATGAATTTGACTGATCTGCATATTAGTTTGTTTGGGGAAGGATTTGCTGGGGCGCATTCGGCTAGTAGTGATTGCGAAATAACGCTGAAGTGCTTTGTGGAAATGAAACGTAGGGAGATGGTGACAGCATTGTGGGTGAATGGCCAATGACCTACGCTGAGATGTCGATGGCTCTGGTCGTGTGCGCCGATCGCCTGTCCGACGAGGAACTGCGCGGCGCGGCTGACGTGATGCTGGCGCTGTTGCTGTTGGCTGTGGACAAGATGGACGACGCCACGCTCGGCATGATCGGCACGGCCTGCACCGTGCTGCTGAGTGAGGTAACCGCCCGCTACAGCGACGAGCCGTGGGTGATGGAGGCCGTCGTGGACGAGATGGCCGCAGCCTTGCGACCGTTTACAAATTCACAAGGTGCATAATGCATCGAAGCCGGCAATGATGAAGTTTTAGAGACGTATGGTGAAATGATCAGGCGAGCAACAGGAGATGCATAATGACTAAAGAAGAATGGGATAAAGTTGAAAGTATGTATGGGGCAATCATGATGGCGATTGAACAGATGCAAGATAGACTAGATACTATTGAAACTACTATTGATAGGATTGAAATTACTACTGATAATATTGAAGCTAATATGCCGGTGCAGGAGGAAGGGAAATAATATGATTGCTGATTCGTTGCCAATCTTTAACTGCAAGGTTACCTCTGGCTGTTAGTTGCATATCATCTATTAGTTTATGCTCATAAGCTAAGGTATGATATGTGTCGAAGATAAAGTAGATATCTTCGCCATACTCTCTGGTAATGGCGGCTTTACTACAAGATAAATTACGTTCTTTTCTATGGGCAATTAAGCAAATGGTCCATAACAGGTATAGTTTATCCAAAGGCTTCCATTGTAATTGCGCAATGACCATTCTCGATAACGTGATTAGATCGTTTCATAATTGTGGCGGTATGATGGCAATTCGATTGCACTCCTGGCGCGCATCCTCTGCGAGAAAATGTGCGCCAGGAGCAACAAATACAAGCTGCCCAGCTTGCTTAACAACAGCAACCCTGAGGGAGTTACTATGTCGGATCGCATATATACGAATGAAGAGCATGTAGCTAATCACAATTTCGTTACTGTTGCGCAAGCCTGTCATGGCGTGTTGACCAAGGTGAACCATATCGATGGGTCGCAAACGGCATTTGGTAATGTAAAATACTATAATTTCTTTGAAGAAGAGATTTCGGATTTAGGCGGGTTGTATCGGTTACATCAAAAACTGTTATGGAAAGATAGATGCTGCATATTACGCTGTAGGATTAAAGATAAGGATAATAGAAGAGGCGTTGTCAGAAAGAGCAATGGCGATGATGCTACCCTGATTGCGGGTAAGTTTAATTGGTTCGCCATTGATATAGATAAATTTGGTGAGGGAGTGGGAGACTTGCAAGCTGATGCTTGCAAGGTAATACTTGCTTTGCCCAGTGTGTTTTGGGATAGTGAATGTTTTGCTGTAGCAACTAGTAGTTATCAAAGAAAGGAAAAGCCAGGGATTAATCTGCGGTTGTTCTTTTGGGCTGATAAGCCGGTGACCAATATGGATTTGAAAAAGGCATTATCCGGAACTATCGTAGATTTAGCAATCTACGCTAATCCCGTGCAGCCAATATATACAGCAGCGCCTAAGTTTGATGATGGTATTGATCCTATAGATACTAGGATTGTATGGATACAAAGAGCGTTTCAAACAGTCGTAATAAAAATTAGTGAAGATACAGGGAAGAGAGGTGCGCCAGAAATACAGTATACTAAACAACAAGCCAATAAATTTGTTGAGAAAATCCATAGTGAAATACGTAATCTTTCAATGGGAGAAAGGCATGATGGTCTTATTAGATGGTGTTACTTCTTAGGTAAGCTAATTGGCGATGGGCATTTTGAACGGGAAGATAGTATTGAAAGAGTGATGGCGGATTGTAGCTTCTGGGGCGATCCTAATGAAAAGAAAGATAGAGAAACCGCGACATATGCAATAGATCGTGGCATTGCGTCAATGCAGGGGACAGAGCATGTTTGATGAAATCATTGCTCGGATGGCAGAATTTGATTCGGTAGTAGAAGCAAGAAATTATGTGCTAACAATAATAGTTGAACTAGTAAAGATTAAGAAAACCAAAGGTTATCTATATAATATTTTACTTACGCGGATGACAGAACACTTGAAGGGTAAAGGTAACTTTAAAAAGGAAATTGATGGTTATGTTAAAGATGCAATAAGAAAAGGTCGTGAAGAAGTATTCAATGAAGCTACTGGCGATAAGCAACGAGAGAAGTTTGATACTAATGAAGATGGCGTTGTTATTGGCTCGCAGAATAACATTGTCAGGTTGCTTGAAGATAACAAGTTTTTGGTGTTTAGTTATGATACATTCACGGAACAAATGTTATTTAGGTTCATTGGACAAGAGTTATGGCATGAGGGGTTACAAAAGGATTACTTGGAATTTCAGTATCCCCATGATCATTCGGTAACTGGACTAAGAAAAAACAGATGGTATAGAGTTAGTGGCCATTTATCAGAGTTGAAATTGTATCTACATGAGTTCTTTCCAGCAGAACGCTCCTGGCAGGAATTGGGGGCAGCTTTAGAAGTGGTATGCAAACGTAACCAATTCGATCTGTATATGGATTGGATGGACAATGGATTGCCGGAATGGGATTTTGTTGACCGCATGGATTTCTTGGCAAGATATGCTGGAGTAACAAATCGAGAATGGGCAAGGGTGGTTGGTCATAGCATAATGCTTACATTGGTGTTTCGTTGTTATGAGCCGGGTTACGATGTAAGAGGCGCACCAATATTTGAAGGGCCAGAGAATCAAGGTAAATCATGGTTAACCAGAACATTTGCATTTGATGAGAGATTTGCTACGCATTATAGTTTCAGTAAGAATGATGAAGGTTATGAACCGGCAAGAAAGTTAAGAGGTAGAGTGGTAGTAGAGTTTCCAGATAAGGGCGGTATTGATAGTAAAAATCCTGATCAGGTAAAAGCCTTTCTTACCTTTACTCATGATGTTAATCGTCGTATGCATACTGATGATGTGGAAGATTTGAAACGGCGATTTGTTACTATCATAACTTGTAATGAGTCTGGCGCTTATCTAAAAGGTGATGCCGATGGCGATACCAGATTTGAACCGATTAGATTTATTGGTAAAGTTGATGTTGAAGGTGTTAAGTCTGAGTTGGCAATGTTATATGCACAAGCTAAATACTTGTATGAAACTGGTTTAGTTGATCCGCGACTAACAGAAGCAGAGCAGAAATTGCAAAGAGAATTTGTAGAGCCAAGGCAATTGAAATCAGATTATTATTACTTGATGCTACCGATTTTAAGGTCTAGGACTCTGGATAATGAAAATATGAATAATACCGATTGGGATGGCGGATTTACTATGGATAAAGTAGGTGAATGGTGTTCGCAAGAGGCTGAATGGTTTTCTAAGACTAAGACCATACCATATCATCAGAAACATATTGCTAAAGCATTTAGGGATTATTTTCATCTTGACAATGAACCTAAAGCTGTGCCAATAAACGATCAAGCAGAGATAGGAGCAAAAACACTAAGGAAGTGGCGCTATAATTACAAAGTTAACTGGAAAACGTTTCTTAATAGTTTGGAGGACTGAAATGGCACTCATGAGCCAAGACCCACATGTAATAGGATTAGATGTTTGTATTACTGATACGATAACTTGCATACAGGATTTAATTAAAATAATGCAACAACATTGTAATACTACTATGAAGAAAGAGCTTGAAGTTGTTAAAGATAAATTGTTTGAAATACAATTTACATTGAATGATGAATTTGATGGTAGCTAGATGCTCCTGGCGCGGATTACAGACCTTACACGTCATTACAGTTAAGTGATCGGTTGCTGTAATGACTGTAAGCCTTTGAAATTGCTCGGAAAAAGAGGTATATATTACACCTTACAGGTATATAAGGGGGTAAACTTCTGATATGATGCAAATGCAAATTCCCCCTTTTTCTTTCTATACATATACAGCAAACCTGAAAACGCCAAAACAGCTGTAATGCCGTAATAGTCTATGATTTCAATTGCTTACGAGTGTATATACGCGAAAAACACGTGTAATGTTGGCCAGGAGCTTTGTAATATTCTTTCGTTTTCGGGGTCAAGTCAATTTTTCGGATTGACCCTCATGGGCATCTGTGGGAGGACATCGGATGTTCGCACAGACGTATCTGCCCAAGGCAAGCGTGATTTCACAGGCGCAACGACTCGGAGAAAACACGCTCGCTCTGAAATCGAAATGACCTAAATGAACCTAGAAAGAGATATAGTAGACGATTTAAAAAGAATATTAGCAAGATACCAGATACTAACGCCTAACAACTTTGCGGAAAGGGGCTGGCCTGATAAACTAATCCAACTGCCAAATAGTCGAGTAGTTGCCTGTGAACTTAAGCGAGTGTTTGTTAACAAGGGCAATTACTATACACTCGGGGAATTGCGTCAGGAGCAATGCGCTTGGTTAGCCAAATGGCAGTTTCATGGTGGTTTGGGCTTTGTGTTTGTTGGGTTGATCAGTAATCAAATACTACTTGGCTATCATTGTATAGCTATGACTAAATGGGATAGTTGGTTAACAGCTAATAAACAAAAATACTATGCTGTAGATATACTTGCTGATGAAGATGTTTTGCGGTGGTTTATTGACTATGCCAGAGGGGTTTGATCCGCATACTGAACTAACTCGCATTTTCAACTTGCGGGATATGATGCAAGGTTGTCGAGAAAGGACGCCTAAAGTATTTCAAGTGTTAGATGATGCACTTGAAGATGAGAATATCGGGGTTCGCTTGCAGGCTGCCGCTATGTGTTTAGATAGAGGTTACGGTAAACCGATGCGGCAAGTGCAGGTAACAGTAGATACTGGGGTGACCACTGCTAGGCGAGTATTGGAAATACCCAGTAATAACCGAGATCGCCAGTCTATCGGCAAAACAATAGATGTGGAGACGCCATAAATAAACGCATCTCTTACTATACTGCGGCACAGGTAGTAGTCTCACAGCTACAGTAAAGCTTGCGAAGCGCCGGTGTCAGTGGCCTTCAGCCCTATTGGGTGACAACCACTAGTCAGTTGATGCAAAAACGACTACCTAAAATAAACCGTTATCTTCCCTCCAAAGGAAATGGTCACATGGCCAAGGTGATACTATTTGCTACTGTTGCGCTACTCCTATCCCTCGCGCCAGGAGCCAATGCTGCACTGATCGCTTCGTTCAGTCAAAATCCGTCGGCTACGCCTACAGTATTTGCCACCGATAACGGTACGACTACTAATATTGCCGTTAATAGTGCATCCACTTCTATTACTACTGGCGCCAGTGGTGTTATTCCTAATGCTTTCTTCAGTCTGGCGGCGAGCAGTGTTGGTATAGCGACACAGATTGGCAGTCAAATAATCGAACGTTTCAACGGCAACTTCTGCTTTACCAGCGCCATTGGTTGTGGCGGCACCAATTACTTGAGCGGAATTTTCACCGATGCAGCGTTTGGTGCGAATGGTGGACCGGGTTTGACAGTGAATGTCAATAATCCGCCAGATACTTTGACACTAACATCTGGCGTATTGCCAGCTAATATCCTTCAGCCTCCTTCGACCTTCAATATTAGTTTCGCTGATCTAGTGCCACTACTCCATATTAATGGCACTACTATTGGTGGATTTACTGCTGACTTCGCTGGTAACATTTCATCGTCTGTAGCTGCAAAAGAGCCTGCTGCTCTTGCCTTGCTTGGTCTCGGTGTTATTGGTCTTGGGTTTATCCGCTATAAGCACAAGCCGACACCATATAACTATGCATAAGTAGGAGCGCGCGATTTTTTGTTTGATGGGCAACCATCACTTCCACTAAAGGCGCAGCCAGGACCGCAATCGGCGTTCCTGGCTACATCGGCAGATATCGCCATATATGGTGGTGCTGCCGGTGGCGGTAAGACCTATGCGTTACTGTTAGAAGCCGCTAGACATATTGATAATCCAGAATACGGCGGCGTTATCTTTCGTCGTGAAGCAGTGCAGATCACTAATGAAGGCGGCTTGTTCGATACTAGTTGGCAAATCTATGGCGAGTTAGGTGCCACTCCTAGACTGTCACCACAACATCAGTGGTTATTTGAATCCGGCGCAACTATTACTTTTGCCCATCTGCATAACATCTTAGATGTTAATGATTGGCAAGGCAGTCAAATACCATTTATTGGTTATGATGAACTAACGCATTTTACCGAGTGGCAATTCTGGTATATGCTTAGTCGTAACCGTAGTATGTGTGGGGTAGCGCCATACATTAGAGCAACCTGCAATCCTGATGCCGATAGTTGGATTGCAGATATGATCACTTGGTATATTAACCAAGATACTGGATATCCGATACTTGAACGTAGCGGTATCATTAGATACTTTGTGCGGTCTGATTCTAAGTTAGTATGGGCAGATTCCCGCCAGGAGCTTCAATCACAATTTCCTAGTTTAGAGCCGAAATCATTTACTTTCATACCTGCAACATTAGATGATAACCAAATCTTACTTGCTGCTGACCCTGGCTATAAAGCTAATTTAACAGCACTCAATAGAGTTGAACGTGAAAGGCTGTTAAGTGGCAATTGGAAAATTAAGCCGGTATCAGGTTCTTATTTTCCTGCTCATTGCGTTAGTATACTGCCGGCTATTCCTACTGATGTAAAAGTGTGGGTTAGACGGTGGGATTTAGCAGCAACAGAACCAAGTGAAACTAACCCAAGTCCTAGTGCTACGGCATCAGTGCTAATGGGCCGTAGAGAGAATGGCCGCTTTGTAGTTGCCCATGGTATCAATATACGTAAGAACGCACATATCGTTAGAGAAATAATAAAGAATACCGCAGAACAAGACAAAGCTAATTATGGTAGGAAAGTAGTTATTGTATTGCCACAAGATCCTGGCCAAGCCGGCAAAGAACAAGTTACTAGTCTAACATCTATGCTAGCTGGTCATCGTATTACTTCTGTTAGAGAAACTGGACCAAAAGGAACTAGAGCAGAGCCACTATCAGCACAATGGCAAATTGGCAATGTTGATATTGTCGATGGCCCATGGGTTAAAAATTACTTGTCAGAAATGGAATCTTTCCCATCTAAAACTCATGATGATTACGTTGATGCTAGTAGCGGTGCATTCCTTGAATGTATTGCTGGCGCAGATAAACAGAAGCAATGGCTGGCGCTAGCATCATGAGACAAGACGGTTTTCAAAATGTTCTGTCTGGTCTTAATACGACTGGACTAGATAGAACATCGAATACTTTCTATCGCAGTAATAATTGGCGTCGTGGTCTAGAGCGCTATTGGTCTAATAGATTTTCGCTGTATGATTATGGTGATCTATACTTGAACAATGGTATCGTGCAGAAGATCATTGATAGACCATCTGATGATTGCTTTCAACAAGGCGTTATAATAGAGGGAGATGAGGAAGGCGCTATTGAAGATGAATATGATCGTTTGTTTGTGCTACCTAAATTGGCTGATGCGGTTAGATGGTCAAGGCTGTATGGTGGAGCAGCCATACTAATCATCGCTAAAGATGGCGGCACCTTTGAAGATGAATTAAACTTTGATGCAATTGATACTGTAGAAGAATTGCAAGTCTATCCGCTACCAAGCATTAAGCCTACTGAAATTACCTATACTGCTTTTGATACTGATAATGTCAGGAAAATTGGGCAACCAATGTTCTACGACATTACCGCCCCAGGAGTTCAAGTATTTAGAGTTCACGAAACCAGACTATTATTAATGTCTGGCGAACCATTGCCTGATAGATTTGTGCATATGCAGTCTATGAATTGGATTGGTCGTTCAGTTATTACTGGTTGCATAGAGGACATTTCGCGATACGATCAAGCCTTACAGTGGTCAATAAGACTACTTGAGCGTAAGCAACAAGGCATCTATTCCATGGATGGTCTAGGTGAATTGTTCGCTCAAGAAGCAGATGATTTGGTTTCTAAGCGGATCAACCTTGTTGATCTTGTCCGTGGTAATCTCAACAGTGTCGTTGTGGATAAAAACGATAGTTACACTATTGAGAACCTTGGGCTTGATGGCATACAATCTGTATTGCAAGAATATCAAGTTGCGATTAGCGCTTCAGCTAACATTCCTGTGGTTATACTATTTGGTAAGTCCACCACTGGACTCAATGCTACTGGTGCTGGTGATCTGGAGTCTTATTATGGAATGGTCGGCCATATCCAGCATGTTATCGCCAAACCAGTATTGGAGAAACTAACAGCTATATTGTATGTCCAACGAACCTATACCGGACAACTACCGGACACTTGGCATATTGAATTTAATCCGCTATGGCAAGCTAGCGATCAAGAACAAGCAACCGCCAATAATCTAAATCAGCAAGCTAATAATACTGAAGTAACGATGTTGATGACTTTGATGAATGGAGGAATTATTTCGCCAGAAGAAGTGCGTAAGATTGTTGTCAATAAATATAGTGATTATGACTTCCCTGATGAAATACCGGACACAGCAGTTTCTGCTATGGACTATGCTGCTGGTATAGATACTTCGCAACTAGATGTTCCACAAGATCCTAATAAGCCGGCAACTACGCCATGAGTAACGAATGGAAACGAACTGAATGTAAACGTGGCCACAAATATGTGGAAGGTTCGTGGACATGGTCAACCACTGGCAATAGAGATTGTAAAGAATGTAAGAAGATACGCGAGAAAAACAAACAAGTAAGAGTCAAGTTCAAAACACAATTCAGTAAAGATGCTGCTAAGTCGAGGTTGGCTAATGGTTGATTATGTTACCAGAGGCTCTATGTGCGGTTTGTCGGTACGCACACGGAATACGACAAGATCGACGTTGAGGAGGTGTGACATGAGCAGAATTCGAGCGATCCGAACCACGGCAGACTATGCTGCCGCGCTGGCCCGCATCGACGTGCTCATGGACGCCGAGTACGGCACTCCGGCGGGCGAGGAACTGGATGTCCTTACCGATCTTGTTGGACTGTATGAGTCCCGGCACGCGCCAATGGGATATCCGAACCCCATCGAAGCAATTCGCTTTCGCATGGAGCAGGGCGGTTTTACGTGAAAAGAAAGCTGCTGATATACACAAATTCAATAAAGCATTCACTAAAAATGCTTCTAAGCTAAGGGCAAGTAATGGTTGATTATGTTACCAGAGATGAATTTAATGAATTGGAGGCACGGGTAACTGTGCTTGAAGGTGGCCAGTCGCCAGTAGCACCACCTAATCCTATTACTAATGGTATTCAAGCGAAACGCATTGCTTCTCTAATTGGTTTGTTTGGCGTAAACACTTTTAGTTCGCTAGACGAACATAACCAATGGGGATCATGGCCGGCTGATTATCGCCCTGATAGTGTTATTGCTGCGTTACAATATATCCTTGGAGATAGTGGTCACGCATTTCGTATCCGCGAATATCATTACGCTGGACGCGAAGATATGCAACGCGATTGGCTAAGTCAAATTGTTACTGCTATACCTGGCACTGAAGTAACGTTATGCGTTGGTGCTAATGGTTCGACTAATGATGTTCCGTCTATGATTAGTCTAGCTGCCGATCCTGAATGTGGAGTTAAATGGATCGAAGGATTGAATGAACCTAATACAAATTTCGGTAGTGGTGAAGTTCCATTTAATGTAACACTAGACATACAAAATGAACTATGGTGGTCTGAGCATTTGAACGCCAAAGTAATGGGGCCAAGTATCGTTGCTGGAACTCCGCATCCAGAAGGATGGATAACTGGTTACTGTGGAAACCAAGATAACTTGGATTCTCTTAACGCTAAATTTGATCACGGCAATGGGCATTATTATCCTCCTGGCAATCCTGACGTTCCTAATACTGGATATTCGGTCAATGAATACATCGGTGGATTGTGGGGTGTATATGCACAGAAGCCAATCCATCTAACAGAGTTTCATCCAACACTATACAATAATGAAGGACACAAACCAGATCAATCTGGTTGGTCAGGTGAAAGAGATGCATACTATACTTTGATAACTCTATTGCGTTGTGCCCAAAACGGCACTATTGGTCTATGGTGGTATGCTCTATTCGACTATGGAACTGCTTATCTTTGTGGGTTGTTTCCGAAGGATCACGCAAATGATCCTCGGCCAGTAGCAGATGCTTTGAAGAACCTATGTAGTATATGTCATGATCGTGGGGATAAGCATGGCTTTGAGCCTGGCAAATTGGATATTATTGTATCTGGTATGAATGAAAATATGGATTATGTTGTATATCAAGCAAGCGATAATCGGTTTCTAGTGCCTATTTGGTATTCTGCTAAGGATGAAAATAAGGTTGAAATTATAGTATCATTCGATAAGGCCAAGAAATCAATCAAAGTATTCGATCCTATGGAAAGTAATGTTGCTACTGATACTAGACATGATGCCGTATCTGTGGCGATAGAAATGGCGCCAGGAGTAATGATTGTTGAAGTAAATGCCTAGAAAACGCCCTAAGATTGTGCCGATGAAATATCCCATCGGCCAGGAGTTTGCGTATCGCAAGATACTACTAAACATGAACCGTAAATATAAACAAATTCTGAAGCGTAATATGTCGCCATATGTAGAAATAATGGCGAAAGAGGCCACTGCTGTGCACTTGCCTACTGGTCAAATCCGACAAGATGCTTTGGGTTGGCAAGATCAACTTAATCAGATAATGCAAAAGATTGCCACTGATATGCGGCAACCTACTAATCAAGCGATTAAAGAAATGCTACGGGTTGGGCCACAAGTTAACCAATACAATAAGGCTGAATGGACTAGATTGATTCGTTCGCAATATGGTGTTGATCCTACTAAGGAACGGCCAGAACAATTCAAAGTATTGCTAGAGAATTGGTCTAGAAACAACAGCCTTCTAATCAAAGATATCCCGCATAAAACTTCCTTGCAAATTGCCGAACAAACTAGGCAAGCTTTGATTGATGGCACCAACTTGAAGGATGCTAAAGAAGCAGTATTCAATATAATGTCTGAAAGAACTGATGTATCAGATAGTCGCGCTAAACTAATTGCGCGTGATCAGATTGCTAAACTAAATGGCCAATTGACGATGGAACGTCAAGTTGATATGGGTGTAGATAGTTACATCTGGCGAACAGTGGGGGATGAACGGGTTAGAGATACTCATGCTGATAATGAAGATCAAACATTCACTTGGGATAATCCGCCAGCAGAAACGGGTCATCCCGGTGATGATTATCAGTGCCGGTGTTGGGCAGAACCGATCTTACCAGAATTTTTAGAGTTCCAAGCATCACTGTTGGAAGAAGCTGATGCCTAGTAGATATGACAATATAACTATTACTGCGGAGCGTAGTAAAGATGGTTGGATTATTGATCGACCAGTAATTACACGATCGGGTATATTTGTATACAAAGATGCTAGTGGCAAATCAATTCGTGAATACCGACCAGATGAAGAAGTATTCAAAGCTGATAGTCTTACTAGCATCAGAGGAATGCCCATCACCGACGGACATAGAGGTATCCTTAACACTAACAGTAACCTTGACGGCATCGTTGTCGGTTCGGTTATGGGGCCAGGAGTAAAGCAAGATAGTGATGTAGTTGCTGATATCGTAATTCATAACGTTAATAAAATAGGGAAGAAACGAGAATTATCTTTGGGTTATGAATGTCGTATTGATGCTGTTCCTGGCGAATGGAATGGACAAAAGTATGACCAAGTTCAACGTGATATTGTTTACAATCATCTCGCGGTAGTAAACAAGGGTCGTGCCGGTAATGCTCGCATCAGGCTTGATGCGGATGAATTGGTCTCTTTTGAAGTGGAGGACGATATGCCTGATGTTCCATTGTCGAAATTTAGGTCTGACGGGATTGAATATCCCGCTGCGCCAGAGGTAATTAACTATATCACTAAGCAGAAAGAAGAGATTGCTTTGCTTACTACCCGTGCTGATAAAGCTGAAGCAGAGCGTGATACTGCTAAGAATGAACTGGCCAATCTTGCCAAGACTCATAAAGAGTCATTGGACAAAGAGCGCATGGTTGCTCGTGATCGCATTAAGCTTGAAGATAAAGCCAATCAGCTTTCTATTAAATTTGATGCGGATGATTCTGATCGTTCTATCAAAGAAAAGATCATCAATAAGCTTGGCAATGAGCTTAGGTTTGATGGCAAATCTGATGACTATGTTAATTCTGCTTTCGATCTAACACTTGCTCATGAAGAGCAGAAAAATAAAACTGCGAAAGGGCAACGCGAAAAGACCACGACTAAACAGGATGAAACTAAATCTTCTGGTGGCAGTTCTGCCGATGCCAGGGAACGTATGCTGCGTCGCATTCGTGGTGAAAAGGAAGCTGCATAATGTCTGGTTCTGCTTATGCTAACTATATGGCCCCTGCCTTTATTGGCATGAAGGCTGATAGTATGGAGGATAATGTTGATACCTTTCCGGCATCAACATTGATTAATGTAGGCGTAGCAGTGCAAAGAACTGCGGCTGGCGCTGCTACTATTAAGCCCGGTGCTGCTTCTGCTGCACTTTGCGTTGGTGTTGCGCTGCACGATCATATCATCGGATACAATGGTGGATATCGCCAATATGATGCTGTTTCAGTATTGACTCGTGGTCGCGCTTGGGTTGCCGTTGATGATGCTACTGGTGTCGTTGATGGTGCTGCGGCTAAAGTAACAGCGGCTACTGGTGCATTCAATACTACTGGAACGATTGCGGTTACTAATGCTGTATTTCGTTCTGCCGCTATTGACTTGTTGAATGTTGATTGGACAACTTACACCAAAGGTGCAATTGTCGAATTGCATTATCCTCTGGTATAATAGGAGAAATGTATTATGCCTGGACCGCTTGATCACCAGCATTACAGTGAGGATGATCTTACTGTATTGCAGAATGCGCCGATCATCAAAAATAACTTCAGGGAAGATGCTGATACTATCTTTCTTGCACGACAACTTGACTATATCCGCGCCAATACTTATGATCGTCAACTACCTGCCATCAATGCCGATCGGCTAGTCCCAGATGATACTTCAGTTCCTGAATGGGCAGAAAATGTCTGGCAATATGCGTTCGACATGGTGGGTATGGCCAAGGTTATATCTAACTATGCTGACGATCTACCTCGTGCTGACGTTCGCGCTACCAGTAGAATGACGACTGTTAGAACACTTGGCGATAGTTATGGCTACAATATAAATGAACTAAGAGCCTCACGGCAAACTGGTCAGGGTCTAGATGCTCGTAAGGCGGCAGCGGCCAGGAGAGCAATGGAACTAAAGATTGCCGATATCAAGTTGCGTGGTGATGCTAACTATGGATTGTTTGGATTGTTTACTCATCCAAATCTTCCTGTGCTAGTATTGACTAACGCTGGCGATTGGACATCTCTTACTGGCGATCAAATTCTTGCTAATCTAAACCAGTGGGTGGTGGCTTATCAGAACCAAGTCAAAGGCACGCATACGCCGAATGTGCTTAGTCTCGCGCCTAAGGCTTACAATGCCGCGTCTACTAAGTTCATCACTGGTGCTTCTGGTCTAACTCCCATCACTCCGCTGCAATGGTTCCGGGGCAATTACCCTGGTATTGCTGTTGAAAATGTCTGGGAAATGCAGCTTGCTGCGGTGAGTGGCACTAAAGATTTGGGTCTGCTCTATGAGCGTAGTGCGGATAATATTTCGCATACGTATGTGATGCCGTTTACGCAGCTTCCGCCAGAAGCGCGCAATCTAGAAATCGTTACTGATTGTATCGCGCGATCTGGCGGTGTCAGTATCTTCTATCCATTGGCTTTGCTTTCCGCTGTTACTACCTGATAGGAGAACAACTATGTTTGCGATCCTTAATAAATCTGAACGACTAATCACTACTCATCTTGGTGATGCTTTGCCTCCTGGCCTTCCAGTAGCAGTTTCGGAAGTAACCATGGAACATCCGTCAATGCAGGCATTGGCTAATGAAGGCTTGCTTGAAGTGGTAGAAATTCAAGACCCACCACCACCGCCAGAGCCAACGCCTACCCCGACGCCAGAGCCTACTACTGAAGGTGGAGCTAGAGTTCAGCAGCCTCCAACACAACAGCGTCCCGCGCCAAATCCTCCAACACAACAGTCTCGGTCTTAGTAATGACTATTACTGTAACCAATCAATCTTCTCGTTCATTTATCTTGGGTGGGGAAATGATACTTCCCCATACCCCTTTGGAGATTAGCGAAGAAGTCAAATTTGTTATTGACAATAGTCCATATCATAGTTTCTTCACCTATGAGATTACTGAAGATGTGCCTCCTGGTAGAGATGCACGCCAGGAGGATGATGAACATCGACAAGTTTCTGAAGAAGAACAACGCGATCGTGATCGTTAATGTCTGACGCTGTTGATCCTCCAGTATATTGGACTGATGTAAAGGCCATATTACAATTGTTCTTTCCGCAATATTTTGATCCTGCTAATCCAGCATATATTGATCCTGCATTGATGGATATGTTACTTGCTATTTCAGAAGAAGCGCGCCCTTGGTGTTTGTCTACCAATAGACAAAATTTTGCCCAAGCAATGTTTGTTGCATATCTTATTTCTGTTCAAGAAGAAACATCATCTGGTAAACCAGTTCAATCTTATGTTGGCCCTATTTCCCAAGAGAAAGAGGGTGACGTTTCGATTACTTATGCTGCGGTTACGCAATCCACTGGCACTGAGTCTAGGCGACCATCAAGCAATCCTTGGGATGCTTGGAATAGAATGTGGAACATTTGCACTAAAGGCGCAATAACAACGAGGTTTGGCGATCCATGCCGGTCACCATCAGAGACAAGGACTATGGATTCAAACGAATTGAGTTGGACTTTAAAGCGTTACGCGGCAGAGGCGTCAAGATCGGTTTGATGGGTAATGATCAAGTTGAAGGTGTATCGGTAGTGGACTATGCTACTTACAATGAGTTTGGCACATCGCGTATTCCTGCGCGTCCATTTATGCAAACAACAGCCGATACTAGCAAAGAAGAAATAACTAAATTTACTGAATATCTTGTTGGTAGAATGATTGATGGCAAAGTAACGGACACTACAGTATTGCAAAATCTTGGTGCGAAGTATCAGTCTCTTGTTCAGAATACTATAAGAGATGCTAAGAATTGGGCGGTGCCTAATGCTGAATCTACTGTAGCCATGAAAGGTTCTACTTCACCACTGATAGATACTGGTCGTCTCGTGGGAGCCGTTCGTTATGAAGTTATTTGATGTTATTCATGGTTAGCAAATTCGCCAAACAATTGTTCAAAAGCTTTTTGTCTAGCTTTAATGGCATCTTCTTTGTTGTCAAATGGTCCGTAATTGTATCTTTGTTTATTGCAATTAACGTATGCCCACCACTTATTGGATTTAGTCAACCATATCCCCTTATATCCAGTAGTGTTATTTCTTTGTATATTTGTGTTGGCCATGTTTTGGGACTGTTTGCAAGCTCGCAAATTTTCAATGCAATTGTTGTATCCATTTCTATCCTTATGATCTATTTGTTCTGGAATGGGATGGCCATAATACCAAAGCCAAATTATTCTGTGCGCAGCATAAGGGGAATTTCCAATATAAACTTGAATTTTATTTGTGCTTCTTACTCCAGCAATCATGCCAGGATAAACTCTATTGCTTCTAGCTATTTTCCAAGTCAAATCTCCAGTTGCTGGATTATAGTTAAACAGTTGTTTGATATATTCTTGAGAAAAATTCATGACGTTTTCCTTTCGACAATGAGTATAGCCTCTAACGTTTCGTTAGTAAAGAGCGCTGTATGACCACATCGTTCCGCACTTCATATGAGGTTATTCAAAGAGACATTGGTCAAATTATTAATGGCAAATACATTCTTGCTGATGATACTGGAATCAAAATAACAGTAATGGCATCAGTGCAAAATCCATCATCTAGAGATTTATCACTTATAGAAGCCACACCATACGGCAGACGTGCTGGCAGACGAATTAAAATTTATACTGAAACAAGATTACGCTGTGCTAATCAAGAAATTGCTCCTGGCCGTGAGCGCTATGCCGGTGATATCTTTCTGTTTGATGGTTCGCAATACTTGTTATTTGGTGAAGCCAACTTTAACACCTTAGCACAATCCAGAGATACGCAAGTTTCGCACTGGCGTTATTATGCTTTGGAAGTAATTGAGACGGAACAATTTGAGCAAGTTCCTTGATTGATAAGTTGTATGATCTTGTAACTAAGGCGGTGTCGTTGACCGGCAATAATTGGCAAGTGATATTTGCCAATCAAAATGTTCCACGTCTAGTTAAGCCTTACGTTCAGTTGAACGTTACCAACATTGATATTCCTGACCATATGTATTATTCGCCGCCAGATGAAACTGGTGGAGTAACAATTTCAGGTTGGCGTAAGGCCACCGCTGAGATACAGCTATATCATGGTATCAATTCGCTTTCTGCCATTAGCGCTTTGGCTATGGTTCTACAATCGCCAACCATGCTTGATTATCAAGCTGGGATAGATTGTGCTATTGGACAACGTTTATTTATTGGTTATGTTCCAGAGTTGTTGAACCTTTCACAATGGGAAGGTAGAGGCATCTACCATTTTGAATTCTTCTATACAGAAAGCATAAATGATAATGCAGGATTGATAGATACGGTAATACTTCACGGTAGTTATATCGGTGGCGCCAGCGATCCTGATATCTATAAGATATTCGATCCTGAACCGATAACTGCTGTAATAGTTTGTGACGAAACCATCCCAGGTCCAAATGCGCCAGGAGCAGGCACCGATTGGGATGCTGATGAAACCCCCTGGGATAAGAACGAAGTCACCAAATGGGATTAACGCGTTTTTCGCTCGCGTGGCAAGCGAAAATTTAGGGGAGTATGTGTCACGGCCAATATCGACCGGATTGTTAATGTTACTATCTCACTACAAACCGCTTCTATTGCTCAACAGACCTTTTCTGATTTGTTGTTGTATGGTGTATTCACGCCCATTGGTGCTGCTAAGGTAGGCATCATTACTAGCATTGGTGATCTTGCTGCTTATGGCGTGACTTCTACAATGCCAATATATAAAGCAGCATCAGTATTCTTTTCACAGATACCGCATCCACCACAACTATACATTGGTCTGTCTACTGGCGCGGCCAATCCATCTGCTGATCTTGATGCGATTAAAGCTGAGAATAATAACTGGTATGCGTTCTGCAATGTGCTACATGATGAGACTAAAGTTGTGCAAGCAGCACAATGGGCAGAAGCTAATGAGAAACTATTTGTTACAGTATTGTCCAATGTATTGAACTCTAGTCCTGCTGCTACTGATACTACATCTACTGGCCACTTGCTTATGGCAGGAAACTATTTCCGAACTGCTTGGTGGTATGATACCAACGTTGGTGACTTTCCTGATGTAGCAATTGCTAGCAAAAGTTTCACTAAAAATCCTGGTAGTGAGACTTGGGCCAATCAACGATTGAGCGCTGTGCCTTACATTAATACCACAGAAACATTAGCGCAAAATGTTTTTGATAAAAATGGCAATACCTTTGAACCGTTCCGTAATATTTCAATAACACAGAATGGCAAAGTTGCTGGTGGTGAATGGATTGATGTTATTCGATTTAGAGACTGGCTTTGTGAAGAAATTAAAGTCACTATCTTCCAGCAACTTATTGATCATCGTATCCCTTACACTGATCCTGGGATTGCCATTATTCGTAGCAGGCTTGTTGAAGCTCTTGATTTTGGCGTCGAACGTGGCGGAATAGCGCCACCAGAAGCAGATGCTGATGGTAATTTCATTCCCAGTTATACTGTAACTGTTCCATTGAGTTCAAGCATTTCTGCTAATCAAAAAGCCAGTCGTGTTCTACAAGATATTTACTTTACAGCTAGACTAGCAGGAGCAATTCACGCAGTTATTATAACTGGAGCTTTAACTTACGAGAGCCTTCCTGTAGCTACCGTTCCTGTTATTGCATAAGGAGAAAATGAATGCCTGGCGTTAAAACGTATAATCCATCGCGTGTTGTAGTAGTGATGAACGGGTTTTCAATATCTGGTTTTGCAGATGGAACCTTTGTTAATATCACTATGCAGAATGATGGCATAACTTCGCAGGTTGGTGCTGATGGAGAAATTGCTAGAGCCATTAGCACAGATCGCAGATGCACAGTAACAATTACTTTACAGCAGACTAGCCCTGCTAATGATTTCCTTTCAGGAATGTTTAGCATGGATGTATTGACTTGTGGTGGATTACTTGGGCCGTTGCTTATTCAAGACTTGTGCGGAGAAACTATCTTTCAAGCATCTAAGGCTTGGGTAGTAAAGCCCGCTGATGTTGAGTTTGGAAAAGAGATAATGACTCGTGCCTGGCAGATTGAAACTGCACCTCCATCTATTTATGTTGTGAGTGGTAACGCTA
>Ga0207642_10000014_pt1 | contig 69594 bp, 61 predicted proteins | sample KBSMisM22_FD_184309 | JGI IMG/M metagenome (GOLD analysis project Ga0207642, IMG submission 184309) | Miscanthus rhizosphere microbial communities from Kellogg Biological Station, Michigan, USA - KBS Miscanthus M2-2 (SPAdes) (version 2) | ecosystem: Host-associated > Plants > Roots >... | reverse complement strand
TCGGATGTTTTCTTTTTTCATCGCGTAAATATTAATTCAGCGCCGAGTCAAAGTAAATATTTTTGTGTTAGCTGTGCTAACAGAACTGTACTTGAATGAGAGTTCATCTCTATGCAAAAATGCATGGATTTGAAAAGATTTAAGTAGATTTTAGTGAGCTGCTACGAACCCTTAGAGTATAATCTGCCGACATGAACCTATCCCACTATTCTTAACAACTGCTTTTCGCGCCTTTTTTTCAGATTTTGAGGTTGCTTCTTGGCCTACTTTCTCAAGTATGCCCTTCGAAGCAACCTCAAAATCTAATAAAAAAAACATCAAAAATCAATTGTTAAGAATAGTGAAATAGGGTCATAAGATCGACCATTCTGCCATAGAAAAAGTAAATATACAGCGGCCGGCCTGAAAATGTGAATTTCGGCTAGCATGAAAGCTCTCGGGGCTTCGCGATCGTAAAGCGCGCTGTGTCATAACGTCCCAGCAGAGCGGGGAGCTTGAGTGTTTGTGAGCAGCCCCAAGGGCTGCCAGTTAGTTAATGCTTTCCTGGCGTGTGATTTTAGCTACCTTATTCCCCAATCCTGCGCATCCTGCCTATCCTGTCATGGTTGTACAGATGTGACAGGATAGGCAGGATCGCAAGCGGCAGGATGCACAGGATAAGAGTGCATTTTTGATGTGGACTTTACTTTTCTACTAAATCTCTAGGCCAAGCCTTGGGAGTCCGCTTGTGAAACCAGTGGTTTACCTATCGTAAATTAATGAAATACAGCTAGCTTTACGATCACGGAGCCGCGAGGCTTTGACGCAGCCCAAATTCACATTTTCAGGCCGGCCGCTGTATAAGTCAGCCTGATTCCTCTATAGGAATAGGCTGACCTATCATATCCATTAGAAATCAAATCGAAAATCGACTGTCAAGCCTTGAAGACCTAAATCTCCTGCCGAGCGGCTGTATCGCAATGTCGTCCCTGTCGATGTCTCATTGATGAGCATTTGGTTCTGTTTCCACCACTGTTGGAATTCATAACCGACGCGAAGTCCGAAATGGCAACGGCTACAGTTAAAGCTTGTATCCCAGCTCATACCAAACATGGCTTGCAGCATCGGAACCATTAAATTACGGTTTAATCCGGAAGGGGCAAACTGAGTCTCCGTGTGTTTGACATTAAAGTGGCCGTACATGAGAGCTCCGGCAAAGTCACCAAAGAAGTCAAAGTTGTGGGTTCCGACAACAGCAAAAGTCCAATTAGAATTAAACCCGCCAGAGGCTCCAACGCCCCAGAAATCATTTTTAGTTCTAGAACTATAAGGACCAGCAGCTTGTGTGAAGTTTTCATTCACATGCTGATTGATCCAACCGCCTTTAATCCCGATATGCGGACGCAAGGAAAGATGCTTGCTCACAAAGAAAGGACGCCCGAGCTCCCAATCGATCATTTGGAAAGAAATCTTCCAATTGATCTTTCCTTGTGTAAACGGAGTCGCTAGGCCAAAAAGATCTGAACCAATCTGCGCTCCTTTTGTTCCCACTGCATTGGAGTTGGTTGTGCGGAACCACGTATAATAGATGTTGGTATCCCATTGATCGTAGTCCATATTGGCACCGATTCCGGCACGGAAACCCCACGCCCACTTAAAATTGACCGAGTGATTAGGCCCGGCAACGGGAGTAGAGACTGCTGTGTTTGTGTTTTTAAATGCCCAGTCGGCGTTATCAACGTCGGCATGCCAGTAGAGAGCATCTGCAAACAGGTACCAACCGTTTTCACTCCGCGGGGCTGCGGAACAGAGTGGATTCGTGCAAACAGGCACCGGCGGGCAAGGCTTTTTGCAAACAGGTGGACGGGGTTTGCAAGGCTCTGGTGGAGGGGGTGGTTTGCACGGCTGCGGCGGCGGGGTCGGCTTTGAGCAGCTGTCGCCAATGATTTGAGATTCTTCAATTGCAGAAACTTCATCTGCCATTGCAAATGCAGTTAAAGCCGTAAAACTTAACCAAACTATTCTTTTCATAAATTTATTTCTCCTATTTATAACTTTCAAATAACATAATTGTATAGTTATTACAATATATTATTTTACTAGCTGATAATTAGAGAGTTAAGTTTAACATTTTTAGAAAAAATTTATTAACAGATTTTTATTTTACTAACAAGCTGATTTTAGTATGGGTTAGTATATATAAGGAGAGAGAAAAGGGAATTGCAGTCTCTAAGAAGCTGTCCTAAAACAATTCAGCCCATCCCCTCCACCCCGGTACCCAGACCGCGGTGAAGAAAGATGGGCCGAATCTTAAAACTTCTAGATAAGAATCTTAGAAGTCGAAGCGCACATCAATTGTCAGACCTTGCAGTGCGAGATCACCCGTTGTGCGAGTGTATCTTGGAGCAGCAAGTGATTGACCTGGGTCGCCAGTATTGAAGTTAGAGAATCTTTGATTCTGTCTAAACCAGTACTGGAGCTCGTACCCTGCGCGGATACCAATGTGCATCTTGTCGCAGGAAAAGCAATAATCCCAAGCTAATCCGAGAATACCAGATAAGACTGGAACCATCAGATTGCGGTTCAGGCCGGAAGCACTAAATCCGCCGCTAACTGCGCCAGCTGCAGTTGCACCTGTCTCAGAATGGCTGTTTGAGAAGTGGCCATACATCAGAGCTCCGGAAACATCTCCGAAGATACTCCACATTGGTCTGTCTTTCACTTCGCCACGACCGACGGGCATTGTATTCCCGCAACCGAAGTACCAGTTAGAGTTAATACCAGCAGAAGGACCAACTTCCCAAGACTTAGTTGAGTTGTTGACGGTGTATGTCACAGGAGAAGCAGAAGCTGCAAAAGTTTCACCTTCTGTCAACTTGATCCAAGCTCCTTTTATTCCAACGTGCGGACGGAGAGAAATAGAATTGCTGACGTAGAACCAGCGTCCTAACTCCCAATCTAAAACTTGGAAATTCAGTTTTGTTGTCGCTGTACCGCTTCTCACTGCAGATGTAGCAGCAGTATAATCGCTGTTTTGGCTAGATGCAGCTCCACCAGCTGGAACAGTGAATGATGTTTGGCTTGTTGAGCCAGATGCTGCATTGTTGACGAACCATGTGTAGTAGAGATCTGTATCCCACTGATCATGATCCATTGAATAACCGAGACCTACACGGAAGCCCCAGTTCCATTTGAATGCTAATTCTTGGTTAGCACCTGCAGCAGGAGAAGTCGCAGTTGCGCTGTTGCTGACAAATGCCCACTCTGCGTTGGTAACATCTGCATGCCAATACAGTGCATCAGCAAAGATATAAAGACCAATGTCAGTGCATGGACGAGAAGAAGTGAGCACGTTTGGTGCCATTCCTTGTCGTATGCATGGTTCACATGGTTTTGGTTTTGGTTTGCACTCTACTGGTTTTGGTTTGCACTCTACTGGTTTTGGTTTGCAGTCGGAATCCATTTTTCCTGCAACCAAATTGTCATCTGCGAGCAATGTAGAGGAGCTTGTTGAGTCTCCGTCTGCAAAGGCACAGGCTGTTAATGCGAGCATACTAAATAACAAATTCTTCTTCATGCGCTACTCCTTCTTGTTTTGAAATAGTCATATCTCTCCCTTTTACCAAAGGATGGGCCTTATCGTAAACAACCTTTTTCAATTTTGTCGAAACTTTTGTGTAAATTGTGGTGGTCGAAAGTGATGAATGTCCCAATAGAATTTGGATTGTTTTGAGGTCCATCCCTTTTTCTAACCAGTGTGTTGCAATTGTGTGTCGAATTGTGTGCGGAGTGACCTTTGAAGCCAGTCCAGACCGCTTTAAAAAAGTCTGAAAATTTCGATCGACAGACCGAACCGTTAAACGGTCGCCCCACTTATTTAAGAAAATGGCATCGTGATTTTTTTCAGATTGATGGTGCTCGCTGTTTAGGATGCGTTCTGGATGGCTGAGATAGCTGTTGATCCATGCCGCGGCATTTTTTGTGATGGGAATGACACGCTCTTTTTTTCCTTTTCCTCGGATACGTAGTGTGAGATTGGTTGCATCAAAATCAGCGCGGTTCAAACCGACAAGCTCGCTAATCCGCAGGCCTGAACTATAAAACAATTCCATGATCGTGCGGTCGCGAAAACCTAAATAGGTCTGTGTATCGGGCTGCTGAAACAACCGCTCAACCTCTTCATACGTTAAAGGTGACGGAATTGTTTTCTCTAATCTGGGGGAATCAATTTCTTCTAATGGATTATGAGAGATCGCTCCTTCTTTAAGAAGATACTTAAAAAAAGACCGCAGGGCTGACAGCCTTCTTAATATAGTACGCTTGGTGGCTTGCTTCTGATTCAGGTGGGTCAGATAGCCTCTAATCATTCTTTTATCGATCGCCTTGATCTCCTCTATTTGAGCAAAGTTCTGGAAATCTGTCAGATCCATCCCATAATTTCTCAACGTATGGACCGAGGCGTTTTTAATCACCTGTAAATAGCTTAAAAACTTTTCTTTCCATTCCTTCATAAACCACTCTTTTGTTATCATATCTCTCTATGATTACATTAACCAAAATTTCTAAAAAAGTCGGACCACGCCTTCTCTTTGAAAACATCAACGCCTCGTTTAATGCTGGTAACCGCTACGGCCTCACCGGACCCAATGGCTCGGGAAAATCGACCCTCATGAAAATCATGATGGGCCTCGACCACCCGAACGAAGGAACCATCACACTGCCACGCAAGGTCGGTTTCCTTAAGCAGAACATCGAAGACTTTAAAGATCAAGATGTGATTAGCGTCGTCATCATGGGGAACAAACGTTTATGGGATGCCCTGCAAGAAAGAGACCAACTTTATACACAAGAAATCACGAACGAGATCGGCATCCGGCTCGGCGAACTCGAAGAGATCATCGCAGAAGAAAACGGATACAGCGCTGAAGCGCAAGCCGAAGAACTCCTGATCGGAATGGGCATTGCACAAAAATTGCACGCGCTCAAAATGCATCAGATCCCGCTCGATTCACAGTTCCGCGTCCTCCTTTGCCAAGCCCTCTTTGGAGAACCTGATGCACTTTTACTTGACGAGCCAACAAACCATCTTGATATGGAATCGATCGGATGGTTAGAGCAATTCCTCCTTCAATATAAAGGTGTGCTCATCGTGATCAGCCACGACCGCCACTTTCTCAACACCGTCACAACGCACATTGCCGATATCGATTATGAGACCGTTATTATCTATCCGGGCAACTATGATCAGATGATTGTTGCAAAGACGGCAGTCAGGCAGCGGGCTGAAGAAGAAAATAAATCGAAAGAAAAGAAAATCTCCCAACTGCAAGATTTCGTCTCCCGTTTTGGCGCAGGAACACGCGCAAGCCAAGTGCAGTCGCGCATCCGCGAGATCAACCGTTTGCAGCCGATCGAATTAAAAAAATCGAATATCCAACGCCCTTATATAAGGTTCTATCCACCGGAAAAGCCCTCTGGCGAAATTGTTCTTAAAGTCGAAAACATTTCCAAAGCGTACGACCATCCTGTCATTAAAAATTATAGCTGCGAAATTCTCCGTGGCGACAAGATCGGCGTGATAGGAAATAACGGCCGAGGAAAAAGTACCCTCCTCAAGATGATGGCCGGCGCTGCCCAGCCTGGCAGCGGAAAAATTGAGCTCGGCCACCAAGTTCAGATCGGCTACTTTCCTCAAAATCACTCCGATATCGTCAGCAAAAAAGGGAATCAGACGATTTTTGACTGGCTGAAAGCCAAAAAAGAAAATGTGTATGACCAAGATGTCCGCAGCGTGCTAGGAAAAATGTTATTTGGCGGCGACGACGCTTTTAAACCTATCTCCCACCTCTCCGGAGGAGAGACGGCCCGCCTTATCATGGCCGGCATGATGCTCTGCAACTACAATTTTTTAATCATGGACGAGCCCAACAACCACCTCGACCTTGAAGCCGTTGCAGCTCTGGCCTGGGCATTAGAAGATTTTAAAGGGACCGTGATTATGGCTTCCCACGACCGGGGTCTTCTCGATGAGGTGGCGACAAAAATCATCGCCTTTGAAGAGGATGAAATCGAGAATTTTAAAGGACCACTGGAAGAATACTTGGCGACTTGATACACTCAGTGCAGGATCACTTAAATGATATCGAACATCAATCCAACTAATCCTGCAAATCCTTCTGGAGATGTCCGGGGAGACACTTCAGATGTGTCAGCTGCAGCAAAAAAACTTGCTGCCGAGCTTGATACGGCAACGGCCGAGTTTTCAAATTTAGATTTGAAAACTCTTGATCCTAAGCTCAATCAAGTCGCACACCTCATTACCAACCTTTGTGCAATGGCCAAACAAGGCTTGCAAGCCGCAGGGAAATAATCAATGTTAAGAGAAAAACTTTACGATGCCGGTGAAATTGTTGAAACGATTTTAACACAGCCGCTATCGATTCCAGGCCTTGCAAAAAATGTTTCTCTGCTGGAAGCCGCTAATCACTATCTTGCAGATCCCAAATCCCCTGAGCTAAAAAAAATGCTCGAGACATTTCTCCGCAATCCGGCTGCCCTTGAAATCATGCTAGAAGAGTTCAAACTCCTTTCCCACGACCTGCGTTAAGAAGGTGTTTAAAAATCGAATCGGAGTTGTACAGTCGCGCCTTGGAGACCAAGATCGCCATCTTGAGAACTGTATGACCTGACTCCTGTTTGCGTATTGGAAGTATTATCGATGAGATTGAATTGCTTCATTTTGTTTTGGGAAAACCACTCGGAAAATTCATAAGAAGCAGAAATGGCAAAACGATAGTAGTCATCGGAGAAAAAATATTCCCATTCAAATCCTAAACTTGCCTCGAGGTTCGTTGCCACTTTCGTAAAATTATCTTTGTTGGTAAAGTTCATCGGTGCGAGAGAGAGAACCCCTTGCAGGTTTTGGTCCACATCATACCAGCCGCATAATAACGATCCTGCCACTGATCCAATCACAGACCAGTCCGACGTAAAGTGCCATTTCAATTGAGCTCCTGCGCGGGCGCCAATCCCTTTGAAATTATTCTCTGCTTTCATATGGGACTTCGACATTGAAGCACTATGGTTAATAGTGCCCTGATATTCGGCTTTATAGTTCTGCAATATCGACGCGCCTCTAAGTCCAACATAAGGGCGGAGGGCAACCGTTTTACAGACGAAATAATTCCGGCCCAGCTCTAAATCTAAAGTGTTAAATCGAACTTTCCAATGAGCGGAAGCATGTGACGCAAACTGATCTAAAATGGTGGGAGACCAGACAGGGACCAAGAAATGCGCATCTGTAATCCCAGAAACTTTTTTCTCTCCGCTCTGATTCGTATTTAGATGAGTCCATCGTAAAAACAGATCCCAAAAATCTTGCCCTTCCCAGGTATAGCCGATGCCGAACTTGAAACCCGGATCCCAGCTGACGTCTGGTTGATGGAATGTCGAATTGCTAGAACTTGTCGCAGCGCTGACTGTCGTGGCGTAATCAAGCCCATCTTCATCGGCCCGCCAATAAATAAAGTCGCCCTCGATTGCAAACCCACCAGTCTGTAAATAAGGAGCGCTTTTGCCTTGCCAGCCGCCGTGGACATTTTGCTCACTGACGCCTTCAAGCGTGAGCGGCTGAGAAAAATCTTTCTTTTTGACCGGCGGCGCAGCCTCAACAATTTCTTCCTCTTCAGATCCTTGGCAACCCATTGTCAGCAGTAGAATGCCTACTCCTGACGCAGCCATCGCGTGGATCTTCAGGTCCTTTTTTTTAATAACCTGAACTTTGGGTTTAAATCCTTTAGAGACAGCAACTTTTCCGGTACTTTTTGCATTTTTTTGCTTGAGAATAGGCATTCTGACTATTCTCTGCGTAAAAAAATGGAAAAATCCCTCGAAAACCTTGCTGTCTCTAAAGGATTTAAACCCAAAGTTCAGGTTAAAAAACCGTTTAATTTTTTTTGGATCCCAAAGTTTCCGTTTCATAAGCCTATCCCGTCATTTGAAAAATTGAAGTTTTGAAGGATTTTTTTGCATTTCTCAATGCCACTTCGTAGGATATACTTGAATAAGTAGACCAAGAAGTGGCATTGAGAAATGCAGAAAAAGTTTTAAAAAGGCAAATTTTCAAGTGATGAGATAGGTTCATTTGCACCCAACCTTTTATCAAGCTCTATCAGGTTAGGGAAATATGTAAAATAATAATTTTAATTTATCTTTTTGTGAAGGGAAAGACTTTTAAATCATCCGCCGCAAATGTGTTGGGAAAGATGGCGCGGGCTTCTGTTTCAAACGGCTGCAGGTCTTGATAACGGGCGGAGAAATGCGTAAGGATCAGTTCCTTGGCCTGCGCTTTTTTAGCAATCTCTGCGGCTTGTTTCGCTGTCATGTGGTGGTATTCTTTGGCCAAATGCCTATGTTCATCGAGATAGGTGCTCTCGCATAAAAAGAGGGAGGCCTCTTTTGCAGCATCAATGGCACCTTGGCAAGGCAGCGTATCGATCACAATAGTAAAGACATCGCCGCGGCGCATATGGCTCACCTGATCTAAGGTAATGATTTTTCCGCCGACCGAGATTTTCTTCTCTTTTTCGATCTGCCGGACCATTTCTCCACGCACCCCTTTTTCTTCGAGCTTTTGCTGATCGAATTTGATGGTGTCTTGTTCTTTGATTCTCCACGCAAAATTCTCCACGCCATGATCAAGAACAAACGCTTCAATGCGGAATTTCCCATCTTCTTCCACGAGTCCAGGTTTTTGGACAGGATGAGGAATAACTTGAATGTTTTCATGGTACATCGTTCCGTAGCGGAGCCTGTCGAAGTAAACTTGCCCGCTCGCAGGATAATAACAGTGGATCGGATGGGTCACCTTATCAAGATTAAGCCGCATAAGCATTGAGCCAAGGCCTAAACAATGGTCGCCATGGAAGTGGCTGACAAAGATACGCGTGACACATGTCGGAGCGATATTGGCAAAAATAAACTGCCGCTGCGTCCCTTCGCCAGGATCAAAGAGGAGCCCCTCGTCATTCCAGCGTAAAAGATAGGCGCCGTGGTTCCGTTTACGGGTCGGCTGCTGACTGGAACATCCTAATATTGTAAGGTCTCTAACGCTCATTTAATGCTCCGGCTGAAAAAAGAAAAACGGGCAAGCACGACTCCTGTTAAACCGCCGATAATATGGGCAGTGTTGGCGATATTCGCATAAAGCTCTGTGACATGGAAAAAATCAAGCCCCAGCGACACCATTTCCAAGACAAGCAAGATTGCAACGTAAATGACGAGAAAGCGAACCACTGTCGGGTGGAGAGGATATCCTTCCCAAGGCGCCTTTTTTTGACGCATCCAAATAAAACCGACCATGCCCATCACAATGCCGGAATATCCTAAAAATTCAGGCCCGCTCATGAGATATTGGAAAACATTGGAAACGACACCAATGATCAACGATAGAATCAGATACCGGAATATTCCGACACGCTGTTCGATTTGCCTTCCTAGCACCCAAAGCCAGGCCATGTTGAACAAAATATGAATCCAATTGGCATGCAGCAGAACTGGAGAATAAAGGCGCCACACCTGCCCCTGTCGAATATTGCCAAAAAGCGAACCAGGAGGGAGATCTTCATAATCTTTCCAGCTCCATTTGACGAATAAATCTGCCACTCCTTTCCACGTCGGGAAATTCTTAGCCTTTTCAAACGCAGCTTGACCCTCTGGGGGAAGTTCTTTGATTTCTCCCATCGTTTTGATCGGATAGTCCGTGAAAAACTTTTCTAAATTGACAAAATAGGGGGGAAAATCAAAGAGCAGCTTTTTTTCAAGCGGAGTAAAGACAAGCTGCACTGCAGCTTCTCCTTTCTGTCGGATCTTTTCATTTTGAAAAATGTTCAAAATGAAAATGAGTCCGCAGAGTAAAATGACCAAGTTATTGAATGAAAACGTCGGCACTGACCTGCTTGCCATTCGGACTTTCCAGTGGGCTGCACTCTTTTTTACCTGAGGAGATTCTTGCTTGGGTTCAAAACGGACATCATGGGGATTGTTTTGCCATTCTTGATAAAGGGCCCACGCTTGATCAAATTCGTCTTCCTCCACAATCCAAAGGCGAAAGATCGTCTTTCCCTCGGCAGTTTTTGTCGCATCATAAAGGCTTTGAATCCCTTCTTTTTTCAAGGCAGATTGAAAGCCAAAGGCATGCTTCTCGTCTTTAAATTCACCGATTAAACGCACGAACCTATCCCAATAAATTTCTCAATGATCTTTTCGACAATTTTCGCTTTAAATCGATTAATTTAGCAAGGGTCATATTAAAAATATGGTCCTTGCTAAATTAATCGATTTAAAGCTGAAAAGTGCGAAAATATCATGATGAAATTTATTGGGGTAGGTTCGTTGTATTAACTATTTTTTTGATCAAGGTCGACGTCGAAAGCCCCGGAATAAGTTCAACGATATGGATCCGTCCCCCATGGGCTTTAACGACATCGGATTCGATGCAGTTAGCTCCGTACTCAGCGCCATTGACATGGACATGCGGTTTAATTTTAGAGAGCAAAACACGCGGATCTGTCTCTTCAAAGGCCGTGACAAAATCGACAAACTCCAGCGCTGCAATCATCCGGAGGCGATACTCTAACGGAACAATTGGCCGAAGCGGGCTCTTATATTGTTGGACGGAGCTGTCAGAATTGAGCGCCAAGATGAGCAAATCAGCTTGGAGCGATGCTTCATAAATCGTATGAAGATGGCCTGCGTGTAGCAAATCGAAGGATCCATTGAGAGTAGCAATGGTCTTACCGCTCTCTTTTAGCTCGTGAGCCTTCTCCTCTAATAATGAAGGATCAATCCACTTCTGAGAAAAATATTCCTCAAAGTTTTTGGGAGAACGCGACATTAAAGACCTCATCATAGTTGTCGACAAAATGCACAACCAGCCCTTTTTTGACATAAGGCGGTAGCTCATCAAAATCCCGTTTATTTTCTTTAGGGAAAATCAGCACTTTGACGCCGGAACGGCGGGCGGCAATCACTTTTTCTTTCACTCCGCCGATTGGGAGCACTTTACCCGTGAGTGTCAGCTCTCCCGTCATCCCGAGATCTTGTAAGATCGGTTGATTCCGGAGCAACGAGACTAATGACGTCATCATTGTCACGCCCGCGGACGGCCCATCTTTCGGAGTTGCTCCTTCGGGGATATGAATATGGATCTGGCTCTTTTCAAAGAACGCTTTTCCCGGAGCGTATTTTTCATAGGTGCTTTGCAAATAGCTCCACGCAATCTGTGAAGACTCTTTCATCACATCACCGGCTTGTCCGGTAAGCTTCATCTCGGTTTTTTCCGAGGAGAATTTGACAGACTCAACATAGAGTGTTGCACCTCCCAGAGATGTCCAAGCAAGACCCATGCAAACGCCAATCGGTGTACGCGGATAATACCGATCGCTGGTGAAGATCGGCTTGCCGAGATATTTTTCCAAGCTCTTATCAGTCAGATGGTGCTCTTCGTGCTTCGGTTTTTTCTTTTTCTTGGCAGCTTTTTCTTCTTCACGCACCACTTTCACGGCCACTTTGCGCATGATCTTTTTCAAATTATTCTCAAGGCTACGGACGCCTGCTTCCCGAGCGTAGCCGTTGATCATTTCTTTGAGGGCGCCCACAGAAAATTCGATATCTTGCGACTTCAGCCCCATGGTTTTGCGGTTTCTAGGGATCAAATACCGCTGAGCGATCTTGATTTTTTCTTCCATGATGTAGCCTGAAAGTCGAAGGATGTCCATCCGGTCTTTCAAAGGTTCTGGAATTGTATCGAGCACGTTCGCTGTCACGATAAACAGAATATTCGATAAGTTGCACCGCACATCAAGATAATGGTCCAAGAAATCTTTGTTTTGCTCCGGATCGAGCACTTCGAGGAGTGCGGAAGCCGGATCGCCTTGATAACTATTGCCTAACTTATCGACCTCGTCGAGCATGATGACCGGGTTCATCGTCTGGGTAAATTTGAGCGCCTGGATCAATTTGCCCGGCATCGCTCCAATATAGGTGCGGCGGTGTCCCTTGATCTCTGCCTCATCGCGCATTCCACCGACGGAAAAACGGTAGAATTGACGATTGAGCGCACGAGCAATGCTCTTGCCAATGCTCGTCTTTCCAACGCCTGGAGGGCCAACTAAGCAAATAATGCTGCCTTTGACTCCACCGGAGAGTTTTCCCACGCTGATGAATTCCAAGATCCGCTCTTTGATATCTTCGAGGCCATAGTGATCTTCCTCAAGAATCTTTTTAGCTTTGCCTAAGTCATGCGACTCTTCGCTAGTGATCCCCCAAGGAATAATCGTCAGCCAATCGAGATAATTACGGCAGACCGCATATTCGGCCGATTGGATTTCCAAAACAGAGAGTTTATCCATTTCCTCGCGGATCACCGTCATCACATCGTCGGGCACTTGCCTTTTTTTCAGACGACTTTCGAATTTTTCCAAATCGATCGATTTGTCTTCTTTTTCAAGACCGAGCTCTTTTTTGATCGTCTTGAGCTGCTCCCGCAGGAAGAAGTCGCGCTGGGTTTTCGAGATGGTCGACTCCATCTTCTGCGTGATTGAATTTTGCAATTTGCTCAAATCGAGTTCTTTTTTAAGTAGCATGAGCGCTTTATCAATCCGGGGATGGAGGTCAAAAGTCTCTAATACATCTTGGAGCTCTTCCCGTCCTGCGGTTGTTAACGCCACCGCAAAATCAGCGAGTTTTCCCGGCTCAGTGAAATCGGAGTGCGACAAGAAAATTTGCAGCTCTTCTTTAAAGAGAGGATTCAATTTCAGCAGTTCTTTGATCGTCGTGATGATGCTAATCGAATACGCTTTCAACTCTTTCGTCAGTTTCCCACTGGTGTCTTCAAAATATTTCACCTGCGTCCGTAGGTACTTCGCTGGTTTGATCGGCTTCGTAATAGAAATGCGCTTTTCCATATTGAGAACAACCTGCGCTCCGCCTTGCTCCATGGGAATTATGCGTAAGATGCGGGCAAGCACGCCGACTTTGTAGAGATCATCAAATCCGACTTTATAGACATTGGCGTCTTCTTTTTTGGTCAGAAAAAGACCCATGCATTTATGTTCGGTCTTCGCAACTATCTTGAGCACTTCATAGAAAGGGCCCGGCTCAATGACAACAGGAGCGGCCATCCCGGGAAAAAACGGACGGCGAGTCAGCGGGATTATAAACACTTGGTTAGGGCCGCTCGGAGAAGGCTGTTCCTCTTGCTTGCCCTGTAAAGATTCTTTGACAGCATCGACTACAGCTTCCTCTTCTTCAGTGAAAACGTTTTCATCATCCATAAATTGCTGCATTATTCCTCAATGTTTAATAGACCTTTTGCGTAATTCAGGGTTCTGTCGATGTTCGGGTTCTTTTGAGCTTACTTTTCGACTTTTTTCGCGGGGGTAATATCAACTCGCATATGAACCCTGCGAAAAAAATCGAAAATAGGCCAAAATAATCCCGAACATCGACAGAACCCTGAATTGCGCAAAAGGTCCAATCTTAAAAATTTATCAGTTCTACAAAAATATCGCAATGAAAGGTATAATCATCACCCATGCGCTGCCTTATTATTGATACAACAGGCTCTCAGGCTTTTATCGGACTTGCCGAAAACGGCCAACTCCTCTCTCAAACAATCATCCCGGAGAGTCGCCACCTTTCAAAATTTCTTTTAACATCAATTCAATCCATTTTGCAAGCTTCACCTCCAAACTTTATCGCAATTGGCACAGGCCCAGGATCTTTCACCGGATCCCGCGTGGGCGCAATTGTGGCTCAGAGTCTCAGTTATGGCTGGAATATTCCCCTGATCTCGTTTTCTTCGACGCTTCTTCCAGATTTAGGTACGATTGCCGCTGTTTCCTATGAAAAATTTCTCGCCGGACAGCAGTCGGCCCAAATAGAACTTGTCTATATTTCCTCTTCATCTTAAGATGAATAATCTAATTTAAAGGAGTGATTTCCTAAATGACTAGCGTCAAGGTCCGTCCCGGTGAGCCGATAGACAAAGCTCTACGCGCTCTCAAAAAGAAAGTTGACAAAGAAGGCATCCTCAAAGCGGCAAAAGCACACCGCTTCCATGATAAGCCTTCTGTCAAAAGTCGTGCTAAAGCCAAAGCTGCTTTAAAATATAAAAAATTAAAATCTTTTAATAGATATTGATTTTTAGCACTCCAATTTGGAGATTGCTAAAAATTCTGCTTCACGCTAAGCTTATATGCAAATGAATTCAAAAGTTTGAGGAATGCCAAGGAGGCCTCCTAAATTTTGCCAAGGCGTAGCCGGTGTCGAAGCAGCTCAACTTGAATAAGAGCCTGTCTACAAGTTGAGCGATGCAGACAGGGCGAAATTTAGGGGAAAGCCAACGCAGGCAGACTCAAACTTTTGGGTTCATTTGTATATATTGCAAAACGGAATTTTATGGCTGACTATTACAATATCTTGGGCGTTTCCAAAGGTGCATCTGCAGACGAAGTCAAAAAAGCCTATCGCAAAAACGCGCTGAAATACCATCCCGATAAAAATCCCGGCGATGCAGCGGCGGAAAAAAAATTCAAAGAAATCTCCGAAGCATACGAAGTCCTTAGTGACGACAAAAAACGGCAAATCTACGACCAATACGGCGCAGATGCCCTCAAAGGCGGCATGGGTGGTATGGGAGGCGGGCCCGGTGGTATGGGAGGATTCTCCTCAATGGAAGAAGCGCTCCGCACCTTTATGGGAGCTTTTGGCGGCGGTGGCGGAGATTCGATTTTCGATTCAATTTTCGGCGGGGAACAAGAGCAGCACAGCTCCGTCCAACAAGGCGCCAGCAAAAAAATGAGCATGACAATCTCTTTTGAAGACGCCATCAAAGGCGCGGAAAAAGAAATCGTCCTTACCAACTACATCTCGTGCTCTCGCTGCGACGGTTCAGGCGCAGCCTCTGCCTCTGCCATCAAACGGTGCTCCCGCTGCCAAGGCTCCGGCATGGTCCATCAAAGCCGCGGATTCTTCAGTATGTCTTCTCCGTGCCCCACGTGCCACGGCCAAGGAAAAACCATCTCCGATCCTTGCAAAGAATGTCATGGCGAAGGGCGCCAAAAGAAAAAACAAAACGTCACCGTGAAAATTCCTCCCGGCGTCGATAACGGCATGCGGATCCGTATGGGAGGCTATGGCGACGCAGGCCTCGGCGGCGGCCCTCCAGGCGATCTCTACGTCTATATCAATGTCGATCCCCATCCCGTCTTCCAACGCGACGGTGATGATGTCATCATCGAAATGCCGATCAGCTTCACAGAAGCGGCTCTCGGCACCAAAAAAGAGATTCCTTCCCCTATCGGAAGCTCTCTCCGCATCGACATCCCCGAAGGCACACAGCCGGACAAAGTCCTCCGCGTCAAAGGAAAAGGAGCTCCCAACGTCCACGGCCAAGGCCAAGGCGATCTTCTTGTCCGCGTGACCATCGAAACCCCCGTCCGCTTGACCGATAAACAAAAAGAGTTACTGGAAAAATTTGCATCTCTCGAAACCGAGGGCAACTCTCCTCGCAAACAGAACTTTTTCGACAAAGTGAAATCGTTCTTTAAGAATTAATCCATCCCAAAGAAATGGCTATGACAGCTTGCATCTGTATGCGATCGGCTATCGTGCCTATGGAGATATTCCTCCACTGCCTGCGAAATAAGTCCCCTAAATTCTGTTCTCTTTGCGAATTAAGACCTTCTCTTTGTATGATCCTTCCATCTCTTTATCGAAGGAATTCATATGACAGCTGCTGTCTCCGCAGGATCAAATCTACTTCCCGGCTCACCCTCTTTTTTTTCACCCACTCGCTGGAATAGTTGGACCGTTGACGTCGTCTGCGGTGTTCTAACCGCCGTGGCTCTCTATGTCATTTGGAAACTTACTCATTCTTCTACTCAAGCGCCCCCAAAGCAAGCATCAAACTCCACAGCTTTGTTTCTCGCAAAGCAACATCCCATCAGCATCCCAGCCTCTGATGAAACAGTCACCTGTATCAATGAAATCGCACCACTTCATTTCGAAAAGTTCGCTGAAGGAATCATCCGTTTAGACATACAAAAAGCCACAGAATACAATTTTTCAAACGACCTTAAGCTCTGTATCCCAGGGTCTAAACCTTTTTTTGAGTGCAAGGCTCGAAAAGTAGATACCATTTTCGTCCCTAATTTGCCTTATCTTAAAGAGGTCATCCTAGCCATCAATAACACTCATTTCAATCTGTTTAATGTAAAGTATCCGAGAGGCCTTTATACAATCTCTTTCAGCGATCCAACATCGCATACAATTGCACTCCAGGAAATCACAAAAACAAGTGATTTAGAGATCTTAGAGATCAAAGAGCCCCTTCTTTTAACTGTTGATGGAATGACTGTTACTTTCAATGATGACGGCACAAGTACCACGAGTTTACAAGAGAATGACTATTTTCTTATCATGAAAAATCAAGGAGCTGCACGCGCCGTCTATATGCAGATCACCATTCCGGAAAAACACCGTTTGGCGGAAAATCAAAACATCGTCCTTATTTGGATGGTGGAAGCCAATCAACAAGTAACCCTTACTCGTAATGAATTAAAAAACAAATGCCAAGCAGCCTACAAAGACGCTACAAATAAAGATGTTTCTTTTGATGACAATGACATCTTACAGCTGCAAGTAATTGCCCATCGCGCCTACACAGACATTCCTCCACCAGCCCCTGCTAATGAAGAAACTAAAATCGACGATTAAAGTTCCCCTCTAAAAATAAGAGGTGGTGTACAATCAACCCTTACCATGGAAAATAAAGTCTCTCTCGAAGAAATCGTCTCTCTTTGCAAACGGCGCGGATTCATCTTCCAAAGCTCCGACATCTACGGGGGGCTTCAAGGAATTTATGACTATGGCCCGCTTGGGGTTGAGCTCAAAAATAATCTTAAATCGGCGTGGTGGAAAGCGATGGTCTATGAAAGAGACGACATCGAAGGGCTCGATGCCTCGATCATCACCCACCGCCTGGCATTAAAACACTCAGGCCATGAAGAGACATTCTCTGATCCAATGGTCGACTGCCGCCATTGTAAACACCGGATGAGGGCCGATCACATTGTCGATGGGAAGTGCGACAAGTGCGGCTCCAAAGACCTCACCGATCCTCGACCCTTTAATCTCATGCTCAAAACCAATCTTGGTCCGATCGATGACGGCACAAACTACGGCTATCTCCGTCCTGAAACGGCTCAAGGTATTTTTACCAATTTCAAACATGTGATCGATGCAACGTCCCGCAAGCTTCCGTTCGGCATCGCTCAAATCGGCAAAGCCTTCCGCAATGAAGTGACTCCCCGGAACTTTATTTTCCGCGTCCGAGAATTCGAGCAGATGGAGCTCGAATTCTTCGTTGAGCCCGGCACCGATGAAAAATGGCACGAAAAATGGGTCCAAACCCGTCTCGACTGGTGGAAAAAACAAGGCCTCACATCTCAAAACTTGCAACTCCTCCCTCAAAAAAAAGAAGACCTATCCCACTATTCAAAAGCGACCACCGATATTCTCTACCGATTCCCTCATGGTCTCGAAGAACTCGAAGGGATTGCCAACCGGACCGATTTTGATTTAGGTTCTCATTCCAAATCGCAAGAAGGGCTCAAGATCACAGCCAAAGTCAAACCAAATCCCGATTCAACCGCCTTTCTCGTCGTCCAAGATCTCGAGAAAAAAACCGCAGTTGTTCCCTTCGTGATCGAACCGTCAGCCGGCCTTGACCGCGGCATCTTGGCGATTTTGACAGAAGCCTACACGAAAGAAACCCTTGAAAATGGCGAGCGGATCGTCCTTAAGCTCGAAAAACACCTCGCTCCAATCAAAGTGGCTGTTGTGCCTCTGGCTAAAAACAACGAAAAAATCGTTGCCAAAGCCAAAGAAATCAAACATCAGCTCCAAAATCTCGGTCTTGGCCGCATGAAGTACGAAGACATTGGCAACGTCGGCAAAGCTTACCGACGCCATGATGAGATTGGAACACCGCTTTGCATCACCGTTGACTTCGACACCTTTGAAGGCGACAAAGAGACCGTCACAGTCCGGTATCGCGATTCGATGAAGCAAGACCGGATCGCAGTTTCTGATCTTACGCAATTTGTGCGAGATTATTTTGTTTAAAAGAGTCAATTTAAATGCGCAAATACCATCACTACGGAATTCCAACGACCGAAAAGCGACGAGACGAAAGCCTCGTTGAAGTCGATGGCTTTAAGTTTTACTCTACCCCTTTCAGTGGGAATAAATGGCATATTCAATGGCACCGTTTTCCTGAAGGACATAGCCTCCCAGAACTGGTAACACAAGTCCCTCATATCGCCTTTCAAGTTGATGATTTGGACGCCGAGATCAAGGGATGTAAAATTCTTTTTGGACCTTACAGCCCATTGAAGGGGTATCGCGTTGCTATGATTGAAGAGCAGGGCGTGCCTATTGAATTGGTGGAAACGTCCTTGACTGATGAAGAACTTGCATTGCTGGAACGAGAGGAGCTAGGCAAGTTTTATTAGAATCTTTTACCGTTTTTCTGCAATCCCACAGTAGCCGGTTGAGCAACTTCTTGTGAAGCGAAATTGGAAGTCAGCAGGCACTTCGCGCTGCCACAACATTCTCCAAAAGGCTTTGTTAAAAGGATTTGGAGCGAGCCCGCGCAGATCGACCACTTCGAGCGAGCAGTTCCGGCAGCTCTTTTCGAGCTCGTGCGGCTTGATGAACAACGGATATACGTGCATATTTTTGGGAGCGTTTTTCACGCACCATTCAACCCCTTTGATAACGACAAGATAGGTGAGCCAATTCCGGTTGAACGTATGAAAGAAAAAAAGCCCTCCTGGACGCAAGACACGACTTGCCTCGGCAACAAGACGGTCCGGGGCTTCGACATGCTCTAGCACGTCCATCGCACAGACAATGTCAAATTCAGCCTTCTTAAACGGAAGATCGTATGCGTCGGCTTGGAGATAATTCACACTTTGGGTCACGTCATTTTGGCGCGCAGCCTCTAGGCTCGAGGCAGACAAATCGATGCCCGTGACTTTGTGGCCATGCTTTGCCAGAGGATTGGTGAGAAAGCCCGCACCGCAGCCAATGTCAAGAACAGCTGCTGCCTTCCCAAAACGTGTTCGAATTTCGTTTGCCACCCATGGCGTACGGATGGCGTTTTCTGCACGAAGCAATCCGACTGGATGATCCGAGCGCAACCAATTGAGTTCATTGTAAAATTGATTATTGATCATAGATTCATCTTTTAACCACTGGTTTATCCTTCCAGATCCAATTCCAGAATACGATTTGATAGATTAAAAATAACGTCATGGAGATAGCCTGAATGACTAAAAAACGGCGTAGCGGATCCGGAGCGTCAAGCCATAGGGTTACCCAACTCGTCATGGGAACTCCCTGCACGACGGGCCAAGCAAAACCTGCGACTGTAAGTGTGATAGGATGGAGAGTGAAAAGCACTGCGTGGAGCCACTGCTCTGATGCAGGACAGTGCGTGCTGTGGACAAACTCGTCTTTTGTGACGAACAGCGTGGAAAAAACCGCAAGGGCGATGTAGCCTAGAACCGTTTCTGTTCTGAAGGGAACCCAGAGTACGTACAGCATGCAAGCGAGAACAGTGAGCGTATCCAACGGATGGCCGATCCGCTCCCACTTGGGAAGGCCTCGTCGAATGTGAAAGACTCCTTCATCGAGCGCGATGACTAACATTTGCAGAGCAAAAGGGATGAGCGCTGTTATCCACATGGCTTTTCCAAAATACAGCCGCTGAGAGTCAAGCCTGGCCCGAACGCCAAACTCACGATCGGCCCACTCACTCGATCGTCTTCGAGCATCGCTTTCCAGATATGCGGCAAGGTAGCCGATGACATGTTTCCGCAAGCCGCTAGAACAGCTTGGCTATGAGCAATTTGCTCGGTCCTGAGTCCTAAGATTTTTTGGATGTGCGACAAAATTTTCGGTCCGCCGGGATGGATCGCAAACAACGCTTTTTCGCAAAGCTCTTGAGCGTTGCTCGCGAGCCGTCCCAAATAGGCGGGAAGCGCCCGTGCGATGTGAACCACGACTTCTTTCGCCAGCGACATTTCAAAACCCCACTCCATTACATCCCAACGCATTGCTTCCAGAGAATCAGGAATGATCTCTTCCCGAATCGCCATGAGTTTGAGCGATTTTGCAGAGTTTTGCGAGTCGATGCTGTATTTGATGAATCCGTCAGCAAAAAGACTTTGCGAAACGAGCTGATCGGTTCGATGAAGCGATGGGTTGGAATGGAGCGAGCAGATTTCCGTGTGAACGATGTCCACTCGCGCAGATTCGGCAAAGCCTTTGGCCATCCGGAGCGCAGGCATGGCTCCGTAGCAGCCCATGTGATAAGCATGCGTCACCGTGGTGGTTTCTCCCCACTGTTTTTGCGAAATAAGCATTTGTGCAGCGCTCGGCGATAGATACCCAGTGCAGCTGACATGGATCAAATGGTTCGGCGCCGTCTCGTCTGCATAAAATTCTCTAAACGCCCGCAAAGCGTGCTCCTGAAAATGGACCATCCGTTTGCGTAAAAGAACGCCACATGGTGCCTCCTCAAGACGATAGACTTCCATCCTATTCCATTCACGATGCCGAAAATCTTCCAGCACATGCCCGCGTTTGGCAATAGCATCCGGCTTGCACCCAACATGCCATAATCGCTGTGACAATTGCTGTGCGAACCCTTCATCTGCCGGACGTTCAGCTGCCGTGTGAGCGGCCACAAGCCATTCAAGCGTTTCTTGTTGTGAGGATTCAAACGGAGGTCGAATGGAATAAAAGTTCGCAAGATAGACCATAAGTCAAAGTTCCTGCCTCGATCACGGTAAACATACAACCATTTTAGCCATTGAAGCTTTCTCGAGGGCAGCCACCATCCTCCCGACAGCAGATCTCTTTACGAGATAGGCGAAAGCTTAACGGAGAGAAAAAATGAATACAAGCGCAATCCAAGAGTCCAAAAGTCTTATACCCAAGGAATTTCAAAATTTGGTTTTTGACAAAGCTAGCGACCCGGATTTGCAGCAGGCGCAGCCGACGCGGAAGCAGGCCATGTGCAAGCACATGGTCGATGGACGCGGCTGCAAAGGTGGGGATGCTAGCGCAGTCAAAAACCAAATTTTGAAGTTCCTTGGGTATACACAGTCCGGTATCGCGATTCGATGAAACAAAACCGGCTAATAAAGCAGATACTTTTGACGTTTTTCTAAGAACGCTTGACGCTCTTCTTTATCGATTGCTGCCATTTTCCAACCGGCATATTTTTCTCTCAGCAAAGTCTCCCAAATGAGCGTGTTGCCATTGGCTTTGCAAAAGAGAGTGCGTTTCCCCTCCGGAATGTTCTTGAGCCTCTGATTGACTTCGCGCGGATAAAGCGACTTGAGAGTCCCCATCATGATGTAATCGATCGATACAGGCCGGAAATGTTTAGGATCTGTGATCAAGATCCGAGCGCCATGACACTCCTCTCCTTTATACGGCCCAAAGTACGGTTTAAAGTGGAACGGGATGAATTTAACACCTTTTAAATTTTGATCATTGAGAGCTTTGACAAACGTTTTTGCTTCAATCCACGGCGCCCCTATCACTTTAAATGGCAGTGTATACCCAATCCCGATGCTTACCAGTTGAAGCTCTCCCAAAAGTCCCGTCGCCGGATAGAAAAATGGCGTATCGGCTTCGGGGATTTGCGGGCTTGTCGGGATCCAGACAAGACCCGTCTCTAGATAGGTCATTTCCCGCTTCCACCCTTTCATCGGAACGATTTTTAAGCGGCATTTGACTTTGTATTCTTCATTAAAAAACCGCGCCAGTTCTCCGATCGTCATTCCATGGCAATACGGAACATTGATATATCCCACAAAAGATCGGCTGCTGTCTTTGAGCATCGGTCCATCCACGATTGTGCCTCCAATCGGATTAGGACGATCTAAGACGATCACTTCAATACTTCGTTTGGCGGCCTCTTCCATCACAAAAAAAAGCGTCGTCGCATAGGTATACGAGCGACATCCAATCTCTTGGAGATCGCAAATAATGACATCGAGTCCTTTAATCATCTCGGCTGTCGGCCTGCGATGTGCGCCATGCAAACTGTAACAGGTAAGTTTTCCTTCTTTTTTGTGACCGACATTTTCTGCAGCATAAGCGATCCCTTTGAGTCCGTGTTCGGGGCAAAAAAGGGAAACGATCTTGTACTCTTTTTCAAACTGCTGCAAAAGCTCAAGCGTCGGTCGTTGCTGCCCATCAACACTCGTGTGATTAGAGAGCAAGGCAACTTTTTTCCCCTTCAAAGCCTTATATCTCTCTTCTTGAAAGAAAACGTCGACGCCAAGCTGGATCTTTGCCAGCAAAGATCCGCAGAAAAGCAGAAATAGGCAGAGAACTCTCATTTTAAAAACTCGAGCAAAGTTTGATATGCGATTTTTTCAACAATACCACGAGGCAGATGTTTTTCCAAAAGAGCAATCAATTTAGGATAGCAGCTCGCATTGTCAAAGCCAGCATTAAACATCGGCAGCATGTACTGAAGCTCCGGTGGTAGCGCATGATCGGAAAAAAAATCGGCCCCAAAACTTAAGTGGTCTAAAAGCCCCAATTTATCCGCATGGTCAACTTGCCGAAGAAAATCTTCCGCTCCATGACCTCCCAGGAAGACTCTGACAAAGTTTAATCCGATCACGCCGCCTCTTGCTCCGATCTCTTTGGCGATATGATCAGGAAGATTCCGTGGATGGTCAGCAACTTTTCTAAAATTAGAATGGCTTGCGATCGGGGTGATATCGAGATTGGTTTTCAAAATCTCTTCTGCCAATTTGTCCGATGTATGGCTCAAATCAATGGCGATCTTTTTTCCGCTCATCCATTGGAGCAGTTGCAATCCATCTTTTTTCAGTCCCGCCTGCGTGGTATTTCCGCCCCCAAACCGGTTCTCACCATTCCACGTCAAACTGATATAGGCGATCCTTCCTGCCTTCTTCAGCCATCCTTCTAATCGCTGGATCCCGTTAGACAGCGGCTCACTCTCATCGCAGAATCCGGAAGCATTCTCAATCGCAACCCGCGTTTGAATCTCCTGCCCAAAAACCGAATATTTTACCCCCAGGTTAAAAAAAATCTCCGCTTGTTTGATTCCCTTTTGCACAGAACCCTCTTCCGTCTTGGTGTAGATCGCCAGGATCTGAAACGCAACACCACCCTGCTTCAAGAGAGGAATCGAGGCCCGCGAGGCCGGATCATGAGCCGTATGGCTGTCATCTTCGGCCAAATACGAGAGAAGATCACAGTGTAAATCGGCTATTTTCATATCCAAATTATGAAAACTTCCAACATAAAAATCTATTGCCAAGAACTCTTCCTTCGTCCAGACTTTCTCACCTAGAAGCTTTTTTTATTGCTAGGAATAAATTATGGCCTCACTAATCACATCCTTTTATTCGCGATCCGTCTCGCATGCTGTGGCAATATGCCTCCTGCCTATGATCGTAGATCAGCGTGTTCAAAGCATTTTTGAGAAAAAACTCTCTGCCAATAAGTTAGAAGCTGCCTCATTAGTAGCTAGTACCGTCACTTACCTGATATTCAGCTTTCAATTACCGCGGTCTTTCCAACTCGGAGCCGCTCTTTTCTATTTAGCCTACAAGGCTGCCCAATTTTATTTGTCTCGGAAAGCTCCTCCTCCAGATTCTTCAACTGCCCAAAAGAAGCCATCCCTGCTTAATCCTTATACGCCTGAAGGAATGTTGGAGACAAATCAAATGCTTTACTCAACAGTAACATCTACGTCCCCAGTTTCTTTATATGTCAACACGGGGTCATCCCGGCATAGTTCTAATACGCCTTATCAGGCAGAGCAAACACCCACACCTTCAGCAACGGTTTCTACTGCTACAGAACCCGAATATAACAATGAACCACCTGAATCCAATCACGAAGGTCAACTTCATCAGCAAAGCTCACCTTCAGCAGCAAATTCTTCTACTACAGTAACTGAACAGAAAAATGACTCCCTTGAACCCAACCACAGAAATGCAGAAACTAGCACCATCGCACTTCCTGCTATTATTTCTGCTTCAACACAAACCGTCACATCACCGCCGGCAGCCCTACCATCAGAAGAGGCCCCTGAACAAAAAGCGGCAGCGGATCAGCTGACTTTCGACATCGAAGCCGAACTTCAGGGTGCTTCAAGGCTTAAGGAGATCATCAAGCCGTTTACGAAATCGCAAATCATGAGTTTACAAGCTCAATTAAAGTCTAATAGCACTCCTGCTGGTGGACAAAAAAAGTTGAAAGCCAAAAACATCAAAGTAAAAATTCGTTTTGGCGATACCCACGTTTTTAAAATGGGCAAACAACAAGTCGAAAGTTTGAATAGAAAAGGGTTCACTATGACTGAAAAGACTCTTTTTTTCTGGATTGATATCGCAGATGGAGAAGAAAGATTTCCGACTAATTTTATCCCTCTGATGATGCTAGATAATCTAAAAACTAACAGCAAACAGTTTTCTTTGTGTCTGACAGAAAAAAATTATCAATGGACCCTGACATTCAAAGATAACCAACTCGCCCGATTAAAATCCTTTGAGGATACGATCCGCAAATGCCGAAAGGTCGAAGTTATTCACACTGGCATTGTTCGATCTTCCGATTTGGCTTCTGCCTCTAAAATCGACAGCCATGGGACACTTTTAGATAATGATCTTGCTGCCATGAACAGGCTAAGCTGCTATATAGTACCGTTTAAGAACGGTTAGAGCTGAAAAGTGAGTTATAGAAAAAGATTCTATAGCTCACGTTTTCATAAACAGCTAATAATAAATAGCTTAGAAATCCAGATTCCAGCGGAAAGTGAGCCCCTGAAGACCGACCCAGCCGGAGTCAAGAGAAGTCAGTTTGGGAGAAGTTGGCGTCGTCCCGATATCAAACGACGTCCGGATCACCTCATGCAAATTTCCCCAGATATTGAATTCGTAGCCGATAAAAATTTCTGTACGAATCTTTTTGAACGATTGCTGCCAAGACGGGCCGCCATAGACCTGAAAATGGGGAACCAGCCTCGTATCTTGGTAATGGGCATTCCTGAGTGGTAACTCCCCTGTCACGGAAGAATGCTGCTTGGTGACGTTGTGATAATCTCCTCCAAGGAAAGAGATCGAGCCGCCAGCAGTTAAATAGTAGCCGCCTTTTCCCATAAACCAATCGAAAATACCTCCGAGTTCCAGACCTGCTCCAACAAAATGCCACTTATTGTGCAAATGGCTTCGATTCGCTGCGGTATCTCGATAATTGATTTCCCATTTCTGACTAATCCATGCGATCGTCGGACCTCCAAAGACCCGGATTCTTAAATGAGGATTCGGATGGAAGCGGCGTGTCATAAATAGATCGACTATATTTAGCATCAAGCTCACATCGCTCTCAGCGCGAGCAAGAGGCACTGTCCCGGAAGGATCGGGCTGAGGCCAGGTACCGTTCAGAAATAGATCTGTGGCATGGGGAGCTTTAGCCGTTTCGCTTCCTGAAGAAAAGAAATAAGTGTACTGCGCATAGGCGTCCCAAAAATGGGGAGCATTGAAATAACCGACATTGAAACGCACTCCCGGAGACCAATCAAATTCAGCCCGTTTATAATGGCCGACAGCATCCGTCGGTGTTCCCCACGCAGGCTTTTTCTGTTTAATCGCATAGTCAAGAGCGCCTTCGTTGACCGTCCACCAAAGAAATTCGATGTTAAAAAATTCAACTTTTTTGTCTTTGCTAAAGAGGTCGCAATCATAACTGCAGGTAATCACTTTTTCTTTGACTGGCCGTTCGGGTGGCTTAGTCGCGCCGATCCAGACAACCTCATTGCCATTTTCGACAACGATTTCATCGGCATAAAGCGCCACCATCAAACAACTCAAAGCCAAACTTATTTTTAGCTTCATAAGACCTCTGAGATCCACCTCATACGAATAATTTTTTTTTGAGGCAAGCAAATCCCGATTCGAGTAAAGAATATTTTTTAAGAGGTGGTTGTAAAACGCCGATTTGGGCCTAAATCGGCGTTTTGCAACCAGCTCTAATTTCATTTCTGCTATAATGGTCTTATGCGATTAAAAAAATTCGTTACTTGTGCGCTCACTTTGTTGTTCAGCTTAAAGCCCCTCACAGCGGCCCCCATTTTAGACGAAGAATATCCTGTGGTAATCTTAGGCGGCGGCGTTGCAGGCATGACGGCTGCAGTCCAAGTCAGCCAAGCGGGGTTCCAACCTGTCGTGATTACAGGACCTAGCCCCGGCGGGATCATCGTTCAATCGCATAGCGTCCATAACTGGCCCGGTGCAATCGAAATCTCAGGGGCTGATCTTGCAGATGATCTGCACAAGCAAGCCAAAACCTGTGGAACTCTTTTTGTGCATGGACGCGTTGTCGACGTTGATGTCTCCAAGCAACCGTTTGTCTTCACAGTTCAAAGCAGCGCTGATCCTTCCAAAGTCCAAAAAATCAGAGCCCGCACGTGCATCATTGCTCTGGGAGCGTTACCTAAACTCCTAGGAGTTCCCGGAGAAAAAGAGAATCTCTTTTCGACCATTTTCACCTGCGCTCCTTGCGATGGGATGCAATTTAAAGATAAGACCGTGGCTGTGATCGGCGGCGGCGACAGCGCTTTAACAGAGGCCCACTACCTCTCCAATCTGGCCAAAAAAGTCTACATCATTGTCAGAAAAGGGGAATTCAGAACGATCCAGCCTAAATACCGAGATTCTGTCTTATCCCGTCCCAATGTTGAAGTGATCTATCACACGGAAGTTTCTGCCTTCCAAAAAAATAATACCGACTTGAACCTAACCCTCGCGACATTCAAAGGTGGTTCTCAGCAGCTCACGGTTCAAGGAGCCTTTTTAGCGATCGGCTCCCTTCCTAACACAAAGCTTTTCAAAGGCAAACTCGAACTCGATAAAGAGGGCTACATCGTCCTGAAGAATCACCAAGAGACTTCCATCCCTAAAATTTATGCTGCAGGCGATGTCACTGATAAAGTCTTTAAACAAGCGACGACCGCCGCTGGCGATGCCACAAAAGCTGCCCTGCAAGCGCAACAACATTTTGGGAATAAACTCGTCGTTCAAACAGACTCCCCGAAAGCACAGGTGATCCAAGACATCGCCTCGATGGATCAACTCCAAAACTTGGTCTCCTCATCTGAAAAACCGGTCGTTGTCTATTTCTGCTCAAAGCTCTGCACCCCGTGCCGGGATTTCAGTCCGACTTTCGATGTCTGGTCTGTTCAGCTCCGTCAGAAAGCGCAATTTGTGAAAGTCTACGATTCCGATGCCCCGGAAATCTTCCGCGCTTTCAATATTAGCGCTGTCCCTTCTGTCATTGTCTTAGATCCTAAAGGGAACCGGATCTTTGAAGCGCGAGGCTTGCTGGAAGTGGCTAAAGTTCCCTCTGTTTTGGAACACCAGAAACAAGTTCCTCACTAGACCTCTTGCGTAACTCAGGGTTCGTCGATGTTCGGGATTATTTTGGCCTATTTTCGATTTTTTTCGCGGGGGTCATATACGCGAGTTGATATTACCCCCGCGAAAAAAAGTCGAAAAGTAGGCTCAAAAGAACCCGAACATCGACGAACCCTGAGTTACGCAAGAGGTCTACTAAATATCGGTCCAGATTTTATCCGGAAGAAATGCCGGCCTCTGAATGAGCAGATTTCCTGTAAGGAGAATTTCTTTTAATAGAGGCGCCTCAAACAGATTCTGAGCCAAACTCTGAGGAAGCTCAGCAATCTGATTATGCGTAATGGAGACAGAGCGGAGTTTAGGCATTCTGCCAAGACTTTGGGGCAATGCCGTTAACACATTGTAATCTAAAAAGAGGCTGTCTAGGCAAGAGAGCTGACCAATCTTCTCGGAAATGGAGGTCAATCCATTGTGGGACAGTGTGAGAAGCTTGATCGACCTACTCTCATAAAGAGAATCCGGAAGCTCGATCAGTTGATTCTCTCCCAAGACCAACATTTCAAGTTTTTCCCACCCCATTTGCTCGGGCAATCCTTTGATCTGATTTTTTTCCACGCTGAGCTTTTTAAGATTTTTCAAAAAGCCTACCGGGTCGATATATTCAAGCCGGTTATTGTTCAGTTCCAGCCTCTCGAGTTTTTGGAGCTGTTGAAACTCAGGACACAGGTACCGCAGACGATTGTTACTTAAAAAAACCTCCTTTAAATTGATCAACTGACCAAATTCGGGCGGCAGCTGTCGCAAAAGAGTGTTCATCATCATGAACCTTGTCATCTGAGTGCAGAGAACGATCTCAGGAGGAATCCGTGTCATCGGGTACCTCCCAATCTGTAATCCTTGTAAACCAAACACCTCCGGCCTGCTCGCCATCCACTCTCTGAGCTGGCATCCCTCTGCCAGTCGATCTTTTAGATAGTCAGCACCGCCCGGCAAATGTTTCCAGAATTGGATTTTATTGTAGGCATCGAGCCACCTTTCCCTTTGAAAATAAAAAAGAGGGTCGCTTGGATTTGCCGGAAATTGTTCCAAGATCTTCTGGCCTGACGAAAGGAATAAAATTTCTTCTTCTTGCCAGTCTAACAAATTGATAACAACACTAAAACTCTGTAAAGGAACCCCTACCGAATCCACCCAGCTCTGCTCTACTTTAGCGATAAACTGCGCCCTTTCTGCAAAACTCCACGCTGTGTGAGAAACTCCATTGATCTGTGGTTGAACAGGATGCATCTGGTTATGTTAGACGACTCAAAACTAAAATTCGATCGCAAAATAATTAACAATAAGTTAATCAACAAATATGTCCATTAAAAACGTGCCTGACTCCCCCCTGCCGAAGCCTACCCTCAAAAGAAAAGCAGATGAAGGGACAGAAAATGAAGAGATAGAAAATCCTCACAAGAAAAAGAAACTCTCGGAAGATGAGCCAAGCAGTGTGATTACAGAGGGAGCCTTCAAAGGGCTGCCGAGCCCCTTCCAAATAAAAGGAAATAAAGGCGTGCTGCCCTATATCGCATGCAATGAAAAAGGGCAAGAAACAACCCTTGCGGCTTTAACACCCTCAACCATCCCTGCCGACAATAGAGTCCATCTCGGTTTTTCCATCTGGTTCAATTTCGACTTAATGGCTGTCTCAAAGCCATCTTATGGGATCTTATGCGACATCGATGATAACGTCATGGACATCTACAAAGGAATCGCACAAGCGGTCAAAAAAAGCAGTAATCGCCAGGAGTTTGTCAGCACCTTTAGGGCATTTTTAGAGGCTTCTTCAGACCAGCTTTTTGGTCTGCCTCCGGAAGAAATACCCAAGCTGTTTGATATCGATGCCGAACTCATACGCCCCGGCAGCTGGCTTTCATCGGAAGCCTCTTTCCAAGTCATCAAAAATCTCTCCACAAAAGACCGTCTTCTTTTTCTGAACGTCAATATCACTGACAAACAAGCCTTTACCCAGTTGAAAACATGGCTCGATACCAACCATCTCGAGCTCGACATCCTCTATGTTTCCAATATCATCGATTGGCTGCAAAGTGCGCTTCCAAAGCAATCGTATCTTCTAAACCTGAAAATGATCTCCACGCCTAATACCCGTTTCATCCAGGCGTCTACACCAATTCGTCGAAAATCAAAAACATCTCAGCCCAAGCAAGAACCTGTCCAACACCTCACCAAAGGTGTCGATACGATGGCTCTCCCTAGTCATTAAAAAGAAAGCCCCAACGACTGTTGGAGCTTTGTTATTATCGATTAAAAACGGTAGCCGAACGCGCTCCGACCGCCGCCAAAATTATGCGTGCTGCGATGACCAAACATTTGGATGTAGAAAGGCTCTAGGCGAAAATCCCAGTTCCTTTTCTCACCGAAGTGGAATGTAAAAGGAGCGCTCAGATCATAGCCCCAAACTGGACTTCCCCAGCGGCTTCTTCCCACATCTCCTCCTCCTGAAAACTTAAGATTGATACCTAAGTCAAACAGATTGCTAAACCGATGCTCGTATAGCACCCCGATCGTGCCGTAAACCAATCCTTGTTTCTGACGATGAATAAAATCTTTAAAACAGCCGACGCCCAAAATCGGAGTCAATCGATCTTCCTTGCCGAAGAGAAAATTGTATCCCACTCGAGCTTCAACTTCTCCGATAGTTCTTTCAAAAGGGACCGGTCCATAGCTCAGCACATACCACACTTCAGTCCCGAAATAAAAAGCCTCAGGCTTGATCCGTTCATATCCAAGCCTGGAAAGAGCAAAATTGATCCGATTCTCATACACAGGCTCCGATGTTGTTGTTGTCATTTTCACTTCATTTTCTTTCACAATCAGTTCTGCATTCAAAAAAACCATTACTAAAAACAACTGGATTAAAATTATTTTTTTCATTCCAAACCTCCTTATTTTTACTAAACAACATTAAGGATGACTAAAAGTTTAGTCCCCACTTAAACAGGTGTCCAGTAAAAAAATGAAACTTAGAACCGATAGCCGACGGTGCTCCGTCCGCCAAAATAATTCCGAGAAATATGAGACCCATTCAGATAGATATAGAACGGCTCTAATCGAACATCCCAATGCCGCTGATAGCCAAACCGGAAGGTGATCGGAAGACTGACATCAATGCCGCCCACCGTCGATCCCCAATTTCGGTGATGATGCCCGGCAGATCCTCCAATGAGGCCTTTGAAATGGACTCCCAAGTTGAAGATCGAATTAAACTCGTGATCGTACAAGAGTCCAAACACTCCATAGACGACTGCAGGTTTTTGATAATGCTTCTTTTTTCTATTAACCAAAGTCCCACCTGAAAAGTACCGAATTTCATACCGTTCTTTCGTAAAATCTTTGATGACTCCGACTCCGAGAAACGGTGTCACATGGTCTCTGCCATTATAGAAATAGTTGTACCCCATGCGAAGCTCACCTTCTCCAAGCAGCCGTTTGGCATGGCCGCGATCATTAGAAAGGACATAAGTCGCCCAAGCTTCCACACCGACGTAAAAAGCATCATTCTTAATCCGTTCATAGGCTTGATGGAGCGGATCAAACACAACAATCCTGTTGTGGTATTCATAGAAATTCGGTCCACAAGGCATTTCTTCGGGCTGACCATCTCCAAAAACCGTCGACATCAATGCGACCGGAAAGAGCAGACTTTTCTTCATGTTCAACCTTTTTCCATCAAGTCTACATATTGATACCGATCCCATCAAGAAATGTTTGAACCTATGTAGGAGCAAAGTTTTTTAGTTGCCGTTTTTGGCGTTTGAGAGTATCAATGATTTCGAATTGTGATTCCGTCAAGCAAAAAATGCTTTATTAGCTAAAAAATTAAACTCAGCTCTTATGGTATTAAAAACCAGTTCTCATACAAAGTCATTAGATTTCTTACAGGCAGCTCAAGCCTCAAACTCTCCCTCCCACAAACAGCAGAACTTCTTTAAAAACAATCAGAAATGGCAGATCAGTCGCCAGCTTGATTGCGAGTCTGGTTCGCCGACTTTTCATCTGATAGACCCCTTTGGCCAATCTGTGACTACCACGGAATTTATCGTCGAAAATATCGATGCTTGTTTCAGGCAAGCGCTACTCCAATCGAAGACACCGGAAGAGCAACAGCGATTCCTCTACGACTATTTACAAAGACAATTAGCTCAAGCAACCCCCTACAAAGTGCATATCGAGCATTACGAAAATAAAGCAGTGGTCCGTTTTGGAGATTATGGGCTTAAAGGCGGCGGAAGATTGTTCGAAACTTTTCTGGCATGTGCCCCCAAAGCGGGAGAAAGGCCATTGAATTTTTTGATGGCTATTGTATTCGCAATTGCTTTGGGACTCTTTTCGCGGAATAAAGATAGGAACTCGGCTTGGCGTTTTTCCTGGATTACATCTCTTTCAGGCATCTATTTGTTCACGACCCAAGGGAATCCATTTGCTAGACTTGTAGGCACATGCTTAACAAGCGCTGGGATATCTGGCGGGAACTATGCTTACTCGAATAATAACGCAAGTTATAAAGCTGAAAAATTCGTACAGCAATCTGTTTACGGTGGCCTAGCAGGCTTGATTTCCGGCGGTTTTGGAACGCTCGCGCAAGGCAGCGGATTCTTAACCACAATTGGAAGCCAAGTATTGGGAGGTGCTGCCGGAAACGGCATCGTCGCAGCTCTTGAATCTTCCGGAGAAACGAGGCAAAAAGAAGTGGTCAACAAAACCATTGCTGGAGCACTTGGAAGTGGTGCTAGCTCTGCAATCGGCATGGCAACTCATCACATTATGAATCAAACAAGAGGTATTCAATCTGCTATTGAGAGCTGGGCGGTCCTAAAGTCTAGATCGCTCGGTGCCGACACATTTGATTCACTCCTTTGGCCAGTCTTTGTAACCATTGGATTTATCATCTTTAAGAAGTTTGCTCAAGGCGGACTTACTGCGATGAGCAGCAGAATAGTAACAAACTTCTATGAACGCAGGCATTGGAACTATCACTTACAAGAGTCTACAGTCGTAGGGGCAGCTACAGGCACAGCGCTTGGCGTAGGAGAAGTGGTGAACGGATTTTATATGGTGTATGAAAGAGATGCCCTACTTGAGCTTCGAGACCCGGAAAGGGAGAGAGGGGCGAATAATGATGTCCTAGAGATAAAACTCAATCAAAGGATTCAGCAGGGAGAAAGAGCAAGCCAGCTCAATGAGTCTTCAATGAAACAGAACTTCCTTGTGCTTAGTGAGCGCGACATTATAAAAAAAGCCCTCTCGACAAAGCCTGTTTCTTATATCGATTGTGATCGGAATGAACTCATTTCTCATGTCATTCTTGTACAGGCATTAAGTTCGGAAAGTGGTTCTCGTTATTACGAAAATGAGTTCGATTGGGCTGAAGACATTAGAAATTCTGATTATTCTACGCTCTTCACCTTTCGGAAGCTGATTACCCCCAATGGAACGATTGGTCACCATTTGGATATGGAGAAACGGCAGTACGCCGAGGGATTTTTAACTAGACCTCAAACGCACTGGGCTTGGAATCAACTCGTGCAGCCTCATGGCAAGGGGAACTGGGAAAAGGATAAAATTGCTGTTTTTGAGCCCTTATCAGAATTTGAAAACTCCTCTTTTAAACCTTATGCTGTAGCTCCTTATGACACCCAATCTTTTATGCCTATACATTTGTCGAAAAGATCAATCATTATTGTTCCAAATTCTATGCTTGGGCAAGTTCGGGATCACTTAACAAATTTTAGAGGCCAAGTTGTTGGTTATGATCCTTCTAAAAATTTAAGAACAGCGATCCTCGATACCTTGTCCGATCGCTACCCAGAGGCATGGCATGTGTGCGATGAGAAAGGAAATCTTATCGGTCATCAAGCACACGAAACACCAGGTGGTTATGAAACTAAAACATGTTTGAAAACGTCTGATGGCCAGATTCATATCTTATTTCATAATTCAGGAAAACATCCTAGCGATCAGCATTCTCAAGCAATGAAAGAATACCGTACTGAAACTAGATTTATTGGATTGCACAATGAATCTACAACTTATTGGCTTGAATCTAGGCCCTATTTTATGAGTCTCAAAGAAGTCACTCTGAAAAATATAGAATTTCTTAAGAAATGCCCGCTTTTTTTTGCCGCTAATGTGAAGGAAGTTTGTTCTTTATCTCGAGATAGAGTCTCAGAAGTGCTTAAACCTTATGTAGGTCTTATTACTGTTGACCAGGACAGGCGAGCCTCTTTTATACAAACTCTTAATGAGCTTAAAACCGATGCTTATTCGGCAGGAGTGCTCGAAGCCTTTCATTTTTATCAAACCCTCGTGGGAGAATCTACCGCCCAAACAGGGAGTTACAGCACCGCAGACTATGTGCTTAAAGAAGCCATATTTGCTGATATTATGAGTCTATTTTTCAATACCTCTTCGGGAGAAAACTTTACATTGAGTGTGCCAGAGCTACAGTTGATTATTGAGCCGATATTTCCAATGCTGAAAAAATTGATCAAACAAACGAAAAGCCACGTGGATAACAAAGCCAACAAAGAAGCTTCTGAAACCTTTAACCAATACCGTGTACTGCTTCAAGAATGCCTCTCCGACGCTGTGCGTGCCAAAATTGAGACTGTTGATGCTTTAAAGAAAGTTGGGAATAATTCAAGTTCAAGCTTAGAAATCGATTTTGCATCTGCTGAAAGCGCATGGAATGACGTCCCACTACCTCAGCATATCGAATTCGATTTAAAGAGCAACTGGCCATTTCCTCCAAAGCTAGAGGCTTATGTAGAGAAAATAATGACTCTCTTGCCGACAGAACTTGACCAGCTCCAACAACTCTACTACAACTTGCGTTCAGCTTACCAAGGGCTCAATGGTACAGATGTAAAAAGAGAACAATATTGGTTGAATGTTCTAAGCACTCTTACTCAATATCAGCATCAAGCAAAACTCTATCTCAGAAAAAGGAATATGAATGACAATAGGGCGATATTGTTAGACCTTTTAACAAGACACGCATCGTGGCTGCAAAATCATCACTTACAAATCTACGATGCAACAAAGCGGATAGGCGATTGCCTGTTCGATAATATCATCGCCCAGGCAAGAGATATCTCTTCAAAGACAGCTGACGAGCTACGCAAAGCTTTAATTGAATTCATGAGGACGAATCCTAAAGAGTTCCACAATAAGCCGGATTATAAAGAGAAGAATTGGTTGGAAGTCGCTGAGGGGGGAGATGGTTATATTTTTACCGATTGGAACAGCTATTTGACTTGCCTCGGAACATCTCAAGTATGGGCAACAGAGTTAGAAGTTCACGCTCTTTCTATCCTATTGGAGCGGCCTATTGTGTTGATATCTGCAAAGGCAAAGCCAAAAATCTACAATCCTGAAGGGCGCAATACCCCCATTTTCTTAAACCATAAAAATGAAAATCATTTTGAATCTTGCAGGCCTGTTGGGTTACAGTCTCACGAGATCTATCAAAAAATCTTACAGGAACCTCATTACTGATGGATGATTATTAGGAGGAACTAAAATATGCCAGTATCAACAACTAGGCCTTTGGCAGCCTCTCCTATGGGTGAGGGAAATCATTCAAAATTTCCATTAGCTCATTGGGAGAATCGGGCTGTTAATTCCCTGCCGGGAAAGCTAGAGGTCGGCGTGGGGCTGTTTGTTGCATCTTTATGTCTTGGGATGCTGACTGCTTATGTCATGGATAAAATTTGGCGAGAGGAAAAAGATTTTAATGATTGGCATCAATTTGCCGAAAGAGTTTCTATGCATGGGTTACTTGTTGTAGGCCTCGTTATTTTGAGCACTAGTGTGAACTTGACTGCTCTTGCCATTTTGGCGTGCCTAACAGCAGGATTTATTGCAGGCCTCAAAGTGGCAAAGCACTTTATCGATAGGAGCGATCATCGCATTGCTCAAGTTGCAGAACAGCTTGCTGCTCAAAAATCAACTGACTATAATGAACCGAAGCAGTGGGGATATTATATCGGTAGTTATCAGCTTTGTTTGAGAAATTCTGGAAAATATATAAAATATCTAGATCTAAAAAAATTATTCAACCAATTTCAATTAAAGCTCAGAGCTGAAAATAACTTTTGGTCTTTATCTTTTTCAGATGCGGATTTAACAGATTCAGATCTTAGAAAGATGGCAGAAGCGGGTTTTTTTGATCAGTTGACACGTGTTAATCTAGATTGCAATTCTTCCTTAACAGCACAAGGGTTGATTGCTATTGGAAGTAAAAGTCGCCTAAAATATTTAGAGCTCAGTGGTACAAATTTAAAAGATGCTGATTTTCAGCGGATGGCAGAATCAGGTTGCTTCAATAACGTTGAAGAATTGATGATTTGCAATACTCCGGGCATCTCTGCAAAAGGTTTATTAGAGTGGGTAGGAAAAAAAGGTTTCCCTAATTTAAAACGACTAAATATTAGCTATAATACTCAGTTTACAGGGAAACATTTGCAAGATTGGATAGGAGATGAGGGGTTTACAAATCTTCAATATTTAGACCTCAGCAATATCAATCTTACAGGTATAGATTTAGAGCAAATGATCGAAAAATCATCCTGGTTTCGAAATCTCGAAAAACTAGATCTTAGTCAAAACGAAAACTTTCGTCGGTTTCCTAAGAATGTTCTTCAACTCACAAAGACAACACCTGACGTATCATCGAGACCAAATAGTGGTGACGGAAAGCCTCCTGGAGGTTGCTACATTGTGATCGATAGCCTTTTTGATCACACTCGCTTGGAAAGGAGTGAAGAAATAGTAATAATGGGTGAAGCACGCAAGGTTGGTACGCCTCGTAGATTTTAATGATGCTTTCTTGGGGTGATTAGGAGGAACTAAAATATGCCGGTAGCAACAACTATGCCTTTGGCAGCCTCTCCCATGAGCTTGTTGTTACCCATAAATTCTGGGTATGATTTGTGCCCGATTTGGAAAACGATTGTAAGAAAAAGGATATGTTGTGCAACTGGTATCGCCCTATTACTATTGCCTTAGAGTCGATTACGGTACAAAATTAACTGACCTTCCATCCTCAGAATGGCAGTCGAAGACAAGAGAAGTCATAGCCACCGACAATGTCTCTTCAGACAGCATCGTAAAAGTCCTCTCTGAGCACCCTTTTCTTAGAGAATGTTATTCCAAATACGCACAGGAAAACTTTTCAGTCAGCGAACATTCGGAAAGGGTCCTTAACCTTGCACAAAAATATCGCACTTATTTTGAAGAAGATGTTACCAAGGCTGTCTCTTGGGATGAATTTCTTCTATTTTTAGCTCTACATGATATTGGAAAAGGGATAGCTCAAGAGAATGAATCGCTTGCTTATGGCACGAAATTCTCTTTCAAAAAAGGAGAACTGGAGATAACACAACAAATCCTTACGACAGTCATGGAAATATTGAAAGTCCCTTCTCATAAAATCCGTCTGTTTTGTGAGATGCTGCGATATGACACCCAAGGCCTTTATCTGACAGGAGATATCGAGCTTGAAGAGGCCTTTGACAACATTCTGGAGATGGCGAGAAACTCCCAACAAGCTCCTCGAGTTTTTTATCGGATATTTCGAGCATATCACATCCTCGATGCTGCTTCTTATCCCAGTTTAAGCCAATTTTTTGAATTTGCAAGCGGGTTAAAATATAACTTCATCTACATGGGCATGGATGAAAAGCTTGTCGACTCCTTAGAGCAAGTAGAGGCAGGAAGGATCTTTTTCGAACACTGTGTGCTGAGGATACAGGGAGAAGAAGACTCCACCGCATTTCATCATGATTTTCTCAACCATTTGCCGCAGCTTTTGAAATTTTTAGAAAAAATGCATAAGGAAATGCTAGCCTATCCAGAAAAGCAAAATACATACCGAGGCATTAAAAGGGGATTCCGGGATATTCTGCTCTACCTTGCCAGAAACTCCCAAGATCTCAACACTTTACAAGCTCTATATGTGAGTTCGTTGACATGTGTATTAGGCAGAAGAAAACTGAATCAATCCGTTGACTACAAACTTGATCTTTTTTTTGATCATACCTCAGATATCAAAGGACTGATCGATCTAAGAGATAAGCTCATCCATTTTAGAAAAGATTACCTTTGCCGTTACTCTCTGGATAAAGTTGAGAATTTTGTTCGTAAAGAAATGGTCAGAAAGAGGGTGGATGACCATATTGACCTAGATAGAGGCGCTCTTGCCTTATTGTGCATCACCTACCTCCATGGAACCCTCTCAGCGATTTTGCCTATCCTGCAAAGGACAGGAATGTATCTCATGCCCTTTGACAGATTGAAACACGAATACATCACGCCTTTATGCGTTGGGTCTGCAGCGAAAGGAAACAACCAGTATCGAATGTCTGGGTCTTCTCTTGACCACGCAATGGAGGTCTATAGCTATGCGGCAGAGGAGAACTTCTCTCCCATTCCATCCCAAGAAGAGCAACTAATCTGTCAATTTTTAAGCTTTATCCAAGAGTGCTTAAAAGGAGGACCGTCTATTTTTGCAGAAAGAAATCGCAGCCAGGAGTGGACACGTCTTGCTCAAGCGATATTGAGACTGCGGGCATTAGATCCGAAACAGTACCGAATGTACCAAAGCAGGTTGTCTGAAGCGGTTCAAATGATTGGTTCGGAATGGAGAAGCCAGCTTCGGATAAACATGCCCGAAATGGAGCAGTGCATTCGGCACTTAAATATCGCTGTGGATGAAGATCTCGTCATTCCACAAGGAGTTACAAATGCCTTGAGTCATCCGTATGGCATGGTTTTAGCTTCTACGACGTTGCATACGATGACTTCAAATGCCCAAAACCCCTCTGATCGAAATGCTCAAAAGGCATCATTACTGGGAAAAGATATCCAGATCATTTTCACAGCTGAGAAAAATGTAGATCGTTTAAACCTCTTTTTAGAAGAGAATAGACTCAGGAAAAAAGTGACTCTGCTTGATTTGAGTAGTTTGTTGAATGCCATTGAATTAAACCAGCTCGCATCTCCTTATTTTGCCGATATTGCATCTCAGAAAAAGCTTGTAAGTTTGTCTCCTGGTATTCCTAGAAAAATTCAGTCTGCTCCATCTGAAACCACGACCTCTCGGAAGACTCAATCTGATGTTTCTACATATTCTTATTGGAGTGCAGGGTTAGTTATCATGGCAGCCGTTGCTTTTGTCTTTGGTCGAGAGAACTTAAAGCAGTAAACGACTCCTAAAGAGGAATGAGATAATGACAGTTGTTTATCATGACCAGCAACCGAATTTTAAAATCCCAAGTCATTGGAAAAGAGATAACGAGTTTGAGGCTTATGATGTGAACGAGCAAAATATATCTTGGCGTGAGGGTGTTGACCAAGGATCACGCTACCAATTAATTTCGAAATATGAGCAGCATTATGGGATTTTAGCCCGTATCTGCAGAGTTCTTTATGGGGGCCTGTTGTGGCTATGGGCGACGGCCACTTTTAATTTTAAATCGCACAGAGCTTCAATTGACAGTTTGTTTTTTGATTCCATTGAGAAAACCCATTTTATTAAGGGCATCAAAAGTGCCGATGTGTATGTTAACATGACTGGAAATCCCGCCCATATGGGGCACATGCAAATGATTGCTCTGGCTATTAATCGACTTATAAAAGAGGGATATGAGGTTGGCAAAGTAAAAATAGCCCTATCGGAAGAACAATACCTAAAAACCAAGGTATTTTATCATAATCAGTCAATTGAAAGACATAATAAAGATCCCCAAGAAACGCCCGAAATGTTCAAAGTTCTCATTCCCAGAGAAAAACGTATTCTGTTCCTGAGGGCAGCGATTGAAGAAGCTAGGAACTGCAAGTTCTTTGATCAACATCTTGACATTGATTATTTCGATCACCAAAACAATCCTGAAAAGGGCTCTCAAGACAGAAAAACCTTCCACGTCTGTGGTGTTGATTTCGCTGAAGAAACAACCGACCTTTTGAACGTTAACGGGGTGCAAGGGCGAGTTAAACACGCGCTAATTGTAACTCGAGATGGAAGAGTACCCACAGGGATTAGTGAAGCCCATACGAATAACTACAGTCGGTTGATTGTCAACAATACTCACAAAACCAGCACATACTCTTCCTCGAAAATTCAAAATGGGGCATATGAGCAGCTGCCGGAATCCGTTCGAGAAGATTTTAAGAAACTACATGAAGCAGCCCAAACTAAAGAGAGGTTGGCTGCTCATAACAGTGCCTCGTAGAAGTTATACTGTGGGGCGGTGACATTTTTGATGACTTTGATTTTTGGCAAAATAAAATCTTTTTAACCCGGAGGCTCTGAATGTCCATGCAGGTATCATCTATTGACTCATCGAAAGCAACACACATTTCACAGGCAGCTGTAGCAGTTTGGTCTGGAGCTAAAGACCGATTCGTTTCTATTGTGCCCAGAGGACTAGGATTAGCAGGGGTCGTTTTTACAGTTAGCCTTCTTTTTGGTGCATTCGTGTGGTTACTGCAAAGAAAGACCACATCCTCCAGATCGGAAGCTGCTCCTACCAGCACGTCCCCACCCCCCTCCTATGAAGAGGACGTTGAAATTACATGTCCGATTGCAAAAGAGACAAGAAAAGCCACAGTACAAGGTTTTTATCTCAGCCCATCAGGAAAGAAGATCTTCCTGCGTTCAGGAACGCAGCTGCTTAAAGAGAGTCGGGCTGTTCCAAACGCAATTATGCAAGAGGCTGTGGAACCAAAATACGAAAAAACGGAAATTGAAATTGTCAATCAAGATTGTTTGGAAACAGCAAAAACAGCGTTAAGCAGTGGTGCTAAAAAAGTCGCTGTTTTAATGCTTGCAAGCCCCATTGAGCCTGGAGGAGCTATGGCAGAAGGCAACGATGGACAAGAAGAAGAGATCTGCCGGCGCTCAGACATATTCGGTTTTATGTGGGATCAATCGCATGGCCTTGCGGAGACTTTCTTATATAATTTAGTAGATGTACGCTGCGCGCACCAGGTAAATCCTGACTACGCCTCGATGAACAACAATCGAATGATTCATGTTCCCCAAGTGACTGTTTTTCGGGCTGGGAAAAATGACCATTATGCGATGTTGGAAGACCCTTTTGAAGTTGGAATACTAGTGTCCCCGGGATTAGATCGTCCCGCATATGAAAAAGTCGATAACATACTACGCTATAAACGAGTTGAAGATGTAGATCAGCTTCTTAAACTCATATCAACACAGCTGAAAGTCTCCTACGAAGAAGGTTATGATACTGTTATTCTAGGATCTTTTGGGTGCGGGGCTTTTTTTAACCCTCCAGAATTAATAGCTGGGTATTTCAAAAAAATTATCGATACATACTTTAAGGGAGCCTTCAAGAAGATTGTATTTGCCATCTTAGATGACGGGTCTACAAGCAGACATAATCCTGAGGGTAATTTGAAACCATTTCAAAAATGCTTTGCACACTGAGAAGAATCGCTTGAGAACCTACACCTTTCTAAGTATGACTCCTCTGAAAGGATCACCGTTTTTCAACCGCTTTGGCACTGTTTTGATCGTAAAGTCGCGTGGATCTAGCCCATGCTTGACTTCTTTCCATAACAGCGGCGTAGAGACTGTCGCATGCGGTCTCGCACGGACTGAATAGGCCGCAACGATCATCTTCGTCTCGTTATTTTGCAAGACATCGATATAGACCTTTTTTTGCCTCTTTGCCGGATTCCTCTCCAACGAAATCACCTTCGGCAGCTTTTCCTGAGCCTTTTGTGCAATCGTCTTAGCAAGGCTGACTACTTGAGGATAAGTATACCGAGCTCGCATCGGGACAAAGATGTGCATGCCCGATGCTCCCGATGTCTTGCAAAAACTGCTCATCCCCTGCTCCTCTAAAATTTCATGAAGAACCAGCGCAGTATCGACCACGGCATCATAGGAGATCTTTTCAGGATCGAGATCAAACACCATATAGTCGGGTTTGCTCAAATGGGGAAGACTCCCATTGAATACATGCATTTCAATGGAGCCTAAATTAGCCGCGTAAAGCAGCGTCTCTTTATTCTGGGCAATGAGATAAGAAATCGTTCGATTAGTATGCTTAAATTTTGTCGTCTTCACAAATTTCGGCAGATTTTTCCCAGCATCTTTCTGATAAAAATGGACACCTTTGATTCCATCAGGAAAGCGATTCATCACCAAAGGCCGATTTTTTAAATACGGCAACATCACCGGCGCTACACTTTCGTAATACTTGAGCATCTCGCCTTTCGTGATCTTGTCCCAGTAGAGCTTGTCCAAATGCGAAAGTTTGAGTGTCATTCCCTCACCACTTGTTTGGCAGACTTATCGACCCGGATTCCCAAAAAAACCGGCTGCCTGAGCATCCCTTCTCTCGTCCACTCGGCAAATTTCACCTCGCAGACAAATTTTGGCTTCACCCACAACACAGGCATATTTGGCTCAGGCTCCTCTGCAAACGGACACTTTGTTGTGACAATCGGTTTCAATCTTTGATACATCTCTTTCAACGCCTCTCGATCAAATCCCCCTCCGACATGACCAGCATAAACCAATTTCCCTTTTTCATAGACCCCGACTAATAACGCTCCCAAATACGGCCTTCCGCCTTGCGGCTTCGTAAAACCTCCAATCACCACCTCTTGCCGCATCCCTGTTTTAATTTTCAGCCACTCTCGTGTCCTTGTCGATCGATACAAGCTCTCTTTTCTCTTGGCCATGATCCCTTCCAGCCCCTTCCTTTTGGCCGCTTGGAAAAAAGCCTTCCCCTTCTCTTCAATATGATCACTGAATTTAACCGACTTGAGCCTCCCTTTTTTGAGCACCTCCTTTAAAATTTGCCTCCGCTCCGTCAATGTCAAATGCCTTAAATCCTTCCCTTGATAAAACAGAATGTCAAAGACATAATAAACAGGAGGATGGACTTGCTTCCTCTGATAATTTTGCAACAGTTGAAAATTCGACCGACCCTTTTTGTCCAATACCACAATCTCCCCATCCAAGACCCACTTCCCCGGAATCCCCTTTAACTCCTCTACAATACTTGGAAATTGCTCAAAAAACTTATGGTTCCTCGACACCAGATGCACATCCCCGGCTTTCTCCGCCAAGGCCCGATACCCATCCCACTTGATTTCAAAGATCCACCCTTTGTCATCAAACGGCTTTTCAATCAGCGTCGCCAACATCGGAACAATTGATTTTTTCATCATTAATCTCTAATCCTAAGATACGAAATCAACGACACCACAGCACACACTAAAATATACCAGCAGAATACTGCTTGATTCCCTGTTAAATGAAACAACAGCAATGCAATCGCCGGGGTAAATCCTCCCACGATTCCATCTGCGAGATTTAAAGAGACTCCCACACAGGTAAAACGATTAGACGTCGTGAAGAGACTCGTCAAAAAGTACGGAAGTAACGCAATAATGCACGTAATCGGGATCAAGAAAAGCACCCCGATACATCCGATCCAGAATAAGCTCAAATGATTGATGATGATATACATCGGATAAAGCAGTCCAATGATCATCACCGTCGACGCTATTAACATTCTTTTCGCATTATATCTATCTCCTAGCCTTCCAAAAACAGGGAGCAATACCGTCGTCAAAGACAAAACAACCAAGGTGACTGCAAAATCCTCCCACGAATTGAGGCCCAGCGTCTGGTTAAAATACGTCGGAATATACGAAGCAATCAGATAGAAAGTCGCTGCATCGACCACCCCAAAACCCGTTCCTAGCAGAATTTTTCTCCAATGGCCACGCAAGACCCTCGTTAATGTCGACTGCGTAATCTCATGAAGCTCTTTGACCTTTTTAAACGAAGGTGTTTCATCGAGCTGATGACGTAGATAGATTCCAAAGAGTCCTAAAAGGCCTCCCGTCCAAAAAGAGATCCTCCATCCCCACGTCAGCAAAAAAGACTCCGGCATGAACTTCTTCATCAGAAAACATTCTAAAACACCTAGAATCGCTCCGACCTGGTTTCCATAGGCACCCCAGCTTGTCATGTACTTCTTGTTTGTTCTATCGGCATATTCATAGAGATAGCAAAAAGCTCCCGGAGCTTCCCCCGCCGAAGGAAACGATTGCATAATACGCAATATCCCCAATAAAATCGGCGAAAACACTCCCACCTGCGCATACGTCGGCAAAAACCCAATTAAAAACGTCGGAATCGTCAGCAGCGTAATTGACAGAGTAAAAGCCCTTTTCCTTCCAATCTTATCCCCCAACCTCCCAAAAAAGACCGCTCCGAAAGGCCTCGCTAAAAACCCTGCACCGAAAATGACAAACATGCTGATTAAATTAGCCAGACCAGACCTAAACCCGAAAAAAACATCCGAAAGATAGGGAGCCCAATAAGCATACAGATAGATTTCAAACCACTCAAGGATGTTACCGAAGGTAACAGCCATGATGACACGGAACTGTGCTCTTGTCGCTTCAATAAGCGCCATATTGTCCTTAAGTCTCTTTCTTTTCGTTTTACCTTAAGAACCTTTTCAAACCAAGAGCTCTGTTCTCCCGAATGGAATGATCTCCCCCTAATCACGATCGACTTCAGAGGACTAATGCATTTGTCCCCTTAAATTTTTCTAGTTGCTGTTTTTGGTGTTTGCGAGTATCAATGATTTTGAATGATGATTTCGTTAATCAAAAAATGGGTAGTCCTAAACATGTAGTGCTGAAAGCTACTCGCGGAGGCAGACGATCTACTGCGTCGCCGACCCGCTGAAGGGTCATCTGGTTCGAGGATCGCCTTTAGCGGCTCCTCGTATCCCACACCTACCTGCGCTTCGCATCTTTCCGGGCGCTACATGTTTAGCTACCCTTAATTGCGATGATATCAAGCTTAGGAATTCTCAGACGGACCGCGCCATCCTCCTGGATAGGCAGCAGTCTAAAATACTCCTCTAGCACCTCTTTAAAAAACACCCCTTTCAGATCCTGAGGGAGCGGCCTGAGATACGGGAACCATAGGAGGACGTATCTTTCAAACGCCTCTCTAGAAGAGAACTCCACTTCCTGCACCGACACATGAGAATATTCAATCTTGAACATATTCTCCAAAATTAAGTGCTTGATCGACTGGCTATCAGAAAAAAACCAGCCCGGATGAAAACCCTTAAAATACTCTTTCCACTTCGATAGATGAGTGATGCTACCTACCGCCTCTTCCAACTCAGGGCTGACGCCTGTCGGAACAATCATCGCCAAGGTCCCCTCTTTTTTCAGAGCTTTATAAGCCTTTTGGAAAAAACCATTCTTGTTTTCGATCCACTGCAAGGCAAACGAAGAAAAAACCACATCGAATTTATTCTTAAACAGCAGTTTTTGAGCATCCAGGATTTTAAACAACAGATTTTGTTCCTTAGAATAATTCTCTCTTGCAAAGGAGATCATCTCTTTAGAAGTATCGATCCCTAAAACCTGCCCCAGCTGTGCGATCTTTGCTAGCTTCGCTGAAATTTTACCATTGCCGCAGCCGACATCTAAAATAGAAGCTCCCTTGCCAATCCTCAGCCTTTTCAAAAACTCCCTAGCCGCAGAATCTTGCGCTAATGACAACTTGTCATATTCATCGGCTTTCCAAATTAATGTCTGTTTCATACTCCTCCCAAGTCAAGGCCATACCAGTTTCTAGGCTTTCCCCCATATCTGAGTCCAAGCTGATAAAAAGATAGCCCCGCTTTCTGAATAATCTTATTCGAAGGAATATTCTCCGGATGAGCCGTCGCTATGACACGATGGACAATTTCTCCCCTAGAAACGACTTTCATTTCGACGATTTTCCTAACCAATGGCATTAGAAAAGAGATCACAGCTTCAGAGCACAATCCCTGGTGATGGAATTCCTTCTTAAAGATCCATCCAATCTCGACTTCCCCGGGATTTTCCGTCGGAACTAAATCGACCTGCCCTACAAAAACATCCCCCTCTTTCAAGAACACCGAAAATATTCCAAAAGGGTACCCCTGATCAAAATACCTTGACCCTCTGTCCCTAACATACCCCACGATTTCTTTCTCGCTCCTAGGCTTTCCATGATCGAAATACCTAGTTAGCTCCCCATCACCATACAAACTCAGACATCTCTCAAAATCCTCTGAAAGATAAGAACGAATATAAAGACGATCTGTCACTCCTTCTATTGACAATTCAGTCCCCCTCTTACAAAAGGTGATACTTTCTGTCAGATTTTCAAACATTTAATACCCCCACAGATATAACCCGTCATTTGGCTACAATGATAACCCTTACCATTTTTTAAGTAAGTCACCATCCTTGACATCAACCCTCTAAAACCCCTTTTTTGCCTCATTTTAGGGCTTTTTCCCTAACCCGCCGAAAGGGGCCTCTAGAACGCCTCCAGAGGCTCTTTTGGCGAATCTTTGATGTCCAGCCTAGCATCTGTTACCTATGTTATACAGGATCAATGGCTTAACCATTTAATTTCTAAACATACCCCATAAACCACTAAAATAAATTACTTTGCAATCATCGCAATAAGATAACATCAAATTTTATACAAAATCAATTTAAAGCAGAAGTTAATTTCCGATTTAAAAAATTGAGTAAATTGATCGATTGCCCTTTTTCAAAATGGACTTTATCAGGAGAAATCAGTATAATATTTGCTTAATAACAAGGCGATACATTCTCTATGAGTTACAGTAAAGATAGCTTATTGCTAGATGGTAATAATTTAACAACATCTGATGTTGCAGCTGTCGTAGTAAACAACATTCAAATAGCAATCTCACCGGAAGCCGAAAATCGCATTAAAGCTTCCCATGAACTTCTCAACAAATTCGTTAACGAAAACAGAATCATTTATGGCGTTAACACCAGCTTAGGTGGATTTGTCAATTGGTTAATTCCAAATGAAAATGCCCAACAACTTCAAGAAAATCTTATTTCTGCAGTTGCCACCAATGTAGGCTCCTGTTTAGAAAAACACGTTGTCAAAGCCATCATGTTGGCCAGATTGAATTCTTTAGCTCGAGGATACTCTGCAATATCGCCTGAAAATTTCAACAAATTGCTTAAAATGTACAATGCAGGAGTCATTCCCTGTGTTCCATCAAAAGGATCTTTGGGAGCCAGCGGAGATTTAGGCCCATTAGCGAGTATCGCTCTTGTCGCTACAGGTAAATGGAAAGCTTACTATCAAGATGAAGTAATGGCTGGAGATGTTGCCCTGAAAAAAGCTGGCCTTTCTCCGATGAAGCTAAGCTATAAAGAAGGCTTAAGCTTAATCAATGGAACTTCCGCTATGACAGGATTGGCAAGTCTGCTCGTGGAACAAACCATTGACCTAGTTAAGACTTATGACATCATTTCATGCCTCACTTTTGAAGGGTTACAAGCAAAAATAAAACCCTTTAATCCGATTGTTCATCAGCAAAAGCCCCATAAGGGACAACTGCAAACCTCCAAAAACATCTGGATGCTGCTAGCTGACAGTCAAATGATCGGAAGTGAAGCCGATGTTGAAAAAGAGTTACAGAAACATTTATCTAAAACCCCAACCTCGACAGAATCTCCTATTGAAGATGCCTATTCTATTCGATGCACACCTCATATTCTAGGGCCAATTCGAGAAAGTTTAGCCTGGGTCAAAACAGTTGTGACAAATGAACTTAATTCAAGCAATGACAACCCGTTAGTCATTCCTGAGAATAAAGATGTGTTCCATAATGGACATTTTCACGGCCAATATATTTCCATGGCGATGGATCAGTTATCGATATGCCTCACTACCTTATCCAACCTTTCTGATCGCCGAATTGATCGTTTTATGGATAAGAATCACAGCAATAATCTGCCAGCTTTCCTTTGCCTTGAAAACCCCGGACTCCGTTTGGGGTTAATGGGAGGACAGTTTATGGCAACCTCACTAACAGCGGAAAACCGTTCTCTATGCCATCCTGTTTCTATCCAAACATTGACTTCTACAGGAGATTTCCAAGATATCGTTTCTTTGGGATTAGTCGCAGCTCGAAGAGCTCAAGAACTCTATCATAACACTGCTTATGTTCTCGCTTTTGAGCTTCTTTGCGGAGCACAAGCTGCGGATATAAGAGATGCGAAGTTACTATCAAAGGCTACGAAAAAGGCCTATGAATGCGTCAGAACTGTTATCCCTTATTTAGCAGTAGATGTGTGCCTTACAGATTATTTAGAGAAATTAGCACTATTGATTAAAATGGGGAAACTTCTCGATGAAGTTGAGAAAGTTGCCGGAAAAATTCCAATCTAGGAGCAGAGTATGACAATTAAAGATGTCGATCTGAACGCTGTACACTACAAAAAGAATTCCAAGCTGCAGCAGGGACTGGCTCAGCAATTGCTTGATGGCTATCACTTCGATGAAGATGCACAAGTGCTCGATATCGGATGTGGAGATGGCCGATTGACTGCTGAAATTGCCTGTGAAATTCCAAAAGGTAAAATCATGGGCATTGATGCCTCTCCTAACATGATTGCATTAGGAAAAGCAAGCTTTCCAAAATCTGAATTCCCAAATCTTGATTTTAAGCACGCAAACGCTGAAAAGCTTTCATTTTCTACCTCTTTCGACAATATTGTTTCTTTCAGCTGCTTTCATTGGATCCGCAAACCTAAAAAGGCCCTTCAGGATCTAATTAAAATGCTCAAACCCGGCGGAGAGCTCTTAATGCTCACTTATCCTAAAGAATCAATGTATTATGAGTTTTTACAAGAGGCCCTGAAAACACATCCTGAATATTCAGACCTCTCAGCTTATCACACCATGCTAAGCATTGAGGAGTACAAAAAAACCCTCAAAGAGAATGGGATGGAACTCGTTGAATTCTATTCTAAAGAAATGATTGCCTCTTATGAGAATAAAAAAGCTATCAAAGATTACATTAAAGGCTGGCTAACGAGCTTTGTTCCTCTTCCCATCCATTATCATGATGCCTATTTAGATCGTGCAATTGAGGCGAGCCTTGCCTATCATGTCGAAATGGAAAACGGTATGATCAATCTTCCCTACACGGCGTTAATTGTTATTGCCAAGAAGAAATAGATCAAACATCGTCCAATCTTGCGGCGTTTTTTCTGATCTTTTCGTAGACCAAGTAAGGATACCAAGAAATCAGAAAAATTAGAGAAGAAAAAATGATCATTTTTTCTTCATTGACCTTGAATCGAGTAAAAAACTGTACCAACAAGACTCCAGTTAAAAATCCTGCACTGTCAGCTGACACAATCAAGCCAAAGCCTTTCCCTTGTTCGTGAAATTCCCTTTCCTTTGAAAATAGAGAAAGAATAGATGGGCTGAGAAAAGCATTCCCCATCGTGTATAAGAACCCTGAAGCCGAAAAAATTAAGGCTTTATTAAACACAAATGGCTTTCCGATAAAGAATAATAGAATAGCTGCGATTGTGATACTAAAGCCTACCCGTATAATCTTTCCATCAGCAATTTTTTGATAAAACCATAAAAGGACTATCCCTGCAACATACCCAATCATCATTACTATGACGGTGCCTTCATATTTTTGCGACTCCAATAGGAGAAGCAGCGTGCTATACTGTGAGCAAGCCCAACAAAAATAGGCTCCTAGGCCAAAAAGAGTGCTTCGACACTTAATCTCCTGAGAAAGCGATTTAAATTCATTGAATACAAGCCTGAGAAACTGAGGTTTACCACTCGTAAGCTTAGATTTTATATCGCGTAAGTCAAAATAGAATTTCCAAATAAGCCCAATGGATAACGCAATCAATATTGAAGGTAGAATGATGTCCTGCCACACCCAAGCGTTTTCACCTGCTTCCTTCTGAGCTGTTGCTCCAAATAGTGCTAAAGCAATATACCCGATAGCATATGCAGTTGTGGTCAAACCTAGAGAAAATCTCAGATTTTTTTGCTGTACATCTGCAAGAGCTGACCATGCAATAGGAATAGTATTTCCTAGGCCTGCATTTAAAATCACACTCAAGAGGAGAAAAGAAGACGCAAGTAAACCTGAGGATTTACTAAAGGCAAGGAGAAATAGGCTAAAAAGAGAGAAAACTAGAGCAATGATAAGACTTTTACGTCTGCAATAAAAATCCGAAAAACCCGCCTGAATTGGAGCTGCTACCATTTGTAAGAGGCTCATCCCAATGATTAATGTTATCGGAGGAAAATAACTTTGGATCTCAAATAGCTGAATGATTGAGTTATTGCAGACGACATCTGCAAGAATCGCAGCAATTAAGATGGCTAAATATAGAATCATAAGCGCAGTAATCTATTGAGCTTCATCTCTGCATAATCCCATGCCAATGAACGGAAGCATAAACTCACGCTATCAGAATTAAATGAAAAAAATCAATATGGATGAAGCTCGGAACATTCACGACAGGTAAAAAAGGATGCGAGCACAATCTAAAACAGCGCAAGAAAAAGACCTGTAAAAAAATTTCATTTCAAAAGATCGCCATAAAGTTTAAAATTTGAAATTTCATTTCAAAAGAGGTGAAAGTTATGGCTCATTCTGTTCCCAGATACCCCAATAATACGTCTAATAATCAATGGCAAAATTTCACACATTGGCGGCAAGAGCAAGATAGACAAACGAACTACAAAAGGTTGCAGCGGTGCTATGAAGATAGCCGCAACACCTATAAAATGTATTCACAATCAAAATTTTCGTACAGCTGGGATGACAAAGGTTGGACATTTCAAGATCCTGGTTTTCGTGTATTAACATGGATTATGGCTCAGTCATTTGCTGTTGGGGTACTAGTCCCTTTGATATACTTCACTTGTCCAAGTACGATTTTTTCCCGAGTCTTGGAAAGAGCCTTAGGAGTTTTTGGGCTCACTTCAGGAATTTTTTGTTATTGCTATAACTCTAAGCCCAAGCCTACCCAGATCAAGTTGCTCGATTTGGGTACGTGAAGGAATAACTGACGCTGCCGAAATTCACATTTTCAAGCCGACCGCAGTATACATCTCTTCACAGCGCCAATAGTGCTTGCCTCTTCCTTGTCGATCTCGCTCGAGAAAGATCACTCTCTCCTTCTTTGTCTTTGGATTGTAATCGTGTGCTAGATCAACCTTTTCGGGTATTTGATGCAAGACTTTAATGTTGAGTCCATAAACCAGGGCTATCAATTTAACTTCATCGCTCATAAACCAATGGTCATCCTGAAGGATCATTTGTCGGTAGGCTTGAACAAGGGCCGGTTCAGAGCAGAGCTTTTCCAATTCTTCGTTTTGCCGGTTTTCCAAGTCTTCTAACTCACAAACGTGCTTATTCCATGTGCGCCACTGTTCGATACGGAGAGGAAATTGTGTAAAATAGCTGGTTATCTTTGCACTATTTTCTAGACAGAGCTTCTCTGTTTGTAGTGGGGATAGATTATCTGCAGACTGCTTCAGCAGGTTCTGAAGCTGGAATTTATCGTGAATGTAGCTATTTTCATTACAGACATAGCAAAAAAGTGCAACAAGTGCCTTTGATCGATGGGTGCGGAGTTCAGTTATTTTCGATTCCCGCAGGTTAGCATTCTTTTCAAAATTCTCAACCAGCAGCTGTGCTGCTTCATTGGAATTTTTTAGCCTTTTCACATAGGGGACAAATTCCGTGACCCTCCTGTCGCTGATCATTTTTTGCATCACCACACTGAATTGCATCATCACTTCAGGGCTGGTTTCTAAACATGCAGTGAAATCGGTCTCAAACTGACGTCTAGCTGCCTTACCATTCCCTTTCCAACAAAACTCGCTTTCCTGTAATGTTCCAAGAACTGCATGGAGAAGACAGGCCCCATCTCCTCTCGTAATAGAGTGCTTATAAGTTTTGTTTCCCACAAGGAAAGGGCTCTTCGGGAGAGAGCTGTTAACAACCGATTGAATTTGCTGGGACTCATGCACAGAGTTTAAAATATCTTCCTTAACCGCCCAAACTGCATCGACAAAAATAGGAAGGTCTGTTTCTAGGAGGTGAGTCGTTACGACATTGATTTTTGTAGAAAGCTGCTCTCTAAGTTCTGTTTCTGTCATAATTGAATCACCAACGATCGTATTTGCTAGAAACTGAATAAAATTGGAGTAGAGGTCGATGCTTTTACGGTATTTTTTTTCAAATTCTTCTAGGGTCGAAAGGTGCTCCGTAGCGATGCTTATTAGGGCATTTATTCCTTCAATCAACCCTTTATCATTTTTTAACTCTTCTTTGAGTGATGGCTCTAAAGAAAATTTATCAATGAATTTTTCCAGCCATAGAGAGGTTGTTGTTTTTATGCCCCATGCCGTGACCGATACGAGGCCCGATGCTAAGCTAGATTTCACTTCATTCAAGCAAGACTCAAAGCCAAACTTAAATCGATCCAAAATATCGATATCTCTGTCTTTGACTTCAGCAATCGATTTTTTAGCGAGGCCGCCTAATAGAAAATCTATAAGCGGTTTGAGGCTATTAATCTTCGTAAGGATTTCTACTGCCTTGGTCAGGTTATTGACATTTTTCAATAACACGTCTTGTAGTAGACTTTTCCCCTTTTCTGCCAGCTTTTCGGGACTCAATTGTTTATCTTTTTCTTCTCTATAAAACGCCCTTGCTTCCATTATGTCATTGATAAGCATCTTACCGAGACCTTTTTCAATTGTTTTGCTTTCAGCAATTTGGGTTGAATCAGAGAGAAACGATTGAATAAATCGAGTTCCCAGATCTAACGTTTCTTTTGTCAACGATGACAACGCGTCATAGGTGATTCTTACGCCTTCTCTCGCTTTCCGTGTATCCATTTTAGCTAATGATTCATTCGTAAACAGCTCTTTACGCATCAACGGATTCAATAAACAAGAGATCTTGGTTAACGCGTTTTTGATTCGATCCAATTTTTCAGCAGTGATTTCAGGAATGAATCGTTTTAAACAAGGTTCAAGGATCATCAAGAGAATCACGGTAGGGTTTTCCTTTAAAGTGGAAAGGATTTTCTGCCAAAATTGTAGTTGATTCTCTGCAGAGGATATGACTGGCTGCGGCACATTAGATCCTTCACCGTTTGTTGAGGACAAAGTCTTTGACCGATCCTGTAATCGATCAGCCCCTGCATTGTCCGTTGAAAGTTGACTTGGTTTCTCATAGGCATCTCGTAAAAAACGGATAATTCTGTCCTTGCCCTCCAACATGGAGAAATGTCTTTCATTGTGTAACGCCTGCTGCACTTCCTCGTGGAGGACGTTGAGTTGGTCTGCTTTAATGACGATGCTTTTCTCAAGATCATTACACACAGTTATTTGTGCTTGTTGCCCTTTTAAAGCCTTAATTAAGTCGTCAGCTGCTTGTTTTACAGAGAGCTTATATTCGTTTTGTGCAGCTTGTACTCCTTGCGTTATTGAAGCTTGCTGTCCGCTGTATTCTACTTGAGTTTTTTGCACAACTTCTACTTGAGCTTGAGCCTGTTTAACCTGTTGTTGATGAACGTTAAGGCTAGTTTGCGCCTCTTGCAATTTCAATTGTTCTTGCGATAGGGATTGTGACAGCGCTTGATATTCCTGTGTCTTCGCCTGAATCTGCTGATGAGCTTGATCTTTCAGAGCTTGATAATTCGGACGAGCTTTTGTTGTTTCTCTTGTGCCAAAAACGCTGTTCGGTCCCTTTTTCCACACAATTTGCTCGCCTCGCAGGATAACAGCTTTAATTTTTTCAGGAGTATTGGGGTAATTGCCATGAACTCTTTTTGCTACGAACCCTTTCTTCAACATCTTCCGAACTTCTTTATCAACTTTGGCCTCCTGGTGATTGTAGATTGCTTGAGCTTCTTGAGCTTTTTGTTGAGCATCTTGTACTTCTTGGGTTATTTTTGCTTCCGCTGCCTTTAATGCATCAATGGCCTTTTGGTTCTGAGCAACTACATTTTGCGCTTGCACCACCACTTGCTCGGCTTCGAACAATTCTTGCTGTTTAGCCTGTTCCAGGATCTGTGCTTTATCTATTTTCTGCTGAATCTGTTTCAGTTCTTTAGGAGCCTGCTTTTCTTTCAAAAATTTTAAGGCTTCTTCCTTTTGCGCAAGATCTTTCTGAGAATCCAGCAAAGTCTTTTGATGTTTTTTCATCTCGCTGACTGCCGTTGACTTCTCTTTTTCCAGATCCTGAAGGTCTTTTTTCGCTTGCTCAGCTTGATCTTTTAGAGTGTTCGAGCTGCTTGAGCTGTAAATCGTTTGAACAACAGCAATGCCGGCACTCGTTGCAAATCCGATGCCAAAAGATTTTCCAACACCATCATGCCAAGTTTTTTCCTCTTCTTTCTTTTCACGACTGATTTCGTAGTGATTTGTAACCACTTTAATGCTAGCCGCACTGAAACCGCCTCCAACTCCTTTCATAGCTATATGAATTACCGCCTTGACAAGGGAGCTTGTAGCTAGTGTTCTAAAAACATCTGCTATTTTATCAGCCCCTGAACCAATTACACCACTGACAATGCCTGTAACTAGTCCAAGATGAGCTTGCACGCCAATGTTCTGGTCCACTGTTTCATTTTTTGCCAATAACCGTTTGACAGAAGCTGAAGCGCAATTTCCATATAAACTCCCAAGTACTTGCCAGCAAATTCTTGGCGCAATTGCAGCGCCTGTCGCCATATTCCCCAAAATAGGAATACCCACGGAAAAAAGTCCTGACATCGTACCATAAGCAAATTGCTTGAGATATTCTCCAACTTCGTATTTTTTACATGAATAAGCATAACCTCCGGCGGAAACCCCTCCATTCATCAGAATTCCACCAATAAGGGTAGCGCCGCCGTTTCTAACGAAAATAGAGAGACATCCCCCAATAACAGCCAACGTCCCGGCGAATGCAGTCGCAGCTACTTTTTTCCATCTTTCATTTCCACCGCCTTTAAGCCCATAACTGCCCAAGCGAACGACGAATTTGTCGCCATACCGCTCAACATGCACTCGATGCGAGGTAGCTTGTGCCAATCGCTTTTGTAAATAGTAGCATACAAGTTGCTGCTGTTCTTCTATTGTGCTAAGCTTCAACAACGCTTCTTGGAAATCGTGGTCGATATCTTCAACGATGAATTCTGTGACAGCAACAGAAAGGCCCCAGGGGTCAATTAAGTGAAAAACAGGGAATCCCGTCTCACAATCAAGCTGGCGGCTGATCCGCCAATTTTGATGGTTCTTCAAAAGAGGCTGTTCTAAAGACGCATGATTTGATATGAATCCGCAAGAGCTGACTAACTGTGCATGAGACCCGGTCTTTGATACCATAATAATTTTTCCTCGTACAAAAAAAACGAGATTAAAGCTTATTTTACCCAATCAATTAAAATATAGTAAAAAACAAATCACTGAAAATTGCTTTTTTAAATATTCATTCTCGATTCTCACGAATTAGCTAAAAAAGATTTGTATCGTCTTTTTTATTCAATTTGCTCTTAGATTTAATAAACAGTATATGGTAAAATGAAGCGCATTACCGTAAGATTTAAGACAAATGAAAAATTATAGCCACAATCTCTTGCCCCGGAGCAATCTATGGGCGTAGAATCTTTTTTCTACCCTAAACTAACTACTATTCCCCCCCCTTGGCAAGGCAGCTCTTTCACGAGGTTGGGAGTTCTTTGGATTATGAGTAATAATTTTTTTACTCCTACTGATTGTAAGCTTAAAAAGATTAAAGATTTAGGAGCTATAAAAAACTCTCTCGAAGAGCAAGGAATTAGTCTTTTCGATCGACACGTTGTCACAGAGTCTAATTCTACTAAAACACTGACCAAGATTGCACGATCGGTAGCGTTATTGGGAGTCTTTGTTTTTGTCGCTCCTTTGGAGAGCATTTGGCACCTGGGGAATTGTGTCTACTATACAGTAGTATGGATGAAAGGAGGCGGCAGGACAGACCTTATTAAACATATTGAACTTCTTTTTGAGAATCTATTGTGGAGTTCCCCTCATATGCTTGTCGCTTGTATTAGTTTCAGGCTTATATTAACTTGTCCCCATCCTAATTTAGTTGAATGCCTTGCCATCAGCCTTGTAGGTTCTCTTGCTTTGACTGCCACCATGTATATAACAGCTCTAATACTAGTGGCCTGGTTTGGTTCTGAGCCCCTGCATCCCCCTTGGCTTATGAATACTTGGCCTTCTATTCCTATTCCTATTCACCTAAAAACAAAATTCGGATTAGTAGGAGAAGACGGCTGGCTGCTGACTTTTGATGAAGCAGTGGATGATATAACTGTTGAAGAAAGTAAAAGTGGGGGTTACGTTGTTGTCAGCGGCTACTTCAATAGTTTATGGGAAGAACAAGCAAGCCAGATGTTGCTGGCGTGTAGACAAGTCATCGATACACTGCAGCTGGAGTTAAACAAAGAAAAAATAGAGGAGTTTTCTAAGAATCCTGCAAGCTTCTTACCTTATATTCAAGATTATTGCAAAAATGGGAATCTTCTTCAGTGTAAGACAGAGTTAGAGTCGTCTGTTAGCAAAATCGATCAACTGCTGAAGAACTACACTTTGATAAGCGGCGTGTTAGACAAGCTTCTCGGTTCACATAAGATAAAAGGAACCTCTTTCCCCTATGGTCCAGAAGTCTGCCGAGGCTTTTTCTCCCTTTACACTGAGAACAGTCAATTGCCTGACGAGCTTTTAGAAGAGTTTAACAAGAGATTAGCCGACATTCAGGAGATGATTCTGGTCACAGCCGGTCCAAGCAAGGGTTTTATCGAAACTAAGCAAAAAATTCTCGATGGCACTAATCCTTATGACATCTTAGGGCTTGTCAAGGGCGTTTCCGAATCGACGTATAAAAAAGCTTATTTTCAAAGCGCGAAGCAAGTATACCCCGATAAACTTCCTCCAGCATGGAAACAACAAGGTGACGAGCTATTTAAAGTGATGGATGCAGCATATAAATACGTTATCTCGACGTACACTCAAAAAACACATCAAAAAACAATTGTAAAGAATATTGAGATAGGTTCATAGTCGGTTCGCTTCTAACGGCAGAGAACTGATTCATGCTCTATCGTATACCCCTTCTGATCTATCTACTTGAGATGGAGCCGGTCGGCTGGACAACTTTTACTTAAAAAGTGGCCTTGTTCACTTCTAGAGGAAAACTTTCGGTCACTTAAAGAGCTTCAATCCACAATTTTCTAAAGATAAGGAGAAGAATAAGAGAAATAGTAAAAAATAGAGTCGATACGCACGCGTTCACGGTGGTATAGGGGGTGACCTTTTTGCTGTGGTAAGCTAGAAGGTTAAACTCATGCTTTTTCTTTTATCAAGATTTTATTTTTTCCTGGGAAGTTATGCAACACACCTGAGCCGGGCTAAAAATGTACAAAGTCGAGTTTTTAAAATTGAGTTAAAAAGGAGAGTTCTGATAAGGACTAATTTATCAGCCTAGGGGAGGACTATTATCTCACTAGGAAAAAAAATGGAGAGAGCAATGCTCGGTACTATTTTAGTTATTTTATTGATTTTACTGTTGGTTGGAGCGCTTCCACACTGGGGTTACAGTTCTGGGTGGGGATATGCACCATCAGGTGTTTTGGGTTTAATATTGATCATTATCGTAATTCTATTGCTACTAGGTAGAATATAACAGCGGAAACATAGGCCCGGGGCAATCGCATGAAGATTTGTTTATACAGTCATAGCAACACCCAGCAGCTTTAATCGATACTCAGGATTTACCGCAGCTAATGTTCGTTTTTTGTTTGTGCTCGGCTTCCGGGTCTTTTCTAACTTCACCATATTCTGAATTGCCCGTCTAATGACAGAAAGATTTTCTGCTCCATTGTCTTTGCGTACTCGGCATTTGTCCTCTTCGTATGCCACGCCCAAAACATGATGAACCTTATTTTCTACTCCCCAGTGACTACGGATGCCTTTTCCCAGCAACTCCGCATGAGCTTCCCTGCTAGAAATGTAAAATCGAAGCTCGATAGAGCTTTCTGTGTTAATTACCCTCGTGCTTTTGACGCAAGTGATGCTTCTAAGATCCTTCCAGGCTGTTCTCTGAGGAAGCCAATCAAGATTACTCGTAGAAAAAACCGATCATTGTTTACGATGACCCCTACTATTTTGGTAGCAGTACGAATAATGATTGCTGTTTGGCCATCTGTCTTTCTGACTCGAGCAAGAGCGTTTAATTCAACGGAAGAGGGAAGGCATCTGAAGCTTGCGATCGTCGCGTCTGCTTTTTTCTCTAGATGGGCGGGTTTCAGTATTTGAGCGAGTTGGGTTTTCCAAGCTATAATTTGTGCAGGAGATGCTCTATGGAAGACGTAAGCCAAAAATTCTGGATCGACAAGCAAAGTCCTTTGTCGGTAGCGTAAGCCCATTCTTTTTCTTTTATCAACTGTTATTCTTGGATTTTCCCTTTAGAGGGTTATGCAATACGCCTGGGCAGTCGTTATCTTCCAGGTACTGCCTAATCTTGAATAGAATTTGCTCGCCACAGAAGCATCTCGAACGTAAATGATCACAGAAATAGAAAATTTGTGTTTCGATCAAAAATTGCCTCGGCATAATTTCAAAAAAAAGTTGAAAAAAAGGACATGATGGGTTAGGCTGGTGTCGACATATTAAGTTATGTTCATCAAAATAGTAGCAGGTGTGTTCGCTTGTTTCTAACCCCTTGAGTTGGGTACTTGGCTCTTAGTTGAGGCAATTTTTGAAGGTTAACCCCTTCTACAAATTACTTGCAATTACTGAAGAGAAGCCATGTTTATATCAAAAAAACTCAGAGATTCCTTCGATAAATCCAAAGAAAGTTTGGAAGGTTTTGTACAGGATATTGCTCAGGTTTCACAGGACATAAGGCTTTTAGAATTAGTTCTTAAAAATTATTCCTTAAGTTTTCCATTCCAATCTCTTTTTGCCCATGAATTCAAGATCATGCCAGTAAAAGAGCAAGATGAGAATGGAAGGACGTATTTCGAACTCCATTCGTATGAATTCGTGTCTTGGGAAATTAATCAAAAAGAGAAAAAATCCTCTTTTCGCATTTTTTATAAAAAATATGAAACCCAGCTTTTGGCTAACATGGAAGAGGCTTCTCAAGGAAGCCATGCTGAAGTTAGTTGTACAGTTCCGAAAAATTCCAAGCTGTTAGAGAAGAGGCCTCTTGTCGAAACTTCCGTTTTAACACGATTGAAAATATACCCGTATTTGCCAACCTTTCTTGAAGAACTCGCGGATGCGTTGTCAAAAAACAAAAACAAATTGAATTTCACAAAATTCAAGCACAGTATTAATGAACTTGAAAAAATAGTGAAAAAGAGAATGAAAATCTAAGTGGCTGGAGATTTATTTTTTAATGATTAGTTTTTCGACCAAAGACACAAAGGCTCTTAGCGAAAGGGAACAGACCTGTTGACCACCCTTTTAAGAGAAAAATCAAGCAGGGTTCGTGGATTTTTTTATTTCGTTTATAGCGTAGCGAGTAAGCCCTCTTACCCTTCTGAAAAAAAAAGAGCTTTGTGAACTAAATCGAACTGAGCAAGAAAAAATATTCGGATGGGCTGATGAGTGGTTTGATCAAAAAGACATCCAGAACTTGAGTTCCACTCCTGATAAATTTACCGCTTCAGTAAGACAGATTGCCTCTAAGTCTATACTAATTTTAATTTATCATCTCGCTAAAGAGGAAAAATGGTTAGAGAGTTATCTAAAAAAATGTCTTATAGAAGTTTACAACAACGCAGAGGAAAGTAAATTGTCATCAGAGGAACTTATGTCCTTGGTTAAACTCGCAGCTACAAATGGCCATCTCCATGCAATCCAAGAATTACTAAAAGACGATGTTGTTATCTCCCAAAAAGATAGGGGAGAAGCAGTCAGAAACGCAGCCGAAGGAGGCCATCTTAAAGTGATGCAAGAGCTGCTAAAAAATGATGCAGTCATTTTACGGGAAGATTGGAAATCTGCCGTTAGATGTGCAGTCCAAAATGACCATCTCCATATAGTCCGCGAACTAGCTGAAAACGTTCTTATCTCATTCCATTCGCGAGGCTTTACAGTATTAGATTAAAATTAGGTGGATTTGCAAACATCCTGAGGGCTCGGAAGTTTTTCGTACAATTGTTTATTACTACACAGAGCGGACTACAATATGCGCTTGAGAGCCTTACTGGTTTAGCACTACCGACTTATTTAAACTTGTCTCCTCAGGGGAAGGGCTGGCTCAAGAACCTATCCTTAGATTCTTAATACATGGTTTTTGAAGGGTTTTTTTATTCTTTTCAATGCCGCTTCGCAGGGCATACTTGAATAAGTAGACCAAGAAGCGGCATTGAAAAGAGTAAAAAAAGACTCAAAAAACATTTGTTAAGAATCAAAGGACCGGCAAGGGAAGACAATGTTAAAAACATGGCTGAGCGCGCTGGGGAATAAACTACAAAAAAGACTTAAAAAAGTGCCTCTAAAAAAACCAATAGACGGTGAGAACGCCGGTGGTGAAGACGAAATTGTTCCTGCCGGCGATGGAAAACCAAGCTCCGGCTTCAATGCCGAAGTGAGTGCTGGGGTTGTACTCAATACAAGGCGCGAGGCTAAACTCTTCAGAAGAGGGCAAGTGGATGTCTCGATGACGGGACGTCGACTTGTTTTGATGGACATAGTGGACATCAAGGCCCAGGATCCAATTCACCGTCATGCTGTATTCGATGCCGATATTTCCTAGGGTTTGGCGGCCGGGAAGAACCGATCCGTTTGTTTTGGGAGTGCCTCCTCCGTAGAAATTATGGCCTTTCACATGGACGCTAGAGGGGAAATTATAGCCAAGATTGAAATTCAAAGAGACCACTTGACGTGGGGTGAAATAAATGATCTTACGGACGATCGCGATGATCCAAGTCTCAAAAGCTCCGGAGCCCGTTACATCGGCGAGGTTTTTCCGAAGATCAAGATGTTGGTATTTGCCGGTGGGAAAACTTTCCAGGAGGAGGATGCGGAAGTCTGGGGTTGCAGATTCGGGTTTGTTCTTGGTGACCTGAAATCCCAGCCCTAGGCGAGTATCGCCAAGATGTGTTGATTTTCTTCCTTGAGAGACGGCATAGTTCTCATTAACGATGAGTGAGATGTCTAACCAGGAAGTGATCCCCGTTTCGACAAGGAATAGGAGTTGCGAATCAAAGTAATGGAAGAGATGTTTGGTTTCCCACTCAGAGTCGTAAACGCCACTGGTCTTGCCGACAAAAAGATACGGCTCTAAAAGAACATACCCAGGGGGAATGTTATCTGGGAAAAAGGCCAAAAGAGTGCCGGCGAAAATGGGCTCATACTTATATTCTGATTTTTCTTTCTCGGGTTCTTTGGAATAAATAGAGGTGAGAAATAAAAAGCTCAGCAAGATTTTTTTCATGACACGAGTTTGTCACAATCTTGCCTCTTTCACAAGCTTTGTATTAACCGTTCTTGAGAGAGTCGATACCTTTCTGGAGTTGTCCTAGGGTCTTGGGATTGTCGTTGGCAATGAAGTTTTCGTAATCCTGATCTACTTTTTTGAGCGGTTGCTCGGTGCCTTTGACAGATCGGATGGTCTCGTGGATAATCACGAGGCATTTGTCCATCACGTCTTTGAATTTCTCTTTCTGGTGAGGTTCTGTCGATTTTTCGTAGGCAGCTAAGCTTTGTTGAAAGAGATTGACGGCACGATCATAACTGTTTCTGTAGCTTTCTTGGGGCGACGGGGCGCCCTCGATTTTATCTACCATATATTTCCTGCCTTTGATTCTCTATATGAACCTCTCCCACTATTCTTAACAACTGCTTTTTGCGCCTTTTTTCTCAAGTATACCCTATCTCAAAATCTGACAAGAAAGGCATCGAAAACCAATTGTTAAGCATAGTGGGAGAGGTTCATGCTTTAATTTTTTTATTCAATGGCCTATAACTGATGCAAAGGTCTTTATGAAGAAGTATTGGTTATTGGGAACGTTGCTCGGTTTAAGCTTATTTGCAGACGATCTGCCTGAGAATAATCCACCGCCTCCGGAAGTAGTCGCAAAGCAAGTGGTAGATGCGGAAATAGAGTTCGAAGTGGCGAAGAAAATGTTCAACCCGTGGTATGCGGGTCCGCTGCTGACGCCTTCAGCGCATATTCTGACGCCGGGCCTTGTGAATATCCAGCCTTATCTTTTTTACATCAACAATTATGCGAAGTTCGATGAGCATGGCCATTCGCATAAGATCTCGAATACCCATACGTTCAATCCGCTCTTCCCTGCATTGATTGGGATCTTGCCATGGATGGATTTGAGCTTCACCTTCCAAGGGGTCTGGAATCAAGCGAAGAAGCAATACTCGGGTTTTTGGGGAGATTCATCGGTCGGATTGGGATTTGGGCTGTTAAAAGAGGAACCTTATCGTCCGGCATTATTGTTTGCAGTCAAAGAGACATTCCCATCAGGGAGATACCAGAAATTAAATCCGAAGAAAAGCGGAACTGATGCGACGGGAGCTGGATCGTATAACACAACGCTCAGTTTGAATATCTCTAAAGTCGTTTGGTGGATCTCTCTTCACCCGATGAACTTCCGGGCCTCTTTCAACTATTCGCTGCCGGCACTCGTCTCTGTGAAAGGATATAACGCGTATGGCGGAGGGACGGGGACAAAGGGAAGAGTCCATCCCGGCAATCAGTTCCAAGCCGATTTTGGCTATGAGTATAGCTTTACACAAAACTGGGTCGCAGCGTTGGATATTGCCTATGTCTACAACCGAAAGACTACGTTTTCAGGCCATTCGGGATTTACCGCTCCAAGTGTTCCTCCAGGCGTTCCTGCAACGGTGGGAGGTCCTTTTAACGATCAATTGAGTTTAGCTCCAGCGCTTGAATACAATCCGAATGAAAACCTGAACTTTTTAGTCGGAACTTGGTTCTCAGTCTGGGGAAGAAACGCGCTGAATTTCGCCGCAGCTGTTTTGACTGTTGAGTATACTTTCTAGAGCTTGTACGACTTGCAGTTCAATACTTTTGTCTAAACCCTTTTGGGATGAAACGATTTTAGATGTGGTTCACTTCATTATGCATTGCAAAAAGGAAGAATGCACCCCTCTCAGCGAATTAAAATGAGTGATACCTACCGCGTTTCAAACGGAGGGATGAAGGATTTGATCGTTCTTTTTCTTCCAATCGCCTTAATTTCTTTATCCAGCGCCTTTCTTTTTTTTCTGGAAAAGCTGCTTTTTGTCCGTTTAGGCGATGGCGTCATGGAAGCTGCGGTCAACGTCTCTTTTATTTGCCGCATATTCCAAGTTTCTTGCACCCTTCTTGCGATGATGGCACAAGTTTTTGTTGGCAGGCTCTATGGCGCTCAAGACTGGAAAGCTATAGGGCCTACGGTTTGGCAATTCATCTGGTTTTCTTTGCTTTCTATGATTGTAACCGTTCCCGCTAGTCTTATCTATGGAAAGTACTATTTACAAGGAACGAGTTTTGAAGCCTTGGCAACGCCCTATTTTCATTTCATCATCGGGATTAACTTTTTGTATCCTCTAGGGGCTGCCCTATCCTGTTTTTATCTTGGCAGAGGCAAAACTAAAATGGTTGTTTTTGCAAGGCTTGGAGCTGAGATTTTGACAGCGATCTTGGCTTATTTTTTGATTTTTGGAAACGGTATCATTCCTGCTATGGGCTTAATGGGCGGAGCAATCAGCACGTTAATTGGTCAGGGATCATTTTGTCTGTTACTGCTGGCAATGTTTCTTGGGCATGTTGAATTCGGATCTCGCTTTTTTCAACTCAACATTAAGCTGTTCTGGGAATGTATCCAGCCAGGCCTTTTAAGGGCTATCAGCGCTGCCTCTATTTTAACAAGCTGGTCCTTCACCTCCCATCTGATGGTCACCAGGGGCGAAAGCTATTTATTGATTTTATCGATTGGTGGAACTTTATTCGCTTTTTTCTCTTGTCTTGCCGATGCCATTTTGCAAGGCATGACAACCGTTGTTTCTCAGCTGTTAGGAGCCAAAAAATACTCCTTGTTGAAAAGAGCCTTTCGTTCCGGTGCTTTGCTGGCTTTGATATTGAGTGCTTTGCTGGCGATCCCTCTACTTTTATATCCCATCCACTTATTCAATCTGTTGTTTCCTGGCAGCTCGCTCGACCCTATCTCCATTCATAAATTGTTTAGTGGGATCTGGCTATGTATCAGCTTTTTGATTTGCACCTACCTTTCGATGAGCTTTGTCTTAGCTTTTAAAGACACCCGATTTTCTCTTTTTATGGGAATTATGACTTGGATTAATGGATACCTTATAATGTCTTTAGCGATCAAAAAAATAGGCATTGCCGCAAATCAATTTTGGATTGTTTTAGCTATCATGCATTTTTTAAGTGCTTCCTTCTATTTTATGCGAAGAAGATGGTTAATTTCTTCTCTGGGGAGAGAAGATTCTCTTGAACTTACCCCTTAGTGATAAGAATTCTAGCTTCGCCCTGGAGTCCTTCCGAAGATCAAATAATGCCTAGAACTAGAAGAGTTCCTAGAAAGTAAAGCAAAATAACAATGACCTTTTGAATGAAGGTGATTGTGATCTTCTTTAGCAGCGTCAGTCCTAAGAAAACCCCTGCCAAAGCCCCGACAATTGCCACCCCAAATAGAGCTTTGTCAATCTGAACAAACAGCCGGCCAAAACTCCAGATGTAGATCACAATTCTGAAAAAATCGACCACGGCGCCAATCAGGGCATTGGTGCCGATGAACGCTTCTTTCCCCATCTGTGTATTAACTAAGAAAATACTCCGGATGGCTCCTTGATTTCCTGAAAGGCCACCGAAAAAGCCGCTCAGTATTCCTCCCAACATGAGGTTTTTGAAACGGATTTTGCGGGAAAACATTTCCATGGTTGCGAACAAGATTAAAAGCAGTCCAATGCAGAGGTGTAAAATCGAAATCTCTCCTTGAATAGAAAAAACAGTGTATTTTTTCAGGGGAGCAAATTGAGAGAGCGTTTGCAGTGCTAAGGCCCCCGGAATCACTGCAACGAGAGCAGGGATTCCAAAGAAGATGACAATTTTCCAGTCGATGGCTTTCCATAGGAGCCCTGTTCTGAGCAAACTATGCATCAAATGCACAATGGCCGTCAGCCCAATCGCAATCGGGAGAGGAAAGAATATCGCAATGATTGGCATGAGGATCGTCGCAAGTCCAAACCCGGAATAGAACGTCACCAAAGAGGCCAAGAAAGCGCTAAGTGCGATGAGGAGATACTCCATGCAATGCCATATAGCATAGAAGCGATTAGTCGTCTAAATTGGATACTTTCATTAGTTTTTCAGAAAGGATTTACCATAGAAAAATTGCATATTCCTATTGGCTATTTGTACTGGTATTAAATGCGCCTAGAAGTGTAGAATCTTCCCTACCTGCAGGCAGGGAGCCTATGTTTTTAGATATCTTGTATCTTTCCTCTTTTTCTTGGCGTTAAGCCTATCTCTATAATTTATTACATTTGATTTGTCCCCTCCGTGAGTGGTTTGCACTCATCTTCCGCAAAAGCTGTGCTATTTGCGCATATTTATTAATTATTTTTTGGAGATAAGAATTATGTGTACACAAGTAAAAATTAGAGCTATCGATGCGGTATTACCGCCGGAGCTCATCAAGAAAATTGAAACAAATGAAAAAACAAAGATAGCGGCGGAAACTTTCGTCGTTAATCTCATTAAAGAAACGATTCGCTATGTTGAAAATAAGCAACCCAAAGCAATGGATGCTTTTCCCGGCGACAGGCTCTGCCAAGGAAGGGTGACCATTCTCCCAGAGCTTTTTGAAAATCCTGAGGTTGGTAAAGAGCTGAAGGACTTAGCGGAGAAAATAGAAGCCAAAAATGAGATTGCTTTGCTGGAAATTTCAAAAGATGTTCATTATTTGATGGATTGCAGGCTATTGATGATTACGCGGGCTGTTAAATCGGTTGAACCTAACGGGATCAGACTGGCAAAAACAGAACATCGACAGCTGGTCTCTCTTTCGAAGGGCCTTTCAAATCTCACTTTTGAAAAAATAACACACGACACCTGTACGCGGGTGTCGAAAGAAACCATGCAACGTTTACAAGGCTATGGCCGAAGAATGAAAGTTCCTGAGCTGCACCAGAGGATGCTCGATCAGGTGGTTGTATTTAATCTGCCTAACATGCCGCCTAGAACGTTTGGGTGCGGATTTTTTACAGTCCATCTTGCTCTACACTCTCTTTTGGCAAGAAAGACTCCTCTAGCCATCAAAACAACCGTATCTGAAGGCCCTTCTAGTTTAATTTTCTTCGAAGCTAAAGAAAGGGATTTTGAGTGTCAAAATCAAGAACAGTTTGCAAAAACGTCCTATGTGACCATTTTTCAAGCTGTCGTCCCTTCGCAAAAATCTTTGCTAGACAAAATCAAAGAGATCGGCTTCATCGAGTTGGTTTTGCGGCAGTCTGCTCTAGAGACTCCTTTTGAGCATTCATCAACCCTTGACAGTGTGAAAGACCTAGAAGGCCGCACCCTGATCGAAGGGTACATAGGAAAAGCTAAAGCGTCGGGATGCGATGAACGACTCTTGAAAATCCATCACATGTATCCAAGTACGATTCAAGAAGAGGTCATGTAGCGCAGTCCAGCCTCTCCAACCTGGATTTGAAAAGAATTGCCGCTTCGGTAAGAAGCGGCAAGTTCCTCATCATGGCAAATCACTAAGGCAGTCAGTTGGAATTCATCAATCAGTGCACGTAAGAATTGAAAGACCATTTGCGCATTGATAGGATCCAACGTCGCTGTCGGTTCATCTAAAAAAAGAATCGAAGGCTGCTTTTGCAGTGCCATCAAAAGAGCTAAAACCTGCCTCTGCCCTCCTGAAAGAAGGCGAACCGGTTTGTGATAATCAATCCCGAACCTCTCAATGAAGGGCGGAAGAAAAGGGCTTGCTTGAAACCCTTTCAAAAAAGAGGGCCGACGATGCAGTTTGGCAAATTCCAGGTTTTGTAAAAAACTAAACTGATCGGCAACCATTTCATCGAACCGCTGGGAAATAAGAGCGATCTCTTTTCTCAAAGTTTTGACATGAGAAATCGGATAGGCTATTCCTCCAATCTCAACACTCCCCGTCAGATCTGCAGATAGATCTCCTCGCAACGCAGCTAATAGAGTCGATTTGCCACACCCATTTTTTCCTGAAAGCGTATGCAATCCTCCTTTTTCAAGTTCAAAAGAAAGATCGTGAAAGAACAGCTGCTTTCCAAACTTAAGTGAAAACTCTTTGATCTTAAGCACCATCTTATACTCCCAGGTGATCGGTTGCAAAACGGACTTTGGCTTGCCTAGAAAAAACCCAGATTGCCAAAATCATCACAGCTTGAAATGCATTGAAATACCTGAGAGAAAAACCGCATTTAATCAAGGCATGCTGCAAGACAAAAAACAAGACTGTTCCTAAAAAAGGCGCCATTAAATTCGGCTGCTGCTTGTCTATAAACACCTTGCCCAGCATCAATGAAGTGATGCCTAGCAGAACAATTCCATAATTCATTGTCACATCGACAAATCCGTTAGCTGTGGCAAATAAATAGCCGGAAAGCCCAGCTGCCGCTCCCCCGAGAATTGTTCCAAAAATCACCACATATTTTGTCGAAACATGATGCCTCTTGAAAAAGAGAGGATTATTGCCATAGATGGCAAAAGCATAGCCTAATTGACTCCGCAACACAAAATAGGAGATACACACTAGAGCGGCAGAGATGACGATCAGCATCGTCCAACCCACTTCAAACGATGGCTTAATACTGAGGAGTGCTCCTCTCAATGCAAATTGAACAATCCCATGAAATAGTCCATTGACTATGATAGCAGCCAAAAGAAAAGGAAGCTTACAGAGCTGATTGAGCATCCCCGTCAGAGCTCCGACAGCAGCTCCCCCGCTGATCGCAATAAAATAGGAAACAATCCCCTCTGATGCCGTCAATCCTCCCATGACAGCGCCAAATAAATAGGCGCTCTCTAAACTCAAATCAGGCACTTTCATCAGAGATATGGATAGATAAGCTCCTAGGATCAGCGGAAAAAATAAAAGAATCTGATGAAAAATCGATTCAATCATGTTTCAGCTCCTGCAGAAATCCAATCTCTTTCATCCGCTTTTCGTTAATTTTAAAGATAAATGACTCAGGAGAAGGAGTGGTGATCGGGATGTCTTTTGGAAGCTTATATTCGTCCAAAATCAAAAGAGCTTTCTTAGCCGCTTCTTCCCCGTAGATCGATTCGCTAACCCCGTAGGCATACGGTACCCCCCTTTCTGCTGAGTCGAGATCACTGGCAATCAAAAGCTTGCCTTTTTGATCACAGAGTTTGATCAGTACGTCAAGCCCAGAGATCACTGTATTGTCCTTGATGACCAAAACGGCATCGGCCTCTTCAATCAATGGTGCTGTTTTCAAGAGAATTTCATTCGTCTTGAAAATTTCCACCGTTTTGAGCTTAATCCCCATGCGAGTCAAAATCGTTTCAATTTCTTCTTTATTCGAAGTCAGACTAGCTGAAGACGGATCGTAGACAAGCAACACTGTTTTAGCTTTATTGTTTAAGATTTCCAGCTCTTTTGCAAAATCCGTCGTCTCTTTCACTCCTGTGAGCTGATTACCAGACGTGACTTCCGAAGCCACTAGATCCATCTCCAATGGAAACTCGACTGCTGTAAAAACAATCGGCGTTGAGAGCTTCTTTTTCTCAAACACCTCTTTCATTGTACAGCTAGCTTGCGTAGCAATGGTAAAAACAAGATCATAATCTCCTAAAGCAATCTCTTCGGCTTCGCTCCGCATCAAGGTCTTATTCCCGAGTGCGTTATAAGTCTTAACCGTGAACTTCTGCTGGCAATTTTTTTCCATTGTTTCGACAAATCCTTTTTCGATTTGTTCTAAACTCGGATGTGTCATGGGAGTCAAAATGGCAACTTTGCACCCTTCTTTCTTAAAAGTGAATAGACTGGCAGTAACTAGACAAACGAGGGCAAAAACAAGAATAAAATACTTCATAAAATCTCTCCAAAATTTTGTTAAATTGAATAAAACCGTCTTAAAAACGCATTAGCGTCGCCAGCGAAAGAAAGAAACAAAATTTAAGAAAGACATAACTCAGACTCTAAAAATGATTTCAGTTTAGGATCCACGATCTTCAGCGCGTTCGACCCTCGAGTGATTTGAGAAATGCTAACATTGCACACCTTTGCAATTTCCCTCTGGGTCAATTTACCTTTCACAAGCGCTTGAATAATCACATAACGAGATGCCAAAAGTTCCTTTTCCTCTAAAGTTAAAAAAAGATCGAATAGATTTTCTAACTCTTTCTCTGACTTGCGTTTACAGCAGAGTTTTACAAAACCTTTCCAATCTTTCCCCATATTCTCGTAATGTTACAACGTTACATCAATATTCGTCCACACTCAAAAAATTATTTATCGTCAACGCAAAGTTCAAATGTCCCATTTTGGATAGAGGGGGTGTCTGAGGGGAGCAGCGTCCCCCGATTAGCTTTGACTTCTCTATCTCCATGGCTTTAGTCTCTTTATTGACCTTTCAGTGTCATTCTTGGTTTTTGTTTCCACCGCCACTTTGACCTCCTTCAGTTTATCGCAAATCCGTGTCTCAATCTATTGGTGGCAGTATACCAATTATCTTGACTTGTATGAACTGCAGTTCAATACTTTTTCCTAAACCCATATGACAAGGGTCAAATTAACAGATTTAGGAGGTACATAATGGAACAAACGACGAGTCGCTCATCTCTTATTCAACAGATTCAAAATCATCCCTTTTGGAAAGATGGAAAAGAAAGGGAAATAGAGCCTGGAAGTTGTTCGATCGTAAGAAAAGACGATTTGAATTATTGTCTCATCTGGTTCAATTGACCTGCTCCCCATCTTAGGTCCAAACCTAAGTTAAGGCTCATCCAACTTTCATAAAGCTTTCTTTTTCTTCCCGAGCAAAGGCCTCAGGTGTCATTCCCTTTAGGGAGCTGTGTGGTCGGTAATG
>Ga0207642_10000010_pt1 | contig 99207 bp, 87 predicted proteins | sample KBSMisM22_FD_184309 | JGI IMG/M metagenome (GOLD analysis project Ga0207642, IMG submission 184309) | Miscanthus rhizosphere microbial communities from Kellogg Biological Station, Michigan, USA - KBS Miscanthus M2-2 (SPAdes) (version 2) | ecosystem: Host-associated > Plants > Roots >... | reverse complement strand
AAACGACCTCCTACGGCACGAAAATCCCGGTCTCGCCCGAATCCGTCGGCTCTGGCACCGAATACGTCGCCGTCGGCCAGACCCCGACTAGCCTCAAAGAAGGCACGACCTATCACTTCAGGGTTGTGGCGGAAAGCGAAGCGGGTATCAGCAAAGGCGCGGACCGGACGTTCAAGACGGCTCCCTATTTTTCTTTGAGCTTTGGATTCACGGGATCCGGTAACGGCCAGTTCCACCTTCCAGCCGGGATCGCTATCGACCCAGAAGGCAACGTTTGGGTCGCCGACTATGAAAACAGCCGCATTCAGGAGTTCAGCTCTGAAGGCAAATACCTCTCCCAGTTCGGTGAAGAAGGCGAAGAAGAAGGCCAGCTCCTCTACCCAACTGATCTGGCGATCGACGCCGAAGGCGACGTCTGGATCGCCGCCAACAGCCGCATCCAGGAGTTCAGTCCAGAAGGCGAATACCTCTCTGGATTCGGAGAATGGGGCTCAGAAGAAGGCCAGCTTGGCGAACCGGAAGGCATCGCGATCGACTCCGAAGGTGACATCTGGGCCGCCGACACCTACAACGGGCGCCTACAGGAGTTCGACTCCGAAGGCAACTTGATCCAGGTCGTTGGCTCCTACGGCTCAGAACCCGGGCAGCTCGCCGAACCGACCGGTATCGATGTCGGGCCCGAAGGCAACGTTTGGGTCGCTGACTGGGCGAACAACCGGGTCAGCGAGTTCGACGAAGCCGGGGAATTCGTCCGTCAGTTCGGTGAAGAAGGTTCCGGCAACGGCCAGTTCGTCGCTCCCGACACGATCGACGTCGACGAATCGGGAACGATCTGGGTCGTCGACGAAGGCAACAGCCGCGTCCAGTGGTTCGACGAAGAAGGCAAATACCTGGGCAAATTCGGCTCCGCCGGGTCGTCGGAAGGCCAGTTCCGGTTTCTCCGCCCGACCGGTATTGCGAGCGACGCCAAAGGCAACCTCTGGATCTCCGATTCAAACGTTTTCCCGTTCAACCGCGTGCAAAAGTGGGTGCGGTGACCTGGGGCGGGCGCGCGCCGATGTGTGCGCGTTAGACCCTCTCGGGCTCCGGCCCAGCTGGCTCGCTGACCCCAAACCGTTCGTGCAGCCGCCGCAGCGGCGCCGGCGCCCACCAGTTCCACTTGCCGAGCAGCTCCATTAGAGAGGGGACGAGGAGGGCGCGGACGATGCTGGCGTCGATCAGGACGGCGAGGGCGGTGCCGATGCCGTTCTCCTTGATGAAGATGATCTGCGAGGTGGCGAAGGCGAACATCGCGACGGCGAAGAGCAGGGCGGCGGCGGTGACGATGCGGCCGGTGCGCTCGAGGCCGATCGCCACGCACTCGGAGTCCGAGGCGCCGTTGTCGCGCGCCTCCTTGATTCGCGAGAGCAGGAAGACGGCGTAGTCGGTGGAGAGGCCGAAGGCCACGGCGAAGAGCAGGATCGGCATCGTCTGCTCGATCGCGCCCGGGCTCGTGTAGTCGAGGAAGCCCTCCAGCCGGCCGTCCTGGAAGATCAGCACGAGCAGGCCGAAGACGGCGCTGAGGTTGAGGAAGTTCATCAGCAGCGACTTGATCGGCAGCACGACCGAGCCGGTCATCAGGAAGAGGATCGTCAGGGTCGCGATCACGATGATCGCCAGCGCGATCGGCAGGTGGCGGTCGAGGCTGGACTGGAAGTCGACGAAGTCCGCTGTCGCCCCGCCGACCAGGACCGTCGCCCCCGGTGGCGGCGAGAGCGCCCGGATCGCATCGACGGTGCTCTGACTCGCGTCGGAGACGAAGGGGTGGGCCGAGATCGCCTGGATCGCCGTCACGTCCCCGCGCAGCGGCTTCGGCGGCGCGGCTTCGGCGACGCCGGGCACCTGCCGCACCGCCGCCGCGTAGCGCTTGATTCCCCGCGGGGCGCCACCTTCGACGTCGATCCAGATCGGCGATTCGCGATAGGGCGGGAACTCGGAGCTGACCACGTCGTAGGCCTGGCGGGCGCTGGTCGAGGTCGGCAGCACGGTCGGGTCGACCGTGTTGAACTTGATCCCGAGGAAGGGCAGCCCGAGCACGATCAGGAAAGTCGCCGAGAGCGTCGCCACCGGTACCGGCCGATGCATGACGAAGCGCGAGAGCCGATACCAAAAGCCGCTCTCGTCCGTGCGCGCGTCGGCCTCGGCACGGCGCTGCAGGAAGCGCGGCGAAAGCGCGTTGACCCGCGCGCCGAGCAGGGTCAGCACGGCCGGCAGCACGGTGAGCGAGATCAGCGCCGCAAAGAGCGCCACCAGGGAGCCGCCGAGCCCCATCGAGTAGAGGAAGCGCTGCGGGAAGACGAGCAGCGAGGCGAGCGCCGCGGCGACCGTCAGCGAGGAGAAGAACACCGTGCGGCCCGAGGTCGCGAGCACGCGGCGCATTGCCGCCAGGCCGGGGCCGTCCTTGGCGATCTCCTCGCGATAGCGGGAGACGACGAAGAGGCTGTAGTCGATCGCCAGGCCGAGGCCGAGCGCCGTGGTCAGGTTGAGGGCGAAGATCGAGATCGAGCCGAGCTCGCTCGCCACGCGCAGGATGAGGAAGGTGCCGACGATCGCCAGGCCGCCGATCATCAGCGGCAGCGCCGCGGCGACGAGGCTGCGGAAGAAGAGCAGCGAGAGCAGGAAGAGCAGCGGGAAGGCGAGCATCTCGGCCGTGCGCAGGTCGGTCTCGACCTGCTTGTTGACTTGCTCCTGGGCGACCGCGGCGCCGCCGATGAGAATGCCCGGCCTGCCGGCGAAGGCGTCGGCGATGTCGGCGCCCACTTCCTGCCAGCGCTTGTCGTCGGTCGGCTTCAGGGTGACCGCGAAGTAGGTCGAGCGACCGTCCCTGGAGACGAAGACCCGCGAGCCGGTGTCGTAGTAGCCGCTGACCGACTTAACATCGGGGTTGGCGCGCACGCTGCGCTCGAGCGCCTCGACGCGGGCGCGGGTCGAGGGGTCCGAGACGCTGGCATGCCGGAGGAGGACGAGCACGGCGGGGATGCGCAGGCCGGCGTCCTCCAGCCGTTCCCTCGCCTGCACCGTCTCGGTTGCCGGATCGTCGGCGCCGTAGGGGTCGAGGCGCTTGGCGACCGAGCCGCCGAGTGCCACGGCGAGGAGGAAGAAGGCGAGCGCGAAGACGCCGATGCGGCGGGCGTTGCCGTCGGCGAAGCGGGCGAGTGCGTCGAACATCAGTTGCTCCTTCCGGTCGAGGCGGCGCCGAGCAGCTGGGCTTCCATCCGCTCGCACCAGTCGGCGAACCACTCGTTGAACTCGATTCCCCCCTCGAGCACGATCCGCGGGTAGGGGTCCCCGGCGTCGTCTTTCTGCCGGGCTTGCGGCTCGATTGCGCGCAGGCGCTCGGCGAGGCCGAGGCGGTGTTCGCGCATCGCGCCCAGGATCTCCGCTGCCTCTGCGGGCGGGAGGACGCCGGCGAAGAAGAGCTTCAGCAGCCCCTCCTCGCGCATCTCGAAGGTCTCGGGAGGCCGGCGCAGCCACGCCCGCAGTTCGTCTTCGCCATTGGCGGTAATCGCATAGACGGTGCGCTTGCGCTCGCCTCGCGGCTCGTCTCGCCCCTCGATCAGTCCCGCCGCCGAGAGCCGCTTCAGCTCGGGATAGATCTGGCCGTAGCTGGCCGCCCAGAAGAAGCGCGTGGTTTCGTCGACCAGCGCCTTGATCTCATAGCCGGAGCGCGGCTCGCGGCTGACCATGCCGAGGATCACGTAGGCGGTCGGGCTGAGGTCCACACCTGAAGATATATCGCGTCGATATATCTTCAGGCGTGATATCGATCACATGTAGTCTGCATGGACCATGCCGATCGACCAGAGCAAGATGGGGCAGGTGGTGACCGCCCAGATGGAGGCGCTGGAAGCCGACTACGGCGAGGATTGCCAGATCGGCGACGTTTGCACGATCGTCGAGGTGGTCGGCCCGCACGGCTCGCACGTGCGGGTGCGGACCAGCGACATGCGCCCGCACATGGCCCTCGGCCTGATCCGCATGGCCGAGCACGCGATGCTCGGCAACCTCGGCGGCGGCGAGTAGCTGCGCCCATATCCGGGACGGCGTCGGCCAACGGCCGACTATCCTCAACCGTCCATGGCCGAGGAGAGTCCGAAGACAGTCGTGATGAAGTTCGGCGGCACGTCCGTTGCCGGCGCTGAGCAGATCAAGCGTGCCGCGCGGCGGATCGTCGCCACCCGCGAGGCGGGGAACCGGGCTGTGGCGGTGCTCTCGGCGCGCGGCAAGACGACCGACGAGCTGGTCTCCCAGGCGCTCGAGATCTCCGAGCGGCCGGACTCGCGCGAGATGGACATGCTGCTCTCGACCGGCGAGCGGATCTCCTGCGCGCTCTGCGCGATGGCGATCCACGATCTGGGTCACAAGGCGATCTCGCTAACCGGCTCGCAGGCGGGGATCGTCACCGACTCCTCGCACACGAGGGCGCGGATCATCGACGTCAAAGCGGAGCGGATCGAGGCGGCGCTGGCGGAGGGCCAGATCATCCTCGTCGCCGGATTCCAGGGCGTCTCCACCGAGAGCCGCGACGTGACCACGCTCGGCCGCGGCGGCTCCGACACGACCGCGGTCGCCCTCGCCGCGGCGCTCGGGGCCGACGTCTGCGAGATCTACACCGACGTCGCCGGCGTCTTCAGCGCCGACCCGCGGATCGTCCCCGATGCCCGCAAGCTCCCCGTCGCCACCTTCGAGGAGATGCTCGAGATGGCGGCCTCGGGGGCGCGGGTGCTGCAGCTGCGCTCGGTCGAGTACGCGCGCAACCACGGCGTCCGCATCCACTGCCGCAGCAGCTTCGAGGACGGTCCCGGTACGCTCGTCGTCAGCGAGGACGAGAGCGAGCAGGAGACCGTGGAGCAACCTTTCGTAACAGCCGTGACCCACAGCGACGACGAGGCGCGCGTGACGCTGGTCGGCATCCGCGACGAGCCTGGCGTCGCCGGTGAGATCTTTACCGCCCTCGCCGATGCGGGGATCAACGTCGACGTGATCATCCAGAACGAGCCGGTGGGCGACGACGAGCTCGCCGACCTCTCCTTCACGGTCGACCGCTCGGAGCTGCGCACCGCCACCGACGCGATCGCCTCGCTCGGCGACGTCAGCCAGGGCGTGCGCACCGACGACCGCATCGGCAAGGTCTCGATCATCGGCGCCGGCATGCGCTCCCACCCGGGCGTCGCGGCCAAGGTCTTCGAGGTGCTCGGCGACGAGCGGATCAACATCGAGATGATCTCCACATCGCCGATCAAGATCTCCTGCGTCATCTCGGCCGATGCCGTGCCGCAGGCGGTGCAGGCCCTGCACAAGGCGTTCGAGCTCGGCGCCGACGCCGTCCGCACCGAAGAACCCGGAGGCGCCGCGCACCGCCCGACCGTCGGCGGCTGACGAGCATTATGCGTGGCGGGTGGCGAGAGAAGTGTCCCTCGCCCCGACAAGTGCCGAGCTAATTAGCTCGGCACTTTGAGTATCCGCCGGTTCGAGGGACACTTCTCACGCCACCCGAGGGCCAAGGGCTTCGTCATACTCGGGCCATGGCTGGCGGCGGGTACAGAGTCGGGGTGCTGGGGGCGACGGGTGCAGTCGGGTCGACGATTCTTGGGGTGCTTGCGGAGCGCGATTTCCCGGTGTCGGAGGTCGTGCCCTTTGCCTCGGAGAGGTCGGCGGGGCGGGAGATCCAGTGGAACGGCTCGACGCTCGAGTGCAGGCCGCTCAGCCCGGAGACGATCGAAGGGCTGGATGTGGTGCTCTCTTCGGCGGGCGGTGCGGTCAGCTCCGAGTGGGCGCCGAAGCTGGTCGAGGCAGGCGCCGTGGTCGTCGACAACACCAGCTACTGGCGCATGCACGAGGACGTGCCCCTGGTCGTCGCCGGGGTCAACCCCGACGCGGCGGCCGGCCACAAGGGCATCGTCGCCAACCCGAACTGCACGACGATGGTGATGATGATGGCGCTGGCGCCGATCCACCGCGCCGTCGGGCTCGAACGCCTCGTCGTCTCCACCTACCAGGCGGTGTCGGGCACCGGCCAGCGGGCGATCGAGGAGATGAAGGAGCAGTCGCGGGCGGTCCTCGCCGGCGACCCCGTTCCCGAGCCGCAGATCTACCCGCACCGGATCGCCTTCAACGTCCTGCCTCAGGTCGAGGTCTTCAAGGACGGCGACGACTACACGACCGAGGAGCGCAAGGTGATGGCCGAGACGCGCAAGATCCTCGGCATCGGCGAGGAGGTCTCGATCTCGGCCACCTGCGCCCGGGTGCCCGTCGTCAGCGGCCACTCGGAGTCGGTCAACGTTCGTACTGCCGATGACCTCTCGCCGGAGGACTGTCGGGCGCTGCTCGCCGAGGCGCCCGGCGTGATCGTCGTCGACGACCCGGCCAACGGCGCCTACCCGATGGCGATCGACGCCGCTGGTCGCGACGAGGTCCTCGTCGGCAGAGTGCGCCGCGACCCCGAGGAGGAGCGCACGCTCAACCTCTGGATCGCCGGCGACAACCTGCGCAAGGGCGCGGCGACGAACGCCGTCCAGGTTGCCGAGCTGCTCGTCGAACGCGATCTGCTCGGTCCGTCGGGCTGATCGTTCGCACATCCGTCCGACACACTTCCGTGCGCCATGTGTAACATTTTGTCTGTTAACGTCAGCGACGTGGAGACAGCAGAGAAAGTGAACTGGAACGACGACCGCCTCGACCGTTTTGCTGAGCAGGTCGACAAACGCTTTGAGCAGGTCGACGAACGCTTCGACAAGTTTGAAGCCCATGTCGATGCGCGTTTCAATCGCCTGGAAGATCGTTTCGAGAAACGCTTCGACGCTTTGCAGCACTCGATGATCTACGGCCTCGCTGGCATTCTCGCCGCCTTCGCAGCCGTTGTCGTAACCGCAAACTTCTGAGCGGCGCGCGGGACCCGGTCCGTCCTCTAGGTTCCGATCTCTATGAACCTGGGCTTCGGCGACGCGGTGCTGATCTTCGGTGCGCTGCTCACCGTGGTGGCTGCTCTCTCGGGCGTGATGCGGGGGACCGTGCTCTCGGCCTCGGTGCTCTCGGTGGTCCTGGGGATTGCTCTTGCCGCCACCGATGTGGTCAGCGTCGATGCGACCAGCGAGTCGATCGTCGAGCTGGTCGAGCTGGCCCTGATCCTCACCCTCTTCTCCGACGGGATGTTCGTTGAGCGTGAGCTGCTGCGCAAGCACTGGAGCCCGGTTGCGCGCGCCCTAGTGATCGCGATGCCGATCACGATGGCGCTGCTCGGACTGGCCGCAAAGGCGCTCTTCCCCGATCTCAGCTGGGCCGAGGCGCTGCTGCTGGCGGCGGTGCTCTCGCCGACCGATCCGGTGGTCACCTCCGCCGTCGTCACCTTGCGGATCGTGCCCAGCTCGGTCCGCCACACGCTCAACCTCGAGTCCGGCCTCAACGACGGCCTCGCGCTGCCCTTCGTCCTCTTCTTCCTGATCCTCGCCGGGCCCGGTGGTGATCCCGGCGGCGAAGCGGCGAGGCTGCTCGGCGAAGCGCTCTTCGGCGCCACGGTCGGCCTCGGCCTCGGCACGCTCGGTGGTCGGCTGCACCATCGCCTGCCCGGCGGGGGCATCACCGCTCGCTACGAGGGGATCTACGCGGTCGGCATCGCCCTCTTCGCCTTCGGCCTCGCCGAAGTGACGATCGGCAACGGCCTGATCGCCGCCTTCGTCTGCGGCATCGCGATGGCGGCAACCGAGCGCGACGTGCCGCAGGGCTTCGTCGAGTTTGCCGAGAACACCAGCGCGATCCTGCAGGTTTTGACCTTCTTCGTCTTCGGCGCTCTGATCGTCGCCACCGGCTTCCATCACAGCGTGCCGTCGCTGGTCGCCTTCGTCCTCTTTGCCATCCTCCTGGCTCGTCCCGTCGCGGTGATGCTCTCCTTCGTCAATACCGGCATCCCGCGGCCGCAGAAGCTCTTCATGGCCTGGTTCGGCCCCAAGGGGGTCGCCTCGATGCTCTTTGCCCTTTTCGTGCTCAAGTCCAACGTGTCGGAACACACGCTGATCTTCGACATCGCTGCGATCGTGATCGTCGTCTCGATCGTCGCCCATGGCCTGACAGACACGGTTGGAGCTCAGTGGTTGGCGAAGCGCCTGGGTTTGGCCGAGCGCTCTGAAGCGTAGAGCGAAGCTCGTCTCAGCCTGGCGACTTGCGCAACTTTCCTTGATCTGATCAGATTAAAGTCAGCACTTGCTAACGGGCGGCGGGCAGGGTCGCAGCCTCCGGCCACGACCCACCAAGGAGAGAGATCATGCCCGTCTTCATTTCAACGCCCTATCGGGCGGCCCGACTACGCAGCTCATTGTTCGTCTGCATCGCGCTCCTGGCCAGTGTGCTGAGTGCGACCAATCCCGTCGATGCCTCTGCGCTTGGCGAACAGTGCTCGGGAGTCAAAGCGCGGGGGATGGGAGCGTTTCTCCAGACCAGCGCCCAGGAACGGTGGTCGTCGCTGAAAACCAAAGGCGGCTTCAACACCTCGCCGAATCCGCTCGCCTGCAGCGGAGGTCAGGGAAGCGGCGGGATGCCGGCGCTGAGCTACGTGCCGCTGGGAAGCCCGTCCGCCCTTCGTCACTGGGGCGCCGAGGATGGTGCCCTGCACGAAAAAGAATTCGGCTTCCTGGCCGATTTCCTCGGCACGGATGTTGCACCAGCGGGGCCGGTTGGCGAAAAAGGGACGATGCTGTCGAACATGAAGTCGGCGCTGGGCAGCGATGTGGTTTCGTCGTTCCCGTCCCCCAGACCGCGATCGCCATTGCCGCGAACCCACCCGCGCTGCCGGTCCACAAAAACTGCCTCGTGTTGCGGATTTCGCCTAGCCAACTGGAGGGTGTATTCAGCGGCAGGATCAAGAACTGGAGGAGGCTCAGCGCTGCATCGGACCACAGGGCCGGGGGAGACTGCGACCAGGCGATCACGCGAATCGTCCGCGACGAAAGCGCTGGAACCACCTACCAGCTCAAGCACTATCTGAGCTCCGTCGAACCGGCGCCGCTCGCTTGCACCGGGAAATCGAAACGAACCTGGGCGCAGCTGCAGGCGCCGTTCGGGGGCGAAACGCCGCCCAACGCCGAATGGCCGAGCAACGCCGATTGCCAGGCGGGCGAAGGCCCGGTCACCACCGTCGCCGGCCCACACAGCGAAGGCGAGTTCGGTCCACTTCAGTACGTGGCGGAAGCCCCGGGCACGATCACCTACGGCAGCCTGCCGGAAGCCCGCCAGTGGGCGCCGGAACAGATCGTCGACGTCTACAACGGCGTCCACTACGCTGATCCCGAAATCGGTAAAGGCGAAGCCAATTGTGCCGCGGCAAAATACACGCTGCCACCCGAAGCGGCGGGGGGCGTCGACGTCGACTGGTCGCAGGTCTATGGCTCGAATCCGAAAATCGGCAAAGTCGCGAAAGACGCCTACCCGATCTGCACTCTGAGCTGGGACGTCGCTGCGGTCAAGCACTTCGGCGAGAGCACGGCGACGACCGTCCACGACTACCTGAGGTTCGTAGTGGACAAAGAAGGCGGTCAGGCAGCCGCGCGTCACGTTGGCTATCAGGACCTGCCCGCGTCCGTGGCTGAAGCCGCAGTGGCCGCGATCTCGCATATCGAAGGCGAAGCCGAAGAAGAACCCGAAGAAAAAGAAGAAGAACCGGAAGAAGAAGAAAAAGGTGGCGGCTCCAGCACCGTCCTCTGCAAGAGCGAACCGGCCCTGGAAGAAGGCGTGCTCACCTGCCCATCGGGCGAAGGCTTCAGCGGCAAAATCTCCGGCGCCCTGGTGCCTAAAACCGTCGCGACTCTCGAATCGATATCAGGACCCGAAGCAACCATCACATGTCCTGAGGGCTCCTATGTCGGTGAATTCAACGAAGACGGCACCAGCGCTGGCAACGGCATCACGACATTCGAATTTGGCCAGAAAGCAGGATGCACGACGACCTTCCCCGAAGAACCGGAAGCTGTCGTCAGCTTCGAAAACCCGCCCTACGACGCATCGCGATTCGAATACACGAACCCGCTGGAACCCCAGGGCGTCTTTACTCTCGCCAAGTCGAGCAAAGGGCCGCTGTTTCTGAGGGTCCAGAGCGGGCCGCTGTGCGTTTACGCGCCGAATTCCGTCGAAGGCGAAGTCACCAACGGAGCGCCGACCCAGCTGCATGTGAAAAGCGTGCTGAAACTTTGGGAAGGCGAAAAAGCCTGTCCGGCCGGTCTTATCATGTCCGCGTTTCTGACCGTGACTCAGTTCGGCGAAGGCCTGCCCCTTTACATCGCGGGTAAAGGAGGAGGGGGCGAAGAAGAAAAAGGGGGCACGAGCACGGTGCTCTGCAAGGCCACCCCGGAACTGAAAGAAGGAGTCCTGACCTGCCCGTCCGGTAAAGGCTTCAGCGGCGAAGTGACCGGAACGGTGGTGTCGAAAACCCCTGCCACCTTCACATCCGCTGCCGGGCCGAAACTCATCGTCACCTGTCCGGAGGGCTACTACGTCGGCGAATTCAACGAAGATGGAACGAGCTCGGGAAACGGCATCTCGGACTTCAGATTCGGGCAGAAAGAAGGCTGCGCGACGACCGTTCCCAAAGGGGGTGAAGCTGTCGTCAGCTTCGAAAACCCGCCCTACGACGCATCGCGATTCGAATACACGAACCCGCTGGAACCCCAGGGCAACTTCACCCTGGCCAAGTCGAATAAAGGAGAACCTCTGCTGAGGATCCAGCGCAACTCCGTGTGTGTTTACGCGTCCGGGGAAGTCAACGGCCAGGTCACCAATGGCAGTCCGACCGAAATGTTCATGCTGGTTAAATGGAAACTCGTCGAAGAGGAACTGGAAGGAACATGCCCGACGGTGCTCGTCAGCTCCGTGCACCTGACCGTGACTAGGGCCAGCGACGGCGAATCGATCTACATCGCCGGCGAATAGACCGCGATGCCTGAGGGGTCGTCACTCCCGGGTCGGGGGTGGCGACCCGCTGTCTACTCCCGCTCTCAGCCATTCGTCCGGCACAGTTCCGTATCACATACGTAACGTCTTGTCCGCTAACCTAGGCTCCACGATGGAGGCGCGGACCAACTGGAACGACGATCGACTCGACCACCTCTCCGGTCAGGTGGACAACCTGCGCGGCAAAGTCGATGCACTGCGCGATCACATGGACGAGCGCTTTGTCCACCTCGAGGATCGCTTCGATTCGCTGAAGAACATGATGATCATCACGTTGGTCGGCATCCTCACCACCTTCGGTGGCGCCCTGATCTCACATCAGCTCTGAGCCGCGATCCGCGTCAGGCGGGAACCGCTGAAAGCTTGTCCTCGACCCACCCGGTCGAGGCGATGTGCTTGCTCATCCCCAACTCCTTCGGCTCGGCGCCGAGTGCCAGAGCCACGAGCTGAGGCAGGTGCAGGACGGCGAGGCCGAGGTCGCGGTTGACGACCTTGGCCGCCTCGGGCTGCTGCATGTCGAGGTTGAGGTGGCAGAGCGGGCAGGGGGTGACGAGGCAGTCGGCGCCCGCGTCGATCGCGTCGCCGACGTGGGTGCCGGCCTGGCGCAGCGAGGTCTCGCGGTTCATCGTGATCACTGGGAAGCCGCAGCACTTGCGGGCGCCGTCGTACTCGACGACCTCGCCGCCGAGCGTCTCGATCACCTTCTCCAGGTAGAGGTCGCGTTCGGGGAACTCGTCGTAGCCAAGCCGCTCCTTGGGGCGGACGACGTAGCAGCCGTAGAAGGGCCCGACGCGCAGGCCGCTGAGCGGCCGCACGACCTTCTCAGCGAGCTTGTCGAGCCCGTAGTCCTCGACCAGGACCCAGAGGAAGTTCTTGTTCGTCCAGCCGTCCTTGCCCTTCTCGTAGGCGAGGCCCTCGCCGCTCAGCACCTCGTTGACGTGGGCGCGGTAGGCGGAGTCTGCATCGAGCCGCTGCTGGCACTCCGACTGCGCTCCCTGGCAGGTGGAGCAGATGTTCATCATCGCCAGCCCGGTTTGCTGGGCGAGGGCGAAGGTGCGCGCGTTGAGCGTGTCGGCGAGCTCCTGGTTGTGCTCGGCGATGATCCCGGCGCCGCAGCAGTTGGCACGGTCGAGTTCGACCAGCTCGATGCCGAGGCGCTCGGCCGCAATTGCCATCGAGCCGTGCAGCTCGGTGGTGAAGCCGCGCGAGACGCAGCCGGGCCAGTAAGCCAACTTCATGCTGTCTCCTCCATCTTCGTCTCGTCGGGCTCGGGTTCGACGTCCTCCTCGCCGCGGATGTAGAGGTTGAATTCCTCGCGGTGCTCCTCGGTGTGCTCGTAGATCGCCTTGACCTCGTCCTGGGCGCCGCCCGGAAGCTTCGGATGGACGCCCGGGATCAGCTTGGGCAGCGAGCGCATCTTGCCCGTCTTGATGCCCCGGATCGCCACCGGCAGTGAGCCGAGCAGGCCCTTGATCGCGCCCTTGGTCGGCTTCAGCTTGCCTTTGACGCCGGGTGCGTAGGTCTCCTGCAGCAGCAGCGCCTCGTCGTTGGTGCCCTTCTTCTCGATCATCTTGACGAAGGCGTTGACGTGGTTGGCGCCGTTGTTGGGGTCGTCGTCGACGCCCTCCTCGGCCGCTTTTCGCCGCAGGCGCATGATCTGGTCCATCGGCGCGACGCCCTTGGGGCAGGCGTCGATGCAGCTGAAGCAGTGTGTGCAGTCGTATATCCCGTGCGGGTCGTGCGCCAGGTCGTGCAGGCGCTCCTTGGTCTCGGCGTCGCGCGGGTCGCCGACGAAGCGGTAGGCCTTGGCCAGCGCCGCCGGACCGATGAAGTCGGGATCGGCTTCCATCGAGAGGCAGGAGGAGACGCAGGCGCCGCACTGGATGCAGGCCATCGACTGGGTGATGTCGATCATCGACTCTGGCTCGACCACGTACTCGCGCTCAGGCGCCTCGCCGTGTGGCAGCAGCCAGGGGGTGACGCGGCGGATCTTGGTCCAGTGCGTCGACTCCATGTCGGTGATCAGGTCCTTGATCACAGGCATATTCCCCATAGGTTCAATGAGAATGGGCGCCGCGGCGCCATTTGTTCCGCCGCGGCGGTTAGCCGCGGCGTGCGCCTCGCCGATCTGGGTCTTGCAGCCGAGGCCGGACTGGCCGTTGATCTTCATCCCGCAGGAGCCGCAGATCGCCGCCCGGCACGAGCAGCGGACCGAGAGCGAGCCGTCGTCGCGGTCTTTTGCCTGCAGCAGGCCGTCGAGGACCGAGAGCGAGGGGTCGAGGTCGACGTCGAACTCCTCCCAGTACGGGCTCTTGCCGGACTCCGGCTGGTAGCGGCGGACTTTCAGCGTGTAGGTGGCCATCAGTAAGTCCTCTCTTGCGGCTCCCACTGGGTGATCGTCACCTCGGAGTAGGAGATCTCCGGGCCGGCATCGTTCAGCTGCAGGTCGATGTGTTTGAGCCACTCCTCATCATTGCGCTCCGGGAAGTCCGTCCTGTACTGGGCGCCGCGGCTCTCCTTGCGCTCCAGTGCCGCGACGCAGGTGCACTCGGCGTTGTCGAGCAAGTAGCCGAGCTCGATCGCGCCGAGCAAATCCTGGTTGAAGACTGCCCCCTTGTCGTCGACGTAAGCGCTCTCGGCCTCCTGCTTGAGGCGCCGGACCGTCTCCAGTGCCTCCTGGATCCCGGCCTCGTCGCGGAAGACGGCGACCTTGGCGTCCATCGTCGTGCCCAGCTCGAGCTTGATCTCCGAGACGCGGCGGCCCGAGCCCTTCTCGCGGGCGGCGATCGCCTCGACCTGGGCCTGCTCGGCTTCCAGCACCGCCTTCGAGGGACGCGAGCGGTCGATCCGCTTCGCCCGGGAGGCGGCGTCGGCGCCGGAGCGGCGGCCGAAGATCAGCGTGTCGAGCAGCGAGTTGGCGCCGAGCCGGTTGCCGCCGTGGACCGAGACGCAGGCGGTCTCGCCGGCGGCGTAGAGGCCGGGGATGTCGGTGCGGCCGTCGACGTCGGTCTTGACCCCGCCCATCGTGTAGTGGTTGCCCGGCTTGATGTGGATCGGTTCGCGGGTGATGTCGACGCCGGCGAAGTCGCGGCCGACGAGGACGATCTCGCGCAGCGCCTCGTGCACGCGCTTTTTCGGCACGACGGTGATGTCGAGCGCGACGGTCCCGTCGGGGAAGCCGCGTCCCTCGTTTATCTCGGTCTGCTCGGCGCGGGAGACGACATCGCGCGAAGCAAGCTCCATCTTGTTCGGCGCGTAGCGCTCCATGAAGCGCTCGCCCTTGGCATTGAGTAGATGCGCACCCTCGCCGCGGGCGCCCTCGGTGATCAGGAAGCCCTTGCCCGCCAGCGTCGTCGGGTGGTACTGGATCATCTCCATGTCCATCAGCTTCGCCCCGGCCCGGTAGGCCATCGCGATGCCGTCGCCGGTGCAGATCAGCGCGTTGGTGGTCGGCTTCCAGACCTGGCCGTTACCGCCGCAGGCGAGGATCACCGACTTCGCCTCGAACAGCTCCATCGAGCCGTCGGCGATGTTGCGGGTGACGACGCCGCAGCACTCGCCCTGCTCATCGAGCGCCAGCGCGGTGCAGAACCACTCCTCGTAGCGGGCGACCGAGTCGGCGTGCTTCATCAGCTGCTCGTAGAGGACGTGCATGATCGCCTGACCGGTGATGTCGGCGACGTAATAGGTGCGCGCGGCGGAGGCGCCGCCGAAGGCGCGGGTACCGAGCTTGCCCTCCTCGTTGCGGTGGAAGGTGACGCCGAGGTGCTCGAGGTGGAGGATCTCCTCCGGTGCCTCGCGGCACATGATCTCGACCGCGTCCTGGTCGCCGAGGTAGTCGGAGCCCTTGATCGTGTCGAAGGCGTGCGACTCCCAGGAGTCGCCGGGGTTGAGCGCCGCGTTGATTCCGCCCTGGGCGGCGTTCGAATGCGAGCGGACGGGGTGGACCTTGCTGACGATCCCCACCGAGACGCCCTGCTCGGCAGCCGCCAAGGCCGCTCGCTGTCCGGCGAGGCCGGCGCCGATCACCAGTACGTCGTGAGCGGGCACGCCGTTCACCCCCGTTCGTGGTCGGGCGAGCGATAACCGAGCCCGGCTAGGACGCAGGGCGCAGCCTTTGGTGGTGCCAAAGGCAAGCCCGAGGACGCCGCCGGGCGAAGCGTTTGCAGCCGCCCGATGGCGGGCGGGGTGGATGGCGTGTCCGCAGGCACGGGCGCGGATCCTATAGTTGAGCCATGTTCGGCGGCGGCTCGATCACGCTCTTCCATGTGCGCGGCATTCGTGTCGCCGTCGACTGGTCGTGGTTCTTCGTCCTCTTCCTCGTCATCTTCTGGCTCTCGAGCTTCTACGGCAACGTGCTCGGCGAGAGCTCCAGCTCCTCGGCCTCCTTTGGCCTCGCCGTGCTCAGCGCTGCCGGCTTCTTCGGCTCGATCGTCCTGCACGAGCTGGGGCACGCCTTCGTCGCCCGGCGCAACGGGATCGGCATCACCAGCATCCAACTCTGGATCTTCGGCGGCATGGCGCGGATGGACCGCGAATCGGAAAGTCCGGCGACCGAGTTCAAGGTCGCCGTCGCCGGTCCGCTGGTCACCTTCGCGATCGTCGTCGTCCTCACCGCGACCGGCCTGATCGGGATCGGCTGGGAGGAGTTTCGCCGCTCGGCGCTGGTCGAGAGCGACACCGGCGTTTCCGGCGTTTGGGCGATGGTCGCCTGGCTCGCCTCGATCAACCTGCTCGTCCTCGTCTTCAATCTGCTGCCTGCCTTCCCGATGGACGGGGGCAAGATCGTTCGCGCGATCGCCTGGTGGCGGACCGGCGACCGCAACGCGGCGACCCGCTTCGCCGCCAATCTCGGCCGCGTCTTCGCCTACATCTTCATCGGCGGTGGCCTGCTGCTGATCTTCAGCGGCGCCGTCTTCGCCGGCATCTGGTTGGCGATCATCGGCTTCATCGTCAACGGCTCGGCCCGGGCGGCGGCGATGCAGACGGCCCTCGGCGGTCCAATTTCCCAGCTCGTCGTCGCCGACGTGATGGACCGCGAACCGGTTTCGATCCCCGGTGAGCTCAGCGTCGAACAAGCCCTCGACGAGTACTTCCTGCGCTACCGCTGGCCCTGGTTCCCGGTCGTCGACGCCGCCCATCATTTCCTGGGCCTCGTCGTCCGCGACAAAGCAGACGAGGTCCCGGAGACCTCCCGCTCAACCTCATTGGTCTCGGATCTGCTCGAGCACGACGACGGCACCTTCCAGGTTCGCGACGACGCCCCGCTCGACTCGCTGCTCGCCAATCGAGCCCTACGCCGCTTCGGCGCCGTGATGGCCGTCGATGCCGACGGCCGCCTCGCCGGCGTAATAACTGCAGAGCAAGTTGGCCGCGCCCTTCGCGACGCCTCACGCTAGAGGGAACGGGGCAGGGGTGGAGCGTCTTGTACTTTTCCGCACCTGTCCCCTCGGCGAGAGCCGCCCTACTTAGAGTCGGAATAAGTTAAGCGGAACCCCTGCCCCGTTCCCTCTACTGAGGGCGGTGGCGAGCGATGATGCGCTTGAAATCCGTGCTGGCTGGGAGGGTTCCGAAGGCGTGGCCCCAGTCACCGGACAGCCGGGAGGCGCAGAAGGCGTCGGCGACGGCGGGGTCGCCGTAGCGGACGAGCAGTGAGGCCTGCAGGGCGAGCGCCATGCGCTCGACGATGCGGCGGGCGCGGTGCTGGATCGTGTCGATGTCGCCGGGGATCTCGTCTCTCAAAGAAGAGACGTAAGCGTCTAGCTTCGGTTCGGCTCCAGCGCCCTCCATCACCTCGGTGAAGAAAGCGTCGACAGAGGCGGGGTTCTTCACCATCCCCCGCAGCACGTCGAGGCACTGCACGTTGCCCGATCCCTCCCAGATCGAGGCCAGCGGAGCCTCGCGGTAGAGCCGCGGCATGCCGGATTCCTCGACGTAGCCGTTGCCGCCCAGGCACTCGAGGCACTCGACCGCGTGCGAGGGGGCGCGCTTGCAGAGCCAGTACTTGAGCACCGCGTTGGACAGGCGGCGGAACTCGACTGCCTCACCGTCGCCGGCGGCAACCTCGTCGTAGGAACGGGCGAGGCGCATCGCCGCCACGGTCGCCGCCTCGGACTCGACGCAGAGGTCGGCGAGCACGTTTTGCATCAGCGGCTGCTCGATCAGCTCCTTGCCGAAGGCGGCGCGGTGCGCGGTGTGGTTGAGGGCCTGGACGACGCCGGCCCGGTAGCCACAGGCGGTGCCGATCACGCAGTCGAGGCGGGTGTGGTTGACCATCTCGATGATCGTCGGCACGCCGCGTCCCTCCTCGCCAACCATGCGTGCCCAGGCGCCGCGGAACTCGACCTCGCTGGAGGCGTTGGAGCGGTTGCCGAGCTTGTCCTTGAGTCGCTGGATGTGGAAGGCGTTGCGCTCGCCGTCCGGGGTCCAGCGCGGCATAAGGAAGCAGGAGATGCCGGACTCGGTTTGGGCGAGGACGAGGAAGGCGTCGCACATCGGCGCCGAGCAGAACCACTTGTGGCCGACCAGCTCGTACTCGGCGCCGGGGCCGCCGCCGTTCAGCGGGGTCGCCGTCGTCGTGTTGGCGCGCACGTCCGAGCCGCCCTGCTTCTCGGTCATCGCCATTCCGCAGAGAGCGCCGCTCTTGCGCTCGGCGGGCAGCGAGCGCTCGTCGTAGTCGAGCGAGAGGAAGCGGTCCTCCCACTCGGCGGCCAGCTCGGGCTGCTTGCGCAGCGCCGGGATCGCGGAGTAAGTCATCGAGATCGGACAGCCGACGCCACTCTCGGCCTGCATCAGCAGCATGAACATCGCCGCGCGGGCGACGTGGGCGCCGGTCCCCGGTTCGCGCCAGGGCGAGGCGTGCAGGCCGTTGCCGACGCCGATCCGCATCAGCTCGTGCCAGGAGACGTCGAACTCGACCTCGTCGATCCGGTTGCCGTAGCGGTCGTGCGTGCGCAGCTCGGGCTTGTGCTCGTTGGCCTCGAAGCCCCAGCGGATCGTCTGTCGCGAGCCGCAGATCGCGCCCAGCTCGCGGGCTTTGTCCTCGGCCCACTCGGCGCCCTCGCGGCGCAGCGCCTCCTTCAGCGGCTCGTCGGCGTCGAAGGGGTTGTAATCCTCCAGCGGCGGAGCCTGGTTAAAGACCTCGTGGGTTGCGGAGGAGCGGCGCTCAGCTGTGGCCATCGCGACTGATTGTGCCATCTAAGCCCAGGTGCAACGCATTCGCCAGCTATTTCATGGAGAACGCGTTGCACCGGATAGGATCGCCGGCCGCATGGCGAAGATCCAGGTCAAGAACCCGATCGTCGAGCTCGACGGCGACGAGATGACCCACATCATCTGGTCGTTCATCAAAGAGCAGCTGATCCTCCCCTACCTCGACGCCGACCTGATCTACTTCGACCTCGGCATCGAGAGCCGCGACGCGACACGCGACCAGATCACGGTCGACGCGGCGAACGCGATCAAGCAACATGGCGTCGGCGTCAAGTGCGCGACGATCACCCCAGACGAGGCCCGCGTCGAGGAGTTCGGCCTGCAGGAGATGTACCGCTCGCCGAACGGCACGATTCGCAACATCCTCGGTGGCGTCATCTTCCGCGAGCCGATCGTGATCTCCAACATCCCGCGCCTCGTGCCGGGTTGGACGAAGCCGATCGTGATCGGCCGCCACGCCTTCGGTGACCAGTACCGCGCCACCGACACGGTGATCCCCGGCGAGGGAACGCTGACTCTCACCTACACGCCCAAGGACGGCTCGGAGCCGATGGAGCTGGACGTGTACGACTTCCCCGGGCCGGGAATTGCGATGGCGATGTACAACCTCGACGACTCGATTCGCGATTTCGCCCGCGCCTCGATGCGTTATGGCCTCGATCGCGGCTATCCCGTCTACCTCTCGACCAAGAACACGATCCTCAAGCGCTACGACGGGCGCTTCAAGGACCTCTTCGCCGATGTTTACGAGAGCGAGTTCAAGTCCGACTTCGAGGCGGCCGGCCTCACCTACGAACACCGCCTGATCGACGACATGGTCGCTGCCGCGCTGAAGTGGGAGGGCGGCTATGTGTGGGCCTGCAAGAACTACGACGGCGACGTGCAGTCCGACACCGTCGCCCAGGGTTTCGGCTCGCTCGGGCTGATGACCAGCGTGCTGATGAGTCCTGACGGCAAGACCGTCGAGGCCGAGGCCGCGCACGGCACCGTCACCCGTCACTACCGCCAGCATCAACAGGGCAAACCGACCTCGACCAACCCGATCGCCTCGATCTTCGCCTGGACCCGTGGCTTCGCTGCGCGCGGCCGGCTCGACGACACGCCCGAGGTATCGCATTTCGCGGAGGCGCTCGAGCGCGTCTGCATCGAGACCGTTGAAGGCGGGCGTATGACGAAAGACCTGGCCCTGCTCGTCGGTCCCGAGCAGGAGTACCAGACGACGCAGGAGTTTCTCGCCTCTATCGACGAGGGTCTCCAGCGGGCGATGACCCAGCTTCCCCCAAACCGAAAGGAAATTCCGTGAGCACCCCCGTGAAAGTCACCGTCACCGGCGCCGCCGGACAGATCGGCTACGCGCTTCTCTTCCGCATCGCCAGCGGTCAGATGCTCGGCCCCGACACCCCGGTCGAGCTCAGCCTGCTCGAGATCCCCGACGCAGTGAAGGCGGCTGAGGGTACGGCGATGGAGCTGGACGACTGCGCCTTCCCGCTGCTGCGCAAGATCGACATCTTCGACGACCCGAAGGCGGCATTCGACGGTTGCAACGTCGGCCTGTTGGTCGGCGCTCGTCCGCGCGGACCCGGCATGGAGCGCTCCGACCTGCTCGAGGCCAATGGCGGCATCTTCAAGCCGCAGGGGGAAGCGATCGCTGCCGGCGCGGCAAGCGACGTGCGGGTGCTGGTCGTCGGCAACCCGGCCAATACCAACTGTCTGATCGCGATGTCCAATGCCGACGGGGTGCCGCGCGAGCGCTTCACCGCGATGATGCGCCTCGACCACAACCGGGCGATCGCGCAGGTGGCGAACAAGCTCGGCAAGCAGGTCGCCTACGTCACCAACATGACGATTTGGGGAAATCACTCGACCACGCAGTACCCGGACCTGGTCAACGCCAAGGTCAGTGGCGAGAGCGCATGGGACGCAATCGACGACGAGGCATGGATCGCCGACGAGTTCATCCCCCGGGTTGCCAAGCGCGGCGCGGCGATCATCGAGGCACGCGGCGCTTCCAGCGCCGCTTCGGCGGCCAATGCGGCAATCGACCACGTGCGCGACTGGGTCTTGGGTACGCCTGAGGGAGATTGGGTGTCGATGGGCGTGCCCACCGACGGCTCGTATGGAGTCGACGAGGGAATCGTCGCTGGACTCCCGTGCAAGTGCAGTGGAGGCGAGTGGTCGGTCGTCGAGGGGCTCGAAGTTCCCGAGTTCTCTCGCGCCCGCATCGACGCCAGCGCCGGCGAGCTTCGCGAAGAGCGCGACGCTGTCAGCGGGCTCGGTCTCGTCTGAGGCGGTGCTAGTGAACCCGCGCCCACGTCTGGCGGCGGCGGACACGGCGCAGTGCGGCGTCCTCAGTCGGCCGAATAGCGCTGCTATTCGGCCTCCCTGCGTCCTAGCCCCGCTTGGTCCGGCGCTCGCCAGTCCGCAGGCGCGGGTTCACTAGCACCGCCTTGGCATGAAAAAGCCGGCCTCTCGAGAGGCCGGCTTTTTCGCTACCCAAGGTCTGCTAGGCGGGGTGGTATTCCCGTCCCTTCTTCTTGACCCGTCCCTCTTTCTCGAGTTCACCGAGAACCCGGTAGAGGTAGTTGGGTTTGATTTTCATCGCCTTGGCGATCTCCGAGGCGCTGATCCCGGGGCTTTTTTCCACCAGGGCCACGGCCTGATCGGCACGGGTGCCACCGCGGCGCCGGCGGCGTTTGCGCGGTGCCGAGGCAGCTTTGGGGGGACGACCGGGACCACGACGGCCACTCCCGGGAGGCCGGCCAGGGCCTCGGCGGGTTACTTTGCCGCCGAGCTCCGATAGTGCTCGCTCGAGGCGCTTGCGCTCCTCGTCGAGCTCCGCAAGCCGTTTCTTGACCAGGTCGAGAGCCTCGTCGAGTACGTTGCTGGTGCTGGGCATTTCCTTCCTTTCAAAACCCGGTGCGCTGTCGCACCGGTTCGTCAGCTACTGGGAGTGTGGCAGAGTCACAGTGAAGGTGACGATTGATTTAGTCAAATTCAACCCGGTAGCTCTGGCCATTTAGATGACCGAGGCACCGACAGCGCTCACACCGTGCGTTCTGCTTGGCGCTCGGTCGAAATTCTTACGACTTTCGAGCAAGCCCTACCCGCTCCATTGCACCAATAAACAAAGCCGATATGTCCACCTCGCGACGCCGCAATCCGTGAACAGCCGAGCGGGGAAAGGCATGGTGGTTGTGATGCCAGGACTCTCCGAGCGAGGGGATCGCCAGCCAAAACACGTTCGTAGAGCGATCGCCGGTATCGAAACGCCTGCTGCCGAAGAAGTGGCAGACGGAGTTGACACTCCAAGTCACATGGTGCACAAAGAAAATTCGAACCAGGCCTCCCCAGAGCAGCGCGGTCGCCGCTCCTGCGACTGTTCCGGTTACGGCGTAGCCGATAAGTGCGGGAATCGCAAGGCTGGCCAGGATGAGGGGGACGAAATTCCGCGCGATCGCGCGCATGCCGGGGTCCTCATAGAGGTCTGGTGCATAGCGGCGCCAGTCGGCCCGGCCCTGGCTCGACATGAGCCAGCCTGAGTGGGCGTGCCAGAGGCCGGCGAGGACACCGCGCATTCCCTCGCCGTGTCCCACGTGAGGGCTGTGCGGATCGCCCTCGGCGTCGGTGTGGGCGTGGTGCTTTCGGTGGTCCGCGACCCAGGAGATGACCGGTCCCTGTACCGCCAGCGAGCCGAGCACGGCAAAGGCGTATTCGAGCGGCTTCGAGGTCTGGAAGGAGCGATGCGTGAGCAACCGGTGGAACCCGACCGTGATCCCGATCGCAGTCAGCAGGTACATCGTGACTGCGATCGCGAGGTCGGCGGGGCCGACGAAGTTGTTCCAGAGGAAGACGATGGCAACCAGGGTGGCGAGAAAGGGAACGACGACGGCGCCGAGGTTCGCGGCCTTCTCGGCTCTGGTCATCTCACCCATCTGTCGAGCAGCTTAGGTGTGCCGCCTCCACAAGAATTAGACTCCACGCAAATTTATATGGCCTATTATTATTAGTTAGATGACAAGTTTGCAGGGAATCGAGCCCTGGCGCGGCCTCGACCCCTTGGTTGCGGACGTGATCGAGCCCGAGCTCGAGGCCGTCACCGAGGAGATCCTCGCGACGATCGCCGCTGAGGTGCCCGAGTACGCACGGCCGCTGGAGGGAGCGTTCGGCCGCGGGATACGGCGAGGCGTCGGCGAGGCGCTGAGCCAGTTCGTTTCCCTGATTCGCGACCCCGACGCCGGCCGCGAGCTGGGGCGCGAGGTCTATGTCGCCCTCGGGCGCGGGGAGCTGAAACAGGGCCGCACGCTCGACTCCCTGCAGGCTGCCTACCGCGTGGGCGCGAGGGTCGCCTGGAGGCGCCTCGCCCGTGCCGGACGCCGGGCCCGGCTCGACTCCGAGCAGCTCAGCCTGCTGGCGGAGGCGATCTTCGCCTACCTGGACGAGCTCTCCGCCGACTCGGTCGAGGGCTATGCGGAGGCGCAGTCGGAGATCGCCGATCTGCGCCGGCGTCGCGAGCGGGAGCTGGTCGAGCTGCTGATGCGAGACCCGCCGCCGGCGGAGGCCGACGTGCGCGCGGCCTCGAAAGCGGCGGGCTGGAAACTGCCGCGCAGTCTTGCGGCTATCGCCTGCGCCGAGGCCGATCTTCCGCAGCTGTCGCGCCGGCTGCCCTCCGATGTGCTCTCCGCCGAGCTCGACCACAGCGGCTGCGTCCTGGTCCCAGATCCCGACGGACCGGGCCGGCGGGTCGAAATCGAGCGGGCGGCCGCCGAAGTCGTCGCGGCGCTCGGGCCGACCGGCGGGTTGGACCGAGTACGGGAGTCGTGGGAGCTCGCCCGCTCGATGCTGCGCGCGGTCGACTCCGGCGCCTTCGAGTCGAACGGTCTCGTCCGTGCGGGCGATCGCCTCGGCGACCTCCTTCTGTTCGAGAGCCGGAGCCTGGTCGACCGCATGGCTGCCGATCGGCTCGCGCCGCTCGACTCGCTCACCGCGGGCGCGCGCATCCGGATGGCGGAAACGGCGCTCTCCTACATACGCCATCGCGGCAACGCGGTGGCGATGGCCGCGGACCTGCACCTGCACCCCCAGACCGTGCGCTACCGGCTGCCGCGGCTGCGGGAGCTGTTCGGCGACGCGCTCGAGGACCCGGAGGCTCGCTTCGAGCTGGAGATCGCGCTGCGGGCGCGCCGCTAGTCGCTGCGACGTCGCGGCAGGGTGCGGAAGACCGCATCCCAAATCGGCGAGGAGACTCCGAAGCCGTAATGGTGGTCCTGGAAGTGGTGGCGCATGTGCTGCTCGCGCAACCGCTTGCCGAAATCCGACTTGGGTACGAAGTGGTGCACGTAGTAGTGGGTGTAGTCGTAGGCGAGGTAGCCGGCGATGAAGCCGCCGAAGAGCGGGTAGGCGGCTGGAGCGCCGAAGATCAGGGTGAAGGCGAAGAAGAAGAGCGCGGCGAGCGGGATCGCCACCGCCGGCGGCATCACCAACCGCAGCTTGTCGTTGGGGTGGTCGTGGTGGATGCCGTGGATGATGAAGTGCATGCGCCGCCCGAAGGCGTTGTCCGGCTCCCAGTGGAAGACGAGGCGATGCAACCAGTACTCGGTCAGCGTCCATATGCCGATGCCGGCAGCGCTCAGGCCCACGAGCTGCAGCGCTCCGTAGCCGCGGTCGGCACCGAGCCACTCCATCGCGACGACGACGGGCACGAAGACGAGTGCCGGGATCGCGGGGTGCACCCGGGAGAAGAAGTTGAGGAAGTCACTCTCGAACAGCTGCGGCGACGCCGCGAGCTTCTCGGTAGGGCTGGGGGAGTCCATCCAGGGGCATGGTAGCGACGGGCCAAGAATGGGCCTCCGCAAGACGCGGGGAACTTGTAACGGCTCTGTGTCAAAGAGGTTGCGCTTTGCGGAATTGAGGCGCACGAAAGGCGCACGGAATTGCCAACATCGCCCCCGTGCCGCGCAAGCCCAAGCCTCCGACCTGCGACGACTGCTACTTCCGCCGCAACATGCTCTGCGCGCTGGAGCTCGAGGAGCCCTGCACGACCTTCCGTCCCAACCGGCCTGAGGGCCTGGTGCCGCCGAAGCAGCCCGTTCTGCTGATGCGGCCGCCGCGCTGGGCGACCCAGAGCGCTTAGGCCGCGAGTAGTCGAGCTGGTTAATGTTCTGGCCCATGCCGGAGCGAGACCTTTATGCGTGGGCGCGGACCACTTACGTCTCTCGTAGGAGCAGGGGGTTCACGCCGAATGTAGATGTCTATTACTGCGGCGATCCGCAGCGGGCGGTGGTGAAGGTCGACTTGGCGGGCGTGAAGCTCGATGAGGTGGGGATCGAGGTCAGCGGGCGGCAGATCGCGATCATGGGTGAGCGGCACGTGCAGGAGACGGAAGGGCGGGTGTACCAGCAGGTGGAGATCGAGTCGGGGCCGTTCCGCCGTGTCGTCGAGCTCCAGGTCGACGTCGATGCGGAGCGCGCCACCGCGAACTACGAAGACGGTGTGCTGCGCATCGACTTGCCCTTGCGCGATCCCACCGAGACGACCCGGCGCGTCCCGATAGGAAGGGAGTAATGGAGGGCAGCCCGGTGCTCGAGGTGGTCGAGTCGCCGCTCGACACCGAGGACGCGATCCGCGCCAGCGAGCCCCTGCCCGACGCGCTGCCGGTCCTGCCCCTGCGCGAGACGGTCACCTTCCCCGAGACGCTGACCCCGCTCGCCGTCGGCCAGGAGCGCTCGATCAAGCTGGTCAACGACGTGCTCGGCGCCAACCGGATGCTGGCGATGGTCGCCGCCCGCGACCCAGAGAACGAGGAGCCGGGCCCTGACGACCTCTACGACGTCGGCGTCGTCGGCGTCGTCGCCCGCATGCTCAAGGTCCCCGACGGGACGTTGCGTATCCTCGTCCAGGGCACCCAGCGGGTGCAGCTGGGCCCGTACGTGGCCGAGGAGCCCTACCTGGTGGCGCGGATCGCCGAGCTCCCCGACGTGGTCGAGGACGGAACCGAGTTGGAGGCGCTGACCCGCAACGTGCAGCGCACCTTCTCGGAGATCATCGAGCAGATTCCCTACCTGCCCGAGGAGTTGCAGATGGCGGTCGCCAACATTGACGACCCGGCGGCGCTCGCCCACCTGATCGGCGGCGCTCTTCGCATAAATACCGAGGAGAAGCAGGCGCTGCTCGAGGAGATCAACGTCGTCGCCCGCCTGCGGCACCTCTCGCAGATCCTCGCCCGCGAGCTCGAGGTCGTCCAGCTCGGTACCCAGATCCAGTCGCAGGTCGAGTCGGAGATCGACAAAGGCCAGCGCGAGTTCTTCTTGCGCCAGCAGATGAAAGCGATCCAGGACGAGCTCGGCGAGGGCGACGAGCAGCAGGCGGAAGTCAACGAACTGCGCGAGAAAATCGAGGAGGCGGGCCTGCCCGAGCATGCGCGCAAAGCCGCCGATCGCGAGCTCTCGCGCCTGGAGAAGCTGCCGCCCGCCGCGGCGGAGCACGGCGTCATCCGCACCTACCTGGAGTGGATGGTCGAGCTTCCCTGGTCGGCGGAGACCGATGACAACCTCGACATCGGCCACGCGCGGGGGGTGCTTGATGCCGACCACTACGACCTCGAGAAAGTCAAGGACCGCATCCTCGAGTACCTGGCCGTTCGAAAGCTGAAGCCCGACTCGCCCGGTCCGATTCTCTGCTTCGTTGGCCCGCCCGGCGTCGGCAAGACCAGCCTCGGCCGCTCGATCGCCAAGTCGCTCGGTCGTAAATTCGAGCGGATCTCGGTCGGGGGGGTGCGCGACGAGGCCGAGATCCGTGGCCACCGCCGCACCTACATCGGCGCGATGCCGGGGACGATCGTGCGTGCTCTGCGCGACGCCGGTTCGCGCAATCCCGTCTTCATGATCGATGAGATCGACAAGATGGGCGCCGACTTCCGCGGCGACCCCGCCTCGGCGATGCTCGAGGTGCTCGATCCGGCCCAGAACGACTCCTTTCGCGACCACTACCTCGACCTCGAGTTCGACCTCTCCGAGGTGCTCTTCATCGCCACCGCCAACGTGCTCGACACGATCCCCGTGCCTCTGCAAGATCGGATGGAGACGATCGAGCTGGCCGGCTACACGCTCGACGAGAAGAAGCACATCGCCCGCAAGTACCTCGTGCCACGCCAGATCGAGGCCAACGGGCTGAAGCCCTCGCAGATCGAGTTCGCCGACCCGGCGCTGGTCGCGGTGATCGAGGAGTACACGCGCGAGGCCGGTGTGCGCAATCTCGAGCGCCAGCTCGGCACGATCTGCCGCAAAGTCGCCCGCGAAGTCGCCGAGGGCAACGGCAACGGCAAGGTGAAGATCTCAGCCAAGCGGGCTCGCGAGCTGCTTGGCCGCCGCCGCTTCTTCGCCGAGCAGCGGCGGCGCACGAAGGTCCCGGGGGTGGCGACCGGCCTCGCCTGGACGCCGACGGGCGGCGACGTCCTCTTCATCGAGGCGACGGCGATGCCGGGCGGCGGCAAGCTGACGATCACCGGCCAGCTCGGCGACGTGATGAAGGAGTCTGCGCAGGCTGCCCTCTCCTACGTACGCGGCCACTGGCGCGAGCTGGCGCCGGAGCTCGACGACGAGTGGTTCGCCGAGCATGACATCCACATCCACGTTCCGGCCGGTGCCGTCCCCAAGGACGGTCCCTCGGCTGGAGTGGCGATGACCGTCGCGCTTGCCTCTTTGGTCAGCGGCCGCCACGTTCGCAACGATGTGGCAATGACCGGCGAGGTGACGCTTACCGGCCAGGTGCTGCCGATCGGCGGGCTGAAGGAGAAGTCGCTGGCCGCCCAGCGAGCTGGGATAAAACGCGTCCTCGTGCCCGAGCGCAACGAGGGAGACGTCGCCGAGATCCCCGAGCACGAGCGCAGCGAGCTCGAGTTCGTCTACGTCGACGAGGTCTTGAAGGCGATCGAAGCGGCGCTCGCTTCTTAGGCGATGGAGGCGGTCGGAGCGCTCCGCAGGGGCGGCCTCTCAATCTACCGGGAGGCCTTGGGGGGGATGGTGCGGGCCCGCTCTCGCACCTTCTGGATCGTTGCCGGCCTGACCACGCTCGCCACCGCGGTCCGCTTCGCGACCCTCGGCCTGCAGAGCTACCACCACGACGAGGTCGTCACCGCCAGTCGCATCCTTTCCGGCAACTTTGGGCAGGCGATGGACGCGGTCGGCTACAGCGAGTCGGCGCCGCCGCTCTATTACGCGCTGGCCTGGCTCTGGACCCAGGTAACCGGCACGGGAGAGTTCGGGTTGCGCTCGATCTCGGCGCTGGCCGGCGTCCTCACCGTTCCCGTCGCCTACTGGGTTGGGGTCGAGCTGCGCGGGCGACGGACCGGGATCGCGACCGCGGCGCTGGTCGCCGTCAACCCGATGCTCGTCTGGTACTCGCAGGAGGCCCGCGCCTACGCGCTCTTCGCCCTGCTTGCCGCCCTCTCGCTCCTCTATTTCCTCCGCGCCCTCCGCCCCCCGGGGGACGCGCCGGTAGTTGGGGGTCCCTATGGGTACTCAACCACCGGCAGGTCCCGGGATGTGGTGCTGTGGGGGGTCTTCTCGGGGTTGGCGCTGGCGACTCACTACTTCGCCTTCTTCCCGGTCGCGGTGGAGGCCTTGTGGCTGCTGCGTCGCCGCGGTCGCGAGTCGGCGCGGGGACTTGCGATCGTCGCCGCAGCGGGGCTGCTGTTGGCGCCACTGCTCATCCGCCAGATGTCCTACGAACACGCTGACTGGATTTCCAACTTCACGCTCGGGCACCGCCTCGGGGAAACCGGCGTGACCTTCATGCTGGGAGAGACGGGAGACGTGATCGCCCAGCCCGAGCACCTCTTGTCGGCCGCGATTCCCGCCCTGCTTTTGCTTGCGACGCTGGTGCTCGTCCTCCTGCGCGGCGAGCGTCCCGAGCGCCGGGCAGCCGCCGTCCCGTTGGCGATCGCGGTCGCGACCGTGACGATTCCGGCGACCCTCGGCCTGCTCGACCCGGGCAAGGACTACGTCCTCGCCCGCAATCTGCTGCCCGCCGTGGTTCCGCTGCTGGCGGCGATCGCCGTTGGTCTGACACTGCGCCATGCACGCCGTCTGGGCCTGGTCCTCGCGACTGCCCTCGTCGCCTACTGGCTCGCCTTCTCGATTTGGGCGAGCGTCTCCCCGGCCCTGCAGCGACCGGACTGGGATTCCGTCGCGGCTCGCCTCGGCGAACCGCGCCAGCCTCGCGCGATGGTCACCTGGGTCGTCGGCGAGGCGCCGCTGCGCGACTACCTCTCTACGGGCGCATTCCAGGTGGTTCCCTCGGATGGCTACGACTGGCTTGTCGGCGAAGTCGACTTCGTCTCCAACGGCGACGTGCCTCCGCCACCGCGCCGCCTGCTCGGCCCGGGATTGCGCGAAACCAGCTACGAACGGGTCGGCCGTCTCTACATCCGCCGCTATGAGCACGAAGGCCCGGGCCTGGTGCCGCTGCGCCTGCGCCTGGTTCGCACCGCCGACCTCGACTTCCGCTCCAATGGCGTCCTCCTGGACGGGATCGGTCCAAGTTGACAGGTGTCGAGACAGCCGTCCACTGGAACCTAATGAGAGTTATCCTGCGTCAGACCCGAGAACTGAGCGAGGAGAGGGCATGAGCAAGACACGTACCAGCCAGGCCGCCGACATCTATTCGACCGCGCGGGACAACCCCTACGTGCAGCGCCTGATCGAGGACGAAGAACTGCGCGACAGCCTCAAGAAGGCCTTTGATGCGGCGCGCCATGCCTACTCGCGTGCCAGTGGCAACGGCGGTGCTGTCAAGGCGGTGACCAGCGACAAGAAGGTGCAGAAGGACCTGCGGGTTGCGGCCGAGAGCCTGCGCGATGCCTCCGAGGCGCTGCGCGCACCGCGCAAGAAGCGCAAGAGCAAGCTCGGGCGCCTCGTCCTCCTCGCCCTGGTCGGCGCCGGGCTGGCGTTGATCTTCAGCGAGGACGCCCGCAAGTCCGTGCTCGATGCCCTCTTCGGCGCCGAGGAGGAGTTTGAGTACACGAGTACCACCAGCATCAACGGCTCCTGACCAGACGCCGCCATGCGGCGTCCTCGGTCGCTCGCGTGCAGAGCACGCCACGCTCCCTGCGTCCTAGCCTGCCGGCGTCTGGTGTCTGCCAGCCGGTAATAGACTGAAAAATTATGGAGGCTGCGGCAAAGCCACGCGAGCTGAGCGGCGAGAAGGCTCAGCGCATCGTCGACGCGATGCGCGAGAGCGTCGCCAAGCGCGGCGCCGCCGGCTCGACCTTCGAGCACGTCGCCCGCGAGGCGGGAGTGAGCCGCGGCCTGCTCCACTACTACTTCGGGACCAAGGAGCGCTTGCTGGTCGAGGTCGTTCGCCGCGACGCCGAGATCCGCGTCACCCGCCTCGACGAGCCGCTGGCCCAGGCGAAGAGCGTTGACGACGTGATCGACGTCCTCGTCGCCAGCCTCACCGACATGATCGAGAACGAGCCCGGCTTCTTCCTCCTCCTCTACGAGCTGTTCAGCGCCGGGCGGCGCAATCCCGAGATCCGCCACGAGGTCGGTCAGCTCTTCGAGCGCACCCGCTCACACGTCGCCGAGGTGCTGGAGGCGAAGGACCGCGAGGGCGTGCTCAAGCTCCGCCACGACGCCGAGGCGATCGTCTCCTACCTCTTCGCGGTTGGGGACGGCTTCGCTCTGCAGGCGCTCTCCGACCCGGACCGCGACTACGGCGACGGCCTCGCCGCTGGCGTCGCCGCGGCGCGTTTCCTGCTCGGCTCCGAGTAGCTGGCGCGTTAGTCGGACATATTCCGAGTTTCGCGCCAGGTCGAGTGAGCGTCCTCACAGACGAGCCGCGGCTCGTCCGGAAGGCTGGCTGGGCAGCCAATGCGCGACTTCATGGTCAAGCTCGCCAGGTTCCTCACCCGCCGCCGCCGCTGGGTGCTGGCCGGCTGGATCGTGGTCCTGGCGTTCGCCCTGCCGATCGCCTCGCACCAGACCGATCACCTCACTGGGGGCGGCTTCGACGTTCCCGGCAGCCAGTCGAAGGCGGTCAGCGACGCGTTGCAGGAGAGCTTTGCCTCCAAGACGGGCGGGATCGTCGTGGCGCTGCGGGCCGAGGCCAACGCCAGCCGGGCCGACCGCGCGGCGGCGGTTGCGCGCGCGCGGCGCGCGGTGGCCGGACTCGACGAAGTGACGCTGCCGGCGGCGATCGCCCGGCGGGCGGAGGTCGCCCTGCGACGGACCGGCACGGCGCTGCTGCCGCTCGACAGCGAACAGTCGGCCGATCGCCAGACCGACTCGGCTGGGACCCTGCGCGAAGAGCTCGACCCCGGTACCGGGCAGGCGGGCGTGACGACCTATCTCGCGGGGCAGCCGACCGTCTGGGCCGGCATGCAGGAGCTCTCGAAGAAGGACCTCGCCAAAGCCGAGGCCGGCGGCTTCCCGATCGTCGCGATCATTCTCCTCGTCGTCTTCGGCTCGCTCGCCGCCGCGGTCCTACCGCTGGCCCTCGGTTTCGTCAGCGTGATCGTCACCGGCGCGCTGATCTACTTCATCTCGCTGCAGATGGAGACCTCGGTCTTCGTCACCAACATGGCTTCGATGATCGGCATCGGGGTGGCGATCGACTACTCGCTCTTCATCCTCGCCCGCTATCGCGAGGAGCGCGGCCGCGGCCGCGAGCCGGATGACGCCCGGGCGGAGGCGCTCGCGACCTCCGGCCTGGCGGTGACCTTCTCCGGCCTGGCCGTGGTCGTCTCCCTAGCCGGCCTCTGGATGGTCCAGAACCAGGCTTTGCGCTCGATGGCGCTCGGCGCGATGGTCGTCGTCGCCGTCTCGATCCTCACCGCGACGACCCTGCTGCCGGTGCTGATCGCGATGCTCGGCGACCGGGTGCTGCCCGGCGGGTTTGTGGCTCGCGTCCTGTCGCTGGTTCGAGGTAAGGCCGCCGCCCCCGGACGCGGGAGCGCGGGCCAGTCCATATCTGTTTCTTCTGGCCCGAGCGGGAGCAGAGGAGGCGGCGGTGGTTCTTTCTGGGTTCGATGGACGCGAAGCGTGATGGCCCGACCCTGGGTCGCTGTCATCGGCACCTCCTCGGTCCTTCTCTTCCTGGCGATCCCCTTGCTCTCGATCGAAACGGGAACCGAGGCGCTCGGCCAGTTTCCAAAGGACAGCGACGTGCGCGTCGGCAACGAACTCGTCTCCAGGCAGGTCGGGGGCGGCACCGATCCGATCCAGGTCGTCGCCGACTTCGGCTCGGATGGCGTCGGCCCCACCGGTCATGCCGCGGTGGCCGGCTTGGCCCGCTCCCTTGCCACGACCCCCGGCGTCAGCGCCGTCGCCCCACCCGACTACGTCGGCGGAAGCGTCCTGATCCAGGCGACCCCGAGTGCGCCGAGCGAGTCCGACGCCACGCGTGCGTTGGTCGACCGCCTGCGCGACAGCGTCGTCCCGGTGGCGGCGCTGAGCCGTCTCACCCAGGTCGACGTCGGCGGCGAGACCGCTCGCAGCAGCGACGCCCGCGCGCAGATCAGCGACTCGATGTGGAAGATCGTCGCCTTCGTCCTCGCGCTCAGCTTCCTCGTCCTGATGGTGATGCTGCGCTCGCTGGTGTTGCCGTTGAAGGCCGTGCTGATGAACCTGCTCTCGATCGGCGCCGCCTTCGGCGTGCTGGTTGCCGTTTTCCAGTGGGGCTGGTTCGACAGCCTGCTCGGCTTCGAAAGCCAGGGCGCCCTAGACACGATCAACGTGCCGCTGATCTTCGCCATCGTCTTCGGCCTCTCGATGGATTACGAGGTCTTCCTCATGTCGCGCATCCGCGAGCGCTACATGGTGCACGGAGACAACGAGCGCGCGGTCGCGGAGGGCCTCGCCAGCAGCGCCCGCACGATCTCCTCGGCGGCGCTGATCATGGCCTGCGTCTTCGCCGTCTTCGTCCTCACCGGCGTCCCCTCGATCAAGGAGCTGGGGATGGGCTGCGCGATCGCGATCGCGCTCGACGCGACCCTCGTCCGCCTGATCCTCGTGCCGGCGGCGATGAAGCTCTTCGGCGACTGGAATTGGTGGATGCCCTCCTGGCTCGACCGCGCCCTCCCCGACCTCAGCTTCGAGGGTGGCGAGCCCGAGCCCGAGCTGACCTGAATAGGCTGTTTCGCCATGAACGACGATCTCGCTTTCGCGGGAGCGGCAAGGCAGGCGGAGATGGTGCGGTCGGGCGAGGTCTCGCCGACCGAGCTGGTGCAGCTCTACCTCGACCGCATCGCGCGCATCGACCCGCAGTTGAACGCCTTCCGCAAGGTTCTCGCCGAGAAAGCGCTGCTGGAAGCGCAGCAGGCCGAGGCGCGGCTGAAAGAGGGGGAGGAACGACCGCTGCTCGGTGTCCCGATCGCGATCAAGGACGAAGTCGCGGTCGCCGGCGAGGTGAGGACGTTCGGCACCGATGCCTTCGACGAGCCCGCGACGGAGGACTGCGAGATGGTGCGGCGGCTGCGCGAGGCGGGCGCGATCGTGATCGGCCTCACCCTGCTACCCGAGATGGCGATCTGCGGCTTCACCGAGTCGGCGACCTATGGGGTCACCCGCAACCCCTGGGACCAGCAGCGCAGCCCCGCCGGCTCCAGCGGCGGTTCTGCATCGGCGGTGGCGGCGGGCCTGGTCCCGATCGCCTCGGCGGGAGACGGCGGCGGCTCGATTCGCCTGCCCGCCGCGTCCTGCGGACTCTTCGGTCTGAAGCCCTCGCGGGGACGGATCTCGTTTGCGCCCGGGCTCGAATACTGGAATGGGCTGGCCGTACTTGGCTGCATCAGTCGCACGGTCGAGGACACTGCGCTCTGGCTGGACATCACTTCCGGCGGCGCTCGGGAGCAGGGCGCACCGCCTCCGCCCGAGCGCCCCTTCCTCGAGTCGGCGAAGACGTCGCCGGGCAAGCTGCGCGTCGCCTACTCGACGCTTGCGCCGCGCGCTGCAGCGCCGCCGACCGTCGATCGGGTGGTCAAGGACGCCGTCGACGACGCCGCGGAGCTGCTGCGCTCGCTCGGTCACGAGGTGGCGCAACGCGATCCCGATTGGGGCGGGATCGGCAACAACATCACGCCGCGCTTCCTGCGCGGCGTCTCGGACACGGTGGGCGAAGTGCCGCACCCCGAGCGGCTGGAAAGCCGCACGCGAGGCTTCGGCCGCCTCGGGCGTTACCTCCCCGGCGGCCTCTTCGAGCGCGCGATGCGCGGGCGCGAGATCGACGCCGCCCGCGTCAACGCCCTCTTCGACTCCTTCGACGTCCTCGTCACGCCGGTGATGGGCGGCACCGCTATCCCGATCCGCCGCTGGGAGGGCAAGAGCGCTCTGCGCACGGCGGTCGGCATGGGCCGCTTCTATCCCTACTGCATCCCTTGGAACCATCTCGGCAACCCGGCGATGTCGGTGCCGATGGGCTTCGCCACCGACGGCCTGCCGTTGGCCGTCCAGATCGTCGGCCGCTCGGGCGACGAGGCCACGCTTCTCTCGCTCGCCGCCCAGCTCGAGTCCGAGCGGCCGTGGGCGGATAGGCGCCCGCCGGTCTCATAGCGTGCGCTGAAGCGGCAGCCCGCATACTTGATGAACGAGAAAACGCCCGCCGCGGAAACCGCGGCGGGCGTTTGAGTCACTACCGGTACTGCTGGTCCTATTCGCTCGCTTTGACCGCTGCTGGAACCGCGAGCTGGAATTTACCTTCGAGAATCGCCGTGTTGGTGCCGGCCGCGGACGGCAGACCGACCAGCGAGTTGACGAACGGATCGATGAAGAACGAGAAGAGTCCTCCGCATCCGCTGGCTCCGGGCGCCGCGAACGAGTTGTTCACGAAGGAGCCTCCGCTCAGGGTGATGATCGTCCCTGCTTCGTTGACCGTAACCGACCCGGCGCTGCCGTGGATGGGTTTGTTCGGCGGGGGCGGCGACGTTTCTCCGGTGGTGAAGTCGATCACGACCGGTTTGGCGTTCGAGCCGATGTAGCAATTGTTGCCGAGGAACGAGTTGCTCAGCTTGATCTTCACTGGCAGCCCGAGAGCGACGCCTTCTTCGCTCAGCAGGTTCGACGGGCTAACTTTGATTGCCGACGCCGGAGCGGCCAGTTCGACGGTCGCAGTGACCCCGGTCAGGCCTTTGTTGATCGTTTCGTTGAACAGGTTCTGGAGGAACAGGGGCCACCATTTAGGCGCTTCCACCCCGAGGAGCCCTCCGGGTACCGTCTGTGGGGTTTTCGAGAGGGTGTCGCCGTTCTCGGCGCCGACGAAGATAACTTCTGTTTCTTCTTCGTCGGTTTCAAGCCCGCCCTGGAGGATGACCGGATTTTTCAGCGGAACGGTTTTTTTCCCGATCGTGAAGAAGCCGCCGTTCGTTTCCGCGAAGTTGCAGAACACCAGCGCGGGGTGACTCAGAGGGCACTCGGCGAATTGAGCGTATTCGCCCGTCGGGTGGTGCGACGAGGCAACCGCCTGCGATGCTGGCACCAGCATCGCCGCCATCAGTGCTGCGGCGATCAATAGCCGTCTCATTTGACTGGTCCTTTCCGTTGTCGTTGCAACGGCGGTCAAAGCCGACGATCACAGACAGTCGCTTCCCCGGCGCAAGGGCCCCCTCCCTTTGTGCAACGAAAAAGCTGCTCGCATCGGTTGCCAACCGTACCGCTGCTTGGTGGAAGACTTCTTATCAAAAAAATCTTTTTGATGTATTTGGCCTCGGCTTCGCCGACGCCGCTCCCCGCGAGTCTGTGGATGAGGCTCCCGGGCTGAGTTGGCTTCTCAGCCTGGGAATACCTTCCGCATCCGGGCCAGCTCGCGCAGCGAGCCGCGGGGGCGGAGACGCCGCTGAAGGACCATCTTCAGCGGATTGGAATCGGGCTTGCCGGTGGCGATGAAGTCGGCCCAGCTCGCTTCGAGGGTGAGGTCGGGGCTCGGCGCTTCGCCGGGCTCGACGCGGGTCGAGCCGTTGTCGATGACCAGGTGCCAAGGGTCGGCGTCGGTGAAGCGCCACTGGTAGACGAGCCGGGTGCCGTTGGCCGCCGTCGGATCGACCACCCGCTCGATCACGTCGAAGTAGAGGCGCTGCAGCTCGGGCGTGGACTGGGGGGTGCTGTCGGGCGGGCCGAGGATGCCGCCCATCATCATCTTCACCTGGTTCTCGGCGATCTCCTCCGGGCTCTTCTCCGGGTCGAAGGGGAAGACGCCGGGCGGCATCTCCTCGGTCGGGTAGCCGATCGTGCGCCAGCGCTGGCGGATCAGTTTGAGGCCGAAGGCGAAGATGTCCTCGAGCGAGAAGCCGTAGCACTCGGTGTAGGAGCGGTCCATGTTCGGTGGGTGGAAGACGGCGGGTCCGTAGGGCAGGACTTCGCGCAGCAGCTCGACCACCGCGGCGCGGCACTCGTCGGCCCCCGACTCTCCCTCCTTGAGCAGTTCGGAGAGGACCTTGACGCCGAAGCCGATGTGGCGCTGCTCGTCGCGGGAGACGTTGGCGATGCCTTCGCTGAAGCCCGGCATCGTTTCTTCGGAGGCGAAGAAGTCCTCGATGAAGTGCTGGCCGGGCTGGGCCAGCGAGCCCTCGACGATCAGGTGGTAGAGGGTGATCGCCTGCGCGTACTTGGGCAGCGAGCGGTCCTTGCGCAGTTCCTCGGCCATCAGGTCGAGGCGGTCGAAGATGCCGCGGTAGCCCCAGTTGAGCTGCGGCAGGGTGGAGGAGAGCGTCTGCTGGATCGAGTCGCCGCCGACGCCGATCACCTCCTTGAAGAAGCGGTGGAAGAAGACCGAGTGGCGGACCTCGTCGACCTGCTGGGTGGCGAGGAAGTAGGACTGCTCCTCGGTCGGCGCCGCGGTCACGTAGGGGGCGAGCGTGTCTGCGACCCGGTCCTCGCCATAGAAGAACATCGAGTAGATCCACATCGCCGAGCGCCGCTGTATGTCGCTGAGGCTCTCCCAGCCCGCTTGGTCGCCGGAGAAGTCGATGTCGTAGGCGCTCCAGTTCCCCTGCTCCCAGCGGTGGTACAGGTCCTCGTAGGTGACGTTGTCCATCAGGCTCTGCGACGCGACGCTCATCTCTCTCCTTCGTTGACGCCTCCAGCGGCTTCCGGGGCGGAGGTTACCGTCAAACTGGCTGCCCAGCCAGTCCCCGCTCGGGTGACTTCGTCACACAGCGGCGGGCGGCTCGATCTCGCGCTTGAGGATCTTGCCGGTCGGACCCTTCGGCAGCTCGTCGATGAACCAGACGACCCGTGGGTACTTGTAGGCGGCGATCCGCTCCTTGACGTAGGCGCTGACCTCTTCGGGGGCGAGGTCCTCGCCGTCGTGGAGCACGACCGCGGCGCCGATCTCCTCGCCCCACTCGTCGTGGGGAACGCCGACCACAGCGGCTTCGCGGATCTTCGGATGCTCGTAGAGGACCTCCTCGACCTCGCGCGGGTAGACGTTGTAGCCGCCGCGGATGATCAGGTCCTTCTTGCGATCGACGATGTAGAAGTAGCCGTCCTCGTCGGTGCGGGCCATGTCGCCGCTGTGGAACCAGCCGCCGCGCATCGCCTCGGCGGTGGCGTCGGGACGTTGCCAGTAGCCCTTCATGATGTTGTGGCCGCGGATCACGATCTCGCCGACCTCGCCCTGCGCGACCGGGTTGTCGTCCTCGTCGACGACGCGCATCTCGACCCCTTCGATCGGGGTGCCGATCGAGCCCGCCTTGCGCTCTTTGTCCGGGTGGTTCGAACAGGCGACGGGGGAGGTCTCCGAGAGCCCATAGCCCTCAAGTACGACCGCGCCGAAGGCCTCTTCGAAGCCACGCAGCACCTCGACTGGCATCGAGGCGCCGCCGGTGATGCAGGTGCGCAGCGAGGAGGTGTCGAAGCTCTCGCGCTCGGGGTGGTGCAGCAGCGCGCCGAACATCGTCGGCACGCCGTAGAAGTGGGTGACGCCGTCACGTTGCATCGTTGCCAGCGCCTCGCCGGGGTCGAATTTGGGCACCAAGGTGAGGCAGGCGCCGACCTTGAGCGAGGAGTTCATGCCGACTGTCTGGCCGAAGGAGTGGAAGAGGGGCAGCGCGCCGAGGACGACGTCGCCGCCCGCGATCTCGCAGGTGGTGCGGCTGGAGACGTCGGCGTTGCGGAAGAGGTTTTCGTGAGTCAGCTCCGCCCCCTTCGGCTTGCCGGTTGTGCCCGAGGTGTAGAGGATCACCGCGGTGTCGTCCTCTGCTGTGTCCGCGAGGCCGGGCGTCGGCTCCAGGCCGGCCAGCGTCTCTCCGAGGGAGGGCGGCTCGACCTCGATCAGCTCCGCCCCGGCGCCGGCGGCGCCCTCGCGAGCCTCCTCGGCGAAGTCGTGCCAGGCGAGCAGCAGCCTGGCGCCCGAGTCCTCCAGGTAGAAGGCGATCTCGCGCCGCTTCAACAGCACGTTCATCGGCACGACGATGCCGCCCGCCCGCAGCACGCCGTAGTAGGCGACCGGGAACTCGGGCACGTTGGGCAGCATCACGCCCACGCGATCGCCCGGCTGGAAGCCGTGCTTTTGCAGGAGCGAGGCGAGCCGGGCGCTGCGGTCGTCGAGCTCGCCGTAGCTGAGCTCGACGTCACCGAGCCGGATCGCTGTAGCGCCGGGCGAACGCCCGGCGCTCTCGGTCAGCAGCGACGCGAGGTTGAGTCCCATCCCGCTGGTGGGCCTCAGCCCGAGATCGTGTTGTAGACCGGGAACTCCTTGATGCTCGGCGGGTTCGGCGGCGCCTTGTCGCCGAGTGACGCGATCGCCGGCCCCAGCCGCTCCTGCTGGAAGCGGTCGAAGGCCTCCCGCGACTCCCAGAAGTCGATTACGTTCCAACCACCCTCCATCGGCCCGGCGGCGTGGAAGACGAGCCCCTCCGGCGGATTCTCCTCGATCCCCATCTCGGCATTGACCGCGTCGTACTGCTCCTGCGTTCCGTTCGCAAAACTGATCCAGAGTCCTGTAGCCATCGTTCCTCCTTGTGGGAAAGCGCCGCCGTGAAGGCTCTGATGCTAACCGCGATGGCGTGCGCCAGGAATCGAAGAAGGCACGGGCGAAGCTGGAGACATCCCGCCGGAATAGACGGATGCGAGTTCTCCGCGGCGCCCGGTCGGTGTACGATCTCCCGGCGTGAGGGTTGCTGCTCTATTCAGTTTTCTTTGTTTGGCTCTGGCCCTGGCTTCCTGCGGCGGGTCGTCGGACTCGGCTCCGCCGCCGGCCGAGGTCGTCTGGCGCAACGGTGAACCGGACGTGATCGTCCACCACGGCCCGATTCCGAAGAAGCTGATCGTCAAGGATCTGCGCAAGGGCACGGGGGAGGTGCTGAAGAAGGGTTCGTACGGCACCTTCAAATACAAGGACTTCGACTACCGCACCGGCCAGAACTACGAAGACTGGTGGGACAAGCCGTTTCACACCGCCTTCGGCGAGGGAGAATCCCTTGGCGCATGGGAAACCGGGCTGAAGGGGATGCGGGTCGGCGGGCGCCGGGTCCTGATCGTGCCACCGGCGCAGGCATATACCCACGTTCCCGTGATCTACGTGATCGAACTCGCCGCGGTCGAATAGCCGAGATGATCCCTCGTCGTCGATATTCCGCCCTGGCGGCCCTGAGCCTCTCCGCGATTGCGCTTTCTCTCGGCGCATGTGGCAGCGATTCCTCGCCATCGGAGACGGGAACCGTCGCCTCGCGCACGGAAAACCCACCCACGACCTCCAAGCCGACTCTCCACTACCCGCCCCGTCCGCCCAGGCACGTCGTGGTCAGAGTCATCAAGGAAGGCTCAGGCGCCCGGCTGAGGCCCGGGGACCAGGTTGCGGCCCGCTATGTCGGGGGTAACCCCAAGACCAAGCTCTTCCAAGATTTCTGGAGCAGAGAAAATCCATACAGGTTTGCGCTGGGAGGCAACGCGCTCGGAAAGGCCTGGGAAATCGGCATGAACGGGATGAGGGTCGGCGGGCGTCGCGAACTCATCGTCCCCTCGAGGTTGGCCTACGGCGACGGGATGATGGTCTACGTGATCGAACCCCTCGAAGTGGAAAAATAGAAACCCTGACGACGAGGGCGGCGTTCGCAGAGCGGTTTGCCTCCCAGGCCCTTTCGGGGGAGCCGCTGGGCACCCCGGTCGCCGTAGCCGAGCGGCTGCTCGCTGTGCAGGGCCAGGACCCGCGCGGGGCCAGGCTCGCGGTGAGGGCTCGAACCGAGGGCCTGGCCGCGGGGGACGTCGACCGCGCCCTGACCGAGGAGCGCTCGCTGATCATCTCCTGGTTGAACCGGGGGACGCTCCACCTGGTCCGCAGCGAGGACTACCCGTGGCTGCAGATGTTGACCGCCCCGCCTCTGTTTTCATCCTGCACCAGACGCCTGCGCCATGAGGGGATCCCACCGGCATTGGGCGAGCGAGCTGTGGAGACGATCGAACGCGCTCTGGCGGACGAGGGTCCGCTGACACGGCATCAGCTGCGCGAGCGGCTTGAAGCTGCCGATGTCCCGACGGGGGGCCAGGCCTTGCTCAACCTCCTCTTCCTTGCCGCGGTCCGCGGCGTGACGGTCCGGGGGCCGATGGTCGGGAAGGAGCATGCCTACGTCTTGGTCCGCGACTGGCTCGGGCCGGTCGCGCCCGTCGATCGCGACGCGGCCCTGGCCGAGCTGGCGCGCCGCTACCTCGTCGGGCACGCACCGGCCGACGATCGCGACCTCGCCCGCTGGGCCGGCCTGCCGTTGCGCGACGCCCGCGCCGGCCTCGCCGCGATTGCCTCCGAGCTGGTCGAGCGCGAGGATGGCCTGATCCACCTCGCCGCCCACCCGCCCGAGCCCGAGGTACCCGGCCCGCGCCTGCTCGGCGCCTTCGATCCGGTTCTGCTCGGTTGGACCTCGCGCGAGCCGATCCTCGCCCCGCATACGCACCTGGTGACGATGAACGGCATCTTCCGCCCCTTCGCGCTGGTCAAGGGGCGGGCGGTCGCCGACTGGAAGCTCACTCGAGGCAAGGTCACGATTGAGCCGCTGGGCCCGATTTCCAAGGCGGCGACCGCCGCGCTCGAGGCCGACAGGGACGATGTCGAACGGTTCGTTGCCGGGTAGAGGAAGATCCCGGCAGTCAACGACGACAAAGGAGACGACATGGGACGGCCAGTGGTCCACTTCGAGGTTGTGGCAAAGGACGGCGAGAAGCTGCAGAGCTACTACGCTGAGCTCTTCGACTGGGAGGTCAACGCCGAGAACGAGATGAAATACGGCCTCGTCGATCGCGAGGCCAACAGCAACGCCGAAGGCATCGGCCTCGGCGGCGGCATCGGCCAGGGCCCCGATGGCTACGAGGGTCACGTCACCTTCTACGTCGAAGTGCCCAGCGTCGAGAACGCCCTCGCCAAGGCCGAGTCCCTCGGCGGCACCCGCATCATGGGCCCGGAGACGATCATGGGCCGCATGGTCCTCGGCCAGTTCAAAGACCCCGAGGGCAACGTGATCGGATTGATTCAGGGGAGCTAGTTCCTCCGCCGAGATCGGCGAGCGCGATCCGACAGCTCCGAAGGCCGTTCGTCGAAAGGCGCAGGCCGAGGAGAAGGCTCGCAGGCTCCGCAACCGCCAGAAACGAAGGAATCGCTGAGCCCTACACTCGACGCATGGCACGATGGCCCCGATATCGGCTCCGCACCTGGGCGCGGGAGCACTTTCCCCGCCCGCTCGCGTATCTGTTCCCGCCGGGCAGCAAGGACTGCGGCCGCCACGAGTGGTTCCGCAACGACGAGCACACCGATATCTGCTGGCACTGCACGGTCGGCGAACGCGAGCACGTCCCCGCCAAGATTGACCCGACCAGTGAACTCTGGCACGCGTTGAATCAGGCCGCTCGCGCCGGGAGCTCCGATGCTCAGAAGATTGTCGACCGGGTGGTTGCCGAGGACGAAGAAGCCCGGCGGACAACCCGAGTCTGACCGTTTGGCACGGTGCCCGCGATACCACAGCGCTTGATTCGTACCTAAATAAATATGCTTGGGCTATGGCCAAGCAGGACGCAAAGACGTGCTTTGTTATCTCTCCCATCGGGGGGGATGAAAGCCAGACCCGTAAGTGGGCCGATCAAACGATCAAGCATCTAATCGGCCCTGCCGCCGAGAAGCATGGCTTCGTCGTCATGCGTGCCGATCAGGAGGATCGCGCGGGGATCATCACAACGCACATTATTCAGCGCCTCGTTGGGTCAGAGCTTGTTATCGCCGACCTGACAGGGAGAAATCCAAACGTTTTCTACGAGCTGGCGGTGCGGCATGTAACCAGAAAGCCTCTCGTCCAAATCATTCGGGCAGAGGAAGATATTCCGTTCGACGTCCAAGGCATGCGGACAGTGAAGTTTGAGCTGAACGATCCAGATATTCTAGAACAGGCTCGGGATGCGCTGGAGAGGCAAGTGGCAGCCGTTCTCGAGGAAGGCGAGATGGAGACGCCGATCAGCCAAGCTGTGGGGCAGCAGCTCGCGCTCGAGAGTGGGGACCCCCGGCAGGTGGAGCTTGCCGAGCTTTCGAAGTCCGTGCAGGCTCTAACTGCGGAGGTACGTGCTTCATCCGCCAGCCGAAGTCAGACTGTTTATGAGCGGGTGCCCCTGACAACAGGGGCCTTGCAGTCAAAATTTGTCAATTGGCGGACCGTCGATGTTGGCGCGGAACCGTTCGCCTACTACACGGTGCATGGCAAGCTGGATCCACCCGATGAACCGGAGGACGGCAAATCATCTGGATCGAAAAGGAAAGGCGCTTCTCGGAAAAAAGGCTCGTAAGCCGAACTGCACCCTCAGAGAGGGTGGCTATTTCAGCTTCGGGCTGCGCCAGGGCTGGGCCAGCCGGGTGGCCAGATCGTCGGCCAGCCCCTCGATCGGGACCCGCGTTTGTTCCAGGGAATCCCGGTCACGCAGAGTGACGGTGTCGTCTTCCATCGTCTGGCCGTCGACGGTGATGCCCCAGGGGGTGCCGATCTCGTCCTGGCGGCGGTAGCGCTTGCCGATCGAGCCGCCCTCGTCGAACTCGGCCGGGATGCGGGTGCGCAGCTCTTCGAAGATCTCGCGCGCCTTCTCCGGCATGCCCTCCTTGGAGACGAGGGGCAGGACGGCGACCTTGACCGGGGCGAGGCGGGGGTGCAGGCGCAGGACCGTGCGCTGACGGCCCTCCACTTCCTCGACCTCGTATGAGTCGACGAGGAAGGCGAGCGTGGCGCGGTCGGCGCCAGCCGCCGGCTCGATCACGTGCGGTACGTAGCGCTCTTTGGTCTGCTGGTCGAAGTACTCGAGCTTCTCGCCGCTGAACTTGGCGTGCTGGGTGAGGTCGAAGTCGCCGCGATTGGCGATCCCCTCCAGCTCCGACCAGCCGATCGGGAAGAGGTACTCGACGTCGCTCGTCCCCGACGAGTAGTGCGAGAGCTCGTCGGCCTCGTGTGGCCGCACGCGCAGGAATTCCGGGCGTATCCCCAGCTCGACGTACCAGCGCTCACGGATCTCGATCCACTCGCGGTACCAGCGCTCCGCGTCCGGCGGCGGCACGAAGAACTCCATCTCCATCTGCTCGAACTCGCGGGTGCGGAAGATGAAGTTGCCGGGCGTGATCTCGTTGCGGAAGGACTTGCCGACCTGGGCGATGCCGAAGGGCGGCTTCTTGCGCGCGAACGCCATCACGTTCTTGAAGTTGATGAAGATGCCCTGAGCCGTCTCTGGCCGCAGGTAGACCTCGGAGCCCTCGCCCGCCACCGGTCCGATGTGGGTCTCGAACATCAGGTTGAACTGGCGCGGCTCGGAGAGCTCGCCGCCGCACTCGGGGCAGCGCAGCTCGGCGCTCGGGTCGCCGCCCTCGGCTTCGACCGCCTCGCGCAGGTGGTCCTCGCGCCAGCGCTTCTTGCACTTGCCGAGGCACTGGACGAGCGGGTCGGTGAAGCCTTCCAGGTGGCCCGAGGCCTCCCAGACGCGCGGGTGCTGGAGGATCGCCGAGTCGAGGGCGACGATGTCGTCGCGCGCCTGCAGCATGGCCCGCCACCACTCGGCCTTGACGTTGTTCTTCAGCAGCACGCCGTAGTGCCCGTAGTCATAGGTCGAGCCGAGGCCGCCGTAGATCTCAGAGGAGGGGAAGACGAAGCCGCGCCGCTTGCAGAGGGCGACGATCTCCTCCATCGAGACGTCGGTCGCGGGCGTTCCCTGTTCGGCAGTCGCCATGCCGGAACCGTATCGGCTGCGATAATCCAGCCTTCCTGTGCCCATTTACGAGTACAAGTGCGAGAACGGCCACGTCTTCGACGTGATCCAGAAAATGAGCGACGAACCGCTGACCGAGTGCCAGGAGTGCGGCGCCCCGGCGGAACGCGTCCTCCATCCGGTCGCCGTCCACTTCAAGGGCTCGGGCTTCTACAACACCGACTACGGCAAGAAGAAGAAGGCTGCTGCCGCAAATGGCGACGGCCCCTCTGAGAGCTCTAAGGAGTCGGGTAAGTCGAAGAGCTCCGATTCCAAGGCGAGCGACTCGAAACCGAAGGCCGCCGCGGCCGACTAGCCGTCAAGCAGGCGGTGGACGGCGCGCCGGCGCGTCGACTCCGGCACTTCGACGCTGCCTTCCGGACCTTCGGGATTGCATTCGTCGCTGGGCTTCGCGCAGAGCACGTCCGTCTTGCCGCTGCCACCGAACGCGGCCGCCAGCACCAGCTGCGGCATCGTCAGGAAGCCCATGTCGCTGACGAAGGCTTTCGGCGCGTCCCAGCCGATGATCGGTCCCTTGACGAAGTTGTAGGGGAGGCGCAGCGGATCGGTCAGTCGGTCCTTGATCCCGTTGATCACCTCTTGCTGTGCCTGGGCGCGGTTGAAGTCGCTGTAGCCGAGCGTGTAGTAGCTCTTGCCGGGGCCCGGGCATTCGCTCGGCTCGCGCGTGCGCGCGTAGGCGAGCGCCTTTTCGCCGTCGAGCGTGCTCTCACCCTTGGGCAGGCGAATCGTCACCCCGCCTTGGCCGCCGCCGGCGCCGCCGGAGATGTCGGCGCAGAGCTTGTGCTGGAGGTTGACCTTGACGCCGCCCACCGCGTCGATCAGGTCTTCGAAGCCGGTGAAGTCGACGATCGCGACGTGGTCGACCTGGACGTCGAGGAAGTCTTCCACCGCTTCGATCTGCGCCTTCGCGCCGCCGAAGGCGAAGGCGGCGTTGATTTTCGTCGGCGGCTGTCCGGGGATTTCGGCGTAGCTGTCGCGCGGAATCGAGAGTTTGCGAAAGGCGCCGCCGCCGGCGCGGATCAGCATCAGTGTGTCGGCCCGGTATTCACCGGCTTCGCAGCCGTCGTGCGGTGCGTCGCCGTGCGACTGCTGTTCGAAGCACTTCTGCGAGTGGGGGGCGCCGGGCTCCTTGGTGTCGGGCGGGCGAGCGTCGGTGCCGAGTACGAGGATTGTCTGCGCGCTGGGCAGCAGCAGCGGGTTGCCGTGCAGCGCCGACTTCGCTTCGCCGGAGAGCTTGAAAGACTGCAGCTGGGCCGAGACGGCGAAGGCGAGGAAGCTGAGCAGGATCCAGCCGAGCGCCGCCAGGCCTGCCCACTTCAGCACCCGCTTCCAGGTCCAGCGGCGCGCCGGCTTCGGCCGCGCCGGCTTCTCGGGCCCGGACCGCTTCCTGCGACGCCACCACTTGGGGGAACGCGGCGTCCGCTCTCGCAGTCCGGAGAGATCGGGAGACCGCAGCCTCGACAGTAGGCCTCTCCGGGACCGGTAGACCTTGTACTCGGGCGGCCCGGAGGGCTGGTGCTCGCCATTGTCGGCCATGAAAGACTGCGGGAATCATGCCGATGCCCGCGGTCGATCGCCTACACGCCGGTTTGTCTCTCTCGTGAGTGCAGGGGAAATCATCGGCGTCGACCTGGGCGGCACGAAGATGCTGCTCGGGGTTCTCGATGCCGATTCGAACGTGCTCTGGGAGAGCCGCGAGGCCTCAACCGGCCAGACCGAGGACGAGCTGGTCGAGCTGCTCGTGCGCGAGGTCGAGGAGGCCAGGGCGGAACGCCCGGGAGCCGAGGCGGTCGGGCTCGGCATCCCGGCGACGATCGACCATGCGCACGGCGTCGCCGTCGCGGCGGTCAACCTGCCGCTCGTCGACGTTCCGATCCGCGACCTTGTCGCCGAGCGGACCGGCCTCCCCGTCTTCGTCGACAACGACGCCAACGTCGCCGCTCTCGCCGAGCACCTCTTCGGCGCCGCGCGCGGCGCCGACAACGCGGTGATGCTGACGATCGGCACCGGGATCGGCGGCGGCCTGATTCTCGCTGGCGAGCTCTACCGGGGCTCGACCGGCGCCGGCGCGGAGCTGGGCCACACGGTGATCGACCTCGACGGCCCCCGTTGCCAGGGCAACTGCCCGGGACACGGATGCGTGGAGTCCTTCGCTTCGGGGACGGCCCTGGGTCGCGAAGGGCGCGCCGCCGTCGAGCGCGCCCCCGACTCGGTCCTGGCGGCGATGCTGGCCGACGGCCGCGAGATCGACGGCAAGGCGGTCACCGAGGCCGCCCTCGGCGGCGACGCGACCGCCCGCGAGGTCTTCGAGCTCGTCGGCACTCGGCTCGGCGTCGCCCTGACCAGCTTCGCCAACATCTTCGAGCCCGAGGTCTTCGTCATCGGCGGCGGCGTGATCGCCGCCGGCGACCTGCTTCTCGACCCCGCCCGCCGCGAGCTGGAATCCCGAGCCCTGCCGCCGATGAACCGCACCCCCGTCGCGCCCGCCGAGCTCGGGCCCGACGCGGGAATGATCGGCGCCGCGGCGATGGCTCGGATCGAACTGGAGCAGAGCGCCTGATGCCCGGCGAGCTCGTCGTCTGCCCGACGCCGATCGGCAACCTCGACGACGTCAGCCCGCGGGTGCGCGACGCCCTCGTCACCGCCGACTGGATCGCCTGTGAGGACACCCGTCGCACCGGCGGCCTGCTCGACAAGCTCGGCATCCGCCCGGCGCCGCCGCTCGTCTCCAACCACGAGGGCAACGAAGCCGCCCGCGCGGTCGAGCTGGCGCAGCGGATCGAGCGCGGCGACCGGGTGGCGCTCGTCTCCGACGCGGGCATGCCGGCGATCTCCGACCCCGGCTTCCGGCTGATCCGCCGCTGTCTCGAACGCAACCTCGACGTCACGGTGCTGCCTGGGCCATCGGTGATTCCGGTGGCCCTGGTCGCCTCGGGTTTGCCAACGGACCGCTGGCGCTTCGAGGGCTTCCTGCCGAAGCGCTCGGGCGAGATGGAGCGCGTGCTGCGCTCCGCCGAGACCGTCGTCGCCTTCGAGTCGCCGCGCCGCATCGGCGACTCGCTCGCTGCCCTGGCGGCGATTGCCCCCGACCGTCCCGCCGCCGTCTGCCGCGAGATGACCAAGATGCACGAGGAGGTCTCGCGCGGCTCGCTCGCCGAACTGTCGCGCCGCTTTCGCGGCGACGTCAAGGGCGAGATTGTCCTCGTCATCGGCCCGGCCGCCGACGAGGATCACGACCGCGACGTCGGCTTCGCCGTCGACGCCCTGCGCCACCTGGTCCAGTCCGGCGCTCGTCCCCGCGCCGCAGCCAGCGTCGTCGCCGCCCTCACCGGCACCCGCGCCAACGATCTCTACCGAGCGCTGACCGGGCGCGAGCCCCGCAAGTAGCCTGGACACGCTCGTGAGCTATTACGTCACAACTCCGATCTACTACGTCAACGCCGAGCCGCACCTCGGCCACGCCTACTCGACGCTGGCGGCCGACGTGCTCGCCCGGCACATGCGCCAGCGCGGCGAGGACGTCTTCTTCCTCACCGGCACCGACGAGCACGGCGAGCCGATCGAGACCGCGGCCGAGCGCGAGGGGATCTCGCCGCAGGAGCTGGCCGACCGCAACGCGGCGAAGTTCGAGGCGCTGATGCCGATCATTGACGCGACCAACGACTTCTTCATCCGCACCTCGGACCCGCGCCACAAGGAACGGGTCGCCGAGATCATGCAGCGCGTCTACGACAACGGCTGGGTGAGCAAGGGCACCTACGAGGGCTGGTACTGCCCGCGCTGCGCCGACTTCAAGACCGAGCGCGAGCTCGGACCGGGGCAGACCTGTCCGATCCATGAGATCCCGCTCGAGAAGGTGCGCGAGGAGAACTGGTTCTTCCGCCTCTCCGCCTTTCAGGCCCAGCTCGAAGGCCTCTACGAGGAACGGCCCGACTTCGTCGTCCCCGAGTTCCGCCGCAACGAGGCGGTCTCCTTCATCAAGGGGGGGCTGGAGGACGTCTCGCTCTCGCGGCCGGCGCTGAAGTGGGGGCTGCCGCTGCCCTGGGACCCCGAGCAGCGCATGTACGTCTGGTTCGACGCGCTGCTCAACTACGTCACCGCGCTTGGCTTTGCCCGCGAGGGCGAGGACCTGACCGAGCGCTACTGGCCGGCCGACCTGCACGTGATGGCGAAGGACATCCTCAAGTTCCACGCCGTGATCTGGCCCGCCCTGCTCTGGGCGGCCGATCTCGAGCCGCCGCGGCGGATGGCGATCCACGGCTACCTACTGATGGGCGAGAAGAAGATGTCGAAGTCGCTCGGCAACGTGCTCGACCCCTTCGAGGCGATCGAGCGCTTCGGCGCCGACGCGCTGCGCTTCTACTGCTTCCGCGAGGTCAGCTTCGGCCAGGACGGCTCGATCTCGACCGCCGGCTTCGAGGCCCGCTACGAGACCGAGCTGGCCAACGACTTCGGCAACCTCGCCAGCCGCATCCTGGCGATGGTCGAGCGCTACCGCGACGGCGTCGCGCCGGCCGCGGCCGTCGACGCGGTGCTGGCCGAGGACTTCGAAGGCGCCGTGACGCGCTTCAGCGAGCTGCTCGACCGTGCCGAGCTGACCCAGGCGTTGGAGGAGGCCTGGAAGCTGGTGCGCCGTCTCAACCGCTACGTCGAGGAGACCCAGCCATGGGTGCTGGCCAAGGACGAGGCCGACCCCGAGCGCCTCGACGAAGTCCTCTACAACCTCTGCGAGGCCCTGCGCGTGACCACGCTCCTGCTCGCCCCCTACCTGCCGCAGACGAGCGAGCGCCTGCTCGGTGCCCTGGCCGAGGACTCGCGTGAGCTGGCCGAGCTCGGTTCGCGCCCCGGCGGCCAGCGTGTCGAGCGCGTACCGCCGCTCTTCCCCAAGATCGAGGCCCCCGCCTAGCGCTTCCGGTGCGATTTATGTGCCCATAGGTGGCATAAGTCGCACCGGAACAGAGAAGCTCCTCCTTTTTACCCGCTATTCGGTAAGTAACTGCGACCAATCGCTGGGATCGGTTGCCTGTCCCGTCGGACGAGGCGAAGTGGCGACATGAACGAGAACGCACCGCTCGCACACCGCACCGGTAACCGCCCTCTCGTCTGCTCCCAGATCTCGCTGGTCACCTCCCTGCTGCAGATCGAAACGTTCAGCTGTTCCATCCCCTGAGCGCACGCTTGGGTCCCGCGTCCCCACGGGTAGGCTGGGGCGGTGATCGACTCCCATACCCACCTCTTCCTCTGTGAGCGCCCCGAGGATGAGGTCGTCGGCGCGGCGGTCGAGGCGGGCGTAGGGAGGATGCTCAACGTCGGCCTCGACGCCGAGTCGAACGAGCTGGCGATCGCCGCCGCCGGGCGCCACGAGGGCGTCTTCGCCACTGCCGGTTGCCACCCGACCGAGGCGGCTGGCTTCGACGACGCGCGCGCTGCGGCGATCGCGCGCCTGGCAGACGAGAACGAGAAGGTGCGGGCGATCGGCGAGACCGGCATCGACTACTACCGCGAAACGGCGAGCCGCGAGGACCAGCGCCGCGCCTTCGAGGCCCAGATCGACATCGCCCGCGAGCGCGGGCTGCCGATCGTGATCCACGCCCGCGATCCCGACGGCGAGACTGGTGCCGTCGACGACATCTTCGAGATCCTCGACTCACGCGGCGACGGCGTGCGCGTGATCCTGCACTGCTTCGCCGCCCCCTGGCGCACCCAGGACGCGATCGACCGCGGCTGGTACTGCTCCTTCTCCGGCGTCGTCACCTTCCCGAGCGCCGACGATCTGCGCGAGGCAGCGGCGAAGCTGCCCGACGAGCTCGTCCTGGTTGAGACCGACGCCCCCTACCTGGCGCCACAGCCGATCCGCGGTAAGACCAACGAGCCGGCGCACGTGGTCTCGACCGCCGGGGTCGTCGCCGAGGTCCGCGGGGTCACGTACGCGGAGCTGGAGCGCACCGTCGAGAGGAACGCGCGGGCGCTCTTCGGCTGGTAGTCGTGGTTCGTTTCGGCCAGAACTTCCTCTCCGACTCGAACTTGCTCGACGCGATCGTGCGCGACGCCGAGCTCGTGCCGGACGACGTCGTGCTCGAGATCGGCGTCGGCGAAGGGGTCCTGACCGAGCGGCTGCTGGGCGCTGCGCGCCACGTGCACGCGGTCGAGATCGATCGTGGCCTCGAGCCGACGCTGGCGGCCCTGGCCGCGCGCCCAGTGCTCGACTTGCACTGGGACGACGCGATGGTCATCGATCTCGCCTCCTTCGATCCCGCGCCGACGGCGGTTGTCTCCAACCTGCCCTACTCGGTGGCGACCCCGGTGATCCTGCGAACGATCGAGGAGCTACCGTCGGTCGAGCGCTGGACGGTGATGGTGCAGCGCGAGATCGCCGACCGCCTGCGGGCCGCTCCCGGCAGCCGTACCTATGGCGGGCCGAGCGTGCTCGTCCAGCTCGCCTGTGAGGTGAGGATGCTGCGCACTGTCGACCCGGCGGTCTTCCGCCCCCGACCACGGGTCGAGTCGGCGATCCTCGCCATGCGGCGCACCGGCCCGTGCGCGGACCCCGAGACCCGCGAGCTCGTTCGCGCTGCCTTCGCCCACCGCCGCAAGTCCCTCGCCCGCTCGGTCGAGCACGTCCGCCCTGGCTCGCTCGAGGCGGTGCGCCGCGCACTGGAGGAGCTCGGGATCGACCCGGGGGCGCGCGCCGAGTCGCTGGCTCCCGGCGATTTCGCCGCCCTATCGGCGAAGCTGGGCACGAGCGCCTGAGCGTTCGCAAAGTCATATGCGCATCCACGCCCCCGCCAAGCTCAACCTCTGTCTCTACCTCGGCCCCCGTCGCGAGGACGGCCTGCACGAGCTCTGCTCGCTCTTCGAGCCGCTGGCACTCGCCGACCTAATCACGCTTCCGACATTGACCACACCAGGAGTGGGTCAAAGTCGGATGGGCGCCAAACTCGACGAGGTCATCTGCACCGGAGTCGAGGGGGAGAACCTGGCCGCGCGCGCCCTCGCCGCCCTGCGCGAGCGCGGTTGGGACCATCCGCCGCTGCGGGTCGAGATCGAGAAGCGGATTCCGATCGCCGCCGGGCTGGGAGGTGGCAGCGCCGACGCCGCCGCGGTGCTGCGGCTCGCGGCGGGGGAGGTGGCGGACCTGGAGGAGATCGCGCTCGAGCTCGGCGCCGACGTGCCGTCGCAGCTCAATCCCTCGCTGGCTCTCGTGCGGGGAGCTGGCGAGGAGATCGAGCGGTTGCCGCAGCCCGCTCCACATGCAGTCGTCCTTCTGCCGGACGGCGGCGGCCTCAGCACCGCCGCGGTCTTCGCCGAGGCCGATCGCCTGGGCCTCGGTCGCTCGGCGGACGAGCTCGACGAGCTGGTCGGGCGGCTTCGTGCGGTCGCCGGCGCCGGCGCCTCTCCGCTCTCCTATCCCGAGCTGCTCGCAAACGACCTCGAGCCGGCGGCGCGCTCCCTGCGGCCGGACATCGGCGAGGCGCTCGACGCGCTGCGCGAGGCCGGCGCGCCGCACGCGCTGCTCACCGGCTCGGGCCCGACCGCCTTCGGGCTCTTCGCGGACCTCACCGCCGCCCGCACGGCGGCGGCCGAGCTGGACCGCGACGACGCGATTGTCTGCGAGGCGGGGGTCGCATCATGAGGATGCCGGGCGAGAAGGGCGTCGACCGCAAACGCCTGCTGATCGCGATCGTCGCGGCCGCGGTCCTCACCGGCTACTACTTCCTCAGCCGCGAGCTTGGCCACCTCGACCTGCAGGGCCTGCTCGAAGACGTGTCGGAAACGCTCGGCGCCTGGACCTACCTGCTGGTCGGCGTCTTCGCCTTCGCCGAGACCGGCGCCTTCGTCGGCCTCGTGGTTCCCGGCGAGACCGTGATGCTGCTCGGCGGCGCCGTCGCCGGTCAGGGGGCGATCGACATCTACCCGTTGATCGGGATCGCCTGGTTCACGGCCTGGCTTGGGGATACGACGAGCTTCTTGATCGGCCGTCGCCTCGGTCGCGACTTCGTTCTCACCCACGGACCGCGTTTCGGGGTCGGCCACGAGCGTTTCGAACGGGTCGAGGATTACTTCTCCCGCCACGGCGGCAAGACGATCTTCGTCGGGCGCTTCGTCAGCCTCGTGCGCGCCTTCGCGCCCTTCATCGCCGGCAGCTCCGGCATGCGCTATCGCGCCTTCGTCCCCTACAGCATCCTCGGCACCGGCCTCTGGGCCAGCGCCCACATCCTGGTCGGCTACTTCTTCTCGCTCAGCATCGAGAGCGCCGCCAAGTACGCCGGCCGCGGCGCCTTCGTGCTCGGCACGACGATCGTCGTCGTCGCCGGAATCGTCTTCCTCTACCGGCGGCTGCGGGTCGCCGAGAACCGGCGCCGGATCGTCGCCTGGATGGAGGGCCACGCCGCGACGCGCTGGCTCGTCCTGCTGACCCGCCGCTTCCGCCCACAGCTGCAGTTCCTCTGGGAGCGGGTCACCCCGGGTGGCACCTTCGGCCTCGAGTTCACCTCGCTGATGGCGGTGCTCGCCGTCGCCGGCTTCGTGCTCGTCTCCTACACGGTGATCCTCTCGGGGGACCCGGGCCCGACGCCGGGGGATCAGACCGCGATCGAATTGGTCGAACGGCTGCAGGCCGGCTGGCTCACCGACTTCGCCCGGGCTTTCACGCACCTGGGCTCGTTCGCCGTGGTCGGCACGCTCGCCTTCGTCGCCGCGGCGCTGCTCGTCGCCCGCCGGCGCTGGGCCGAGTTCGGCGTCTTGCTTGCCGGCATGGTGCTGATCTACGCCGGCGTCCACGAGCTCAAGGACATGATCGACCGCCCGAGACCCGAGGGTGGTCTGATCGGCACGTCCGGCTCCTCCTTCCCCAGCGCCCATGCCGCCTACTCGACCTTCTACGTCTGGCTGGCGGTGACGATCGTGATGCGGCTGCGACCGGGGATGGCGCGGGGGGCGGCGGTCGTCGCCGCGGGCATCGCCCTCACTGCCCTGGTCGGGCTCTCCCGCGTCTACCTTGGCGTCCACTACCTCAGCGACGTCAGCGGCGGTTGGGCTTTGGGCGTCGCCGCCTTTGCGCTCGCCGCCGCCGTGGCGCTCGTCATCTCGACGGTGCGGCAGAATGGGCAACGTGCCGTTGCCGCTGGCGTTGCAGAGGATCGATCATGAGTACCTGCTGTTCGGCGTAGCCGGCCTGATCTGCCTTGCCGCCTTCGTCAGCCTGATCCTGGTGCCCGCAGTGAGTTCCTATGGCCGCCTCTGGGAGAAGGCGGCGGCGGGCGTCCTCTCACTCTTCGTGCTCGCCGCGCTGGTCGTCGTCGGCGTCGTCGTCGGCCTGGCGATCGTCATCAACTACAACGAGATCGTCGAATTCCTGCACGTCAAGTAGGCGCCGGGATAATGGGCCGCATGCCGGCAACGTCCAAAGGCGAAAAGACGCCTGCAAAGAAGCAGGATCCGGGGATGCTCGAGGCGCTCTCGGAGGCGGTCGAGTCGGGCGCCGGCCTGCCCGCCGTGGCGCGGGCCGCGGCAAAGGTGCTGGGCGCCAGCGTCGCCCTGATCGACCGCTCCAGCGCCGTGCTGGCGGTCGCCGGCGCCTCCCCCGACCAGGAGCGCAAGCTGCTCGCCGGCGGCGAGGACGTGAATCGGGTGGAGCTGCGCGTCGCCGACAGCGTCGTCGGCGAGCTGCGCTACCGCAGCGCCGCCCCGCCTGACGCGGCGATGGCGCGCATGGTGACGACGCTGCTCGCGCTCGAGTTGGAGCGAGCCCGCTCGCCGGAGTGGGAGAGCGAGGAGGTGGCGGGGGCGTTCGTCGCCGCGGTCCTCGCCCGCGAAGTGACCGACCGGGGGGACATTGTCGCCCGCGCCGCCGAGCTCGGAGCCGACCTGGGGGCGGGGGCCGGGGTGCTGATCCTGCACGCGGCGCCCCGTGCCGCGCAGACGGGGGAGTGGCGGGCGCGCGTGCTGACCCTGGCCCAGCGGGCGCTGCGCTCGCTCGCGCCGGGCTCCCTCGCCAGCTCGAGCGGGGAGGAGGCGGCGGAGATCGCCGCGATCGTCCCCGCCGAGGACGACGCCCGCGTCGAGCGCGCCGCGGCAGGGCTCTCGCGCGAGCTCGAAGAAGGCCTCTCCGGCTTCGGCCTGACGATCGGCCGCAGCCGTCACGCCGCCGACCCGGTCGATCTCTATCGCGCCGGCAACGAGGCGCGGCTGGCGGTCAACGTGGGCGAGGCCGAGGGCCGCTCCCCGCTCGCCTTCGAGGACACCGGCTCCTACCGCCTGCTGCTGCCGGCGATGAGCGAGGACCCGGGCGAGCTGGAGCGCTTCTACGCCGAGACGATCGCGCCGCTCTCCGCCTATGACGACCAGTACGAGACCGAGCTGGTCGCCACGGTCGAGGCCTATCTCGACAATGACGGCAACGTCGCCGCGACGGCCAAACAGCTCTTCACCCACCGCCACACGATCCGCTACCGCCTGGAGCGTGTGCGCGAGCTCTGCGGCCACGACGTCTCGGCGACCGAGGGCCGCGAGAAGCTCGGCCTCGGCCTCAAAACGATGCGTGTGCTCGGCATCGCCTCGCCCCGCGGGCCGGCGATGGAGCCGGGCGCGGAAGCGGGACAGGTTCCGCGCGGCGGCGAGGAGTAGGCGCGCGATTCCGGGGGAAGGACTCGAACCCTCTCCTCCAGGACCAAAACCTGGCGTGCTGGCCGATTACACCACCCCGGATCGGCGCCCCGAGCGTAGCGGTTGATCGCGTCCGAGTAGCGGCTTAGGGTCGTCGCATGGAGATGAGCGGAGTGCAGATGGACCCGGAAATCCGCGAGGGGCTGCGCCGTGGCTGGAAGGAGCTGATGACGGTCGGCGTGCTGGCGATCGTCCTCGGCTGCGTCGCGATCCTCGTCCCCGCCGTAGCTGCGGTCGGGACGGCGATCTTCATCGGCATCGTCCTCGTCGTCTTCGGCACGTTCCTGGTCGCAGCCGCCTTCACGGCGCACTCGCTCGGCAGCCTGATCGTGCGCCTGCTCTGGGCGCTGCTGACCGTCGCCGTCGGCGTCTGGCTGCTGGCCGAACCGCATCACGGCGCGGTCAGCCTCACGCTCCTGCTCGGCATCTACTTCCTGCTCATGGGCACTACCCGGATCGCCGTCGCCGTCACCGCGCGTGGCCGCGAAGGCGCCGGCCTCGTCGGCCTCAGCGGCGTCGCCGGGCTGATCATCGGCATCCTCATCCTCGCCAAGTTCCCCAGCAGCGCCGACTGGGCGATCGGCCTCCTCGTCGGCATCGACCTCATATTCGCCGGCTGGACCCTCACGTCCGTGGCCATGGTCGGCAAAGAGCTCGCCAAGTCGCCAAGAGCTGATTGACGAGAGCTGCTGGCGCGGTGGATCGGCACCGACAGGGTGCCCCTCGCCCCGACAAGCGGCTCGCCAATTGGCTCGCCGCTTTGAGTATCCGCCGGTTCGAGGGCACCCTGCCCACGCCACCCACCGCGAGAAGCCGTCCCGTAAGAGCTGATTGAGTCAGCGGAGCGCTTGCGCACCTCGTGGGCGGAAGCTCACCACTCCGGGAGAGCGCGTTGCCATTCGAGTCGCTGGGCATAGGTGGGTGCCCCTGAAGCGCGCGGCGTCCTCTTTTCGCCCCAGTTCTCCTGAAAAGATTTTCCCGCTGACGGCGAAAACCCAGCAAGCGGAAGGGGCACCCACCTATGCCCAACCCGACTACGATCTGCGGGTGAGTTCTCCCCTCGTGCTGGTAATGGCGGCCGGCGAGGGAACGCGCATGCGTTCCAGCCTGCCGAAGATGCTGCACCCCGTCTGCGGCCGCCCGATGGTCGCCTGGCCGATCCTCGCTGCCCGCGAGGCGGGGGCCGGCCAGGTTGCGGCGATCGTCTCGCCCGACCGCGACATCTCCGCCGGCTTTCCAGGCGAGGTCGAGACCGTCGTCCAGCCCCGGCCCGACGGCACCGGCGGCGCGGTGCGCGCCGCGCTGCCGCTGATCGAGGAAGCCGCCACCGTCCTCGTCCTCTCCGGCGACGTGCCGCTGATCTCGACGGAGACGATCGCCGGCCTGCTGGAGACGCACGCCGCCTCGGGGGCCGCGGCGACGATGCTCACCATCGAGCTCGACGATCCCGGCTCCTACGGCCGCGTCGTCCGCGACGAGTCCGGCGAGGTCGAGCGCGTGGTCGAGACCAAGGCCGCCGGCGACGCGACCCCCGAGCAACTTGCGATCCGCGAGATCAACGCGGGCGCCTATGCCTTCGACGCCTCCCCCCTCGCAGCGGCGCTGAGCGATCTCGCCAGCGACAACGCCCAGGGCGAGTACTACCTGCCCGACGTGCTGCCCGCCCTGCGGGACGCAGGCCATCGGGTCGTCGCCCACCTCACCGAAGATCTTGCGGTGACGATGGGCATCAACAACCGCTCCGACCTGGCCGCGGTCGAGACCGAGGCGCGGCGGCGCATTCTCGAGCGCCACATGCTCGCCGGCGTCACCGTGGTCGATCCGTCCTCCACCTGGATCGACGTCGACGTCGAGATCGCCGCCGACGCGCGGATCGAGCCCGGGACCAGCCTGCACGGCAGCACCGTCGTCGGCACCGGCGCCGAGGTCGGCCCGCTGAGCACGGTGATCGACTCGCGGCTGGGGGAGGGCTGCTCCGTTCCCCACTCCTACCTGCTCGAGTGCGAGGTCGGTGACGGCGCCCACGTCGGTCCCTTCGCCTACCTGCGCCCCGACGCGCGCCTTGCGCCCGGCGCCAAGGCCGGCACCTTCGTCGAGGTGAAGAACTCGCACATCGGCGAGGGCGCCAAGGTGCCCCACCTCGCCTACGTCGGCGATGCCGAGATCGGCGCCGGCAGCAACCTCGGCGCTGGCACGGTCACCGCCAACTACGACGGTTTCCGCAAGAACCGGACAACGGTGGGCGAGAACGTCCGCATCGGCGTTGACACGATGCTGATCGCGCCTGTACAAGTCGGCGACGGCGCCTACACTGGCGCCGGAGCAGTGATAAAGAGCGACGTGCCGGAGGGCGCGCTCGCCGTCAGCGAGAACGAGCAAAGGAACATCGAGGGCTACGCCGACCGCAAGGCGGCGGAGATGGAAGAGGAGTCGGATCAGTGAGCACGATCGAGCAGCGCCCGGAGGCAGCGGCGGCTACCGCCATCCCGCACGACTACTCGAAGCGCCTGATGGTCTTCGGCGGGCGCAGCTCGATGGAGCTGGCAGCGAAGGTCGCTGGCAAGCTCGATCTCGACCTCGGCCAGGTGACGCTGAAGACCTTCGCCAACGGCGAGGTCTACTGCCGCTACGAGGAGTCGATCCGCGGTGCCGACGTCTTCATCGTCCAGTCGACGAGCGCCAACGAGCACGAGCGGATGACGCCGAACGACGCGCTGATCGAGCTGCTGACGATGATCGACGCCGCCCAGGGCGCCTCGGCGCACCGGATCATCGCCGTCCTGCCCTGGTACGGCTACGCCCGCCAGGACAAGAAGTCGGCGCCGCGCGAGCCGATCTCGGCGCGGATCGTCGCCAAGTGCCTGGAGGGCGTCGGCGTCGACCGGGTGCTGACGATGGACCTGCACGCGGGCCAGGTGCAGGGCTTCTTCCACGTGCCCGTCGATCACATGACCGCGATGCCGATGCTGACCCAGTGGTTCGCCGACCAGTACCCCGCCGAGGACCTGGTGATCGTCTCGCCCGACGCCGGCCGGGTGAAGACCGCGCGCAACTTCGCGCGGCGGATCGGCACCCACTGGGCGGTGATGGAGAAGGAGCGCCCCGCCCAACAGGTCGCCGAGATCGGCTACGTCGTCGGCGACGTGAAAGGCAAGACCGCCGTCCTCGTCGACGACATGATCGACACCGCCGGCACGCTCTGCGCCGCGGCGCAGACGGTGCTCGACGAGGGCGCCGCGCGGGTGATCGCCTGCGCCACGCACGGCGTCTTCTCCGGCCCCGCCTACGAACGCCTCGCCTTCGACAAATCGAACATCGAGCGGATCGTCGTCACCGACACGATCCCGCAGCGCCCCGGCGCCCCGGACAACATCCAGGTGCTATCCACCGCCGGAACGTTCGCCGACTCGATCCGCCGCATCTTCACCGACGACTCGGTCTCCGAGATCTTCGCCGGCGAGAACCAGCTCTTTTAGATGGCTGAGCGCCTGCGGCTGGTCGGCCACAAGGGCGCCGACCTGATTGCCCCGGGCAACACCGTCGAGAGCTTCCACGCCGCGGTCGAGCATGGCGTCGACACGATCGAGCTCGACGTGCTCTGGCTGCGCGATGCCCACCTGCCGCTCGAGCAGAGGGCGCCGCTCGTCGTCGCTCACGACTGGCACGACGCCGAACGGCGCACGCCCCTGAGGCTGACCGAGGCGCTCGACGCCTTCCTCGAGCCCCCGCTGGACGCGGTCGAGGTCGACATCGACATCAAGCTTCCAGGCCGAGAGGAGGAGATCGTCGACGCCCTGATCGAGCGCGAGCTGCTCGAGCGGGCGATGGTCTCGACGATGGAGCTCTACTCGCTCGCCCGGATCAAGGAACTGGAGCCGCGGCTGCGTCGCGGCTGGACCTATCCCAAGGTGAGCCGCGACTGGACCTCGAAGCGCTGGGCGAGGGCGCCGATGATGGCGGCGCTGGTCGCGATGCGCCACCGCCTACCCGGCCTCGCCGCCGAGAAGCTGCCGAAGCTGGGCGTCGAGTCGATGTGGGTCTACCACCCGCTGGTCACTCGCCGCCTCGCCCGCATCACCGAGCTCGCCGGCGTCGAGCTGATCGCCTGGACGGTCGACGACCTCCCCCGCATGCGCAAGCTCGCCGCCGCCGGCGTCCACGGCCTGGTCTCCAACGACCCCCGCCTCTTCGCCCAGCTTCCCTAGCCCACTCCAATCGCTCCGGTGCGACTTATGCCATCTATGGCCACATAAGTCGCACCGGAAGGGGAACGAAGCTGAACCCAGATCAGGAGAACTTCAGCATGCGGGCGATTCGATCGATGACGGCATTGGGTTCGTCCCGGACCTGGATCCATGTAATGCGGGACGTGCGGTAGCCCGCAGCGACGAGGAGCTGATCCCGCCAGCGATCGCGCTGGAAGGCCACAGGGGTGCCGTGGGTTTCCTCGCCATCCGTTTCGATCGCCAACCGTTGTTTCTCCCAGAGAAGGTCGATCTCGAGCCAATTGCCGTCGATTTCCAGCCGGACATTGCAGCGAGGGCGCGGTAGGCCCTCTTCTACCAAGAGGGGGAGGAGTCGCGCCTCCAGTCGGCTTCGTAGCTTTGGTGCTGGTTCGCTCCCGTCGCGCCAAGGAACGAGGATCGCCCGAAGCCTCGGGGCTCCGCGGCGGCGTCCCAGCGCCAGTATGCGATCGATCTCTTCCACGTCGAGAAGCCTGAGGATCGCTGCCTGCTCGACCAAGCGGCGCATTGAGCCCCACCCGGTACTCCCCGCCATATCCACGAGCGTGCGGGGCACGGTTGTACATGGAATCCCATCCCGAACTTCAACCTCATCTGAATTCGGCAGGCGCACGCGATGCCAGCGGATGCCATCGATCTTGCGGCCCGACCAGTCCGGCGGGATCACGTGTATCACGGGGAGTCGCTTATCCCACAGACCTAGCAACTCAGCCGCGCTGCCGTGCGATAGGACGGTCCCTTTATCGCAGGCGAGCACCCCGGTGAGCATCCATCCCCGTCTCGTGATCGCCCTATGCCCCACTGCGAAGGTTTCGCGGAAGAATGGCCGGAGATACCCCGATGCGATCCGCGCGGTGATCGTGCTGTCCCCTATGCCCAGCGCACGCAACTGCCGTCGCGAAACAACCCCGTGCTGTCGCTCAGCCAAGCCTCCGATCAGATGGCTCAGGCTTGCGGTGCGCTTTGTGCCATCCATGGGCACATAAGGCGCACCGGAACGAAGTTCGCCCCCTTCCGGGGCTGTGGACTAAATCGTGCCCGGGGTGGCGGTCGGCGGGGCGTTGCGGCCGCCTTTGGCGCGAACTGCGGACTCGAGCTCTCCGGCGGTGAAGCCGCCGACCGCCTCCCCCTCCAGCGCGAAGCGGTAGAGCGCGACGCCGAAGATGTTGCTCAGGGCGCTGGAAACGAGCATCGAGATCGCCAGGCCGATCACCCCGATCACCAGCAGCAGGGCGCCGGCAAAGCTCGCCGAGGCCCAGATCAGGAAGCCGGCGAAGATCAGCAGCCCCGAGGGCAGGACGCCGAAGAGGAAGACCGCGCCGCCGATCGCGATGTTTCCCGTCACCTGCTGGCCCCAGCGTGATCTGAAGAGGCTGGCCGAGCGCTTCAGCGTGGCGAACGGGCCTGTGCCCTCGAGCGCGATCACCGGCACGGCGAGGAAGGTGATCAGCGACCAGCCCACGGCCAGCACCCGGCCGAGGATCTGGCCGAGCGTGCCCTGGTTCTCGATCGCGCTGAGCACGAGCCCGATGACCGTTGAGACCGCCGCCCAGCCGGCAACCTGCGAGAAGCGCTCGCGCGAGACTGCGAGACCGTCGCCGACCGTCGCCTCGCGGCCGTGGAAGATCATGTCGGCCGCCGCTGCCAGGCCGACGCTGAAATAGGTGCCGATCACGGCGAGCAGGTAGAAGCCGATCACGGCCAGCGGCCCGCCGAGCGCAGCCTTCCCGTCCTCGATCAGGTAGAGGCCGGGGCCGACGACGACGATCGCGGCGACGATCGTCGCCGCGCCACCGTAGAGGGGGAAGCGAACCAGGGAGGGGTTCCCGCGCAGGAGCCTCCAGCTCTTCTTGGTCAGCTGCCAGCCGCGCCGCATCCTGCTCATGGTTCCCTTCCTTCCAGGGATCGTTCGACTATCGGGGTCTGCAGGACCCCTCTTCCCTCGAAGTACTCCCACTCCTGCTCCCCCAGCTCGGTCGCGGGCGGGTCGGCGTAGATCCACTCGCGCATGATCCGGTGCCAGTTGCGTTTCGCGCGCAGCTGGCCGAGCACGGCGACGACCCCGATTTCCATCCGCCGCCCCATCAGCTCGTCCGCGGGAAGCGACTCGCGCCGCATCAGGTCGTAGTACTCCGAGCGCGGGTCGTTGGTCGACTCGATGATCTTCATCACCCGCCGGGCGCTGATCTCGATCTCGCGGTCCTCGAGGAACCAGCCGCTGACCGCTTTCGTGTGCTCCATCAGCCGTTCGGCGTCGAGCTTCGAGGGGTTCTTGACGAAGCCGAGGTCGTGAAGGGCCTTGCGCAGCAGCTCGGGGTCTTCGTGGAAGGCGGCGTCGACGGCGCGCTGCTCGAGCACGATCTGCTCGTGGTCGAGCTTCTTCGTCATCCCGAAGTCGAGGAAGGCGACGCGGCCGTCGGCGAGAAGGACGTAATTGCCGGGATGGGGGTCGGCGTTGAAGTGCTGCAGGTGGTAGATCGAGCCGAAGCTGCCGCGGAAGACGATCTCGCCGAAGCGGCTGCGCTCCTCGTGCGGCAGCCCCTTCACCTGCTCGAAGCCCAGTCCCTCGACCAGCTCGGTGACGAGCACCCGGCGCCGCGAGAGACGCGTGATCACTTCCGGCACGTAGATGAAGGGGTGGTCGCGGTAGGCGCGGGCGAAGCTGCGCTGGTTCTGTGCCTCGTACTCGTAGTCGAGCTCCTCCATTACCCGCTCGCGCAGCTCCTTGGCGATCTCGCTCGCGTCGAGGCCCGGCGCCAGGGCCCGCGCCAGTCGCACGATCGTGCCGGCGTTACGCAGGTCGGCGTCGAGCGCCTCGGCGATCCCGGGGTACTGAATCTTCACCGCGACCGGCCGTCCGTCGAGCAGCTCGGCGCGGTGCACCTGGCCGATCGAGGCGGCGGCGAAGGCCTCGGGCTCGATTTCGGCGAAGAGCTCGGAGAGCGGTTCCCCCTCGTACTCCTCCTCCAGCACCTTCTCGACCTTCTCCCAGGGCATCGCCGGCGCGTCGGTGCGCAGCTTTGCCAGCTGCTCTTGGTAGATCTCGCGGTACTCGTCGGGGATGAACTCGGTGTCGATGAAGGAGGCGAACTGGCCGAGCTTCATCGCCGCGCCCTTCATCTGGCCGAGCGCGCCGACCATCTTCATCGCCGTCTCCAGATGGCGCTGCTCGAGCTTTTCCTTGCCCTCCTCCTCGGAGCGGGCCACGTTGGTCGCCTTGGTGCCCGCGTAGCGGGCGCCCTGCATGCCGACGATCGAGCCGAGCTTGGCCGAGCGGCGCAGGCGGCCCTTCGGGATCTTCGAGTCCTCGGCCATCGCGCCCTAGGTTGCCACAGGTTCCATTCGCGCCCGTTTCTCTATCCTCTCCCGTCCCGATGGCGACTTCCCGCGAAAAGCTGAAGGCCGCACCGCGCAGCGAGTTCGGCTCTCGCACTTCGCGGCGCCTGCGCCGCGACGGCCTCGTCCCGGGCGTCGTCTACAGCGGCGGCGCCGAGGCGCGCCCGTTCCAGGTCGCCGAACGCGACGTGCGCAGCGTGCTGGCCGAGGGCGCCGCACTCTTCGACCTCGAGATCGAGGGCAGCAAAGCCGTCCCGGTGGTGGTCAAGGAGCAACAGCACCATCCGGTGCGGGGCAGCCTCCAGCACATCGACCTGCAGGAGGTGCGCCTCGACGAGGCGATCCAGGCCGAGGTCACGGTCGAGCTCGAAGGAGCCGACTTGGCGCCCGGCGTCAAGGGGGGCGGCGTGCTCGAGCACGTCACCCGCGAGGTCACCGTCGAAGCGCTGCCGGCCGAGATTCCCGACCGCCTCGTCGCCGACGTCTCGGCGATGGAGGTCAACGACACCCTGCAGCTCTCGGCGCTGGTCGTGCCCGAGGGCGTCAAGCTCGCCGCCGACGATCCCGACGAGGTGACGATCGCCACCCTCTCGCCGCCGCGCGTCGAAGAAGAGCCCGAGCCCTCTGTCGAGGAGGAGGCCGAGCTCGTCGGCGAGGAGGGCGAGGCGCCCGCCGAGGAGGCCGGCGAGGGCGAGTCCGAGGGCGACTCGGGCGACTCCGGCGGGGAGTAGCCCCCTGCCTCGCAATGTCCAACCGGAAATGACGGGCCCAGATCGGCGTCATACCGCGTCCTCGGTCGCCCGAATAGCGCTGCTATTCGGGCTCCCTGCGTCCTTGTCTGCCACCGCCTGGACCGCGTCATTTCGCGGCCAACATCACGAGGCAGGGGGCTAGCCGCTGTCCCTCTTCCGCCGCCGGGCCGATCGCGGCAGGGGCGAGGCGGATGGCGATCGCATCCTGATCGTCGGTCTCGGCAACCCGGGCGAGCGCTACGCGCACACCCGCCACAACGTCGGCTTCGAGGTCGCCGCCGAGCTCTCGCGTCGCTGGGACCTGCCGCGCGCCAAGGACAAGTTCGCCGGGCGGATCGCCGAAGGGCGCACCCGCCCCGGCGGCCCGCGCGTTGCCGTCCTCCTGCCGCAGACACAGATGAACGCCTCGGGCGACTCGGCCGGGCCGGCGCGTGGCTCGCTGCGCGTACCGCTCGACCGGGTCGTCGTCGTCCACGACGAGATCGACCTGCCCTTCGGCGAGGTGCGCTCGCGGCTCGGCGGCGGGCTCGCCGGCCACAACGGGCTGAAGAGCCTCAAGCGGGGCTTTGGCGACGCCGAGTTCTGGCGGGTGAGGGTCGGCGTCGGGCGGCCCGACTCGACGGACCCGGACGTCGTCGCCTCCTATGTCCTCTCGCGCTTCCGTGAGCCTCAGGCCGAGGTGGAGGAGCTGGTCTCCCTTGCCGCTGGCGAGGCGGAGAGGCTGGTCGAGCGAATAGCGTCCGGAGAAGAGTGAGCGCCGAGCGAACCACATATGGGGTCGACGAGCGGGGGGTCGCATCGCTGCGCCTCGCCTGGCCCGAGGCGCGCAACGCGATCGACACCCAGATGCTGGTCGAGATGATCGAGCACCTCGCGGTCGCGCGCGCTGATGACGCCGTGCGCGTCCTGGTGATCTCCTCTTCCGACCACATGGGCCTCTCCGCCGGCGCCGACGTCAAGGAGGAGCTCGACGACGAGGGCAAGGTGCGCCGCATGCAGCTCTTCGCCGACCTCTACGACGGCGTCGTCGATTTCCCCAAGCCGACGGTTGCCTGCTGCCACGGCGACGTCGTCGGCGGCGGCGCCGAGATCGCGGTCGCCTGCGACATGCGCGTCGCCGGCTCCAACCTGCGCATGCGCTTCCCGGGCGCGGCGCTCGGCGTCCCGGTCGGCCCCGCCCGCCTCGTCAGTCTCTGCGGGCTGGCCACCGCCAAGTACCTGCTGCTCTCCTCGCGCACGGTCGGCGCCGACGAGGCGCTGCGCCTTGGACTCGTCAACCGCGTCGCGCCGGCCGCGGCGGCCGAGGAGGCGACGCTGGAGCTGGCCGCCGAGGTCGCTGCCCACCCGCCGGAGGCCGTCGCCCGCCTCAAGCGCATGCTGCACGAGTGGGACGACGTGGTCGGCCGCTCTGCCAACGAGGGCGAGGGCCAGGTCGAGTGGCAGCGCTCGGGGCCGGGCCTGCCCCACCGCACCTGACGCAGGCGCGCAAATAGACGCTTTGGCCAACGGGACTTGTGCATTCGCCGGAGTCCCGAGTAGGGTCGCGGGCGTCTTGCTACACACACCCTTGGGAGGGTCGCTTGAAACTCTTCGTCTCGCTTCTGCTCGCACTTGGCTGCCTCGTCGCACTGCCCGCCATCGCGGGCGCCGCGACCTACACCGTCGACAGCGTCGGCGACCAGGCCGACGAAACGCTCGGCGACGAAGAATGCGAAACCTCGGTCAACACCTGCACGCTGCGGGCCGCGATCGAAGAGGCGAACGAATCCGTCGGCACCGCCGACGCGATCGGCTTCGAAGGCACCGTCTTCGAAGGCCAGCTCGCCGACACGATCACGCTCAGCAGCCTCCTGCCTGAGATCGAAGACCAGGCCAGCATCGAAGGCGGCTCCTGCACCACCCAGGCCGGGCCGCAGGGCCCCTGCGTCGGGATCCAGGCCACCGGGCTCAGCTACGGGCTCAGTGCCGAAGACGTGGAAGGGGTCGTGATCGAAGGCGTGGCGGTCACCGGGGCGACGACCGGGATACGGGCGATCAACAAAGCCGAGGAACTGACCGTCCGCGGCTCCTGGCTCGGGGTGAAACTCGACGGCAGCAACGGCACCGGCGCCAACACCGGCATCTGGCTCGACCCCGGCTCCGACGACGCGACGATCGGCGGCAGCGCGGCGAGCGAACGCAACGTGGTCGTCAACAGCGCCGCGGAGGGGCTCGACATCGAAGGCGCCAGCGACGCGGTCGTGCGCGGCAACTACTTCGGCGTCAAGCCGGACGGCAAAACGCAGGCGGCCAACGGCAAGGACATCGAGATCACCGACACGGTCGCCTTCGAAGCGATCGAAAACGAAGTCGGCGCGACCGTCGCCTCCGGCGCAGCCCCGTGCGACGGCGGCTGCAACGTGATCTCGGGCGCCACCTTCGCCGGGATCGACCTGCACGGCAACGGCGGCAACGAGGAACCCGCGACCGGGCCGACCGTCGTGCACGGGAACTTCATCGGGCTCAGCGCCGACGGCACCGAAACGGTCGCCAATGCCAGCTACGGCGTCTACGTCGGCAAAGCCACGAACGCCCTGATCGGGGGTTCCGAAAACGCGGACGCCAACTTCATCGCCGGCAGCTCGGAAGGCATTGCCGCCGAAAACGCGGAAGGCTTCGAAGCGATCGGCAACGTGATCGGCTCCGGCGCGGCCGGCGCGGAAATCACGGCCCCCGGGACTGGGGTGTTCGTGATTAACACCAACAACGCGAACCCGGTCGCCGTCTCCGGAAACGTCTTCGAAATGGACGGGGGCGTCGCGATCGAAGCGCGCTTCGGCGGCACCGAAATCGCCAGCAACTTCATCGAAGGGGCCGAATTCGGGGTCTGGACCAAAGCCGGCCCGAACGCGGCGGGCGGCAACCTGATCGCAGGCAACGTGATCGGCGAATCCCTGGCCAACGGCATCTGGATCGAGGACGCCCAGAACGAAGTTCTCGGCAATGCGGTCTACAAGTCGGGCGAAGCGGGAATCCTGCTCGAACTCCCGGTTGCGCTCCTCTTCCCGACCGAAAATCTGATCGGCGGCAACACCTCCGCGGATCAGAACAACATCAACGAAAGCGGCGGGCCGGCGATCGAGATCGTCGACGAATCCGGGAACACCGAAGAAGACAGCTTCAACGAAGTCGGGCGCAACAAGGGTGCGAAAAACGCCGGGCTCTTCATCGACCTGGTCGGCGACGCCAACGCCGGCATCCTGCCGCCGAGCATCGGCGCCGCAAAACTAGCCGGGGCAAGCGGAAGCGGGGCGGCGCCGGGGGCCACGGTTCGGGTCTTCCGTAAGAAAACGGCCGAAACGGGCGAGCTCGAATCCTTCCTCGGCGAAACAGAAGCCGACGGCAGCGGCAACTGGGCGCTCACCTATGGAGCGGCGATCCCGGGCGAAACGCGAATCGCCGCGACCCAGACCAGCGAAGGCGGCACCTCGGAGCTGGCCTTCGCGACGACCGAACCGGAACCGGTTTGTGCATGCCCTGAAGTCACGCAACGACCGCAGACCAAGATCCTCAAGGGGCCGAAGGCCAAGACTCACGCCAAGAAGGTCAAGTTCAAGTTCACCTCCAGCGAGGCGGGCTCGACCTTCAAGTGCAAGCTCGACAAGAAGCCGGTCAAGTCCTGCAAGTCACCGAAGACCTACAAGAAGTTGAAGCCCGGCAAGCACGTCTTCAAGGTCTGGGCGATCGACAAGGCCGGCAACAAAGACCCGACCCCGGCGAAGCGCAAGTTCAAGGTGCTCGGCTAAGTACCGGAGTCAGTACCGGAGTCCGCTTTTCCCGGTCGTAACGCATTTCCAATGCATCGCATTGGAAATGCGTTACGACCGGCTTTGGGAGGCGGCTTCGCCGACGCCGGCGGCGAGCGCCATGATCGAGACCTGGGGGTTGACGCCGGGGCAGCTGGGGACGATTGAGCCGTCGGCGACCCAGACGCCGTCGACGCCGCGCAGGCGTCCCTCCGGGTCGACCGGATGGCGCCCGGGATCTGAGCCGGCGGCAGCTGTACCGGTCGGGTGGAAGGCGGCGAGGCGGAGGCGGCGCACGTCGAGCCGCGCGATCGCTCCCTCGATCTCCGCCGGCGAGCGCACCGCCGGGGCGCCGCCGCCGAGTTCGACCTCGCTGGCGCCGGCCGCGAGCATCACCCGCGCCATCGCCCCGACCGCGGTGGCGAGGCGCCGTTCGTCGTCCCCCGCCAGGCGGTAGGAGATGAGCGGATAGCGGGCGCCGAAGACCCGGCCCGAGGGCGCATCGGCGATCATCGCGCCGAGTAGGGCGGTGTTGGCGGCGCGGTCGAGCCGCGCCTGCAGGTGGGTGCCGTAGCCGGGCGCTGAGATGGCACCCATGCCCGGCGGGTTCGAGGTCGCCTCGAGCAGGATTCCCTCGCGCTCGTGCAGCTCCTCGATGCCGACACTCTGCATCACCCCGCGCCAGGGAACGACCTCCTCCTCGAAAGTCGCGGTCACGCCGGTCGCCGGGTGGATCGAGAGGTTGCGGCCGAGGCGTGGATGGCCACCCAGGCCGCTGCGCCGCAGCAGCGGCGGCGTCGCGGTCGCCCCCGCGGCGACGACGACGAGCGGCGCCGAGATCCGCACCGTGCGACCATCCGCGCGCCGCGCTTCGATCCCGACCGCCCGTCCGCCCTCGACCAGGACGCGCCGCACCCGCAGGCCGGAGACGATCCGCGCCCCTGCCTCGCAGGCCTGCGGCAGCGCGTTCAGGTGGACGCCGCCCTTGGCGTTGTTGGGACAGCCGATCGCGCACTGGCAAGCACCGCGGCAGCCGGGCGCGTTGCGCCGAAGCGGCGCCGCTTGCCAGCCGAGCGCCTCGGCACCGGCCAGCGACAGCTCTCCGTTCCGCCCCAGCACCTCCATCGGCGCGGGCGCGACGCCGATCGTCGCTTCCACGTCGGCGACGCGGGCGCCGAGCAGCTCGGGGTTGGCGAGGCTGAGGCCGTGGTTCTCGTGCCAGGCGGTGGCGACGGGGGTCGGCGGCCGGTAGCAGGTGCCGGAGTTGATCACCGTCGTACCGCCGATGGCGCGGCCGAGCGGCAGCGCGATCGGCGGGTTGCCGAGCGCCATCGTCGTGCCGCCGTCGCGGTAGATCCCGGCGAAGCGGTCGAGTGGATGGGAGCTGCGCAGGCGCTCGACGGACCAGAGTTCGCCCTCCTCGACGATCACGGTGTCGAACCCGGCCCGCGCCAAAGCCCTCGCCGCGAAGGCGCCGCCCGCACCCGAGCCGACGACGACCGCGTCGCAGCTTGCCACCTCCGGCCACTCCGCTGCCGGCACGAGGTTGAGCGGCTGGTCGGGGCGCGACGGCTCGTGCATGCCGCCGACCCGTGCGATCTCGCCCGCGTACGCGTCGGCGCCGTGGGCGAGCATCACGATCGCCTTTACCGTGTCGAGGGCGGGGGAGCCGCCGAGGCGGACCACCTCGCGCAGCAGCGCTTCCCGCCGCTCCTGCGGCACCGCCCGGAACCGGCGCCCGGTTCGGGCGACCGAGAAGGCCTCGAGGCCGGCCAGCATCGCTCCCAGGCCTACCTGGGAGGAGGCCGGCATGCGCGAGATCATCCGCCGCGCAACGCCCGCGACCCGCTCCGGGTCCGGCCCCCCTGCCTCGGGCGGCAGGATCGCCGCCGCCACGTCTCCCAGCGCCGACATGCGGAGGGATACTAGGCCCAGGTCGCCGTATCCAGGGCGGTGCCGCCCTGGAAGCGCCCCGGGTGGGACAAAACGCGGTCGGCGATGTCGCGGCAGCGGGCCACACGAAGCTCGCCGGCGGACGCGGCGGCGATCCGGTCGAGCAGGGCGTCGAGCTGCTCCTCGCCGAGCCAGTCGAGCATGAAGGGATGGAGGACGATTGCCATGTAGCCGCCGTCGTTCGCCAGGCGGTCGATCTCCGCCCGCAGCGAGTCGACGAATGCCGCAGGGTCGATTGGGTCGGGCGAGCCGGCCATCTGCTCGCGCACGGCAGCCAGCGGCGGCAGCACGCAACTGGCATCGAGGTGGCGCCACTGGAAGGGCAGCAGCGCGACGCTGTCCTCGGTCCCGGCTCCGGTGCCGGCGGGCGAGCAGTAGCGCAGGCCCGCCTCGCGCAGGACGCCGAGGCCGCCCGGGCCGAGCAGGCCTCCCGGCGGGCGCAGGCCGGCGATCTCGATCCCGATCCGCTCGAAGGCGGCGACTCCGCGCGCCAGGTTCTCCGCCTGTTCGGCGGCGTCGAGCGCGCCCCACTGCTCATGGCGCCAGGCGTGGTAGGCGACCTCGTGGCCGCGGCCGGCGACCTCGCGCAGCAGGTCCGGGTAGAGCTCGGCGTTCAGTCCCTCGACGAAGAAGGTCGCCGCGATCCCCCGTCCGTCGAGGCGATCGAGCAGCGCCGGCAGCACCTCGGTCGCGGTGCGGTGCCCGCCCAGAGCAGCGTCGGCCGGTAGCGCCCCCATCTCCAGTTCCGCCGCCTCGCCGAGGTTGTCGAAGGTGAGTGCGAGCGTTGCGGTCATTTGCGCAGGGCCGGGCTCCAGCGCTCCGGCTCGAACTCGGCCTGCTCGCGGGCCCACTCGAAGTGGTGGCGGGCGGAGGCGAGCAGAATCGGGAAGTTGAGCAGGCCGAAGACCGCGAAGCGCCGCTCCCCGGGCCGGTTGGCGGCGGGCAGGCTGAGGGCGCTGCAGACCAGCCAGAACCAGAGCACCGCGTTGTAGGCGGGCAGCTGGTCCTCGCTCAGGCCCTCGGCCTCATCGAGCATCGGCAGGCCACTGTGCAGCGACCAGGGCCAGGCCTTGAAGTGCACCGCGACCCCGGCCACGCCGATCCCGGCGCTGAAGGCGGATAGCCGCCGCGCCCACTTGCCCTCGCGCAGCGCGGCTCCAAGCGCCAGCGGGAAGTAGGCGCTCCACATCGCGACGGCGCCACGCCGCCCGAGGAAGGGCTCGAAGACGAGCCCGACCCCGGCCCGCGTCTCGAAGGCGTTGTGGGCGAGCAGCCCGACGGCCGAGCCGGCGGCGAGCAGCTTCCTCATCGCCGCGCCCCGATCCGGTTCGCCACCGTGCCGATCCCGTCGATCTCCAGTTCGACCGTCTGCCCGGGCCGGATCCAGCGGTCCAGCTCCAGCCCACAGCAGCCGGGCATCGTCCCGGTCGAGATCAGGTCGCCGGGCTCGAGCCGCTCGCCCGCGGCGGCGTGGGCGAGCATCGCACCGACGTCGTGGGCCGGGTTTGCGGTCCCGCCCTCACACCAGACCTCGCCGTCGACCCGCACCCGGCCGGTCGCAGTCGTCCAGTCGGGCAGGGCGTCGGCGCTGAGCACGTCGGAGCCGAGCGAGTTGGCGAAGGTCTTGCACTTCACGGCGGGGCCGAAGACCCCGTGTCGCGCCTCCTCGGCCTGCACGTCGCGGGCACTCCAGTCGTTGAGCACGAGCCAGCCGCCGATCGCCTCGCGTGCCTCGGCCGGGGTCGGGTCCGCCAGCGGCTTGGCGAGGACGAAGGCCAGCTCCAGCTCGAAGTCGAGGTAGGAGGTGTGCGAGGGCCAGGGCATCTCCTCGCCGTCGGCCAGCATCGCCGCGTGGTTGCCGACGTAGAAGGCGGGCACCTCGTAGAAGCGCCTGTTCGGCTTAAAGGGCGGGAAGGTGCGCCGCGTCAGCCGCTCGTAGGCGTTCGCGGCGCGCTGCACCGGTGCCGGGAAGAAGTGCTTGACGAGCATCCGGGCCGAGCCCTCGTAGTGCGAGGGCCAGAGGCTGAAGGCGCGCATCGAGCGCGGCGCGAAGGGCAGGCCCGCGGTCGCCGGATCGACGACGGCGCTGTCGTCGTCCGCCGCCTCCTTTAGCCGGGCGGCAACCCGCCCGGAGGTATCCGGGTCGGCGAGCAGGGCGAGCAGGTCGTCCTCGCCGGGCAGCGTCACCCAGCGCCCGCGCTCCGAGTCCTCGACGATCACGCCCGCTGTCGTTCGCCTCAGCTTCACGCCGCAGCCAGTCTAGGTGCATCAAAATCCGAACTGCATCAACTTCTCCACCCAGCAGGTGGAGAAGTTGATGCAGTTCGGGATGTCATGAGCCTCAGACCGCTGATTGAGATAGCCGCCGAGAACGAGCGCGTCCACGCGCTCACCGGCGACGTGCGCGCGGCCGTCGAGGGCGCCGAGGCGGTCGACGTTGCCGCCTCGGCGATGCTGCGGCCGCTGCTACTGGCGGCGATGCTCGACGACGATCGCGGCCTCGCCGGCCGGCCGGCGCTGCTGGTCGCCGCGGATGACCGCTCCGCACGCGACCTGGCGGCCGACCTGCGCGCTTACCTGGGGCCGCGCCGTGTCCGCCTCTATCCCTCGCGCGGCACCGGCTTCGCCTCGCACGTCGCCCCGCCGCCGCACCTGATCGGCCTGCGCATCGACGCGCTCGACGCCCTGGGCAATGAGCAGGACGCGATCGTCGTCGCCTCCGCCACGGCGCTGGCGGAGGCGGTGCCCGACGCCGCCCTGCGCCCGGCGGGCCTGGCGATCGCCAGCGGCGAGGAGATCGACCTCGACGAAATCGTCTCCCGCTTCTCCGCCGCGGGCTACGAACGCGTGGAGCAGGTCGAGGAGCGTGCTCAGTTCGCCGTCCGCGGCGGCATCCTCGACGTCTTCGGCGCCACCGAGGAGCGCGCCGCGCGAATCGAACTCTTCGGTGACGAGGTCGAGTCGATCCGCTGGTTCTCGACCTTCACCCAGCGCTCGCTCGGCGACGCCGAGCGGGTCGAGCTGGCGCCCGCCGCCGAGCTCGACGCGGAGCATCGCGAGCTCGCCGAGCTGGCGGCGATGGAGGCCGAAGAGGCGGGCCGAGCGGCACCCAGCCTGGCCGAGGCGCTGCCGCTCGACCGCTTCGGCCCGCCGCTGGCGCTGGTCCCGGAGGCAGCCGCGGTCGTCCTCGCCGCAGCAGAGGAGATCGAGCCTGCCCTGCGCGACTACTGGGACGACGCGACCGCCGCGATGCACGACGAGGAGGCACGCCACGTCTACGTCGACGTCGCCGCGCCCCTGGCCGAGCGTGCCGCGCTCTCCTTCCGTGCCGCCGGGGGTGACGACGAGGACGCCTTCCGTGCCGCCCGCGCCGAGTCCCCCGCGCGCAGCGTCAAAGAGGCCGAGGCGGAGTTGGAGAAGCAGGTCCGTTCCGGCTACCGCACCGTCGTCGCCTTCGATGACCGCGGCGAGGCCGAACGCGCTCGCTACGGCCTCGACCGACTCGACGCGGCCCTGCTCGACGGCGGCCGCCTCTCGCCCGACCCCGGTCTCACCTTCGCCGAGGCGCGCCTGCGCGAGGGCTTCGTCAGCCCCGAGCTGCGCCTCGCGGTCTACCCCTTCCGCCGCCTGGTCCACCGCCGCCGCCGCGCCGAAGCGCGGGCGCCCGGCGCCGGGCGCGGCCGGCTCGCCTTCAGCGACCTGCGGGTCGGCGACTACGTCGTCCACGAGGACCACGGCGTCGCCCGCTTCGCCGGCTTCGAGACGCGCGAGGTTGGCGGTATCACCCGCGACTATCTCTACCTCGAATACAAGGGCGAGGATCGCGTCTACGTCCCCGTCGACCAGCTCGCCAAGCTGAGCCGCTACGTCGGTGCCGGCGGCGAACCTTCGCTCTCCGCCCTGGGCGGCAAGCGCTGGCAGAACATGAAGGCACGGGCGCGCCGAGCCGCGGGCGCCCTCGCCGGCGAGCTGCTCAACCTCTACGCCGAGCGCCGCACCCGTAAGGGCCACGCCTTCGCCGCCGACGGCGAGTGGCAGATGGCGATGGAGGTCGCCTTTCCCTACCGGGAGACCGCCGACCAGGTGGAAGCGATCGATGCGGTCAAGGGGGACATGGAGACCGCACAGCCGATGGACCGCCTCGTTTGCGGCGACGTCGGCTTCGGCAAGACCGAGGTCGCCCTGCGGGCCGCGGTCAAGGCCGCCGCCGACGGCAAGCAGGTGATGATGCTGGTGCCGACGACGATTCTCGCCCAACAGCATTTCGGCACCTTTCGCGAGCGCCTCGCCGACCTGCCCTTCGTCGTCGAGGGCGTCTCGCGCCTGCGCAAGCCTGCCGAGGTGAAAGCGGTCCTCGCCGACTTCGAGGCGGGCAAGGTCGACGTCCTGATCGGCACTCACCGCCTGCTCTCGCGCGACGTCCGCGCCAAGGACCTCGGCCTCGTCATCGTCGACGAGGAGCAGCGCTTCGGCGTCAAGCAGAAGGAGCTGTTGCGCCAGCTGAAGCTGAGGGTCGACGTGCTGGCGCTCTCGGCGACGCCGATCCCGCGCACGCTGCAGATGAGCCTCGCCGGACTGCGCGACATCACGACGATTGAGACGCCGCCCGAGGGCCGCCGCCCGGTTCGCACCTACGTCGGCCCCTACGACGAGGACCTGGTCGCGAAGGCGATCCACCGCGAGCTGGAGCGCGGTGGCCAGGCCTTCTTCCTGCACAACCGGATCGACTCGCTGCCGGAGACGGTCGAGCGCCTGCGCGGCCTGGTCCCCGAGGCTCGCTTCGCCGAAGCGCACGGCCAGATGGACGAGAAGCGGCTCGAGGAGACGATGCTCGGCTTCCTGCGCGGCGACGCCGACTGCCTGGTGACGACGACGATCATCGAGTCGGGCCTCGACATCCCCAGCGCCAACACGCTGATCGTCGAGCGCGCCGACCAGCTCGGCCTGGCCCAGGCCTACCAGATCCGCGGCCGCGTCGGCCGCTCTCGCGAGCGCGCCTTCGCCTACCTGCTCTATCCCTCGGCCGAGGCGCTGAGCGAGGAGGCGGCGGCGCGGCTCTCGACCCTCGCCGACCACACCGAGCTCGGCTCCGGCTTCAAGATCGCTATGCGCGACCTCGACATCCGCGGCGCCGGCGACCTGCTCGGCGAGGAACAGTCCGGCCACGTCGCCGCGGTCGGCTTCGAGCTCTACTGCCAGATGATCGACGAGGCGGTCGGCGCCGCCCGCGAGGCGGCAGGGGAGGAGGAGGCGCCGGAGCCGGTCCGCCTCGACGTCCCCGTCGACGCCTACCTGCCGGCGGCCTTCATCCCCTTCGAGGCGGCGAAGATCGACTTGCACCGGCGGATCGTCGCTGCCCGTGAGCCGGGCGAGCTGCGGGCAATTCGGGACGAGCTCGCCGATCGCTTCGGGCCGCCGCCCCCGCCGGTCGAGAATCTGCTCACGCTGCAGCTGGCGCGGATCGAGCTCGGCCTCGCCGGAGCGGCCAGCGTCGAGTTCCGCGGCGGTCGCCTCAGTGTCACCGGGGTCGAGCTCGACTCCGACGGCGCTGCGGCGCTTGCCGAGAAGATCGGGGGCGCCGTCTACGAATGGCGAGAGAAGACGGCAGCCGTGCGGGTGTCCGACGAGCCGGAGGCACGGCTCTCCGCGGTGCTCGCGATGGCAGAGGCAATCAGGGATGTGAAGGGAGCCGAGAATGCGGCTGCGGAGTCGGTTGCGGGCTGAGGGGCGGCCCGAATCGGCCTAGCCGCTTCGCGTTTGACTATGCTGCGCGGTCGGTGGCGACGACTCCAGGGCAGAGGACAAAGTCGATGGGGCTGAGGCGCCTTGCCCTGCTCGGCTTCGCTGCGCTGCTCGTGCTGCTCTTCGTCGGCTTCGCCATGGCCCAGGGGATCGGCAACCCGAGCGTGCCGTCGGGCGACGTGGCGATCGTTGAAGGGGCCCCGGAGGGGACCGGCACGATCAGCGAAGAAGAGCTCGAACACACGATCGAGATCGCCGCCGCCAAAGCGCAGATCAAACCGCCGCCCAAGCCCGGTGACGAAAAATACGAGGAACTGCGGGAAACGGCTCTCGGGGAACTCTTCGACGTGGTTTGGATCCAGGGTCAGGCGGAGGAAATGGACATCTCGGTCACGCCCAAGGAAGTCGAACAGGAACTGGAAAAGCTCAAAAACCAGGCTTTCAAAACTGAAAAGCAGTACGAGGAATTCCTCAAAGAAAGCCACTACACGTCGGAAGACGTAGACCTGCTGGTGAAAGTCCAGGTCCTCAGCACGAAGATCCAGGAACAGCTGAAAGAAGAAAACTCGGTTCCGAGCAGCCGCGAAATCGAGGAATTCTACGAAGCGGCCAAGTCCAGCCAGTTCACGACGCCGGAAAGCCGCGACATCCGCATCGTCGTCAACAAAGACAAGGGCAAGGCCGAAGAAGCCAAGGCCGCGCTCGAAAAAGACTCCTCGGTGAAGAGCTGGGAAGAGGTCGCGAAGAAGTACTCGACCGATCCCTCGACCAAGGGCAAAGGCGGTCTCCAACCGGGGGTAGCGGAAGGCCAGCTCCCCGAACCGCTCAACGGAGTGGTCTTCGAAACCGAGCAGGGCGACCTCGGCGGTCCGGTGAAGGAATCGCGCGGTTACGTCGTCTTCGAAGTGGTGACCATCAAGCCCGAGAAAACCTCGTCGCTGGAAGAAGTGAAATCGCAGATCAGCTCGCAGCTCGAACAGCAAGCTTCGCAACAGGCCTTCTCCAGCTTCCTGAGCAAGTACAACAGCACCTGGAAGTCCCGCACCTTCTGCGCCGACGGGTTCAAGGTCGAACGCTGCGCCAACTTCAGAGGCGACGGCAAGCCACCCGAAGCGAGCCCTGCCTGTTATGAAGCCGACCCGAAAGAACCGGCCAAAGCCTGTCCCGCTCTGGTCGTTCAGGTCAAACCGGCCCAGCCCGGCTCGGTGAGCCTGCTCCTGCCGGAAGGCAAGAAACTGGCTCAGCGACCGCGCCCGGCGGGCGAAGAATCGGCGTCTCCGGAAGGCGCCGAACTGCCCCCCGGCGTGGTTCCCGGCGGCTGATCCACGCCTCCGGCCGCAGCACTAGACTGCCGGGCTCCGTGAGCGGCATCAGCTCCATTCACGCCCGCCAAATCCTCGATTCGCGCGGCAATCCAACGGTCGAGGTCGAAGTGGCCCTCGAGTCCGGTGCGAGCGGTCAAGCGGCGGTGCCCTCCGGGGCGTCCACCGGCGAGTTCGAGGCGGTCGAGCTGCGCGACGGCGGCGACGCCTGGGCCGGCAAGGGCGTGTCGCGAGCGGTCGCCAACGTCAACGGCGAGATCGCCGCCGCCCTGAAGGGGATGAACGCTTCCGATCAGCCCGCCCTCGATGCGCGGATGATCGAGCTCGACGGGACGTCCAACAAGGGCCGGCTCGGGGCAAACGCGATCCTTGGCGTCTCGCTCGCCGCCGCAAAGGCGGCGGCGTCGGAGGCGGGTCTGCCGCTCTTCCGCTACCTGGGTGGGCTCTACGGCTCCGACGAGCCAAGGCTGCTGCCGGTGCCGATGATGAATCTGCTCAACGGCGGCGCCCACGCCGACAACTCGGTCGACTTCCAGGAGTTCATGGTGGTGCCGGCCGGCGCGACGAGCTTCTCGGAGTGCCTGCGCATGGGGACCGAGGTCTTCCACGCGTTGAAGAAGAGCCTCGCCGCGGCCGGTCATGCAACCGCGGTCGGCGACGAGGGTGGCTTCGCGCCCAACCTCGAGTCCAACGAGGCCGCCCTGCAAGCAGTGCTGGCGGGGGTCGAGGCGGCGGGGTTCGAGCCCGGCGGCGACGTGTTCATCGCCCTCGACCCGGCGACGAGCGAGGTCTACGAGGGCGGCTCCTACGTGCTCGAGCACGAGGGCCGCTCGCTTTCCCCGGAGGAGATGGCGGCCTACTGGGAGGACGCCTGCAACCGTTACCCGATCCTCTCGATCGAGGACGGTATGGACGAGGAGGACTGGGAGGGTTGGAAGCTGCTCACCGAGAGGCTGGGCGACCGCGTCCAGCTCGTCGGCGACGACCTCTTCGTCACCAACCCCGAGCGACTGCGGCGCGGGATCGAGGCCGGTGTCGGCAACTCGATCCTGGTCAAGGTCAACCAGATCGGCACCCTGAGCGAGACGCTGGAGGCGATCCGCGTTGCCCGCCAGGCCGGCTACACGGCGGTGATCTCGCATCGGTCGGGGGAGACCGAGGACACGACGATCGCCGACCTGGCGGTCGCGACGGGCGCCGGGCAGATCAAGACGGGGGCGCCGTCGCGCTCGGATCGGGTCGCCAAGTACAACCGGCTTCTGCGGATAGAGGAGGAGCTCGGCGCGGCCGCCGAGTTCCCGGGTTTGCAGGCATTCCGCCAGCAATCCGCGTAGGGGCGAGGCCGTGCAGGAAAACGAAGGCCGACCGCGTAGGAGCGGGCATGGCAGCGCGCGCGCAGGCGAGGACCAGGCCCGCGGCGGCGAAGCGCCGACCCGCGGCGCGTCGTCGCCCCGCAGCACGAAGCGGCGCCAGTCGCATCCATTGGGACAGAGTCGGGCGCATCGCCCTGACGCTGGTCCTCTTCTTCGTCCTCTACTCCTACCTCAATCCGCTGATCGACTTCGTCAAGACCTACACGGCGACGACGGCGGCGAAGGTGAAGCTGCACGAGGTGCAGGCCGAAAACACCCGCCTGCACTGGCGCATCCAGCACTCCGACGACCCGGCCTTCCTCGAAGCCAAGGCGCGTGCCCAGGGCATGGTCGTGCCCGGCGAGAAGCCGATCGTCGTCCGCGGCCTCTGACACCACCCCGGCGCATGCCAACCGCTTCCGGTGCGCCTTTTGCGGTCTATGACCACATAAAGCGCACCGGAACAGGAGCGAGCTGTGGTTAGCGTCGGGACCTACGTCGTCAGCGCCCTGAGCCTTGCCGTTGTCGGCGTTTCGATCGGGTTCAGCACGTATCGGTTGCGGCAGAAGCTGTTGCCAGCCTGGGAGGGCGCGCCAGCGCGCCTAGTCGAGTCCGTAACAGCTATTGCTCTCCTCATATGGCTCGGTGAGATCCTCGGCACGTTTGGGCTCTTCTACGCCTGGACTCTCATTGGGACGGCGCTGCTGCTCGCCGCAGGATCGGCGTACCTGTCGCGGCCGGCGGGTCCTGTCGTCGCAGGATCGGCGTATTTGCCGCGGGTTCTGTCGTGGGGGGAGGGGGGCACTGCGGGCGGGCCACGGTCCGTCCTCGACCCCCCTCCTCCCGCGCCACCCGCGGACGGGGCGCCTTGGCTCTGGGTAATCACCGTCGGTGTGATCGGTCTGGTCGTCGCGCACTGGGGGCTGACGACGAAGGATGCGCTGGACCGGGGCATCTTCAACTTCGACTCCCTCTGGTACCACATGCCCTTCGCCGTCGACATGGCCAAGAGCCACTCGACCACCGGGCTCCATTACACCGAGACGGTCTTCACCAACTGGTTCTACCCGCAGAATTCCGAGCTTCTCCATGCCATCGGCATCCTGCTGACGCAGCGAGACACCCTCTCGCTCTTCCTGAACTTTGCCTTTCTAGCTCTCGCGTTCCTGGCTGCCTGGTGCATCGGTCGGCCCTACGGCAGAGGCCACCTCTCGGTCATCGCAGCTGCCGTAGTCCTCGAGTGCCACACGCTCGTTGTTCGCGAGCCAGGGGCGGCCAAGAACGACCTCGTAGCTGCCGCACTGCTCCTGGCAGCCGTCGCGATCCTCATCAATGCCTATGTCCGTCCCTCCCGCGGGTGGCGGGGGAGGAGGGGGGTCGAGGACGGACCGTGGCCCGCCCGCAGTGCCCCCCTCCTCCCGCGACAGGACCCGCGGGCCAATTCGACCTGGGCCTTGGCCGCGGCAGGCTTGCCCGTCGGCCTCGCCGTCGGCACCAAGTCGACCGCCGTGGCGATGGCCTTCGCGCTCACCGTCGCCGTCATCGCCCTGGCACCCGCTGGCCGGCGCTGGGCCACTGCCGGATGGTGGTTCATCCCCGCCCTGCTGGGCGGCGGCTACTGGTACCTGCGCAACCTGATCGTCGCCGGCAATCCGTTGCCGCAGGCGACGAGCATCGGGCCGATTTCCTTGCCGCACCCGGAGCGCCTGCAGGAAGGCCGCCCGGACTTCAGCATTGCCCACTACGCGACAGACACGGGCGTTTGGCGGCATTACTTCACCCCCGGGCTGCACGAGGCCTTCGGCGCTCTCTGGCCGTTGGTGATCGCGGCTGCGATCGCGGGCAGCGTGCTCGCTTTGGCCCGTGGCCGCGACGGTGTGCTGCGCTGGGCTGGTGCCGCGGCCCTCTTCGGCATGCTCGCCTACCTCTTCACCCCGCTGAGTGCCGCCGGCGCCGACGGCGTCCCCATCGGCTTCGCGATCAACATCCGCTACGCGATCCCGGCCCTCCTACTGGGCCTGACCTTGCTTCCTCTCGCCTTCAAGCGCCTCGACGGCTGGCGCGAATGGACGCTGCTCGGCACCCTGCTCGCCGTCCTCGTCCTCACCAACCGCGCCGACGCCGTCCTCCGCGATCCTTCACGCGTCTTCGGATTGGCGTTGGCTTTCTTGGCCGTAGTCGTGCCTGCTGGGCTTTTCTGGCTCAACCGCAGCGTTCTGTTGGCCAAGCGGAATTCTCCGGCGGGTGGCGTCGCAGGGGGGGCCGCCCCTGAGGACGCTTCAGCGACCGGAGGGGGCGGTGGGTCCCCTGCGGCGACAGGACCCGCCGGCCAACGACGTTTGTCCCTCGCGGTCTCATCAGCTGCCTTCGCCCTGCTGATCATTGCCCTCGGCTACCCCCTCCAGCGCCACTACCTCCGCGACCGCTTCGCCTCGGGTTCCGAAATCCCAAGGATGAACCTCGAAGCCGCCTACGCCTGGGCTCGCGACGAGAGCGACGCCAGGATCGGCATTGTCGGCACCACCGCCGGCTTCCTCCAGTACGGCTTCTATGGCACGGACCTCTCCAACCGCGTGATCTACCTCGGCGAAAAGGGCCCGCACGGCGCCTTCAACGCGATCCCGACCTGCTCCGCTTTCCGCGCGGGCGTCAACGACGCCGACCTCGAATACCTCGTCACCGCCCCTTTCCTCAACTTCCTCAGCCCCGGCGAACCGATCCCTTCGCCCGAGGCCCACTGGCTACGCAACGATTCGGCCGCCACCCCGGTCATTCGCAGCGGCCCCGTCACCGTCTGGAAACTCCACGGCAAGCTCGACCCGACCGGCTGCGGTCCGGCCAACGCACCTCTGGGCCAAATCCCCGATACGCCCGCGGGTTAAAGCGCTACTCGTCCGAGTCGTCTTGAGCAGCAGGCTCGCCTGCGCGCCGGATCACGATCTGGTCGGCGTCGATGCGCACGGTGACCTCGCGCTTGCCGGCCCAGTGCTCGGAATAGACCGGGTTGTCCGCGACGGCAGGATCGAGCCAGAGGCCGTAACCATCGGTCTCGCCGTGGTCGAAGGTCGCCTGGATCTCCTTGCGACGCCCGCGACCGCCGCGGCGTCCACGCCGCCGTTTACGCCGCGGTTTCTCCTGCTCGCCGGCGTCTTCCCCGCCCTCGGGCTTTTCCCCGCCCTCGGGCTCCTCGTCGTCTTCTACCGGCTCCTCGGCGGCAGCCGCGGCCTCGATCTCGGCCTCGATCTCGTCGCGCAGGTCGATTTCGCCCGAAGCGGCGTCCTCCTCGTCCGGCGTGAAGCCGTGCTGTTTGCGGAACTCCCGCAGCTCCGAGGTGCTGACTTCGAGCTGATGGGCGATCCAGGCGTCGGTGCGGCCCTGGCGGACCCAGGCGCGGATCTGGTTGAGCTGTGGCTTCAGCGAACGTCGTGCCATCGGCGCGCGAGTCTATTCAACCGGGGCGGTCGGGCGCGGGGCCACGCGGTCAGGACATCAGAAAGGCGAGCGCCTCGAACATCGAGACGACGACGACCACGACGGTCACCGTCAGGCAGACAGCGAGGACGCTGAAGCGCACTTTGCTCTCCTGTTGGCTGCGGCTGATCCGTCGCGCGCGCGAGCGGTTGGCCGCCCGGCGGCGGAGCTGCTCGCGCCGGTGGCGCTCGAGGACTGTCTCGTGTTCGAAGGCCGTCTCGAACTGGGAGATGCTTTGACGCATTCTCATAGTGGGTGGCCCAGCGGGCCGCGGGAGACCGTAGCAAAGCTGCAGAACGCCTTGCAGGGCAGGAAATGTGCGATGCGTCACGACGGATCAGGGCCGGCAGGCCCCCCAGAGCCCTCGGCCGGCCTTCGCCGCTCGCAGCTCCAGGCGCCGAAACAGCGGCGCGAGGCGGTCGTTGGGAGGGATCGTCAGCGAGCGGGCAAGGCCGCGCCGCACCAGCGTTGCGTTGACCGATCGCCGACCCAGATAGGCGTAGGCGAGCAGCCGGCCGTAGACGTCGCGCCGCTCGACTCCGAAGACGAGCCGCACCCGGCGCCCTTCGACGAAGCGGTGATTGAAGGCCGACGCGCGCGGGCCGAAGCACTGGACCGGAGTCCCCGGCTTGACCGTCTCCGGCGTGTCGACGCCGATGTAGCGGACGTCTTCGAGCTGCCCGTCGATTCGCGCTTCGATCGTGTCGCCGTCGACGACACGCGTCACAAGCGCCGTCACCGACGCGGGCCCCTCATCTAGATGCCGCCCCTCCCACGGCCGCAGGATCAGCAGCGCGACGATCGCCAGCAGCACCAGGCTGCCCAGTCGCCCGCTACCCGCATGGACGTGCCCCATCCAGGCTCAAGGACGCGGATGGTCGAAATCTCCCCGTCTACCTCGGTCGTAACGCATTTCCAATGCATCGCATCGGATATGCGTTACGACCCCAGTATCAGGGGACGCGGCGCACGCTGCTGAGCAGCGTCTCCTTGATCTGGGCGATGATCTCGAGCGCCTCGCTCCACTCGCGCTGCCAGACGTTGCGGCCGAAGATCACGCCCGAGCCGCCCGCCTCCATGATCTCGCGCGTGTGGTTGAGCACGGTCTCGTCGTCGACCTTGGAGCCGCCGGAGAGCACGACCAGCGAGCGCCCGGCCGATTCGACGCACTGGCGGATCGCCTCCGCCTCGTCGACCTGCATCTCGTTGTAAGGGGCGGGGGCGTCCTTGTCCTTATCCGGACTGATCTTCGGCATGTTGAGCTTGACCACGTCGGCGCCCTGCTCCATCGCCAACCGCGCCGCGTAGTCGATTGCGTAGAAGGAGCTGGCACCACCCTTGGCGTCGATCGCTTCGCCACGCGGGTAGGACCAGACGACCAGCGGCATGCCGAAGCGGTCGCAGTCTTCGCGCACGCCGCGCAGCTGGGCGATGTCCTCGTCCTGGCGTGGCGAGCCGACGTAGAGCGTGTAGCCGACTGCGTCGGCGCCCAGCCGCACCGCGTCCTCGACGCTCGCGTTGCAGGTCGAGAGCGCTTGCGCCGAGGAGGGAATGTCGGTCTTGCCGTTGACCTTGAGGATCAGCGGTACCTGCCCGGCGTAGTCCGGGTAGTACTTGCTCGCCATGCCGATCTGGCAGGCGAGGGCCGAGTAGCCGGCCTCGGCAGCGAGCCGGAACTGGTAGTCGGGATCCTTGGAAGCCGGGTTGGGGAAGAAGTCGCGCGGACCGTGCTCGATGCCCTGGTCGATCGGCAGCAGCATCAGGGTTCCGTTGCCGGGGCCGAACTCGAAGAGCAGGCGCCGCAGGCGCGCTCGTTTGCCGGGGGCCAGGGTGGCCAGCAACGATTTCTGCTCGGTCAGGCTCTTCAACTCCACGCTGTTTCCTCCTCGAAGACGGGGTAGGGCCCCAGTATGCCATTGGGCCGCGGTTCAGAGCGCTTGCCGTGGGCGGTTATCCTCGGTTGAACAATGAGCGAGACTGAGCTCAGCGTCATCTGCAAGAACTGCGGCTCCGAGGTCAGTCCTTACGTCACCGAGTGCCCGTATTGCGGGACCCGCTTGCGCAAGCGCGCGCCGAAGCTGGAACGCCGCGGCGACGGTTTGGAGCCGCGCCCGCGCCGCCGCTCGCACCGGCGCCTGCTGCGCCTCCGTCCGCGGCGTTCGGGCGCGTCGACGGCGTTTCGTCCCTACGCGACGATGGTGGCGATCCTCGGCCCGGCCGCGCTGCTGATCGTCCAGAAGGCGACTGGCAGCTCGCTCGACCAGGTCGGCGGGATCGTCGTTCCCTTCGCCGACCAGTGGTGGCGCTCCCTCACCGCGCCGTTCGCCTACGTCGACGTCGGCTACCTCTTCGTCGTCGCGGTCGGCCTGGCGATCTTCGCTCCCGGAATCGAGCGGCGCTTGGGCACCATGCCGACCGCGGTGCTGCTGCTTGCCTGCGGTGCGCTGGGGATGCTCGTCGCGGGGGGCATCGCCAATGCCCAAGGTGGGGTGGAGGCGATCGCCGGCGGCAACGGGATGGCCCTCGGCGTCCTGGCCGCCTGGTTCGCGATCAGGCGCGCCGAGGTGCACCACGCGATCGACGACGACTACGACGCGGTCGGCGTTCTCGTCATTGCCGCGGTCCTGCTGGCGCTGCCGATCTTCGATTCGAGCGCCGACCCGTTTGCGGGCCTGGTCGGTGCTGCGGTCGGGGGCCTCGCCGGCCTCGCCGCCTCGACTCTCCATCACGACTGAGTCGGGTTCTCCGGACGTTCGGGTTCTCCGACGTGCCGTGAGTTGAGTACCCATAGGACTCCTAACTCACGGCACGTCCCCGTAGGATCGAGTTGTGCCCAGCGACGACGAGCGACTCGAAGCCGCGATCGAGCGGCTGAGCGACGGCGAGCGCTTCGCCGAGGCCGAGCGGGTCGTGGCGCGGGCCGCGCCTCAGCTGCAGCAGGTGCTCGCCGCCGCCCTTGCCGAGGGCGGATGGTTCGACGAGCGGCACGAGGCAGAGGTGCTGAAGGCGACGACGATTCCCGACCCGGAGGAGCGGCTCACCGCCGTCCGCTCCCTGCTTGCCGAGGAGGCGCGGATGGGAATGATGGTTGGGGTCGCAGTCGGCTGGGCACTTCAAAAGGAGATGAGCATGCAACCCGAGAGTGAAGGAGAGAGCTAGATGGAGATCAAGTTCCATGGCCACTCGTGCTTCGAACTGAGCGACGGCGACGTCACCGTCCTCGTCGACCCGTTCCTCAAGCCGAACAATCCGGTGGCGGTCGCGACCGCGGATGAGGTCGAGCCGACTCACATCGCGATCAGCCACGGGCATGCGGACCACATCGCCGACGCCATTCCGGTTGCCAAGCGCACCGGCGCTCATTGCGTCGCCATCGTCGAGCTGGCCAAGTGGCTCGAAGGGCAGGGGATCTCCGAGGTCAGTGACCCGAACTTCGGCGGCACGGTCGAGTTCGACTGGGGCTCCGTCGCCCTGGTTCCGGCCTGGCACACGAACACGATCCCGGGATCGGCCGATTCGCCGTTCAGCGCCGAGCACGGGATCGCGATCGGTCCGGCCGCAGGGCTGGTGATCAAGCTCGGCGATGTCACCGTCTACCACGCCGGCGACACCTGCCTGTTCAGCGACATGAAGCTGATCGCCCAGCGCAGCGACATCGACGTCGCCCTACTGCCGATCGGCGGCCACTACACGATGGATCGTCGCGACGCCGTGGTCGCGGCTGAGTTCGTCGGAGCCGGCACGGTGATCCCAATGCACTTCGACACCTTCCCCCCGATCGAGACGGATGCCGACGCCTTCAAGGTCGACGTCGAGGGGAAGACGTCTTCTCAGGTGGTCGTCCTCGCCCCAGGCGAGTCGCATTCGGCTTAGGCCGCGCTAGTAGCCAACGCTTTCGATCGGCGCGGCGGGCGCGATGGCCTGCGGGCTCGTTTCAGCAGGCGGCTGGCTTTCCGCCGGCGGGGGTGGCGGGGGAGTGCTTTCGGCCGGTGGCGCGGTGGAGCCGCTGCCGACCGTCACGACCACGGTTTCGGTGCCGGTTGGCGCGCCCGCCTCTGAAGGTTCCGCACTGTTGAGTTCGCCCGCCGGTTTGCTGCCCGTCGCCTCGGGCCCGCCGCCGTTTGCCGCCGGTTCGCCGCCGGCCGGAGTCGGGCTTTCTTCACTGGCAACCGGCTCCGGTTCGGCGCTGTAGGGCGCCGCCGCGGCCGGTTCGGTCGCATCGGAGTTGTCCACCGAGGCGGCGCTTGCCTGCTCGGGTGTGGCCTGGCTGGCAGGACTGAGCGCCGCGGTCGTCTTCTGCACGCGGGAGACCACCGGCGTGTTGCTCACCGCAGCCGGTTCGACCTGCTGCTTGACCTCGACGGCGCCGGCGGTGAGTACCGCTGCGGTGACGACGCCGGCGACCGCCTTGGTGCCGAGCGCTCCGCCGACCGCACCGAGTCCGCTCGCGGCACCGCCGGAGCCGAGCGCGGCGCCGACGCTGCTGACGGCGCCGGCCCCGGTGGCGCCGGCTCCCGTTGCGGTCGCGGCACCACCGGCACCCGTTCCTCCCAGGCCAAGCTTGGAAGCGATGAAGCCCTTCAGCGCGATCAGCGGCGCGACCGGGGCGAGCGCCGCCAGCACCTTGTCGTTGGAGCGCAGCTGGCTGCGGAAGTCGGCGCACTCCTCGCAGTCGCGCACGTGGCGGCGGACAGGCCCGGAGAGCTTGCGCAGGCCCTCGGCGGCCTCGGCGAGGTCGATCCGCACCTCGCCGCAGGTCAGCTGCCGTGCCTGGCTTGCCTCGGCGAGCGAGATCCGCGCCCGCACCAGCAGCGACTTGACGGAGGGAACGCTGGTCTCCATCGCCTGGGCGATCTCCTCGTAGGACATCGCGTCCATCTCGCGCAGCAGCAGTGCCGAGCGCTGTGTCTCCGGCAACTTGCCGACGTCGGCGAGCAGCTGGCGGAACTCCTCGCGGTTGTGCACCTTCTCCGCCGTCGAAGCGGCCTCAACCGTAGGCACCATGTCCATCGATTCCTGCGCGTCGGCGGTCGGTTTGCGCAGGTGGTTGAGGCAGCGGTTGCGGGCGATCCGGTAGAGCCACGGGCGCAGATTGATCTCGCGCTCGTCGGCGAGCATCGCCCGGTAGGCGTTGACGAAGACCTCCTGCAGGACGTCTTCGGCGTCCTCGGTGGAGTGGAGCATCTGCCGGCAGAAGCCAAGCAGCCGACCCTGGTAGCGGTCGACGATTGCCTCGAAGGCGCCTGGGTTGCCTGCCCTGGCCATGGCAATCAGGCGATCGTCACCTTGAAGTTTTAGAAGCGGGGAACGCCGGGCGAGGAGACCGCGGCGACTGGCGTGGGTTAGAGCTGAAGCCTCCAAGCGAACCTCCAAGAGAAGCCAGGGAAGGCGTTTGTCTGTCTAACTCAAGGACACCGTAGCACCAGCATAGTTGCGCCACCTCAGCATTTTTTACTGTCTTTTTATTTATCCGATGGGGAGTGCCCGGGGCGGGATTCGAACCCGCAAGCCCCCCAGTGGGGCAGCGCCTTTTAAGGACGCCGCATTTACCAATTTCGCCACCCGGGCAGGGGCGATGGTAGCCGCCGTCTATAGGCTCCGCGCCCATGGAGGCTCACGGTGGGCGGATCGTCGCCAAGGCGCTGAAGTCGCGCGGCGTCAGCCACCTCTTCACGCTCTCCGGCGGCCACCTGTTCTCGATCTACGACGGCTGCCGCGAGGAGGGGATCGAGATCGTCGACGTGCGCCACGAGCAGACCGCGGCCTTCGCGGCGGAGGGCTTCGCCAAGGCGACGCGCCGCGTCGGCGTCGCCGCGCTGACGGCGGGGCCGGGCGTGACGAACGGAATCAGCGCGATCGCCGGCGCCCAGGCCAACTGCTCGCCCGTCTGCGTTCTCGCCGGGCGGGCGCCCGAGCTGCGTTGGGGCTCAGGCTCTCTGCAAGAGATCGACCACTTGCCCTTCGTCGCGCCGCTGGTCAAGTCGGCGGAGACGGTGAGGGAGCCGGGTGGGATCGGGATTAGCACCGCAGCCGCCCTCGACTTGGCGCTGACCGCGCCCTACGGGCCGACCTTTGTCGACTATCCGCTCGATGTCGTCTTCAGCGAGGCGTCCGTTGAGATCCCCGAGTGGGATGAGGCTGAGGAGCAGGCGGCGGAGGGGGTGGAGGAGGCCGCGGCTCTGCTGGCCGCCGCCGAGCGCCCCGCGATCATGGCCGGCACTGGGCTTTACTGGGGCCATGGCGAGGAGGAGCTGCGGGCGCTGGCCGAGGCGCTCGGCATCCCGGTCTTCCTCAACGGCCTCGGTCGCGGCTGCCTGCCCGCCGACCATGAGCTGGCCTTCAGCCGCGCCCGTGGCGCCGGCCTCGGTGGCTCCGACGTCGCCCTGGTGATCGGCGTACCGCTCGACTTCCGGCTCGGCTTCGGGGCGAGTATCGCCGCGGAGGCGAAGCTGATCCGCCTCGATGCGGCGCCCAACACACTGACTGCTAACCGGGCGCCGGACGTCGACCTGGTCGGCGGCGTGGCGGCGAGCCTGGCGGCGATCCGGGAGGCCGCGGGGGGCGACGAGCCGCGCACCAGCCTGTGGTTGGAGCAGCTGCGCGCGGTTGAGGAGGAGAAGCGGGCGGCGGAGCGGGCCGAGCTCGAGGACGAGCGCGCACCGCTGCACCCCGTCCGCGTGTACAAGGAGCTCGGCGAAGTGCTCGACCGCGACGCGATCGTCGTCGGCGACGGCGGCGATTTCGTCTCCTACGCGGGCCGCTTCGTAGAGACCTACGAGCCGGGCTGCTGGATGGACCCCGGGCCGTTCGGCTGCCTCGGCGCCGGCCCGGGGCAGGCGATCGCCGCCCAGCTCGCCCATCCCGAGCGCCAGGTCTGCCTGCTGCTCGGCGACGGTGCCTTCGGCTTCGCCGGGATGGAGTTCGACACGATGGCCCGCCACGGCCTGCCGGTCGTCGGGGTGATGGGCAACAACGGCATCTGGGCGCTCGAGCACCACCCGATGAAGTTCCTCTACGGCTACTCGGTGGCGGCCGAGCTGCGGCCTGAGACGCGCTACGAGCAGATGGTCGAGGCGCTCGGTTGCGAGGGGGTGCTGGTGCGCGAGCCGGCCGAGCTGCGCCCGGCGCTGGAGCGGGCCTTCGAGTCGCGCCGACCGACGCTCGTCAACGTGCTCACCGATCCCGATGTCGTCTATCCGCGCAAGTCGAACCTGGCCTGACCCCCCGGAGGGCGAACTGCATCAACTTTCCTACCTGCCAGGTAGGAAAGTTGATGCAGTTCGCAAAGGGAGGCAAGGGCTGAAACGAGAATCGGCCGCCATCTCTGGCGGCCGATTCGAGTTGGTCCCTCAGGACGGGCAGGGGTACGTCTTCAGGGACCAGTCTTATTTGGTGGGCCTGGACGGCGGGAGGCGCCATGATGCGGCAATCATCCAAGCCCTGTATCGGTTTTCGGGGGGAAGATTCCCACCTCTTCCCGATGGGTTGATTATCAGCCCGCCTATCCGCTGCGTCTAGTCAACACTTTTCCCAGAACTGAAAACTAGGTAGGTAGGCCCTACTAAGTTCTTGGGCTTAACCGCGCCGTATTGCCCATGTGTAGGGGTGCCTGCTGCGAGGCTGTCCACTCGGGCCCAGTAGTTGGCCCGGAGTAAGAACACAAGCCTATCCGCATTCTAGGGCCGAAAAAGCTGCGATTGCGACTCCATAGAGGATGTCATGCTCAGAGACCTGGACCTGACCCAGGCCGAATGCGCGCATCGTCTCGACGAGGATTACGACACCGGCGACAATAGATGGAGCACGATCGGGGTGCATTCCCGCTATTTCGACCCTCTTAGCCAGAGGGGAGGAGGCAAGTTGCGAGAGCAAGTGCTGGATCGTCCTGAGATCCAGAGTACGCCCGTGTACTTGGGCGGGATCGTAGGGCTCGAGGCCCAGATCGATCGAGGCGAGAGACGTCGGCGTGCCTGCGACGGCGATCCCGGCGCGGGCCGTGGCGGTCGGGTTGGCGTCGATCGCGGCGACGATTAGAGAACGGGCGTCTGCGGCGAGCGCCTCGAGCTCGGTCGGGGCTGGCGGGTCGCTCATGATGTGCCGCTCGGTGTGGCGCACGACGCCGGCCTGCAGCGAGGCATAGAAGGAGATCTGGTCGCCGGTGCCGACGACCAGCTCGGTCGAACCGCCGCCGATGTCGACGACGAGCGTAGGCTCGGTCGGCGATCGCTCAAAGGTCGCCCCGGTGTATGTGAGCCGCGCCTCCTCCTCGCCGTCGAGGACCCGGGCCGTGAAGGCAAACCGCTCGCGCAGCTCGGCGACGAAGGCCTCGCCGTTTGCGGCGTCGCGCACGGCGCTGGTCGCGATCGCCTCGGTCCTCTCGACGCCCCGCTCCCGGCAGAGGGCGACGTAATCGGCGATCGCCTCGCAGGCCGCCTCGATCGCCTCGGTCGCGAGCTGGCCCGAGAGGTCGACGCCCCGCGCCAGGCGCGTCACCCGGCTCTGCCGCTCGACCTCGTCCACCCGCTCGTCCCCGACGTCGGCGATCAGCAGCCGCGTCGAGTTCGAGCCGATGTCGACCACAGCGACCCTGTGAGAACCCTCTCCCATGCCCGCGCCACTCTAGAGCCGGACGCCCCTGCGCTGCTAGCATGGCCCCACCGCCGCGGGGTGGAGCAGCCAGGTAGCTCGTCGGGCTCATAACCCGAAGGTCGCGGGTTCGAATCCCGCCCCCGCTATTTCACGAAAGCCTTGCAAATCGCAGGGTTTTCGTTTTAGATCAGGTGGCCGCGCCAAGGTCACGGGTACTAATTCGGGTACTAATTTCGACGCCGAAAGCGTCACTCGGGCGCTCCACACCCACTCCTCCAGGCACGGAAAACCGCTGCCAGCCACCGTTTTCGCTGACCTTCGGGTTGAATCCCCGAGGGTTTGGCCATAACGCCTGCGCGACATATTTCTCATGGAAACGCCCATCCTATAGGCGCTAAACTGAGAAAGATGTCGCCGGCTGGTCTTACCGCTCGGAATCGTGCTCTTCTGGCTTCCCTGCACCGGTTCGATGGTCCATTCACCGTCGATGAGGCCAAGGAGGCGCTTGATGTGGATCGCTCCCGCGCACAGCGAGTCCTGCGCTATCTCGCGGATCGCGGCTGGCTCGCGCGCGTTCGTCGGGGCGTCTACATCACTGTTCCGCTCTCGGCTTCCGTTCCAAGCGAGTCGCGGGCCGACCTCTGGCGCGCGGCGGCGCAGGCCTACTCCCCCTGCTACATCGCGGGCTGGAGCGCTTGCGAGCAGTGGGGTCTCACCGAGCAGATCTTCCGCGACCTGATGGTGGTGAGCGCTAAGCCGATCGGCTTCCGGAACGACGAGATCCAGGGAACGCCCGTGAGGATCAAGGTCATCGACGCCAAGAGAATGTTCGGCACCGCTGGTGTTTGGCGGGGATCGGAGCGAGTCGAGGTTTCCGATCCGTCCCGCACGATTGTCGATCTGCTTGACGACCCCCCGATGGGCGGTGGGATCCGCCATGTGGCGGAGGTGCTCGAGGAGTACCTCGCGGGACCCCATCGCGACGGAGAACTTCTACTTGACTACTGCGAGCGGTTCGGCAACCGCAGCGTCTACAAGCGGCTTGGCTTCCTGCTTGAGGCGCTCGGCTTCGACGAGCCCGCACTGATCGAGCGCTGCCGGGAGCGGATGTCAAGCGGCGTCGTGCCGCTCGATCCAGGCATCGGGGCTTCGGGCGCGCGCAACTCCGACTGGAACCTGCGCATCAACGCGCGGATAGATCGGGTGGCCACGTGATCACCCGTGCGCTGCTTGATGAGCGTGTGCGGGAGTGGGGGCTCCGCGACGACGTCGTCGAGAAGGACTACGTCCTCGGCTGGTTGCTCTGGGGACTAGGGGCGAACAAGCCACTGGGCGATTCCTGGGTCTTCAAGGGCGGGACCTGCCTCAAGAAGTGCTACATCGAGACCTACCGCTTCTCCGAGGATCTCGACTTCACCGTCCTGCCGGACGGCCCTATCGCGCCCGAGGATGTCTTGCCGCTGATTGCCGAGGTGTTGAGCGATGTGAATGATGCGTCCGGCATCGACTTCTCCGTGCAGGAGCCGCGACTGAAGCTCCGACCAGGCGGGCGCGCCGCGGAAGGCAGGATCTACTACCGCGGCCCTCGGGGTGCTCCGCAGCCAGCGCGGATCAAGCTCGACCTGAGTGCAGATGAGGTCCTCGCACGGCCGCCGGTCCTGCGGCCCATCGCGCATGCATACCCCGACGAGCTCCCCGCCCCCGCCGAGGTTCGCTGCTATGGCTTCGAGGAGCTCTTCGCCGAGAAGATCCGAGCTATGGGGGAGCGCTCCCGACCGCGCGACCTCTACGACATCGTCAACCTCTTCCGTCGCGAGGACCTACGGCTAGAGCAGAAGCTGATCCGATCGACGCTCGAGGACAAGTGCGAGAGCAAGGGGATCGCGATGCCGACCCACGCCGACATCAGCTCCTCTCCGCTGCGTGCCGAGCTCGAATCGGAGTGGGAGAACATGCTCGGCCACCAGCTGCCGGTGCTGCCGCCCTTCGAGCAGTTTTGGGAGGAGGCCGAGATTCTCTTTCAATGGCTAGAAGGCAACGCCATCGAGGAGCCGGTTGAGCCGATCGGCGCGATGGCCGACGAGGACCGAACCTGGGCACCGCCGCCGACCTTGGAGACGTGGGGCCGAGCTTCATTGGAGGTTGTGCGATTTGCCGGCGTGAATCACCTCCTTGTGGAGATTGGCTATGGGGGAAGCACCCGTTTGATCGAGCCCTACTCGCTGCGGCGCAGCAGTGCCGGCAACCTGCTGCTCTACGGAGTTAGAGCCGACAGCAGAGATATTCGCTGCTACCGGGTGGACAGAATCCAGTCCGCGCAGGCGACCACCCAGCCGTTTCAGCCAGTCTTCGCGATCGAGTTCGGGTCCGCGGGTGGATTGTCTGCTCCGCCGGTACGCCGGCGGGCAGGAGCCCCAAGGCTCGGACCTCGTCGATCCGCAAGGCGGTCTCGTTTGACCGGCCCCACCTACATCGTTCGCTGCGCGACCTGCGGTAAGGAGTTCCGGCGCAAAACGCGCTCAACCGCGATGCGCAAACACAAAGGCCCCGGAGGCTGGGATTGCCCAGGCCGCTCGGGCTACTTCGTCAGGATGGACTAGGAGGCTTCACTCCAAGCGGCCCGCTCGTGTGAGGTCCAGGTTCTCGTGGCCTTGCGCCGCTCCGCTTTCACGTTGGCGGTCAACTTCTGCGGCTTACAGAGAAGACAACCACTCCGGCGGTGCTTTGGTCGTTTCCGCTTGTGATGTGCCATCACCCCAAGGCTACCCGGCGTCTGGGCAAAGTGGATCCACCCTGAGCGAACTGATTCGATCGGCGATTGCCATCCGCGCTGGCCCCTATCTTGCCTGCCAATGGGTGCCGGGCTTGAGGAACCAGGGGATCTTCGAGCGAGGCTCACCGAGGAGGCCGCTGCACTCGCAGCCCGAATCCGGGCGCAGTCCGAGCAGGCCCAGCGTCTCCGAGACCTCGCGGAGCGAATTGAGACCCGTACTGCCGAAGACCGTCACGCCCTTAGCGACCTCGAGGGCGTGCTTGGCGAGGCCGCTCAGCTCGGAATTGACGATTTCGACCGGCGACTGGGAGGGCAGCGGCTTGAACGCGTCGCCATCAGGCTGCTACGCGAGCGCGTCGATTCAGGGCAAGAGATTCACTACCGCGAGTGGTTCGACTTAATCCGCGAAGCAGGGTATGAGGTTTCGGGGAAAAACCCGCTTGGAACTTTCCTCGCCCAGCTGAATCGCTCTACGGCAGTCGAGCGAGTCGGCAATCGCAGCGGCCTCTATCGCTTGCGCCTCGTCGCCTAGCCAGCGAGAGCCAGCAACTCCAACCCCGGCAAGCCGTTCCCTTTATGGGAACCAAACCGTTTGCAAATGCTCGGCTTTCTCGACCGCCCGGGTCCCTAAATTATTTCCGCGATACGCGTATATGCGCTCAGTTCGCTGAGCCGACTAGGAAGGAACCGTGGAGACACTTTCGTCGCAGTTCAAGCAGGCCATTACCAACATCAGCGTCAACGGCGACAAGCGGGAGCGGGCGATCGCCGCCCACACCGAGATCCGCACCTTGCTCGAGGACGACGAGCACCTCTGCGGCCTCGGCGTCGACACCGTCCTGATCGGCTCTTATGCCCGCAAGACCGGGATCTACCCAGGCAAGGACGTCGACGTCTTCGCCAAGCTGACCAAGCTCGACACCGCCGCCGATCCGCGAGAGGCCTTTGATCCGGTTGCGCGTGTCCTCGCGGAGCGCTACAACGGCCGAGCCGAGGCGCAGCGACGCTCGATCAAGGTTTCCTTCGACACGGACGGGGACGGCTTTGCAGTCGACGTGGTCCCGGCGGTCCGCTACGGCGAGCGCTGGGCGCTCCCCAACCGCGATCGCGACCTCTGGGAGGCGCGTGACGAGCGTTGGATCGAGACCGACCCCGAGCGGCTCGGCGAACTGACCGTGGCACGCAACCGCGCCCCGACGGTCGGTGACGGAGGCGCGTACGTCCCAACCGTGAAGCTCGTGCGCCAGATCCGCAAGCACAACCTAGGCGACGCCAAGCCCGGCGGCCTCTACTTCGAGCTCCTCTCCTACTGGGCCTTCGAGCAGGGGGTCTCCGGCGATTCCCACGCGGAGATCCTCGCCGCGACCCTCGGCCGCATCACCACCTTGCTAGGCGCGGGGATCGTCACCGACCCGGTCCTCGGCACCCCATACAGTCCGACGCCCGACGCGGCCGAACTGGAGGCGGCGCGCCAGCGCTTCTCGACGATCGCTGGCGAGGCCGAGGCGGCGCTCTCGCTGGAGCGCTGCCCCGCGGCAGCGATCTGGCGACGGCTGCTCGGCTCAAACGATCGCGGTGCCTGCTTCCCGCTGCCCGAGGGCTGCGACGAGGACGGCCGCGCGATCGGCGCCTCCGCGGCGACGATCGCGGCGATCGGATCGCAGGAGGCGGGCGGGTTTGGTCGAGCTCGACACGCCTGACCAGGCGGCGCTCGACGCTTTCCGAAGCGAACTCGTCGCGGCCGGCTTCGAGCCGAGGCCGGGGACGAATCGCTGGGAGGGGCCGCTTCCAGAGGCGCTTTCGCCGCTGACGGAGGCCAAGACGATGCGGCTTTGCCTCCACGACGGGTTCCCCTACCGCTACCCGACGATCTACGTCGACGGCATCGCCCGCGAGCACGCGGTCACCGACGGGGAAGTCTGTCTCTTTCAGCCCGGTGAGGGAGCGATCGGGTCGTGGATTACCTTCTCCGCCCTCAAGGAGCGCATCGCCGCCTGGGCCGAGGCCGCCCAGGCCGGGCTTCGCGACGTCGACAAACTGCTCGATGCGAACCTCTTCTACCGCCCCAAGATGTCGGGTCTGGCCACAGTCGAGCTCGACACCATTGCCGTGCCGGACGCAGGCGCGGAGGCCAAGGGAAAGCTTTGGGGCCGCTGGAAAGGGAGCGGCCTGCTCCGTCTCTCGACTACGAAATTCGAAGAGGATGCGATTCCTGGGCGTTGGTATTACTGCCCGAAGTTGCCCGACTCCGGTCCCCCGCGCGACCTCGAGAGCCTGATTGCGGCACTCAGCAAGGGCCAGGCGGTCAATTTCGCGCGGCGCCTCGATGAAGTCGGCCCTGAGCACTCGAGGGTGATCCTTTTCGTGTGGGAGCACTACGGCCAGCGCACCGCAATCGCGCTGCAGGCAAGCCAGGAGCCCGAGCAGGATCTGAAGCTGAGGGCGATCGAAAACATCGCTTTCGAGGATGAGAGCATCCTCTCGCTCCGCGCTGGCCCCGACCGGGACGTGCTCGAGGGGAAGCGGGTGGCGGTCTTCGGCTGCGGGGCGATCGGCTCCAATCTGGCCTGCCGCCTCGCCGAGGCGGGGACCGGCACGCTGCGCTTGGTCGATGCGGACATCATGCGGCCCGGGAACATCGTCCGCCACGCGGCAAGCTTCCGCGCTGGGCTCTCGAAGGTGCGGGCAACCGCCTTTGAGATTGAGGCGAGTGCCCCGTGGACTGAGGTCGACGAAGTCCTGGCGGCGCCCTGGGGGCCGCAACGGATCGGCGAGCTGATCTCAGACGTCGATCTGGTCGTCGAGACGACCGGCTCGACGGCATTTGCCGGGCTGCTCTCGGTGGTGACCAGCACAGCCGAGAAGCCGATGATCACCGCCGCCCTCTACCGGAGTGGGTTCGTCGCCCGCGTGCGCCGGCAGGTGCCCGGCCGCGATACCGCGATTTCCGAGCGGACCGACCCCGAGCGCTACCCGCTGATCCCCAAGGGCGAGGAGCCCTTCTCGGTCGAGACTGGCTGCTCGGCTCTCGTCAACAACGCCTCTCCGGTGGCGGTCGCAGCCGTGGCGGCGAGCTGCGCCGAGGTGGCGATTGACGCCCTCGCCGGGCGGTTTGCCTTCGCCGAGGAGCTGATTGACGTCTACCGGCCTCTGGAGGAGGCGCCCTTTGACTCGATCGGGCGCCTGCGCGGATGAGCTCTACCAACGCTCCGCCCTTCTGGCTCTCCGAGGCCGCGGCACACCTGATCAGGGAGGCCGCCCGCGAGGCGCTGCCGGATGAGACCGGCGGCGTCCTGGTCGGGGTGTCGGTCGAGAAGCGTCCCTGGGTGACCGAAGCCATCCTCGTCCCCTCGCCGAAGAGTTCGCCGGTCTACTACGAGCTCTCCGGCGCCGAGCGCCGGGCGGCGGTGGAGGGTGCCCGGGGCCGTGACCGCCGCCAGGGCTATATCGGCGAGTGGCACTCTCACACCTACGACATCGGGCCGAGCGGCCTCGACCGCGAGACCATGGCCCGCCTCGCGGGCGAGGACGGAGCACCCCCTGTTCTGCTGATCGCCCGGTACCGCAAGAACGGCCACGATCTCGAGGCTCACGAGCAGGTCGATGGTGGGCTGGTGCCCCTGCGGGTGCTTGCCGCCGGGGCCCTTCCGCCAGGCAGGGACGACGAGTGCGACGATCGGAGGGCCGACGATGGCTGACCCCCTGTTTCTCTCATACGCCTGGGCGGACTCCGATGAGGTCGACCTACTCGACACTGCGCTGCGCCTGCGCGGGGTTCCGGTCTGGCGCGATCGCCGCGAGATGGGTTTCGGCACCTATAACCAAGACCGCGCCCGTGAAGGGATTGCTGAGATCTGCTCGGGCTTTGCCCTCCATTACACCGACGCCGTCCTCGACTCCGACTTCATCCTCGCCGTCGAGCTGCCTGAGATGGACCGGCGCCGCCGACATGGCACGCCACCGCCGTTTTTCGCCGGTGCCGTCCTCCGGCGCTCCGGGGGCTTCGAGCGGGCGATGGAGGATCTGCGCCGTGCCGCGGGCGGTATCGAGCTCTCCGCCGCCCTCGGTTCGCCGGTCTCAGACACCGAGCTCGAGGCCGGCCTCACTCAGGCGGCCAACGCAATCCTCGACTCCTACCTCGACCAGGAGCTCGGCGATGCCGATCCGGTCAGCCTGCGGATTGAGACCCGCGGCGACATCCCCAACACCGACTCGGCCCTTCTGCACCTCTGTTGGTCACCGCCCCTGCACCACGACCCCGAGCTTCACCCGGGTGAGGTCTGGCCGCTCGAGCTGCTGCCCGCTCTCACAGACCTGCACGCGGCACTCGATCGTGCCGGCGCGCCACGCCGCCTTCGCATCGGCGGCAACATGCACCTCTCCGCGGCGCTCGCCCTCGGCTTCGAGTTCCGCCAGCCGAGCGGTTGGGACTTGGAGATCGACCACGCCTTCGTGCCCGCGTCCAGCGCCCTGGTCGCCCCCAATGCCCACGGCTGGCGCTTTCACCTCGAGCCGGGCCCGCCGGGATGTGAGGAGCGGCTCGTCGTCTGCCTGCACGCGAGCCAGGACGTTGCTGACGCGATGCGTCAGCACGGGCGCGAGCTGCCGCCTGCGGCAGCGACGATTCACATCTACCCACCCTCGGGCGAGCCGGGGCGCACCAGCCTTGATCCTGCTGACGCCAATGAGCTGGCGGCGGCGATCGCGGCGAATATCAACAGCGCCCGTCGCGAGCACCGGGCCTCCTCCACCCATCTCTACCTAGCCTGCCCCTGGCCGCTAGGGGCGCTGCTCGGCTGGCATCTTTCGAGCAGTGGCCGACTGGTCATGCACGAGTCCGACGTTGCCCGTTCTAGCTACCGGGCATCGTGCGAAATCAATTGACCGAAGGAGAGCTCAAATAGGAGAGGCCGCGGGTACTAATCGGGTACTAAGTTGAGCGAAACAGGGCCCAACTCGGTCCAACTCGAACCGCTTGAACAAGCCAAGAAGCAGTCCACCCATCCACTGCTAGGGAACTCATAACCCGAAGGTCGCGGGTTCGAATCCCGCCCCCGCTATAGGAAAAGGCCCCGGAAACGGGGCTTTTTTCGTGTCTGGGGCTGATACCTAACCCGGTGGCGAGCACCAATGGGGCACCAATTTGGGTGGGAGGGCAATTCGAAAACGGCGGCAAGCGGCTAACTGCGGTGCGATGACTCCATCAGTCGGTGCTCAAGCCCTGCCGTTTGAGGCAGCTTGGAGCCGTGAGTTCGTCTGATGGAGTCGATCATTTCCGACCCGGCGAGCGTATGCTGCGCAGATGGGCGAGGGGGGCGGAAGAGTCCGCGGAAGGTTGAGCACCAAACGAGGAGACAGGGGACCTATCGTGCGGCTAATTGGAATTTTTTCAGCGGTAATAGCAGTGCTCGGACTGATGGCGATTTCATCATCTACGGCATCCCAAGCGGCCACCTTCTCGGGCACCGTTGAAGGCCAGCGGGCGGGCAAAGAACCGGAACGTCTCTCGGGAGTAGCCGTTACGGTCTTTCAGTTGTCGACCGAAGAAAATATCGCCTCTACGAAAACCAACGAACTCGGGAAATTTACGCTGGAAATCCCCTCGGGGATTTACGACATTCATTTTGATCCGGGTCTGCAAAGCGTGTTCGAAGCGACGACAATCCGCGAAGTGGCGGTGAAAACCGCACGAACCTTGGACGTGGTTCTTGCACAGGCGAAACTCGTTCACCTCACGGGCACCATGCGCGACGCAGCGGGCAACCCGATCGCCCACGTGCCAATGGAGCTCGTCTCCAAATTCTCGCCGCCCAATCAAAGCGAAACCGCGGCTGACGGCTCCTACTCCTACACCGTCTCACCGGGGACCTACGAACTATTCACCAACTACAACAAACCCCTTCCTGGCCTTCCCGAGCACTGGGCCGTGCAAACCGGCCCGTTCTCGCTCGCGGGAGACGAAGTCCGCAACATTGAATTGCCCCCGACCTCGACGGTCACCGTGGAAGCCATTGGGAAAGAAGGGGCCCCGATCTCGGGATCGACCGTCCGAATTCCCGAACTCATCGGCAAAGCCGACGTTGGGGGATACTCCGCCACCACCCTCCTCAGGACCTCCGAAATCGCCGGCGTGACTGGCGAAGACGGGCGCGCCGCGATTACCGTCTTTGACGGCAATTCGTGCTTTTGCAGTTCCACCAGCGTCTCCCCGCCCCCGGCCAGCGGTTACGGCGATACCGCCTTCAAACTTGACTCCGTCAGCGGCGACACGACGGTCGCGGTGAATCTGAGCCAACTCGTTCACCTCACGGGCACCATGCGCGACGCAGCGGGCAACCCGATCGCCCACGTGCCAATGGAGCTCGTCTCCAAATTCTCGCCGCCCAATCAAAGCGAAACCGCGGCTGACGGCTCCTACTCCTACACCGTCTCACCGGGGACCTACGAACTATTCACCAACTACAACAAACCCCTTCCTGGCCTTCCCGAGCACTGGGCCGTGCAAACCGGCCCGTTCTCGCTCGCGGGAGACGAAGTCCGCAACATTGAATTGCCCCCGACCTCGACGGTCACCGTGGAAGCCATTGGGAAAGAAGGGGCCCCGATCTCGGGATCGACCGTCCGAATTCCCGAACTCATCGGCAAAGCCGACGTTGGGGGATACTCCGCCACCACCCTCCTCAGGACCTCCGAAATCGCCGGCGTGACTGGCGAAGACGGGCGCGCCGCGATTACCGTCTTTGACGGCAATTCGTGCTTTTGCAGTTCCACCAGCGTCTCCCCGCCCCCGGCCAGCGGTTACGGCGATACCGCCTTCAAACTTGACTCCGTCAGCGGCGACACGACGGTCGCGGTGAATCTCGCCAACAGCACTGAAGGACATGAAGAACAAGACCCCCAACCGCCCCAGCTTCAGGACCTCACTCTCAAACCGTCCTCGATCGACACCTCCTCCTCAAGTCAGACAGTGACGCTCACCGCTCACGTCACTGACGACCTCTCGGGCTTCATAGCCGGCAGCGTCTCCTTCGTCTCGCCCAACGGCAAACAGTCGATCCAGTCGGGTGAATTCGAACGCGTCTCGGGCACCGCGCTTGACGGCGTCTACGAAATCCCCGTGATTTTCAAACAAGCCAGCGAAGCCGGTGCCTGGGAAATCTCGGCCATCCACCTGTCCGACCAGGCAGGCAACGAACGGCTGCTCGAATCGGTCCAGATCAAAGAACTCGGCCTGCCGCACACGGTCTCGGTCACAACCCCCGAACAGCATCTGCTCACGGTCTCCAGGAAGGGCACCGGATCAGATGGCGTGACCAGCTCTCCGGCCGGCATTAGCTGCGGGGTAACCTGCTCGGCCAGCTTCGATCACGGAACCGTCGTCACCCTCAAAGAGGTCGTGAAATCCGGCACCACCTTCTTGGGCTGGAGCGGCTGCGATTCCGAAGCTGAAGGCAAGTGCATCGTGACGATGAGCGAAGCCAAAGAAGTCACGGCCGAATTCGAAGAAGAACCTACAAACCCTCGCCTCAGGGTCTTCAAGGCCGGCGTTGGCTCGGGCACCGTCACAAGCTCCCCCGCCGGGATCAGCTGCGGAGAAACCTGTTTCGCCGAATTCGAAGAAGGCACCGAAGTCACGCTCAGCGCCGAAGCCGACAAAGGCTCGGTCTTCAGCGGCTGGTCTGGCGCCTGCTCGGGCACCGGGGCCTGCAAAGTGACGCTGTCAGAAGCAAAGGAAGTCACGGCGACGTTCACGCTGCTCCCCCGGGACAACGTCCTCACCCTGACCAAGTCAGGCACCGGCGCCGGCACGGTGAAGAGCAAACCAGCCGCGATCA
>Ga0207642_10000008_pt1 | contig 132651 bp, 138 predicted proteins | sample KBSMisM22_FD_184309 | JGI IMG/M metagenome (GOLD analysis project Ga0207642, IMG submission 184309) | Miscanthus rhizosphere microbial communities from Kellogg Biological Station, Michigan, USA - KBS Miscanthus M2-2 (SPAdes) (version 2) | ecosystem: Host-associated > Plants > Roots >... | reverse complement strand
AGAGGTCGCCTTTGGAGTCGACGGCGGCGCCGCAGGCGTGGTTGAGGCCGCCGACGTCAAGGACTTCTTTGCGGGGATGAATGGGGGTGGCCTGGGCGGGGGCTGCAAAAACGAAGAGGAGGGTTGCTAGTGCGCAGGTGGTGAGGGCTGCCCGAAAAGTTCTACTCAATCCCCTACCGACGATCTTCGGCTTTCCCATCTTCCCCTTCTTTCCCTGGCCTCTTGCCGCCTGCCTGGCACAGGCGCTCAAAAGTCCTTTGAAGTACCCAGATAAATATTAGCGCATTTCAGAAATACGTCTACTCAAGTTCGTCGAAAGTGGCGGTGACTTCGGTGTCGCTGTTCATCACGACCGAGCATTCGGTGGGGTTGATTTCGGTGCAACCCGACCAGACGACCTGTTTGGAGCCCGGAGCCGAGATGGCTTTCAGGATCACGGTCTTGCCCGGTTTGATTTTCGGTTCGACCCCTGTTTCGCCCTGGTAGAGGGAGATCGTCGAGGTGCAGAGCGCTTCGCAGGTCAGCCCAGCCGCCTTGACCGTGCCGTAGCCCGTACCGGCCTTGGCCAGGGTCAGTTCCTGCGGATTGAGGATGGCTTTCGGGGAGCCGCCGAATTTGGCGGTCACCGTGCCGGCTGCAGAGAGCGAGACCGTGCAGGTTTCCCCGGCGCCGGTGCAGGCTCCCGTCCAGCCTTCGAACGTCATTTCGTTGCCGGGCTTCTCTTTGAGGATCACCGCTTCTTCCTCAGGCACCGTGGCGTCCTGCGTGGTGCAGGTGGCGCCGCAGTTGATCGCCTTCGGTTTGGAGGAGACCGTGCCCGTGCCGGCGCCGGCCTTGTTCACGGTCAGCGTCGTCGTCGGCTTGGCCGTGAATTCAGCCGTGACTTCTTCTGCTTCGTTCATCACCACCGAGCATTCGGTCGGCGTGATTTCGGTGCAGTTGGGCGAGAAACCCGCGAATTCGGAGCCGAAGGCCGCCGCCGCTTTGAGGACGACAGTCTTGCCCGGTTTGATTTTCGGTTCGACCCCGGTTTCGCCCTGGTAGAGGAGGGTGGTCGAGGTGCATTCGGTTTCGCAGCCGAGGCCGCCCGTTCCCTTGACCGTGCCTTTGCCGGAGCCTTCGCCCTTGGAGACGGTCAGCGCCTGCGGGTTGACGATCGCTTTCGAGGTGCCGGCCCAGGTGACTTCGACGTCGTATTCGTCGTGTTTCCCTTCGACTGCATCGTCGATTTCAACCGTGCAGGTGCCTTCGATGCCACCGACCCCGGTCGAGGAGTCACACCCGCTCCAGCTGGCGATCGTGGAGCCGGTGGATGCTTTGGCTTTGAGCACGACCGTGGTGTTCTCATACATCTCGGCGACGGCCGAGTTGCAGGCCGGACCGCACTTGATCCCCTTCGGTTTGGAGGAGACCGAGCCGATGCCGCCCGTGCCGCCTGCCGACTTGGTCACGGTCAGCGTGCGGAGGTTGGTGGGACCGGAGACTTTCAGGTCGAAGGTCGCCGTCACTTCTTTCGCTTCGGTCATCGTCACTTTGCAGGTCCCCGTGCCCGAGCAGCCGCTGCCCGACCAGCCTTTGAATTCGGAGCCCGGGTCGGCGCTCGCCGTCAGCGTGACTTTGGTGCCTGTTTCGAATTCCGCCGTGCAGGTGGAGCCGCAGTCGATGCCTCCGAGTTCGCTGGTGACTTTGCCCGAACCGGTGCCGGTCTTTTTGACCGTCAGTTTGAATTTGGTGGGAGGAGTCGGTTCCGGATATTCCAGCGGCCCAAACGCGCTCACGTCAAAGGGGGCTTTGGTGTCGTCAAAGGCGATGTAGACGTTGCCGTTGGCGGGGTCGAATTCTTTGCAGGTCGGCGTCGTCGTTTCGTCGAGCGGCGGTTCGTGCAGCGCGCAGGAGCTGTCGACCGCGACCCGGTAGGGAGCGACCAACCCTTCGGTGAAGGTGCCGAACTCGGCGACGAAGGCGCCCGCGCCGTCATACTCGCGCGCGGAGTGGTTTTCTCCGTCGAACTCGACCACGTGGCCGTTTGCCTGATCAACGGCAATGAAGGGACTCGAGCCGAAGGTTCCGCTGGAGAGGCCCGTGGGTTCGAAGCGCCGTAGGCATTCGCCGCTCGTTGCGTCGATCGCGAAGATCAAGTGCAGGTTGCCGCCGAGGTAGATGATGCCCTTGGAGCCGTCGATGGCAAGTGATTCGCGGAGGAACCCTCCCGTGATGCAACTGCCAAATGTTTCGTTGAGCACCCCCGAGCCGTTGGCTGCAGAATCGAAGAGGCGGGTGACTTTGCCCGAGGTGACGAAGAGGCGATCTTTGCCGGCGGCCGGCCCGGGATTGATCGCGATCCCCCGCAGGGATTTACTCCCTGAGGGGAAGTCTTCGGCGAACACAACCGCTTCTTCGCGGCGCGTGTAGGTCGTTTTGCTGTCCGGCGGATATTTGCTCGGGGTGTAGTAGCTGACTTCGACTTCTTCGGCAAAGCCGTTTTTGCCTTCGTCGAGCACGTAGAGCTTGCCGGTCGAGTCGACCGCGAGGTCCTTGGCGTTGAGCGTTTCGGGGAATTCGGTGATCTGGGTTCCATTCGGGGCAAAGATGCGGATCGCCGTCGGAGTTGCCACGTAGACGTCGCCCCTGGAGTCGGTGGCCACCGCCTGGGCGCTTTTGAGCACGTGGGAGAGCGGTTCTGCCAGGGCTTTGCGGCTCGGCGCCTTGAGCGGGCCGAAGGCGAGGGCCCTGGCGCCCGTTCCTGCGCCGGCGGTGACGTAGATCGTGCCGTCCCCAGAGCCGCCCGAGCGATCGATCGCGATCGCCGTCGGTTCGGCGTCGGCGAAGGAGGCGTTGACGGTGCGGTCGAGATACTCGCCCGTGGCGTCGAACTCGTCGAGCGCTTTGTGGGCGGCGTCGTAGAGGAGGAGGTGGCCGCCGGTGCAGGCCTGTTCGCCAACGACTTTGCATTCGCCTTTCAGGGCGCGGTTACCTGGGTCCTCGGCGAGGTAGGCACCGGCAGCGCCAAAGCCGAAGGAGCCGTCGGGGGTGGTTGAGCCGTCAAGTTCGCGACGCAGTTTCAGGGTGTTGATTTCAGGGGTGCCGAAGAGGTAGAGGCGATCGGCGGCAAGACCCTTGGCATCAGCCACCCAGAGGGATCGTTCCCTTTTTTCGATGCCACTGGGGAAGGCGGCGTAGGTGAAGGCGGCGACGCCGGAGGCTTCGGTGAGCGTGCCTTCGCCGATGTTGGCTTCGAAGCTGCCGTCGGATTTGTAGGCCGCTACGCGGGTCCCCTCGGCGACGTAGAGGCGACCGTCGAAGCGGTCGACCGCTATCCCTTTGGCCAGGCCCGAGGCGTCGATGACTTCGCGGGCGCCATAGGTCGGGGTGCCGGCGAAGGGATAGGCGTTGGGTTTGAAGCGGACGACTTCCCCGGTTGCCTTCTCGGAGACGTAGAGGTTGCCGGTGGAGGTGACGGCGAGGCTGCAGGGGGTGTTTTCGTCTTTGATTTCGGCGAGGAGGTTGTGGGAGGGGTCGTAGACCTTGATCCTCGAGTCGCCGGCGCTCGAGAGGTAGAGGTCGCCTTTGGAGTCGACGGCGGCGCCGCAGGCGTGGTTGAGGCCGCCGACGTCAAGGACTTCTTTGCGGGGATGAATGGGGGTGGCCTGGGCGGGGGCTGCAAAAACGAAGAGGAGGGTTGCGGTGAGGGCGATCGCGAGCGACGCCCCCGTCGCATTATTCCCGGAACTACAATTTCTCCACCCCATTTGCATTGCTCCGCCTCCCGGTGATCTTTTTGTGACGAGACCGCGGGGAGGTTCCTCTCCCCGCGGTCTCTGCTCGCTTCCTTTTGTGTCTAGGTCAAATGCCTCCCCGACCTATTCCAATTCGTCGAAGGTGGCGGTGACTGCGTGGGCTTCATCCATTTCCACCACGCATTCGCCGGCTTCGGTGACCGAGTCACAACCGGACCATGCGACTGCTTTGGATCCCGGGGCCGAGGTGGCTTTGAGGATCACGGTCTTGCCCGGTTTGACTTTCGGTTCGGTCAGCGGGCCCTGGTAGAGCGCGCTTTGTGAGCTGCAGAGCACTTCGCACTTGATCCCCGAGGCCTTGACCGTGCCGAAGCCCGATCCTGCCTTGTTCAGGGTCAGCGCCGGTTCGGAGCCGCTGAGGAACGCTTTGCCGGCTTTGGAGAAGACGGCTTTGGTCGTTTCGTCGGCGTTCATCGTCACCACGCAGACCGGGTTGGTCGAGCCTTCGCAATCGCCGCCTTCCCATTTGACGAAGGTGGTTTCGGTGCCCGGTTTGGCCACCAGTTCCACTTTCGCCCCTTCGGGCATCTGGGCGACCGACTGGGTGCAGGTAGCAGCGCAGGCGATCCCCTTCGGTTTGGAGGAGACCGAGCCGTTGCCCGAGCTGTAGGTCTTGTTGACCGTCAGCACTTTGTTGGGCAGCGCTTCGTATTCGGCCACCACTTCTTTGGCCGTTTCCATCGTCACCTGGCAGTTGCCTTCCGGTTCAGATTCGCAACCGCTCCAGCCGGTGAAGACAGAGCCGAAGGCCGGGGCCTGTTTGAGGACCACGATCTTGCCCGGTTTGATTTTCGGTTCGGTGACCGGGCCCTGGATCAGGACCACGGTCGAGCTGCATTCTGCTTCGCAGCCAAGACCCGGTCCCTTGACCGTGCCTTTGCCGCCGTTTTCCTCGCTTTCGCCCTTGGAGACGGTCAGTGCCTCACCCGGGCTGAACGCTTTCGAGGTGCCGGCGAAGACGGCTTCGACTTCTTCATCGTTTGCCATCGGCATCGTGCAGGTCGTTTCGGTTTTCCCGTTGCAGGGGCCGCCAACCCATTTGACGAAGCTCGAGGTTTCGCCACCCGGTTTGGCGGTCAGCACGACCGGGGTGTTCTTGTACATGCGGGCGACTGCTTCGTCGCAGGTCGTGCCGCACTTGATCCCCTTTGGCTTGGAGGCGACCGAGCCGGTGCCCGAGCCCGCGTTGGGGGCGGGGGACTTGGTCACGGTCAACGTAACGAGGTTGGTGGGACCGGTTTCAGCACATTTTTCTCCGATGCCGAACTTCGCTATGTACGACATCGAGGCGACTCCACCGCTAAACCACACGTTTTCTTCTTCCGAGCAGGTGTCTCCGGCAGCGGTGAAACGTCCATCGAAGGTGTAGCGTTCGATTTCACCGGACGTTGTGATGCTGCCGATGCCATTAGGCGCGCCCTGTTTGCTGGTTTCGCCCTGGCATTTGCCGGTTCCGGTCAGCTTCGTACAGCTCGTCTGGCCGACGTTCGTATCCACCTGCGGGCCTTCTTCGCTGAAGGTCACGGTGCAGGTGATCGGGACGCCGCTGCAGGACGGCGTGTTCACAGCACCCGCCCCATACATGGTTTCGAAGGCCGATTTGACGTTGTTTCGCGTAGTCGTTGCGGTCGTCGAATAGGCTTTTTTGACGCATTTGGATTTGGCTTCGTTACAGAGTTCGAATTCGTTTCCGGTGGCCCAGGTTTCTTCGAATTTGATTTTCTGCTGCTCGGTGATGCCGCCGTTGTCCGTGAACCAGAGCTTGCCGTTGGGCGTTGCTACCAGCCCAAGAGGCCCGCTGTTAGTCGGGAGGCCACTGCTGAATGAGGTCACTTCGCCGGAAGGCGTGATGCGACCGATTGCCGGGCTGCCTTCGCCGCCCTTACCCGTGAACCAGACATTGTTATCGGAGCCCAGGGCGATGCCCCAGGGGCCGAATTCGGCGGGTGAACCGCCAGGCGTGGACGACGCCCCGGTTTCGAACTTGGTGCTTTCAAGCGTTTCCATGTCGAAGCGGCCGATTGCTTTTTCGGTTCCGGTGCTGGCGTCGGTAAACCAGAGGTTGCCGTCGCTGCCGACGACGATGCCTCGCGGCCTGTCTGTTGCCGTCAGGCCGGCCGAGAACTCCGTGATTACCCCTCCCGGGGTGATCCGTCCGATCGCCGGCGTTTTGCCCGCGTCCGCGAACCAGGCGTTTCCGTCTGGGCCTTTGACGATGCCCTGCGGAACGCTCCCTTCGTTCAGGCCGGCGGAGTACTCCGTGGCCACTCCGGGGCTGGCGGGATCGATGACGACGATTCCCGGGGTGGTGCCCCAGTCCGTCAGCCAGAGCTTTTTGCCGGGGCCGACGGTGATGCCGGTCAGTTTCGCCCCCGTATTGAGGCCGCTGAGGCTTTCTCCTTCGACGTACTCCGTGATCGTGCCCGATGGCGTGATCTTGCCGATTGCGGAGGTGCCAGCGATTTCCCGCCCGTCGACGAACCAGACGTTGCCGTCCGGCCCGGCGGTGAGGTTGTAAACCCATGCTGTGGGCCGCAGGCCTGTGAAGAAGGTCGGCGTGCCGGTCAGCGGGTCTGCTGAGGCGAGCACCGGGAGGGCGAGAGCCAACACCGCCCACAGGGTCGCGACGATGCCGAATCGTCTGCTCAACCCGCCGAGTTTCCTGGATTCCGATCTCGCGGACGATGTCCTAGAGGTGCTTCTCACGTTGATCTCTCCTATCTCCCTGAGCCCCTGCCGGAACGCTCCCATGCGACCCCTCGGCGACTCGGTTTCCCTTGTAGCGACCATGCCATTCCCGGCCTCAGTTAGGCCAGGACCGAGATAGCCTACCGTATCCGTTCCCAAAAAGACAATACTAATTTTTGATTACTGCCTTCGCCGTTCCCCGCCCAAAGCGCGAAAACAGGCGATCGCCCCGGCATGCCGGGGCGATCGCCTTTGCTCGTTTCAGCGCTGCCTGATGATCAGGAGCTGATGTAGGTGGCGCTTAACGGAGTCGTATTGATGTCTAATTTGCCGGTGCTCGGGCAGAAGATGCCTTTGACCTTTTTGACGGTCTGATTCGTGATATCGACTTCTCCGTTTGCAGCGGTCGATAATAACGGTCCCTTACCTGTTCCCAGGAGTTCTTCGCCGTTGTAGTAGCAGTTGATGCCGAAGCAGTTGACGTGCACTTCGCCTTCGCCCGTTACTTTGGCGGTTTCGTGCCCTTCCTTTAACACTTCGATGACGGAGGGGCCGCCTTCTTCGCTGACCGAACAGCCGGAACCGCAGTTGGTGTAGGTGAAGTTGCCTTCGATGACCTGAGGCGCGCCTAATGCACCGACTTCACCTAAGAATAAGACGTCGCACTGGACTTCGGGACTCGCTAAGAGCCTCGCCTTGACGGTTGACGTTTCGTGGACGTGGGTGTTCGGGCTCGCGCATGTGCCTTGGTCAACGCCGCACAGCGCGGTATTGGAGGCCATCGCCGAGCTGGCGCCAATGAAAGCCATTGCCATCAGCGCCGCGATCGCGGCGAGACCGAGCATCTTCAGAGATTTCACTTCGTTCTCCCTTTCTGGATTTGCAGGCCCGGGTTTCCGGGTCGCGACTTCTTATACGGCCGGACTCGCGCCAGAGGCAAATTGCTCGGGAAATTCCTTGGCAAAACCAGCCGTAAAAGAATTCCAAGGACATGTTCTCCCTGCAAATCGCTGGATGCATAAAATTCGCGTGCGCGAAAGCGCGCGTTCTCTTTTCCGCGGGCTCTCGGGTTCGCGGGCTCGGTTGCCAAACTGCCTGATCGATCAGGCGTAGTTGAGCGAAAGATGTTATGCTGCCGCGCGCATGAGGGAGGATGTCTTGAAAGCAAGGGGGATCTCGCTGCTGTGCACGGTGCTGGCGGCGCTTCTCTTCGCCGTCGGATGCGGCAGCGGCTCGGACGACGGGGACATCGAAGTCCAGACCGGATCGCTATCGAAAGCCGAGTTCATCGAAAAGGCCGACGCGATCTGCAAGGCCGCTCGGACCGAATTCCTCGCCAAGTACTCGAGCTTCGTCCAGGCCCACAAAACGGAGTTCTCCGACCCGCAAAAGCAGGAAGCGCTGCTCGAAGAAGTGCTGGACACGCTCCTCGCCCCAAACGTGGAAGGACAGATCGAGCAGATCAGCGCGCTCGGGGCGCCGAATGGATACGCGACCCAGGTCGAAACCTTCCTCAATGACCTGCAGATACGGCTCGGCGAAGCGCAGGACGACCTCGCCGGGCTGACGGCGACCGCAACCCCGTTCGCGAAGGCCGAAAACGCGGCCAAGCAGGCGGGCATGAAAGGCTGCTCGGAAAGCTTCAGCTGATTCGAGCCTGCCCGGTAGCCTCTCGGGCATGGCCGAACGCGACTTCATAGCCGCGACGCGAGAGCGTGTCGTCCTCTTCGACGGCGGCATGGGCGCAACCCTGGAGCAGTTCGACCTGACGCGGGAGGATTACGGCGGGCTGGAGGGGAAGTGCCATGAGGCGCTCGTACTCAACCGCCCCGACGTGATCGAGGGCGTGCACGCCTCGATGCTGGAGGCCGGCGCCGAGGTGGTCGAGACCGACAGCTTCCAGGGTTCGCGACTGAAGCTCGAAGAGTGGGGCCTGGGCGAGCATACGCTGGAGATCAACCGCAAGGCGGCCGAGATCGCCCGCGAAGCAGCCGGACGGGAGCGCTTCGTCGCCGGCTCGATCGGCCCGACCGGCTTCCTGCCCGCCTCGACCGACCCGACCCTCGGCGACATCACCTTCGGTCGCCTGGTCGAAGTCTTCGAGGAGCAGGCGCGAGGCCTGGTCGAAGGCGGTGCCGACCTGATCATCGTCGAGACGGCGCAGGACATCCTCGAGGTGAAGGCGGCAGTCTTCGGCGCCCGCGAGGCGTTCGCCGCCGCCGGTCGCCGCCTGCCGATTATGACCAGCGTCTCGCTCCTCCCCCAAGGCGGCAAGATGCTGCTCGGCACCGACATCCAGGCGGTGCTGACGACATTGACGGCGCTCGAGGTCGACGTGATCGGCCTCAACTGCTCGACCGGCCCCGAGGACATGCGCGACGCGATCCGCTTCCTCGGCGAGCACAGCCCCTTGCCCGTGCACTGCATCCCCAACGCCGGACTGCCGCTGCAGGGACCGGACGGCGAGACGATCTTCCCCGAAGAGCCTGAGCCGCTGGCGGCGACGCTGGGCGAGTTCGTCGAGCGCTACGGGGTCGGCATCGTCGGTGGCTGCTGCGGGACGACGCCGGAGCACATCGCGGCGATCCGCGAGCGGGTCGAGGGGCGCATACCGGGCGAGCGCCCCGCACCGGGTTCCCCCCAGCTCTCCTCGATGATGACCGCGACGCCGCTGGTCCAGGAACCCCGCCCGACGCTGGTCGGCGAGCGGGTCAACTCGCAGGGCTCGCGCAAGGCAAAGGAGCTGCTGCTGGCCGACGACTACGACGGCCTCGTCCAGGTCGCCGAAGACCAGGTCGAAGGCGGCGCCCACGTGCTCGACATCTGCGTCGCGCTGACCGAGCGCTCCGACGAGGCCGAGCAGCTGGCGGAGGTCGCGAAGCGGATCTCACTCACGCAGCCGGCACCAATCCAGGTCGACTCGACCGAGCCCGAGGCAATCCGCGCCGCGCTCGAGCAGATCCCCGGGCGGGCAATCGTCAACTCGATCAACCTCGAGGCGGGCCGCGACAAGGCCGACGTTGTCGTGCCCCTGGCCCGCGAACACGGCGCTGCCTTGATCGCGCTGACGATCGACGAGGTCGGGATGGCGAAGACGGCGGAGCGCAAGCTCGAGATCGCGAAGCGGATCCGCGACATCGCCTGCGAGGAGCACGGCCTCGACCCCGAGGCACTGATCTTCGACGCGCTCACCTTCACGCTGACCACCGGCGACGAGGAGTGGCGACCCTCCGCCGTCGAGACGATCGAGGGCATCCGCCGGATCAAGGCCGAGATCCCCGGTGTGAAGACCTCACTCGGCGTCTCCAACGTCTCCTTCGGCGTCTCGCCCCCCGCCCGCGCCGTCCTCAACTCGGTCTTCCTGCATCACTGCGTCGAGGCGGGGCTCGACCTGGCGATGGTCAACCCGAACCACATCACCCCCTACTCGGAGATCTCCAAGCAGGAGCGCGAGCTGACCGACGACCTCGTCTTCGACCGCCGCGAGGACGCGCTGGAGCGCTTCATCGCCCATTTCGAGACCAAGCAAGGCGAGGAGGCCGCCTCGGCCGACATAGGCGACCCGACCGAGAGCATGGAGCCGGAGGAGGCCCTGCACTGGCACATCCTGCGCCGCAAGAAGGAGGGCGTCGAGGAGTGGATCGACCGCTCGGTGGAGAAAATCGGCGCAGTGCCGACGCTGAACGAGGTCCTGCTGCCGGCGATGAAGGAGGTCGGCGACAAGTTTGGCGCCGGCGAACTGATCCTGCCCTTCGTCCTGCAGTCGGCGGAAGTGATGAAGCGCGCCGTCGCCCGGCTGGAGAACTACCTCGACCGGATCGAGGGCCACACCAAGGGCAAGGTCGTGATCGCCACAGTGTTCGGCGACGTGCACGACATCGGCAAGTCACTGGTCAACACGATCCTCACCAACAACGGCTACACCGTGATCGACCTCGGCAAGCAGGTCCCAGTCGACACGATCATCGAGGCCGCCGTGGAGAACGAGGCCGACGCGATCGGCCTCTCGGCGCTGCTTGTCTCGACCTCCAAGCAGATGCCGATCTGCGTGCAGGAGCTGTACCAGCGCGGACTCGGCTTCCCGGTGCTGATCGGGGGTGCCGCGATCAACCGCGACTTCGGCCGCCGCACGCTCTATCCGAAGGGGAAGGAGTCCGACGAGGTCTACGAGCCCGGCGTCTTCTACTGCAAGGACGCCTTCCAGGGCCTTGACACGATGGACTCCCTCGTCGACGAGCAGGCGCGAGAGGCGCTGGTCGCGCGAATCCGCGCCGAAGCCCGCGAGCTGCGCGAGAAACCGGCGGTGGCGGACGACGGGCCGCCGACCAGCGACGCGAGCGTTCGCTCCGCGGCACGCACCGACGTGCCGGTCCCTGAGCCGCCCTTCTGGGGCGCGCGCGAGGTCGACGTCGACCTCGACGAGGTCTTCCCCCACCTCGACCGGCACGTGCTCTTCAAGCTGCACTGGGGTGGGCGCGGAGTCAAGGGCGAGGCCTGGCAGGCGTTGGTCGAGGGCGACGGCGGCGAGGAGGGCTTCGCGGCGCGGCTGGAGCGGATGTGGGGCGAGCAGGACTACCTGCACCCACGGGCACGGCTCGGCTACTTCCCCTGCAACGCCGAGGGCAACGAGCTGGTCGTCTTCGACCCCGCGAACGAGGGGCGTGAGCTGGAGCGGCTCGTCTTCCCGCGCCAGCCCAAGCACGACCGGATCTGCCTCGCCGACTTCTTCCGGCCATTGGACAGCGACGAACGCGACGTCGTCGCCCTGCAGGGCGTCACCGTCGGGTCCGAGGTGACGGAGCTGATCGAACGCCTCGAGCGCGAAGGCGAGTTCGCCGAGCAGCTCTTCGTCCACGGCCTCGGCGTACAGGCGGCCGAGGGCCTGGCCGAGTGGCTGCACTCGGAGGTGAGGCGCGAGCTCGGCATCCCGCTCGACCAGGGCCGGCGTTACTCGTGGGGCTACCCCGCCTGCCCGGACCAGTCCGAGCACGAGAAGGTCTGGCGCCTGCTCGAACTGGAGCGGATCGGGATGACGCTCTCCGGCGGCTACGCCGTGATGCCAGAGCAGTCGACGGTGGCGATCGTCGCCCACCACCCGCAGGCGGTCTACTTCGGGATGAAATCCGGCTTCATCCCCGAGGGCCCGGCGCCGGACGAGCTGATCGCCGGCACCGAGCGCGGGGCCACTACTAGTTACTGATGTACGTCGGGCTTAACGGCGTAGTGACGATGTCTAATTTTGCGGTTTTGGGACAGAAGAGTCCTTTGACACCATGCACGTCCTGTTCGGAGATGGCTACTTCCCCGTTTTCCTGCGTCGATATAGAAGCTCCTTTGGCGGACCCTTCCAGGCCCAGTCCGTCGTAGTAGCAATTGAGACCCATGCAGTTGACTTGCACTTCACCTTCGCCGATCACAGCGGCTTTTTCGGAAGCGGTCTTCCGGACCACGATGGTGGAGTTGCCGCTCCGTTCTTCGACTGCGCATCCCGCGCCGCAATTCGTATAGGTGAAATTGCCATCGATCACCAGCAGCTGGTCCACGCCTTCGGGCGAGATGACTTCGCCTAAGAATAAGACGTCGCACTGGACTTCCGGACTCGCTAAGAGTTTCGCTTTGCTGACCGACGTTTCGTGCACGTGGGACAGATAGCTGGGACATGATTCTTCCCCGCACAATCCAACCGTGCTCGCCGTGGCCGCCGTGCTGCCGGCAAATGCCATTGCGGCCAGTGCCGCCAATGCGGCGAGGCCGAATGTCCTGATCGATTTCATCCCTTGCTCCTTTTTGTCGGACAGGCGCGAGCGGGGTGGGGCCCAGGGAGACGGGGCCCCACCCCAAACCCGCCATTCGCCCCCCAGCTGACGACAATGGGGGCGACCTTTGATCGCAATGCGCCCGCTCTGGGGCGCGGCACGGTTGAGACGATTACAACCTCGCGAGGGACGGGTCAAGCATCGCTGATCAAACCTGACATGACGACATCTGCATGCCCGAACGGGCGACCGCTTTTTCCCCGCAAATGCCTAGATGTCGGAATCGCGCGCGTGCGCTTTCGCGAAAGCTCTCGGCGACCTACCCGTCATAGGAGCGACGTGTGCATGCCTTCGACCAAGGCGCATGCGAACCTGGGGTCCGCACCGCCGAACTCGAGGTCGTGGGGGACGCCGTCGAGGATCGCAGCGGTCCATGAGGCGACGGCGCCCTTTGCCCACGTCCGCGGCTCGGGCCCGATGCCGACGTCGCATGAGACGACCTCTCCCCGCTCGACCTCCACATCGACGCCGATGAGCTTCTCCTCGTCCTCGCCATCGTCGGCGCTGACGGCGAGCAGGCAGGTTCCAGCGGCGGTCGCCGGAAGCGCGGCCAGGGGAGCGGCGAGCAGAAAGGCAGTCTCGACGTCGATCCTGGTGAGCGGGTCGGTCGCTTCTGCCAGGTGTTCGCACTCGCAGCGACCCGCCGCGACCAGAGGCCTGACGGCCCGCCGGGTCCATTCCGTCACCGCGTAGGGCTTGGCCCCGCCGGCGCCGTCGAGAGACATCTCGACCTGGCGGGCGGCGCGCATCGCCGAGAGCCGGCGCTCGATCGCCGGGTAGCTGACCTCGGGGATGACGCCGTCGAGCTCGGTCAGCGAGAGCGGCCGGGCAGCGAGGGCGCGGAGCACGGTCGAGTCCCAGCCGGCGACCAGAGCGCGGATCGCACCCTTGGCCGGCTCGCTGCCGAAGGCGACCGGGCCCTGCGGGGCGCGGCCGAGCCAGGCCTCGACGACGTCGGCGACGGCGAGAATGCCGTGGCCAATCTCGGTGAGCTCGTTCTCGACCGTGTATGGCATACCGCTGCGAACGTGCCGTTCCAGGGCGCCGAGGTCACGCAGGTTGCCGACCTGACCGCGCAGTGTTGTCTGAGCGGCGCCGCCCAGATGTTCACGAAGGTCCGGCAGGCGCAACGGCCCGTCGAGGTGGGCGCGCAGGATCGGTGCGCAGAGCGGCCCCGCCAGGAGGGAGAGAACGGTTCCTCCTGCCCGGACCCTTGTCTGGGGCAGGGTGCTGTCGGCGTTCATCGCAGTCTCTACATATTGGGGACTAATAGGGTTGAGTATTGGTAACCGCCGTCAGCGGTATCACCCTATTCGAAACGAGCCGGCTGTGGCTTGAGGCGCACCGGTGCGGTGGACAGCGCCTGCACCCGCAGGTCGCTCCAGGTGAGGCCCTCGCGGACGAGGGCGGGCAGACCGAGGGCGACCGCGGTTGCGATCTCGACCGCCTGCAGGATGACTCCGTAGGCGAGCGCGTCCACCGCGCCGATGCCGAAGCCGGTATGCAGGACGCTGACGACCGCGAACTGGAAGACGCCTATGTTCGACGGCGTCGCCGGGACGACGGCGGTGACGTTGACCGCGAAGAGGACCGCGGCGGCGGCGCCGATCCCGGCCCGGCCGGTAAGCCCGAGCGCCGCCAGCAGCGCCCAGCAGGCCGCCAGCTGGATCGCCCAGGCGCTGAGCTGCGCCAGGGCGGCGAGGGCGCCCCGGCGCGGCTGGCGGAAGACGCTGAGGCCGGCGCGGACCTGGACGAGCGCTCCGCGCAGCGCCGAGCCGAGCCGCGCCAGGCGCCCGTTGCCGTTGCGCCGCATCAGCGGCGGGGCGACGAGCACGACGAGCAGCAGCGCCAACGGCACGAGGCTGAAGGCGAAGAGCTTCTGCGTACTGGAGTGGAAGAGATCGGTGGTCGAGACGATGATCACGCCGAGGATCGCCAGGGCGGCGATGTTCAGCACCGTCTGCGAGACGAGCGTGCCGAGCAGGACGGGAAAGGTCTCGCGCATGCGCCCGACGCGGCGGGCCAGCGACATCGCCCGCGCCGGCTCGCCGAGGCGGGCCGGCAGCGTCGCCGACATGAGGACGCCGATCATCGTCGCCGAGGTGACGTCGCGGCGACGCACCGGCCGCATGGGCAGTGCCGCGCGCACGATCCAGTACCAGGACGCGGCGCGGAAGAAGAGCGAAAGGGCCATCAGGGCACAGGCGACGAGCACCCAGGTGAGGTCGGAGCGGACGATGCTCTGGACGACGTTGTCGAAACCGATCTTCTGTGCCGCCAGGGCGGTGAGGCCGACGCCGATCGCCCCCGCGGCGCCGAGGCCGGCGCGGCGGGCCAGTCGCCGTCGGCGGCTGGCTCCGGTCTCCGGCTCGGGGTCGAGGGAGGAAAGGCGCTGCGGCGGCTGTGGCGGCATCCCGTCGGCCGGGCGCAACCCCGCCCAGTGGACGGCGCGCTCGATGGCACCCTGCGGCTGCGGCACCTCGATCGCTCGCTCGTAGACGGCGGTGACGCGGTCGGCGACGCGCGGCCAGGCGTAACGCTCGGCGCTGCGCCGCGCAGCCTCTCCCATCTGGCGCAGCCGCTCGCGGTCGTGGTGCACCCGTTGCAGCTCTTCGGCGAGCCGCTGGGGGTCCCCGGGCGGGACGAGGATGCCGTCGACACCGTCGTTGACGACGTCGCTGTAGCCGGCGATGCGGGAGGCGATCGCCGGCGTGCCGGCGGCGAAGGCCTCGGTTAGGACCATGCCGAAGCTCTCGCCGGAGAGTGACGGCGCGCAGAGCAGGTCGGCCTCGTGCAGGGCGCTCCAGAGCGCCTCCCCGGAGACCCGGCCGCGAACGTCGATCCAGCGCATCGTCTCGGGATCGGTCAGGTAGCGCAGCACGTCCTCGCGCTCGGCACCGATCACGGTGAGGCGGCTGGGAACGTGCTCGACCAGGGCGCCAAAGGCGGCGAGCAGGATCGGCAGGCCCTTGCGCTCCTCCGGACGGCCGACGAAGAGCACGCGCAGGTCGCCGGACGGCGGCTTCGGCGAGCGCGGCGCCGCGGCCAGGTCGACGCCGTTCGGGATCACCTCGTAGTGACCGCCGAACCAGCGCTTGCCGGTCCAGGCCGCGGCCTCGGAGACCGCGATCCGCGCCGAGAGGCGGTTGAACATGCACCGCGCGCCGAGCACGGAAGCGAGGTGGTTCGGCATTGCCTTGGTCGAGTAGGCATGGAAGGTGCCGACCGCCGGCCCCTCGCTGCCGAGGGCCGCGTTCCAACCGACCAGCGGCACCAGTGGCTCGTGGATGTGGACGACGTCGTAGCGCTCCCGCCGTAGCTCTCGCCGGGGCGCACGGATGCCGCCGGGGGGAAACGGCGAGAGGTTGGAAACCGCGCCGTTGGCCGGGATGCCGATCGTGCGGCCGAGCGGGATCAGGTAGTCGGGCGCGTCGCGTGGCTCGGGGGCGGCCCGGTGCAGGGTCTTGCTGAGCCGCCCCGGAGGGTCGAAGGGGGCGAGCACGTGCACGTCGTGGCCGCGGCCGAGGAACTCCTCGGCGAGCGCCTCCACGTGACGGTTGACGCCCCCCTGGTAGGTCCAGGAATATGGCGAGACGAGTGCGATCCGCACGGGCTGCCTAGGGTAGTGGATAGGCCAGCGCTCAACCGCCCGCGGCGGGCTGCGGCGCCTCGGCCCAGGCGACGCCGGCGAAGACCAGGAGATAGGCGGCGCCGATCTCGAGTACCAGCGCACCGGAGTCGTTGGCGAGCGTGCCGACGACGACGGCGACCAGCGCACCGAGGATCCCGGCGGCGAGAAGCGGCGCGTGTGCAAGCCAGGTGCGCAACGTCTCGCGGCGCGCGATCATCAGGGCGGCGATCGCGAGGAGCAGCGGCAGGAAGGCGAAGACGATCGGGCGAGTGAAGCTGTGGGCTGAGAGTTGAAGGCGGCGCTGGGCGACCTGAGCGAGGTCACTAAAGCCGCCGGCGTCGAGCACGGACCGTGTCAGGTGCGCGTTCGCGCCAGAGACCAAGTCGATTAGAGAGATAAATCCCACAAATGCCAAAGAACTTGTCATAATGACCACTAGGGCCGTGCGTCGCTGCGGGGTCGCGACCTTGGAAGCGGCGGCGCCGGCCCCTATTGGCATCACTACTGCCGCGCCCACGTCAGCTCCGAAGCGACCGGCGGCGAAGACGAAGGCGCAGGTCAAGCCCACCGCGAGGAAGATCGCTGCCGCGGTCTTCGGTGCGAGGCGCGGCGCGAAGCCCTGGATCGCAGCGCCGGTACCGGCGACGACCAGGACCGCGAGCAGGGCCTCGATCTCGTTGCCGATCCCGTAGAAGCGGACGCCGAGGCCGGGGTTGGGGCCGAGGAGCGAGAGGGTGGTCAGGGGCGAGCCGGCGATGACGTCGACCGCATAGGCGAGGACGACGAGACCAGAGGCGACCGCCAGGGCCTGGAAGCGTCGCCGGACGAGGAAGACGGTGATCGCGGCGAGGACCGGAGCGCCAGCCGCCACAAGCAGCCGTTCGGCCTCCTGGCTCGGTTCGAGCGCCGCACCAAGCAGGAGGAGGAGTGGCAGGTAGACGATCGTGAGTGCGACCAGCCTGACGGCAACGCGGGCGGTCCGGCCGCGAGTGAGGAGGACCGCGAGGGCCAGGGCGACCAGCCAGACGAGGAGGCTGGTGCCGATCACCGGCCCGCGCCGGCTCGAGATCGATGCCATCCGCACCGCCAGCGCTTCGATGCTTGCCAGGTCGACACTCCCCTCCGCGCGGATCGGCTGGCCGGACATCGCCGAGGGGACCTCGAGGCCGAAGCGCTCGAGGATCGTCGGCGCGACGTCTGTGGAGAGCACGTAGCCGTCGGTGCGGGTGCTGTCGGAGGTCAGCTCGCCACGAATGCTGGAGTTTTTTCCAGCAATCCCAATTGCCAGCGATTCGTTCTTCGCCGGCGGTGCTCGCTCGATTGCGATCAGGAGGTCGTCGCCGCGCAGGCTCTGCACCAGGGACGGCAGTTGTCCGAGGGTCGCACGCCTGGCGACGAATGCGGAATCGAGGTGCAGGTAGGGGACTCCGCTTAACTTTTTCGGTGGGGCGTTGGATTGCTGACGCCCGGAGGTCGGAGACGAAAAAGTACAAGACGCTCCGCCCCCTACCTGCACCCCGATTCCGGCGGATTCGAGGGTCGAGGCCAGCAGCCCCGGAACGATGTCGGCGGGTGCGGAGCCGGCGCGCTCCTCCACAGCTCTCCACCAACTTGGTGTGCAGCGCCGGCTCGTCGCGGCAAGCTCCTCGTCATAAAGCGAATCGAAGACTCGATTGCCCTGCGTCATATCCAGGTACGTCTGCTGCGCCGGAACTGATCCCAGCCCAGCGCTGAGCAGCCCCACGGCCATCCCGTCTTTCGCCAGCTCCGCGATGCCGGTCGCCTTCGGGAGCAGGAGCAGCGTTACGTGAGGCGGCCTTTGGTGGGGGGGTGAAGCGTCTTGTACTTTTTCGTCGAGCGGTCGGGGGGCGGCCAACGCCGCTTCACCGAAAAAGTTAAGCGGAACTCCCCCACCGAAGGCCGCCACTGAAACCAGCGCTATCGTGGCCCCGATGGCCGACCGCACTTTTGCCAAGTTCACGATGTTCAAGATCGATCCCGCCTGGCGCCGCCGCGACGCCGATCTGCGCGCGGCCGACAAGCGCGAGTTCCTCGCCGCCTGCGAGGACTTCGCCCTCGACCGCTCGCTGCGTGCCTACTCAACCATAGGTACGCGCGGCGACGTCGACCTGGTGCTGCTCGCGCAAAGCCCCAACCTCGACGACCTGCACACCTTCCACGTCGTGCTCGGGCAAAGCGGCCTCGCACAGTGGGCCGAGACGCCCTACTCGTTCCTCTCGATGACCAAGCGCTCGCCCTATTCCGAGGAGCAGGCGCGGCCCGAGATCTGCGTCAGCGAGCGCAAGTACCTCTTCCTCTACCCGATGGTCAAGCAGCGACGTTGGTACGGCCTGCCCGCCGAGGAGCGCCAGCGGATCATGCGGAGCCACATCGAGGTCGGCCGCCGCTACCCGGAGATCACGATCAACACCTCCTACTCCTTCGGCCTCGACGACCAGGAGTTCGTCGTCGCCTTCGAGGGCGACGACCCGGGCATGTTCCTCGACCTCGTGCAGGAGCTGCGCCCGACCGAGTCGAGCGAGTACACCGAGCTGGAGACGCCGATTTTCACCTGCGTGGCACTATCGACACGCAAGGCCCTCGACGCGCTCGACGGCACTCCGAGTGCCGTCCCAGCGGGGGCATGAGCACGCAGTCGCTCAGCTACGCGATCGACGAACACGACCACCTGGTCAAAGTCGACGAGGGCTACTACCGCTTCGCCGAGGAGAACGGCTGGACGGATGCCGGGGCCAGCCTCGGTCGCTCGCTCTGGGACTACGTCGCCGGCGAGGACCTGAAAAAGGTCCAGCGGCTGCTGCTGCGCCGCATCCGCGACGAGGTGGGGGAGGTCGAGCTCCCCTTCCGCTGCGACGGCCCGAACGTGCGCCGCGAGATGGACGTGAGGATCAAGGCGGGTCGTGGCGGGAGGGCGGTGCTCTTCTCGGCCAAGGTGCGCTTGGAGGAGGCACGCGAGCGGCCCCAACCGCTGCTCGACCCGGCGGCGTCGCGCGGACCCGAGACGCTGGCGATGTGCGGCTGGTGCGACCGATTCGAAGTCGAGGGCGAGTGGGTCGAGGTCGAGGAGGCGGCGCGACGCCTTGAGTTGTTCGACCGTCCCGATATGCCGGTGCTCAGCCACGGCATCTGCCCCGAGTGCAACGGCCTGCTGCTCGCCGCATAGGCAAGACCGCGAGTCCCCTATCCTTCCCCGCTCCCATGAGCAAGATTGGAACCGAAGAGAGCCCGTTGCGCGTCGCGATCGTCGGCGCCGGCCCGTCCGGCTTCTACGCCGCTGAGCACATCCTCAAGGACGGCGACCTTCACGCCCAAGTCGACCTCTTCGACCGCCTCCCCACCCCCTTCGGCCTGGTCCGCGGCGGCGTCGCACCCGACCACCCGAAGATCAAGTCGGTGATCCGCGTCTACGAGAAAACCGCGGCACGGGAGGGCTTCCGCTTCTTCGGCAACGTCAAGGTCGGCCACGACATCGAGGTCGAGGATCTCGAACGACTCTACCACGCAATCGTCTTCACGGTCGGCTGCGAGACCGACCGCCAGCTCGGCATCCCCGGCGAAGAGCTGCCCGGCAGCCACGCTGCCACCGCCTTCGTCGGCTGGTACAACGCCCACCCCGACTACGCCGATGACGAGTTCGATCTCTCCTGCGAGCGAGCGGTCGTGATCGGCAACGGCAACGTGGCGATGGACGTCGCCCGGATGCTTGCGCTGACCGACCACGAGCTGCGCCAGACCGACACCGCCGACCACGCAATCGAGTTGCTCGACGCGAAGCAGATACGCGAGATCGTCGTCCTCGGGCGCCGCGGCCCAGTCCAGGCCGCCTTCACCAATCCGGAGATCAAGGAGCTCGGCGAGATGGAGGACGCCGACGTAATCGTCGATCCAGGCGAGGTCGAGCTCGACCCGGCGAGCACCGCCTACCTCGAGTCCGAGGAGGCCGACAAGACGACCCGGGTCAACGTCGAGACGCTGCGCGAGTTCTCGCAGCGCTCACCCGAGGGCAAGAAGCAGCGGATCGTGCTGCGCTTCCTCGCCTCGCCGATCGAGATCAAGGGCGAAGGCAAAGTCGAGAGCATCGTGATCGGTCGCAACGAGCTGGTCGACGAGGGCGGCACGCTGCGTGCCAAGGACACCGGCGAGCGCGAAGAGCTGGAGTGCGGTCTGGTGCTGCGCTCGGTCGGCTACACCGGCGTGCCGATCGAAGGCGTTCCCTTCGACGAGAAGCGCGGCCTGATCCTCAACGAGGGCGGCCGCGTGCTCGACTCGCACGACGCCGGCCACAAGGTCGGCCACTACACCGCCGGCTGGATCAAGCGCGGCCCCTCGGGCGTAATCGGCACCAACAAGAAGGACGCGCTGGAGACGGTCCAGCACCTCTTCGCCGACGTCGAGTCGCAGATGCTGCTCAGCCCGGAGAACCCGGACCCGGCCGCGGTCGAGGCGCTGCTCGGCAAGCGCGGCGTCCGCTACGTCAGCTTCGAGGATTGGCAGGCGATAGACCAGGTCGAGGTCGGCCGCGGCGAGCCACACGGCCGCCCCCGTGTCAAGTTCGTCCGCGTCGAGGAGATGCTCGGCGCGCTCGGCGAGCGCGTCTCGGGCTAGCCCAGCGGTCGCTAGCGTGTCTTGGTCTTGCTGCCGAGCAGGTCCACGACGTAGACGGAGACGTACGGCGCGTACCCCCAGCTGGACTGCCAGCGCGGGTAGGCCAGCTTCGGCGGGACGATCAACTCGCGCCTCCCCCCGACCCGCATGCCGGGCAAGCCCATCGCTATGCCCCTGGACGCTTCCTCGAGCCACCAGTCGCGCCACCGGACCACCCCGCCGCTCAGCCCACCTTGGACGCCCGCGAGCGCTTGGGGGTAGGTGTCCTCGATGAAGCGGACCGTGATGGCGTCGGTCTTGCCCAGCACCGGCCCGGAGCCCCGGCGGAGATCGATGACCTTGAGGCCGTGAGGCGGGGGCCCGCTCGCCCGCGGAATCTTCAACGGTGGGAGCTTTGTGATTTCGGCCTTCGACAGCGTCGCTTCTTCCGGCTTGGCCGGGCGGGCGGTCGTTTCGTCCGAGCCGCCACTCCCACAACCGGCTACGGCCGCAGCGAGGAAGGCGCAAACCACAACGATCCTCGCCAGGCGAGCGGCTGTCCAATCGGCGGCTAACACGGGCGGCCGTTCCGGTATTCGACCCGGCGGTCGGGAGGCGGTTCCATACCGAGCAGGTCCACGACGTAGACGGAGACGTACGGCGCGTACCCCCAGCTGGACTGCCAGCGCGGGTAGGCCAGCTTCGGCGGGACGATCAGCTCGCGGCGACCCCCGACCTGCATTCCCGTCAGGCCCATCGCGACACCTCTTGTGCTGGTTTCGAGCAGCTGCCGATCGGGCCTGAACGGGCCCGACATGCGGCCCGCAAGGGCTTCGGGATAACTCGCCTCGACGTAGCGCATGTAGACCTCCTCCCTGTTGGAGACCCAATCGCGCTTGGGTACTCCCGGACCCGAACCCCTGCGGAGGTCGACGACCACCAAACGGTGCGGTGGGGGCCCGCTCGTCGCCGGGATCTTCAGTGGCGGGAGCTTTGCGATCTCGGCCCTCGACATCTTCACCGTCGGGCCTTGTGGGCAAGGAGGCTTGTGTGGGGTAATCGTGAGAGCGTCCGAGCTGGAGCCCGTATCGCTACAGGCGGCGAGAGACAGCGCGAGGCAGGCGCCGATCGCCGCCGAGAACTTCACGCTGTCACCTCCCCCGCACTGGCATAAGCCCGATTGGTAAGGAAGTTTAGACGAGAGTGGCTTTGGCGATGCTACCTACACCGATCAGGCCCGGCCCGACGTGGGCGCCGATGACGGGGCCGACCTCGGAGACGTAAACGGGCTCGCAACCGAAGATCTCTCGGCAGTCGTCGGCAAGGGCGCCAGCGGTCTCGTGGTCCTGGATGTGTTGGATGACCCAGGCGTCGAGGCCCGCCTCGTGGCGCCGGCGGGCGTAGTCGCGCAGCCGCTCGAGCGAACGGGCACGGGTGCGAACGCGCTCGACAGGGGTGATCTCCTCCTCGAGGGTGAGGATCGGCTTGATCTTCAGCGCCGAGCCAATCCAGGCACGGGCGCCGCCGATCCGCCCCCCCCGCCGCAGGTACTCGAGGGTGTCGATGGCGAACCACATCTTCAGCTCCTCGCGCGCCTGCTTGGCACGGGCGAGGACCTCCTCCCCGTCCCCCCCGGCCCGCGCCGCGGCGGCGGCGGCCAGCACCGAGAACCCCATCCCGCCGCAAGCCGACCGCGAGTCGAAAAGGTGGATGCGCTCTCCCCCCTTCCCCTCGGCGGCGAGGCGCTCGCGCGCCTGCCCAGCGGCCTCGAAGGTTCCGGAGATCCCCGACGAGATGTGGATCGAGACGACCTCACGGCCCTCGGCGAGCAACGGCTCGTAGACGGAGACGAAGTCGCCAATGGAGGGCTGGGAGGTCGTCGCGCCGCCTTCAGAAGCCCTGAGGCGCTCATAGAAGGCGCCATAGTCGACGATCTCGGACTCGGACTCCTGTTCGCCGTTCACGGAGACGTAGAGGCTGATCGTATGGATGCCGTGCGAAGCGACCAGCTCCGCCGGCAGATAGGCGGTCGAATCGCAGACGACGGCAGTGTTCGCGGCGGGGTTCAACTGGCCTGCGATTCTCCCACCAAAGCTCTCGCTACACTTTGTGAAGTGACCGACCCAGCTACCGAGAAGCCTCAGGCGGCCATCTCGCTGACCAACAAGGCGGCGGGCAAGGTTGCCGAGCTGCTTGCCGGACAGGAAGATTCCGAGGGACAGGCGCTGCGCGTCGCAGTTCGCGGCGGCGGCTGCTCCGGCTTCCAGTACGCACTTGCCTTCGATCGCGCCAAGGACGACGACCACGTCTTCGAAGTCGGCGACGTTTCCGTCGTCGTCGACAAAGTGAGCATGCAGTTCGTCTTCGGCTCTGAGGTCGACTACATCGAAGGCCTGCAGGGCGCCGGCTTCCAGGTCAACAACCCCAACGTCGTCGCCGCCTGCGGCTGCGGATCGTCCTTCCAGGTCAAGGAGGACGCGGCCGAGCACGCCGCCGTCTAGCGGTTATCACAAGAAAATCTGACTAAAATCATGGGCACTTGCCCATGATGCGGGGGGAAATCAAGAAGGCAGCAGCGTGCCACGCGTGTGCACTGATCGCGGCCCTGGCGGCGATCGGGCTGACGGGCTGCGGTGGATCGACGCCGGTTACCTCGCCGATCGAACTGAAAAGCCCCGGGGTGCAGCCCAACGGCAAGCTCAAGCCCAGCGTCTTCTGTGGCTGGGGGTCTCTCTGGGTGCCGCTCGAGTGGGGAGAAGTGCCCGAGGACACCAAGGAACTTGCGATCCTCCTCGCGCGCTTCAAACATGTGAACGAAGGCGGCGAGCAAAAGCTGGTCGTCCCCTTCGCCGACCTGGTCAGCAAGTTCAAGCCCAGCGAACGCAAACTCGTCGCCAACGTGCTGCCCGAAGGAGTCAGCTGGTCCTGGTTCGGGAACAACTGCCTGCCGCCGAAGGGCCAGAAGATCCTGCTCGAGGTCTTCGCTCTGGACGACGTCAAACATCGATCCATGAACAAGGAGCTGGCGACGCGGCTCGCCGAAGAAGCGCTGAAGCATCCCCACCCGCGCGAAGAACCACGGTCGCCGGGCGAGCTGACTAGCGACACAACCGGGGTCGGACGGTTGATCGTCCAGTACGGACCCTTGCCTTTGCCTCAGTAGGAAGACGCCCCGGGCGGCGCGGGGCCTATTCGATCTGCAGCGGCGGCGCCTGGGCCACGGCAGGTGCCGATGCGGCCTCGGCCGGCTGCTCGACGCCGAGCGCCTCGGCCAGCTCGCCCGACTCGAACATCTCCTCGACGATGTCGGCACCGCCGAGCAACTCGCCGTTGACGTAGAGCTGCGGGAAGGTCTGCCAGTCGGAGATCTCGGCGGTGACTTCACGCAGCGGCTGCAGCGCGGGCAGGACGTCGATCGCGCCGTACTCGACGTCCATCGCGTCGAGCGCCTGCACGACCCGCATCGAGAAGCCGCAGCGCGGCATTTCCGGCGTGCCCTTCATGAAGAGCAGCACCGGGTTGGCGGCGATCAGCTCTTCGACCTTCTGCTTCAGCTCGGCATCGGCCATCGACACAACAGGTTAGCTGTCCGGGACGGCGGTCCTCACCGAGAGGGCATGGATCGCCCCATCGTCGAAGCGCGGCTTGACGGCGGCCTTGACCAAGCGGTGCTGGTCGATCCGCGAGAGGCCCTCGAACTGGGCGGCGGTGACCGTCGCCCTCAGGTGGTCGCCGCCGCCGGTCTCGTCGACCACTTCTACCGCGGCACCCGGCAGGGCGGCTTCGATCATCGCCTTGATCTCCGCCAGGTCGGCCACGGGCGCGATTCTATGTGCCTCTTTCGCCGCCCTCCTTCCCGTTCGGCGAGAAGAGAGCGTCGTGAACGCCGGCGACGAGGCGGTGGGACAGGTCCTGATCGCCGCTGATGCGAAGCGGCGAGGGGTCGCGGAAGACCATCGCGTGCAGCCAGGCTCCGGCGTCGCCGAGGGCGCGATTGCGAGGCACCGGGTCGAGTCGAGCGACGCACTCGACCACCGCACCGCGGTCGATGGCGACGTTGACGCCGGCGAGCCGCTGCGACTCGCCGTCGGTAGCAGCTGCCAGCTGACAGAAGCCATCGGTGTGGGGCGGGAGCTTGGCGATCGGCGTGGCGAGCAGAAAGGTGGCCTCGACGTCGATCGGCGTCAGCCGAGCGGCCGTCTCCGACATGTGAATCCGCTCGAAACGGGCGGCGGCGCTGATCGGCCCGACCGCCTCGCGACCCCAGCGGCTCACCGCGTAAGGAGCGCGAGCGCCATTCGGCACCGGCTCGACCAGCCCGGTTGCTCGAAGTGCCGAGAGGCGACGTTCGAGCGCCGGGTAGCTGAGCGGAGCGATCAGCCTGTCCAGCTGCGTCAGCGAGAGGGGACGGGCCGCGAAGACGCGCAGCATCGTGGACTCCCAGCCTCCCACCAGCGCCTTGATCGCGCCTTTGGCCGCGACGCTGCCGAGCGGGATCGGCCCAGCAGGAGCATGCGAGAGCCAGGCGGCGAGCGCCTCCACTACCCGCAGGAGCTCCCTCCCCGCATCCGTCAGCTCGTTTTCAACCGAATAGGGCATGCCACCGCCGCGCTTGGAGACAGCGCCGAGTGCGACCAGGTCGGTGAGGCGCCCGCGCAGGGTGCTTTGAGACGGACCGCCAAGCTCTTTCAACAGCCCACCGAGGCGCATCGGTCGACGCCCTAGGGCCTCGACGACGAGACAGTTGAGGGGACGAGCCAGCATGGAGAGCACCTGCCCTCCTGCACGAGCGCGTCCGAGCGTCTCTGTTTGTTCTGGTGCCCCCACCAGTCGCTCCTTTGTAAACCATTGACATGCCGCATCGAAACTGCGGCGGGCCTTGTACTACAGGGACAAAGGCCTACTCAAGCGCCCCGACATAAACGGGGGCCGACGCGCTCTGCTTGGCTCTTGAAAGCCAAATATGATCAAACCTTCGTCTATTTCCGCGCAAAACCGCGCGCGTGCGTTCTTGGGGCAAGGTACCTCGCCGCACGGTCAGGGGGACGCTCGCGGCAGGGAGAGAACCACGAGCGCCCCACATGACCGTCCTTCTAAGGCCTCCCGCAGGGAAAACGGGCGCCAAGCTCGATGGATACCCGCCTTTGCCCGGGCGTACCAACTAACCGCGACCCGAAGGGAAGCATCTTGCAAATCGCAAGATTTTTTACCTGCAAATTGCAGTTTTACCAGGCTGCGCGCGACGCAAATGCGCGAGCCCGAACGCTGCTCAGGCGACGTGCCTTGCCGAATCGAAGAGCTGCTCGTGCACGCCACGGATCAAGCTGCAGGCAAGGTGGCTGTCTCCTCCGATTTGCAGGCGGTCGGGGCGGCGGTAGATCAGGGCTTCGAGCCAGGCCAGCCCAGGCCCCACCGCGTGGTTGCGCGTTTCGACCGCCCGCTTCGTGGCGCAAGAGACGATGCGACCGCGATCGACTGTCACCTCGACCCCGGCGTGGTGGCCACCGGTGGAGCCGGCGGGACCCGTCTTGGCCGCCAACATGCAAACGCCATCGGCATCCGCCGGCAGTGGCGCGATCGGCATGACGAGAAGAAATGCCGCCTCGACGTCGACGCCGGCAATGGGAGCCGCGTCAGCCATGTGGAGGCACTCGAAGAGCGCCGCGGCGATGATCGGTCCAGCTGCGAGGCGCGCCCAACGGGTGACCGTGTAGGGAGTGCCACGCGGTCCGGGGGTCGCCTCCGCCAACCCCGTCGTCCGCATCGCCCCGAGGCGCCGTTCGAGAGCCGGGTAGCTGAGGGGCCCAATCAGCCGATCGAGCTGGGTGAGGGTCAGGGGCTTCGCCGCAAGCACGCGCATGAGCATCGAGTTCCAGGCTCCGACCAGGGCCTTGACCCCTCCCTTCGCCTGTACGGTCCCCAGCCGGATCGGTTCCTGCGGGGCTCGGCTGAGCCAGCCCTCCAGCGCGCGCGTGACGATCAGCAGGTCGATGCCGGTGGGGGTCAGCTCGTTGCGGGCGAATTGCGGCCCCCCCACCCAGACCCGCCTTTGCACGGCTCCCAATTCCTCGAGCCTGACAAGGTGCCCACGCAGCGTCGTCTCGGCTGGATTCCCCAACTCACGACGCAGGTCGGACTGGCGCAGTGCCCCCTGGGCAAGCGCCCGAACGATCATTCCGTTGAGGGGCACCGCAAGCAGGTCAAGCACGCGCGCGCCAACGCGCAGCATCTGGCGTTCGGCTACCGGGGCCTCGACGGCAACCATCTCCGAGGTACTACCCCGGTTTTCATCAGGTAACCCGATCTAACGACGACGGCGCAGCATCATCAGGCCGCCGAGGGCGAAACCGGCGATCGCGGCACCGGCGATCAGCTGACTGCGGTGCTCGCGCACCTGGCGGCGCCAGTCGGTCAGCTCGGCGACGCGGCCGCGCAACAGCTCGACCGAGGTACCGAGGTCGCGGCGCTGCAGGTCGATGTCGCGGCGGATCTCAGCCGCACTGCGGCCCGGCACGCCGGCGGTCGACGGCGGGCGCTGCTCCGGGTGAGCGCTCATTCGCCACCCGCCTTGGCGCCCGATTCGAGCGTCGCCTTGGTCAGCTTCGCCTCCTCGATCGCCTGCTCGGGCACCGGCGGAGCGCCCGCCTGGACCGAGCGGTAGGCGAAGAAGCCGGCGCCGGCGGCGATCAGCAGGAAGATCGCGGCCTCGACGAAGAAGCCGGGCCAGGCATTGCCGTCGAAGACCTCTTCGGCGAGCAACCAGGCGACTCCCTCCATGACGAGGATGAGAGCAAGGAAGGCGAAGGTGCCGGCCGCGACGCCGACAACGGAGCCGCGCAGGATCTTGCCGACTTTCTCGGAGATCTCGGTCTTGGCCAGCTCGATCTCCTCGCGGACCAGCGAGGAGCTCTTCTCGGCGACATCGAAGACGAGCTCGCTGACCGAACGCTCGTCGCGGGCCGGGGGTGTCGCTGAGTCGTCGGCCACTACTCGGGGGGATCCTCTTCGAACAGCCGTCGGTAGGCGAAGCCGGCGATCCTCGTCGCGACGATGCTGGCGAGGGCGCCGGTCGCGGCAAGCATGCCGCTCCAGACGAGGCGTCTGACGATCTCGTTGTCCATCGTCGCCGACCTTACCTATCGCGGCTCGAGACCGTCGCAGATCGTCGCCACTACAAGCGACTTTGCTTCGTCGAAGTCGGTGTCGGAGGCGGGGATCAGCTCGAAGATCCAACCGGAGAGCAGCTGCTCGATCGCGCCGTAGAAGGACATCGAGGCGAAGGTGGGGTCGACGTCGCGGCGGAAGGTGCCGTCCTCCTGGCCCTCGGCGACGATCTTGGCGATCGACTCGTAGGCGCTGCGGATCTCCGGCAGGTGAGTGCGGCCGAAGGAGTTGGCGGCACGGGTGACCTCGACGATGATCACCTTCATCAGCTCCGGGTCGTGGCGGTAGGAGTCGACGATGAAGCCGGCGACGACCTCGAGCTTGGCGCGCGGCGAGGCGCCCCCGCGGTCGGTCTCCTCGATCGCCGCCAGCAGCAGCGACCAGCGCTCGCTGAAGAGCTCGTTGAGCACCTCGTCCTTGGACTTGAAGTAGTGGTAGACGAGCCCGTAGGCGACGCCCGCCTCGTCGGCGATGTCCGAGACGCGGGTCGAGTGGAAGCCCTGGCGGGCGAAGACGCGGATCGCGGCGTCGAGGATCTGGCGGCGCTTGTCGACCGCCTGGGCGGTTGCCTTGGCCATCAGGCGTGGGCCTCCATCAGCTGCGGCCAGGCGTAGGCTTGCGGGCGACGGTTGGCGAGCGAGGGCAGGCTCTCGCGGACCCGCTCCTGCGCAGCCAGGTCGAGGTCGGCGGCGACGAAGCCCTCCTCGTCGGGGGCGGTGGCAAGAACCACGCCCCAGGGATCGACGATCGTCGAACGACCGTAGGAGCGGAAGTGCGGCGGCGCTTCGCCAACCTGGTTGGGAGCGAGGACGAAGACCTGGTCCTCGATCGCCCGCGCGCGCAGCAGCACCTCCCAGTGGTCGCGGCCGGTGGCGAGCGTGAAGGCCGAGGGGACGGCGACGATACGGGCCCCGCGCACGGCGAGGATGCGGTAGAGCTCGGGGAAGCGCAGGTCGTAGCAGACGCTGAGACCGAGGTTGGCCTGAGGCAGCGACGCAACGACAATCTCCTTGCCGGGCTCCTCGTGGTCGGACTCGCGATAGGCGATGCCGTCTACGTCGACGTCGAACATGTGGATCTTGCGGTAGGCGGCGAGGTCGTCGCCGTCGGGACCGATCAGGACCGAGGTATTGAAGGCCTTGCCGTCCGGGCCCTGCTCGGAGACGCTGCCGGCGAGCAGATGGACGCCGAGCTCGCGGGCCCAGGCGCGGGCGGCGGTCAGCGTCGGGCCGTCGAGCGGCTCGGCGCCGGCGAGGAGCTCGGCGCCGTCGGCGAGCAGGTTCCACTTCTCTGGCAAAGCGACGAGCTCGGCGCCGTCGGCGGCGGCGGCGTGCACCAGTCGTTCGGCCGCTTCCAGGTTGCGGTCCTTGTCGGCGGTTGAGTTGAGCTGTACGACGGCTACGCGCAAGTGCGTTGTCTCCTGGTTGACTGACCAGTCAATCAGATTCGCATCACGCGACGGACGACGGCGTCCACGACGCGGTCTGGGAGCAGCCGTGCGAGCAGCGCCTGGCCGCGGGCGTCGGCCCCGACGACGTAGCGCGTGCGGGGACGGCGGGCGCTCAGCGCGTGGGCTATGGCGGCGGCGACCTTGTCGGGAGAGATGCCGCGCTCGGCGGTGCGCCGCACCGCCGAGCGGAAGCGCTCGATCGTCTCTCCGTAGAGCTCCTCCTGCGCGGCCGGCATCCGGGTCGCGACGTCGTCGGCAATCTGCTCACCCCGTTCCCAGATCGGCGTGTCGATCGAGCCCGGCTCGATCGCCGAGACGTGGATCCCCCACGGGTGCAGCTCCTGGCGCAGGCAGTCCGTCACCGCCTCGAGACCGAACTTGGCGGCGTGGTAGGGACCGCCGAAGGGCAGCGCCATGCGGCCGCCGATCGAGCTGACGAAGACGATGCGCCCGTGGGTACGGCGAATCGCCGGCAGTAGCGCCTGCGTCACCGCGACCTGAGCGGTGAGGTTGACCTCGACCTGGCGGCGGAAGTCGTCGAGCGGGATCGTCTCCAGCGGCCCGAGGATCGCGACGCCGGCGTTGTTGACGAGGCCGTCGAGGCCGCTCTCCCCCGTCGCCTCGTCGACAGTCTCGGCCGCCGCGGCAACCTGCGCCGAGTCGGTCACGTCGAGCATTACCGGCATCAAGCGGTCCGATGCGGCGGCGCGGAGCGACTCGGCGTCATTCTCGCGACGCACGCCGGCGAAGACGCGCCAGCCGTCCCGGTCCAACCGCAGCGCCGTCGCCCGGCCGATGCCGGTCGACGCGCCCGTCACGAGCACCGATTTCACCGCGTCCAGGCTACCGGGGCGTAATCTTGAATCCGGCATGCCCGAGATCGTTACGGACGATGGCGAGCGCAAGCAGGTCACGGTCCTCTTCGCCGACGTGAGCGGCTCGATGGACCTGGCCGAGACGCAGGACCCGGAGGAGTGGCGCAAGATCATGCAGCGCTTCTTCGCCATCCTCGCCGCAGCCGTCGAGCGCTTCGACGGCACCGTCGACAAGTTCACCGGCGACGGGATCATGGCCGTCTTCGGCGCCCCGGTCGCCTACGAGGACCACGCGCGTCGTGCCTGCTACGCGGCACTGCAGATGCTCGACGAGGTCAGCGAGTACGCGGCAGAGTTGCGCCGCGGTCCCGGCCTCAACTTCTCTACGCGGATCGGGATCAACTCGGGCGAGGTCGTCGCGGGCGCGATCGGCGCCGGCGGCGAGGGCGAGTACACGGCGATCGGCCACACGGTCGGCCTGGCACAGCGGATGGAGGCTCTCGCCGAGCCGGGATCGGCCTACCTGACCGAGCAGACCGCGGCGCTCGCGCACGGCTTCCTCGAGCTGAAGGAGCTGGGTGCATTCGACGTCAAGGGCGTCAGCCACCCGGTCGAGGTCTTCGAGCTGATCGGCGTAGGCGCCGCACGCTCGCGCCTCGACCTCTCTCGCGAGCGCGGCTTCTCCCGCTTCGTCGGTCGCAACGCCGAGATGGCGACGCTCGAGGAGGCGCTGAGGCGAGCCGGCGCCGGCGAGGGCGCGGTCGTCGGGATCGTCGCCGAGCCGGGTGTCGGCAAGAGCCGCCTCACTCACGAGTTCTGCGAGCGCTGCCGCGAGCGTGGGATCGAGGTCTTCGAAGCGCAGGGGCAATCGCACGGACAGTCGATCCCCTTCATGCCGGTGCTGCAGATGCTGCGCTCCTACTTCGGCATCGGCGACCGCGAGCCGGAGCGACTCACGCGCGAGAAGATCGCCGGCCGGGCGCTGCTCCTCGATCCCGATTTCGCCGAGGAGCTGCCGCTCGTCTTCGATTTCCTCGGCGTCCCGGACCCCGACCGCCCCGTCTCGCAGATGAGCCCCGAGGCGCGGGCGCGGGCGCTGGGTCGCGTCGTCTGCCGCCTGATCAACGCCCCCACACGCCGCGACACGGTCGTGCTCGTGGTCGAGGACCTGCACTGGCTAGACGAGGGCAGCAACGCGCTGCTCGGCGAGCTGGTCGGCTCGATCGTGGAGACCAACACCCTCGCCGTGGTCAACTTCCGGCCGGAGTACTCGCTCGGGCGGGACGACTCGCCGATCTACCGCGACCTCCCCCTGGAACCATTGGGACAGACGGACACGCGGGAGCTGCTGCGCGACATCGCCGGCGAGGACCCTTCGCTCGACGGTCTCGAGAGCCCGGTCCACGAGCGCACCGCCGGCAATCCCTTCTTCGTCGAGGAGATCGTCCGCGAGCTGGTCGAGGCCGGCCACTTCGAGGGGGAACGAGGCGCCTACCGGCTGGTGCGGCCCGTCGAGGAGGCGGGCGTCCCCGCGACCGTTCAAGCGGTGCTGGCCGCCCGCATCGACCGCCTCGGCCCGGAGGCCAAGCAGCTGCTTCAGGTGGCCTCGGTGGTGGGCAAGGAAATCGGCGGGCGCGCCCTGGGCTTGACGGCGGGCTTGACAGGGGAGGAGCTCAACCCCGCCCTCTGCGAGCTCATCGACGGTGGCTACCTCTACGAGGTGGAGCTCTACCCGGAACGCGTGGTCGCCTTCCGCCACCCGCTCACGCGAGAGGTCGCCTACGGGACTCAGCTCGCCGATCGTCGCGCCGCGACCCATGCGGCGGCAGCGCGAGCCCTCGTCGAGCTGGAGCCAGATCGTCTCGACGAGCTGGCGGCACTGGTCGCCCATCACATGGAGGCGGGAGGGGAAACCCTGGAAGCGGCGCGCTGGTCTGCCCGCGCCGCCCACTGGGCGGGACACACGAGACCGCAGGACGCGTTGCGGCTATGGCGGCGGGTGACGGCCCTAGCGGGGGAGCTGGAGGAAAACGAGGAGACGCTGGCGTTGGCGCTCTCCTCGCGCATGCTGCAGCTCGAATACGCCTGGCGGCTCGGGATGGAGCGCGAGGAGGCGGACGCGCTGGCCGCGGAGGCGGCCGAGATCGCCGAGCGGACCGGGGACGCGCACTCACTCATCCTCTTGAAACTGCTTACCGCCGTGCGACCCGGCGTCGCCGACCGTTCGACGGAGTGGGTCGCCGCCGCCGGGGAGGCGATCGAGATGGCGGACGAGGACGGGGATCCTTCGCTGCAGATCGCCGTTCGCGGCGCCGGTGCCTACGCCTACATGTGCGCGGGAGACCTGGACCGCCTGGAGAGGACGATCGACGAGATGCTCGAGCTGACCGACGGCGACCCGACCCTGGGAGCCGGCGTGGTCGTCGATTGCCCGATCGCGTGGGGGTTGAACGCCAAGTCGATCGTCCTGCGCGAGCGCGCCCGCCCAGAGGAGGCCGAGGAGCTGCTCGACGAGGCGCTGCGGCTCGCCGGCGCGCACGACGACCACGAGACGGAGAGCTGGGCTCACGGGTCGAAGTCCCTGCTGCTGGCCGACCGGGGAGAGACAGAGGCGGCGCTCGCCATGGCCCGGCGCAATTGCGAGCTGACCGAGCAGCTCGGCGACGTCTTCTCCCGCAGCACGGCGCTGACCTCGATGGCATACGTGCAGCTTGCGGCGGGCGAAAACGAAGAGGCGCTGGAGACGGTCGAGCACGCGGACCGCCTCTACCGCGAGGCAATGGGCTCGGGCGGCGAGACCGAGGCCTGGCGGTCCATCCTTCGCACCCGCGCCATGCTCGGCCTGGACCGCGCCGACGACGCCCTCGAAGAGGCCAAGTGGGCGGTGAGCACCGCCAGCCGTAGAGAGATGGGCTGGCAGATCCCACTGGCGTTCCACATCCTCGCCCAAGCCCGCGCGGCAACCGACACGCCCGGCGTCGAGGAGGCACTGGAAGAAGCGGCCCGGGCTGCCGAGAGTCACGGCCACCTGATGACACTGAACAAAATCGAGGCCGATCGCGACAATCTTCTCTCTGCCGCGCACTAGATCTTCGCTAGCTTGCGCGGCCTTCCAAGTGCGCGAGTCCGCGCGCGCACTAGCAACGAATTCCCAGCGAGGTCCGCGAAAACGCCTATTTCTGGCGCTGGCTGGCTGTGGATCTCAGCCGTTTCGCCCTGCCCGTTGTCGACACTGCTCAAGTCCTGTTAGTTATAGGAATTTGGCAATCGAGCAACCAGCCGAAACGGCTGGATTCGCCTCGGAAAGGGGAGAACCATGAAGCCTGCAAGAAAGATCGTCGTGGCGGCGCTTGCCGTCATGACTGTTACGGCAATAGCCAGCGCCACCGCAGCGAACGCTGGAACCACGGCTCTATGTGAAAAACACGAACAGCCATGTCCGGCAGGAAAAACCTATCAGGGTCATTTCGAAGCGCTGGCCGCAAATCCAGAGTTCTTAACCAATCTAGGAGACGTCACCTGTAACAAAGGTAAGCTCTTAGGGTTCGCCTTAGGCTTAGCCACCCCTCAGGTTACCCACCTGGAAGCCCTGACTTTCACCGAAGATTGCTTAAGTGAAGGCGGCAATGCATGCGTGATCGAATCCACGGAACTCGGCTTACTATTAATTTTAAGGACTGCCTTAAACTTAGGCGAAGCTACTCTCGACCACACAAGAGTGTTAGTTAGCTGTCCTGCTCTGATGATGCATTGCGTATTCGACATGGGCACCGTACTCCATGTGACCGGCTCGCCGAACCAGAATTCGTTAGCCGAAATCCATGCCGTCGAATCTCCGTTGACGCTGCCAGAAGGCATGTTCTGCCCGATGGAAGCCTCACTCGATGCCTTATACAAAATCGTATTACCCGATCCGATCGCGATCACGGGTTGAGCCAAAGAGCTCTAGTTGGATGGTCAGCCTCGACTAGCACGGTGGCGCTCTAGCTCGGCAACCATGAGCTTGGTGTGGAGGGCGGCGATCAAGTCCTGCAGGGGCTGGGCGCCGCTCTCCAGCATCTCGACCACGCGCTCGGGCGAGACCTCGCCGGCGAGGCGGTCCATCACGACCTCGACCTCCTGGCGGACGAGGTCTTCGAGCGCGGTCTTGTAGCGCAGGGTGTCGTAGACGGTGAAGCCGATCTGCTCGTCGTAGCCGCCGGCACGGAAGCGGCTGATCGCCTCGATGATCTTGATGTCGGACGGCGAGTAGCCGCGACTGTTGGGGCTGAGCACCTCGAGCTTCTCGAGCCGGTCGAGGACTTCCTTCGGGACGCCGTAGCGCTCGCGCACCTCGGCGGCACTGGTGCGGGTGCGCTCGCCGGCGAGAGCCCGGTCGAGGATGCGGTCCTCGAGCTCGAGCAGGGCGCGGGCCCGCTCGGGGTCCTCGTCGAGAACCGACTTGATCGCCTTCAGGGGCATGAAGCGCTCCTCCTGCAGCTGCTTGATCAGCTTGATCCGGTCGACGAACTCGGGCGGGTAGTAGGCCATGTTGCGGCTCGTCTTCACCGGCTCGGGCAGCAGGCCCTCACGAAGGTAGTGCTTGATCGTCGGCACCGGGACGCCGGAGGCCTCGGCCAGCTCACCGACGCGGAGGAGGTCCCCGTTGGCGCTGTTGGCGCTCATGCTCGGAACGTCGTCGTCGTGTCGGCGCTCGGGCCGGAGGCGGCGCCCGACTCCTTCATCGCCGCGATCTCCTCGTCGGAGTAGCCAACCTCGCGCAGGGCCTCGTCGGTGTGCTCGCCGAAGGCAGGCGCGGGGCGGGTCGGGTCGGCGGGGGTGCGGCTCATCTTCACCGGCGCGCCGAGCTGGCGGACGGTGCCAAGCTGCGGTTGCTCGACCTCGACGACCATCTCTCGGGCACGGACCAGCTCGGAGTCGAGCGCCTCGTCGACGTCGAGGACAGGCTCGATGCAGCAGTCGTGCTCGTCGTTGAAGGCCTTCCACTCGGCGCGGGTGCGCGAGCGGAATACCTCGGCGACCTTCTGCCAGGCGTCCGAGCCCGGCGTCTCGAATTGCGCCTCGATCAGGTCGGAACGCTCGACGCCGTTGCAGAAGGCGGCCCAGAACTTCGGCTCGAGGGCGCCGCAGGTGACCCAGCCGTCGCTCGCCTCGTAGGGTAGGTAGCAGAGCAGGCCACCGGCGAGCTGCTGCTCGCCGCGCCGCGGCACCTCGCCGTCGCAGAAGTAGCGGCCGGCGACCAGCGCCAGCCAGGAGAGGGCGCCGTCGGCCATCGAGACGTCGACCATCTGCCCTTCGCCGGAGCGGCGCCGCTCGTGCAGGGCGGCGAGCACGCCGAAGGCGGCCATCAGCGCGCCGCCGCCGAGGTCGGCGATCTGCCCGCCGGACTGGACCGGTGGACCGCCTTTGGCGCCGGTCAGGCCGAGCACCCCGACCAGGCCGAGGTAGTTCATATCGTGGCCGGCGCGCTGCGTGTAGGGGCCGTCCTGGCCGTAGCCGGTGATCGCGCAGAAGACGATGCCGGGGTTGGCGTCGCGCATGCGCCCGTAGCCGACGCCGAGCCGGTCGAGCACGCCGGGGCGGAAGCCGTCGAGCACCACGTCGTGGCGTTCGACCAGGCGAAGCAGCGCCTCGCGGCCCTTCTCGCTCTTCAGGTCGAGCCGCACCGAGCGCTTGCCGCGGTTGAGCGCCAGGTAGAGGGAGGAGCGCGTTCCCAGCTCCTGCTGCTCGTCCGTGCCGTAGTAGGGCGGCGCCCAGCGGATGTAGTCGCCCATGCCGGTGTCCTCGACCTTGAGCACCTCGGCGCCGAGGTCGGCGAGCAGCAGCGAGCAGAAGCCCCCCGGCAGGAGGCGGGTCAGGTCGAGGACCCGGACGTCGCTAAGCGGCAGCGCGGTCACGCTTCGGCACCCCGAGCAGCTCGCGCGCTTCGGCGACGCTGGCAACCTTGCGGCCGACGTCTTCGGCCATCTGGCGCGCCTTGCCGATCAGGTCGCCGTTGGAGCGCGCCATCTCGCCGTTCGGCAGGTAGAGGTTGTCCTCGACGCCGGCGCGGACGTTGCCGCCGAGCACCAGCGAGGTGCCGAGCAGCTTCCACTGGTCGCGCGAGATGCCGATCACCTGCCACTGGTGCTCGCCCTCCGCCCCGCCCGGGATCTGGTCGGACATCAGGGCGACGTTGCGGGGGGTCGGGCGGATGCCGCCGTTGACGCCCATCACGAGCGAGATCTGCAGCGGCGTCCGCTCCAGCAGCCCCATGTCGATCAGCGGATCGAGGTTGGCGACGTGTCCGGAGTCGAAGCACTCGTGCTCGGGCTTGATCCCGAGGTCGCGCATCGCCGTGAGGAACTCGATGATCGTGTCGAAGCTGTTCTCGAAGACGGCCTTGAAGACGAAGTCCTTGCGTTTGGGCGAGTACTTGGCGTAGTTCATCGAGCTCATGTTGAGCGCCGCAACGTCGGGCTTCAGCTCGCGCAGGTACTCGAGTCGCTTGGAGATCGGGATGCCGATCGCCCCGGTCGAGTAGTTGACGATCACGTCGCCGACCTCGGCGAGGATCGCATCGGTGATCGCGCGGAAGTCCTCGACCTCGTAGGAGGGCGTGCCGTCCGGTTTGCGCGCGTGGATGTGGATCTGCGAAGCGCCCTCGTCGACGACGCGGCGCGCCTCCGCCGCGTACTCCTCTGGCGTGTAGGGGATCGCCGGGCACTGGTCGCGGTTGGCGATCACGCCGCTGATCGAGCAGCTGATGACAACCGGGTCGTCGAACGAGCTCACTGTCCCTCCTCCTTCCGGTGCGCTTTATGTGGGCATGGATGGCATAGAGCGCACTGGAACGTCATACCGGCATCACCCCATGCCGCTTCTTCGCCTTCTCGACGTGCTTGTTCCGCGCCATGCGCAGCGCATTGACGATGGTAGGCCGTGTCTCGCGCGGGTCGATCACGTCGTCGATCACGGCGTTGCCGGCGGCTATGTAAGGGTCGATCTGCTCGCGCACCGCGTTCAGCATCGCCTCTTTCGTCGCCTCGGGGTCGTCGGAGGCCTCGATCATCGAGCGGCCGATGATGTTGACCGCGCCCTCGGCGCCCATCACCGAGATCTCGGCTCCGGGCCAAGCGACGATCAGGTCCGGCTCGTAGGCCTTGCCGCACATCACGTAGTAGCCGGCGCCATAGGCCTTGCGGACGACGACGGTCACCTTCGGCACCGTGGCGCGGCTGACCGCGTAGAGCATCTTTGCCCCGTGGCGAATGATCCCGGCGTGCTCGACCTTGGCGCCGACCATGAAGCCGGGCACGTCCTGGAGGAAGACGAGCGGGATGTTGAAGGCGTCGCAGAGGTTGATGAAGCGCGCCGCCTTGTCGGCCGAGTCGTTGTCGAGGATGCCGGCCAGCTGCTTGGGCTGGTTGGCGACGATCCCCGCCGGCTGACCGCCGAAGCGGGCGAAGCAGGTGATCAGCGTCTTGGCGAACTTCGGCTTCAGGTCGAAGAACTCGCCGTCGTCGACGATCTCGCGGATCACGTCGTACATGTCGTAGGGCTGGCGCGAGGAGTCGGGGACGATCTCCATCAGCTTCTCCGAGGCGCGCTCGGCCGGGTCTGAGACCTCGCGCAGGGGCGGCTTCTCTTCCCAGTTGGAGGGGAAGTAGGAGAGGTAGGCCTTGACCGCGCCGATGCACTCCTCGTCGTCCTTCACCTCGAGGTCCCCCACCCCCGACTTGCGGCAGTGGACCTTGGCGCCACCGAGCTCCTCCATCGTGATGTCCTCGCCGGTGACGGCCTTGGTCAGGTGTGGGCCGGCGAGCGCCATCGCCCCCTGGCCGGAGACCATCGGCACGAAGTCGGCGAGCGCCGGGATGTAGGCGGTGCCGGCGGCACAGGGACCCATCATCGCCGCGACCATCGGGATCACGCCCGACATCTCGACCTCCTCGCGGAAGAGGTGGCCGGAGCCGGCGAAGAGGGAGCCGGCCGCCTCCTGGATGCGGGCGCCGGCCGAGTCGAGCAGCCAGATGAAGGGCATGCGCTTGGAGAGCGCCATCTCGCGCAAGCGGGTGACCTTGAGCTCGCCGGTCATCCCCATCGAGCCGGCCATCACGGTGAAGTCGTAGGCGGCGACGCAGCAGGGACGGCCGTCGACGTCGCCCCAGCCGGTGATCACGCCGTCGGCGGGCGCCTCCTTGCCGTCCATCGAGCGCTGGGCGAAGTGCGGGCGGCCGTGGATCCCCATCTCGACGAAGGTCCCCTCGTCCACCAGCAGGGCGATGCGCTCGCGCGCGGTCAGCTTGCCGCGCTCGTGCTGTTTGGCGATCTTCTCCTCCCCGCCACCGAGCTTGGCCTTCTCGCGCCGCTCGTGCAGCTGCTCGGTCAGCTCGCCTAGGGGCGCGGTGCCCGGCAGCAGATGTTTCGTCTCTTGCTCCGTGCTCCCCACTCTTACCGTCCCTTCCACTGCGGATCGCGTTTCTCGAAGAATGCGCTGACGCCCTCGACAATGTCCTCGGTCGAGAAGGTGAGCGAGAGCTGCGCGCGTAGGAACTCGAGCGCGTCGTCGACGCTCATGTCCTGCTGGCGGTACATCGCATCGTGGCCGAGGCGCATCAGCACCGGACTCTTCGAGGCGAGCTTCGCCGCCCACTCGGCGACCGCGGCGTCGAACTCGCCCGCCGGGACGACCTTGTTGGCCAGCCCGTACTCGACCGCCTGCTCGGCGCTCAGCCGCTCGCCCAGCAGCATCATCTCGTTGACCTTCTTGCGCGGGACGTTGCGGTAGATGATCGCCATGATCATGTAGGGGAAGGCGCCGACGTTGATCTCCGGCGTGCCGAAGGTCGCGCCCTCCTTGGCGATCAGCAGGTCGCAGGAGAGGGCGAGGCCCATCCCGCCCGCGAGGACGTGGCCGTTGGCCGCACAGAGGCTCGGCTTGCCGAGGCGCGGCATCAGCCGGAAGAATTCGAGGAAGAGGTCTGTGGCGAAGTGCTTGGCGACGAGCGGCACATCGGCGCTGAAGCCGCCGAGGTCGGCGCCCGCACAGAAGACTTTGTCGCCGGCGCCGGTGAGGACGACCGCGCGCACGTCCTCGGCGTCCTTGGCCGTCTTCATCGCGTCGACCAGCTCGACCAGCATCTGGCCGGAGAGCATGTTGCGCTTCTCCGGGTTGTTGAGCGTCACCGTGGCAACCCCGTCGGCAACCTCGTACTTGACGACCTCGTAGTCCATCGAGCCCGGACCATAGCCGAACTCTGTGGAAAGTGGAAAGTGCTACTGTCCACCCGCCCCAGACGTGCCGTGAGTTAGCGGTCACCGGTGGTGGCTAATCGACGGCACGTCCAGACTGCGAACGAGGAGAGAGATCCATGGCGACCGCGACGAGCGACGGCTCCAAAGTCATCAAGCCCAACTTCGAGGGGGGCGGCAAGCACTTCATCTTCAGCCAGGAGCACGAAGACCTGCGCGAGTCGATGAAGGCGTTCGTCAAGAAGGAGATGTGGCCCCACCGCAACGAGTGGGAGGACACCTACTGGCCCTCCGAGATCATGAAGCGGGCGGGCGACCTCGGCTTCCTCGGCCTCTGCTTCCCCGAGGAGTACGGCGGCCAGGGCGGCGACTACTACTACTCGCTGGTCCGCGCCGAGTGCATGAGCTACACCGGCTCCGGCGGGACGAACATGGGCTTCGCCGTGCAGAGCGACATGGTACTGCCGCCGATCCACCTGCTCGGCAGCGAGGAGCAGAAGCGCAAGTACCTCGAACCGGGACTGAAGGGCGAGAAGATTGGCTGCATCGGGATCACCGAGCCGGGCGCCGGCTCCGACGTCGCCGGCATCCGCACGACCGCGATCCGCGACGGCGACGAATTCGTCATCAACGGCTCGAAGACGTTCATCACCAACGGACCGCGCGCCGACTTCATCGTTCTCGTCGCCAAGACCGACCCCAGCGCCCGCCACGAGGGGATCACCCTCTTCGTCGTCGACCTGCGCGACGAGAATGGCGAGCACGTTCCGGGCTTCACCGTCTCCGCCGAGTTGGAGAAGATGGGTATGCACGCCTCCGACACGGGCGAGCTGGCCTTCGAAGACGTCCGCGTCCCGGCCAGCGCCATCCTCGGCGAAGAAGGCAAGGGCTTCTACCACATCGCCTGGGAGCTCCAGGGCGAGCGACTGGTCGCCGCTGCCGGCTGCCACGCGGGGGCGGAGCGGATGATCGAGAAGACGATCGAGTACGCGAAGGAGCGCGAAGCCTTCGGCCGTTCGATCGGCAAATTCCAGGCGATCCGCCACAAGTTCGCCGAGATGGCGACCAAGACCGAAGCGGCGAAGCAGTTCACCTACGCGACCGCCTGGCGCTTCGCCAACGGCGAGTACCCGGTGCGCGAGATCACGATGGCGAAGCTCTACGCGTCCCGCGTCGCTTGCGAGGTGGCCGACGACGCGGTCCAGATCCTCGGCGGGTACGGCTACATGAAGGAGTACGAGATCGAGCGCGCCTACCGCGACGTGCGCCTCAACCGGATCGGGGCGGGCACCGACGAGGTGATGCTCGACGTGATCGGGCGGAGCTACGGGCTGTAGGGACGACCGGCCGCGTGGGCTCCCACGTCGATCACATCCGTTCGTACTACGCGGCGCTGAACACGGGCGACGCCGAGGCGGTCGCGTCGCACTTCACCGGCGACGCGACCCACTACTACACACGTCTCGGCCCCCACGAGGGGGCCGAGACGATCGGGCAGATGACCGACCTCGCCGTCAAGAGCATCGAGGCGCAGTGGTACGTCGAGAACGCAATCGAGGAAGGCGACCAGGCCGTGATCGAGTGGACGATGACCTGGCGCGACCCGAAAAGCGGCGAGAAGCGACTCGACCGGGGCACCGAGTGGTTCGCCTTCCGCGACGGCCTGATCGCCGAGGTGCGCGCCTACCACCACGGCGGAAAGAAGAATCCCCAGGGCGATCTGCTCGGCTTCGACCACGCCGGCCGCGGCTACACGATGCTTGGAACCGAGCTCGCCTAACCGCTACTGATGAGGATCGACGCGATGACACCGATCAAGCCGATGCCCAAGCCCCCTCCGACTTGCAGGATCGCGAGGCGCAGGGAGCCAATGTCGGCGCGCAGTTCGCGGATGTCCTTGTCGACCCGTTCAAAGCCGGTGTCAACGCGCTGGGCTAGATCGTCAAGTCTCTCGTCCGTCCACATCGTGCGCTCCATGGTAGCCACGCTAGCCGACCCCTGCGCAGACAATGTGTTTCTAAAGATTAGAGACCCAAACGAAACTGAAACGTCCGCAACGAAAGCCAGGCGAGAGGACTAGAAGATGGCCGTAATCAAGGACACCGGCGCGCGCGCGACCCTCCCCCCCTTCGATGAGGAGCATGAGGAGCTGCGAGAGACCGTCAGTCGCTTCGTCTCCAAGGAGATCGCGCCGAACGTCCCCGAGTGGGAGGACGCGCGGGAATTCCCCCGCGAGCTCTACGGGCGCTGCGCCGAGCTCGGCTTCCTCGGGCTGAAGTTCCCCGAGGAGTACGGCGGCCAGGGCGGCACCCACCTGCACGACGCGGTCTGGGTCGAGGAGCTGGCACGCAGCGGCGGCTCGGGCGGCGTCGCCGCCAGCCTCAACGCCCATACCTCGATCGCGATGCCGCCGATCTTCAACTTCGGCACCGAGGAGCAGAAGCAGCGCTGGGTCGTGCCGGGGATCGCCGGCGAGAAGATCGGCGCGCTGGGGATCACCGAGCCGGGCGCCGGCTCCGACGTCGCCGGCATCTCCACCTTCGCCCGCAAGGTCGACGGCGGCTACGTCGTCAACGGCTCCAAGACCTTCATCACCAACGGCGTGCGGGCCGACTTCCTCGTCTGCGCCTGCAAGACGACGCAAGAGGGCGGCCACCACGGGATCTCCTTCCTCGTGCTGGAGCGGGAGATGCCCGGCTACGAGGTGGCGCAGAAGCTGGAGAAGATGGGCTGGCACTCCTCGGACACCGGCGAGCTCGCCTTCACCGACGTCGAGGTGCCGGCGGAGAACCTGCTGGGAGAGGAGAACGAGGGCTTCAAGCTGATCATGGCCAACTTCGCCTGGGAGCGGCTGCTGATGGCGATCGGCGCGGTCGGCGCGATGCAGCGCCTGATCGAGACGACCGTCTCATACGCCCTCGAGCGCGAAGCCTTCGGCCGGCCGATCGGCAAGTTCCAGGCGATCCGCCATCACGTCGCCGAGATGGCGACCAAGGCCGAGGCCGCCCGCGCCCTCACCTACAACGGCTTGCGCCTCTTCCACGAAGGCCAGGACTGCATCAAAGAGGTGACGATGGCAAAGCTCGTCACCCAGCGCGCAGTCCTCGAGATCGCCGACCAGTCCCTCCAGATCCACGGCGGCTACGGCTACATGAAGGAGTACGGCATCGAGCGCGCCGTCCGCGACGCCCGCCTCGGCCCGATCGGCGGCGGCACCGACGAGGTGATGAAGGAGATCCTGGGTAAATTGATGGGGTTGTAGGTCTTCGTCGAAGGATTGTGGGTGCTATAGCACCCACAATCCTTCACAAGCGTCGCGATACGGTGCTGCCGTGAAAGAGATCTTCGGTGGTGTCTACCACTGGAAAGCTAAGCATCCGGGGATCGGGTTCGAGGTCAGTTGCCACTTCGTCGACGGCTCGGGGACGGCGATCGACCCGCTGCTGCCCGAGGAGGGCATGGCGTGGTTCGATGAGCACCGGCCGCAGCGGATCGTGCTCTCGACCCGCCACCACCTGCGCCACGCCCCCGAGCTGGCAGAGCGATTCGGCTGCCCGATCCTTTGTCACGAGTCCGGTCTTTATGAGTTCGAGGACGGGCCGGGGGTCGAGGGATTCGCCTTCGGCGACCGGCTCGCGGACGACGTCGTCGCGGTCGAGATGGACTCGATCTCGCCCGACGACACAGTGCTGCGGATCGAAGCCGGCGAGGGGGCGCTGCTCTTCGCCGACAGCGTGATCCACTACGGCTCGCTCGGCTTCGTCCCCGACAACTTCATCGGCGACGATCCGGAGGGCGTCAAGGCCAAGGTCCGCGAGCGCTGCGCGGCGCTCCTCGACGAGGACTTCGCCCACCTGCTCTTCGCCCATGGCGAGGCGCTGCTCGACGGGCGCGAGGCGCTGCGAGCGTTCGCCGCCGGGTCTTGATCTACCTACTCCGACACGGCAACGCCGAGGATGGCGACGGCGCCGATGCGACCCGCCGGCTGACCGCCAAGGGCGAGCGGCAGGCAAAGGCGGGGGGCGAGGCGCTGGCGGCGCTCGGCGCCAATGTCGACACCTGCCTGGCGAGTCCAAAGGTGCGCGCGGCAGAGACCGCCCGGATCGCCTGCGCCGCGCTCGGCCTCGAGCCGGAACTCGCCGAGGAGCTGCGCGGCGGCCCATTCGACGCGCTGGCGCTCGCCGCCGGCCGCGGCGACACGCTGCTGGTCGGTCACGAGCCGGACTTCTCCGGCGAGGTCGCCCGCCTCACCGGCGCCAAGATAAAGCTGCGCAAGGGCGGGCTGGCGATCGTCGACGGCAGCACGCTCGTAGCCCTGCTACGGCCGAAGGACCTGGCGGCGATCGCTGCTTAGCCCACCCCGCGCTAGTAGCGTCCAGACAACCACCGACCCAAGGAGGCGTCGATGCTGTCCTGGCTGGCCAAGAAGTTGATCGAGCACAACATGGCGAGAATCCGGGAAGGGGACATCGGGCCAACCTTGCGTCTGGACGCTCGGGACATCCGCTTCCGCTTCCCCGGCGACAGCTCATGGGCGACCGAGCTGGAGAGCAAGGGTGAGCTCCAGAAGTGGCTCGAACGCTTCGTCGACGCCGGCCTGCAGATCTACCCTGACGAGGTCGTCCTCAAGGGCTTTCCCTGGCGGCAAACGATCTGCATTCGCGGCCGCGACCACCTCGACTCGCCCACCGGGGAGCGGGTCTACGAGAACCGCTACGTGATCTGGGGGCGCCTGGCTTGGGGGCTGCTGCGGGAATACGAGGTCTACGAGGACACCCAGAAAACCCGCCCCCTTGACGAGTACCTGGCCTCGATCGGCCAGCTCTGACGCACTAGACACCCACCCCGCAACGCGAAGGGGCCCGGATCTCTCCGGGCCCCTTCTCTCCCTCTCCTGCGAACCGGACTGGTCCGAGCTTGTCCTCAGCCCTGACTGGGGCTCGCGACGATCACCTCGTAGGTGCGGTTGTCCCCGTGCTGCTGGGTGTAGAACCAGCGCCACGCGGGAGTGCCGAGCTCAGGCACTTTGGCGCCGAGGATGCCGCCGACCCCGGGATCGCCGTTGGACACGTGTAGGCCGGTGATCTCGTTGTCGCCGTCGTTGCCGAAACCGCCGAAGCCGGCGTCGAGCGTCGCCGACGGGTCGCGTCCCTCGGCCAGCCACCTGACGGGCTGCGCGCCTTTCGAGTAGTCGGCGCTTACGTCCCACACGAAGGCTGAGTCGAGCGCGTTGCGCTGGCCGTGCAGCGTGTCGCCCGCGTCCTCGCAGAACGTGATCGCGTCGCGCGAGAGGAAGGCGACGTTGTCGAGGCCGCTGTGCGCCTGGTCGTCCAGGTAGAGCATCGTCAGGGTGCCTGTGTTGGCGCTCGGGTCGTGCTGGCTCAGCTCCATGATCGAGCCCCAGCCGCCCGCCGCCCCATTCTCGGGGCTGGTCGCGTTGGTGTCGCCCGTCTCGGCGAAGAAGAACTTCGTGAAGTGCGAGCCGGGCTGGAACAGCCCGTTCTCGGGCCGCTTGAACGGGGTCGCGCCGGCCGCCTTGGCGAGGTCGATGGCGACGAACGGCGCGTTGCCGTCGACCGCCGTGTCGTGGATCGTCACCCAGCGGGTTTCGAACGACTTGCCATAGGTGTGCAGCGCCAGCTGGTCGGGGCTGTTGAGCGTCGCCTGGCTGGCGAAGGTGATCGGTTCACCCGCTTCGTTCAACACCTGCAGCGCTTCCAGCTTTCCATTCTGGAGGTCGCCCGGTTTGGCGGGGACGTAGCGGTAGACGAAGCTGTTCGGCCGCTTCGCCGTGGTCCCCGGCTTCGACGAGCCGCCGACGTCCTCGACGATCCAGACGTTGCCGTCGGAGTCGTCCTGGATGCCCTCGTAGCCGCCGCGACCGAGTGCGCCGGAGACGTCGGTGACGACCGAGGGGTACCCCGGAGTCGCCGCGTAGGTGGGCGCGCCGGTGTTCTCGGTGGTTATGAGTAGGCGCTTCGCCCACGGATCCCAGGTCGAGCCGTCGATCGTCGCCAGCGGTTTGCCGTCGACGTCGGTCGTCGCCAACAGCGTCACCCGGTGCGCGGCGTCCGCGTCGAGGTTGATGCGGGTGATGTAGCCGGCACCTCCCACCCCACTCTCATGCCCCTGGAAGAGGAAGTGAGTGCCGTAGTAATAGCTCGGATCGACGCCGGCAAGACCCTGCTTGAAGACCAGATAGGTGTTCTTGTCGGGCTCGGTCTTATGCGCCTCTTTCGTCGGACTGGTAGAGGTCGGGACCATCTGCGGCTCGCCGGCCGCGTTCAGCACGTCGTTGTCGTAGCCGTAGTAGGACGTCAGCGCCGAGCCGTTCTCCATGCGAGTCGCACCCTGCGCGACGACGGTCTGCGAGAGCTCGGGCGAGAGCCTGCTCGGCGGCGCGTAGCCGTCGGACCTCGTGTTCGCACTGGGCACCGCGGTGAGCGTCGGGCCGTCGGGGGGAGTTGCCCCACCGCTTGCCGCGAAGACCGCAGCGAACGAGAGCGCGCCCGCGAGCAGCGATAGCACCTGCTTGCGTCGAATCACCTGCTCCTCCTTTTCGAGTGACACCGGCCTGTCCGGTAACTGGTGATCGCAAGCTAGGAGCGCCTCGGCGCGACCCGGTTAAGGAGGTGCTGAGATGCTGTTTCGATCCGGTGGCGATTTCGTTTTCATCGAGTGAACAACTCCGTCGGGTAGGGTCTTTCGCGACCGATCAGCGGCAGGGAGAAACGAGGTTCAGATGGCGTACGAAATGCAGATCCGACAGACGCAGGATCGAGTCAAGATCCGCAGTCCGTGGGCGGCGGCGCTGCTGCCGATCGTCACGCTCGGCATCTACCACCTCGTCTGGTGGTACCGGGTCAACCGCGAGATGCATGACTACGGCGCGTCGAAGGGCTACGACCTGGGTCAGAACCCGACCAACTCGGTGCTGGCGGTCTTCCCAGGCATGCTGATCATCGTGCCGCTGTTGGTCACCTACTGGCGCGGCACGAAGCGCGCGATGGGCGCCTCGCGCCTCGCCGGGCAGGAGCCGCTCAACGGCTGGATCGCGCTCCTCCTCTACGTCTTCATCGCCCCCGCGCTCTGGGCCTACATCCAGGTTTCGCTGAATCACGTCTGGGAAGCCGAAGCCGACCCGCTCGAGGGTCAGCCGGCACCGCCCGCCCCCTCCGACCCCATGCCGCCGCCGCTTCCGCAGGACCCTCCGGCAAGCGAGCCGCCCGCGGCCGATCCGCCGCCCCCGTCCGGGCCCGCCGCCTGAGCCGCCGTTGAAGCAGCGCGTCAGCCTGATCACCCTCGGCACGAGGGACCTGGGGCAGGCGCGCCGCTTCTACGAAGCACTCGGCTGGCGGACCGGCGCAGCGCCCGGCGACGACGTCGTCTTCTTCCAGGCGGGCGACATGATCCTCGCCCTCTGGGACCGCGAGCGGCTGGCCGAGGACAGCGGCGTCGCCGACGGCGGCGGTTGGGGCGGCGTCACACTGGCGCTCAACCTCGGCTCGCCGCCGGAGGTCGACGCGGCGATCGAGGAGGCTCGCGCCGCGGGCGCCGAGATTGCCCGCGAGCCGGCGGAGACGTTCTGGGGCGGCTACAGCGGCGTCTTCGTCGATCCCGACGGCCACTCCTGGGAGGTCGCCCACAACCCCCACTGGACGATCGACGATGACGGCGGCGTCCACCTGTCCTGACGTGGAGGCCCGCCGCGCCCACCTCAACCTGGTCGAGAGCTCGCGGCAGCTGTTCGAGCTCGACCCCAAGGCCGAGGTCGAGCTCGGGCCCGGGTGGATGTTCGGCGCAGGCAGTGCCGCCCACCCGGTGATCTCCAACGCCGCCTTCCGCGACGACGACGCCCTCGATGCCGGCGAGCTGATCGCCCGCGCCCGCGAGTTCTTCTCGGCGCGGGACCGTGGCTTCAGCGTCTGGGGCCGGGCCGGCATCGCCGCGGACGACGGCCTCTTCGCGGCCGCCGAGGCGGGCGGCCTCCAGGACGTCTACGCGATGCCCGAGATGGTCCTGCGTGCGCCCACCGAGGAGCGCCCCCTCCCGCCTGGCGCCGAGCTGCGCAGGCTGACGAGCGCCGGGCAGGCGGAGGAGTACTGGCGCGTCGCCACGGCCTCCTACGCCAGCCTCGGCTTCCCGCCCGAGATCTTCGCCGGCTACAGCGACCACACTCCCCTCTTGCGCGAGAACGTCGTCGCCTTTCTTGCCTACCTCGACGACGAGCCGGTCGCGATCGCGATGACGATCGTCAGCGACGGCGTCGCCGGGATCTACTGGGTCGGCACGCTCGAGATGGCCCGGGGACGGGGGCTCGGTCGCGCCGTGACGGCGGCCGCGACCAATGCCGGCTTCGCGCTCGGCGCCGAGCTGGCCTCGCTGCAAGCGTCGCCGATGGGCAGGCCAATCTACGAGGCAATGGGGTACGAAACGATCTTCGAGTACCGCATGTTGCTGTCGAGCCCACCCTGAGCCGCGCCGTTCGAGTTGCTGGCAAACCGACTGGCCAGTCAGCCAACCCGCATTCCAGATAGCCTCCCGAGCCGATTTTCAAGCGAAACGGATGAAGAAGAACGGAGAGACTGATGGGACTTCTTGACGGCAAAGCGGCGATCGTCACCGGGTCGGCGCGCGGGATCGGGCGGGCAACCGCCGAGATGTTCGTCCGCGAGGGCGCCAAGGTGCTGATCAACGACCTCGACGCCGACGTCGCCGAGCAGGCGGCAAGCGAGATCGACGGCGAGACCGCCGTCTTCGCCGGCGACCTGACCAAGCCGGAGGCCGCCGACAAGCTCGTCGCCGCCGGGGTCGACGCCTTCGGCGCGGTCGACATCGTCGTCAACAACGCCGGCTACACCTGGGACAGCGTCGCCCACAAGATGACCGACGAGCAGTTCCAGGCGATGCTCGACATCCACACGATCGTGCCCTTCCGCGTCGCCCGGGCGCTGGCACCGCACTGGCGCGAGGCGGCCAAGGCCGAGCGCGGCGAAGGCCAGGAGGTCTTCCGCAAGATCGTCAACGTCTCCTCGACCTCCGGGATGATGGGCAACGCCGGCCAGGTCAACTACTCGGCAGCGAAGATGGCGGTCGTCGGCTTCACCAAAACGCTGGCCAAGGAGTGGGGCCAGTTCAAGATCAACGTCAACGCGGTCGCCTTCGGCTTCGTCGAAACCCGCCTCACCGCGGCCAAGGAGCAGGGCGGCGAGATGACCTCGCCGACCGGCGAGAAGATCGAGCTCGGCATCCCCGAGCAGATGCGGGCGATGGCCTCGGCGATCATCCCGCTCGGCCGTCCCGCCACCCCCGAGGAGGCATCGGCCCCGATCCTCTTCCTCTGCTCGCCGCTTGCCAACTACGTGCACGGCCAGGTGCTGAACGTGACCGGCGGCATGTTCGGGGGGATGTACACCTGAGCTCCCAGGCGACAGAGGGCAGGCCCAAGGTCCGCTACCTGGAGGTGGCGGACCGGATCTGGCCTGTCACCCGCCGAGTGATGGGGCTGCACACGCTCCTCTATCGGGCGACGGGCGGCCGGATCGGGCGGCACATCCCCGGTGTGGGGAGCATGCTGCTGCTCGATCACGTAGGGGCGAGGACCGGCACCAAGCGGACCTCGCCCCTGCTCTACACCCCGGACGGAGACGACTTGGTGATCGTCGCCTCCAAGGGCGGCTATCCCAAGCATCCCGCCTGGTACCACAACCTGGTCGCCAATCCCAACACGACGATCCAGGTCGGCTCCGAGCGGCGCCCGGTGCACGCCCGCGTCGCCACACCCGAGGAGCGGGAGCGGCTCTGGCCGATGGTGGTCGCGACCTACGATGGCTATGCGACCTACCAGGCTCGCAGCCAGGGGCGCGAAATCCCGCTTGTAATCCTCGCGCCGCGCTAGCCGGACCTCCACTTTGCGGTCGTAACGCATATCCCATGCGATGCATGGGATATGCGTTACGACCGGACTTAGTCCTTCGGGCGGCGTTCCTCGGCGACGGGGTCGCCGGCGTCGGTGGCGATCGATTCGGGCGGCCAGGGCCCGGCCCAGTTGTCGCGGGCGCCGTCGATCGTGATCGTCGTCCCCGAGTAGAAGTCGCCCGCTGGCGAGGCCAGGTAGGCGACTAGCCAGGCCATCTCCTCGGCGCGGCCAGCGCGGCCGATCGGGATCGAGCGCTCGAGGTTGTCGATCACCACTTTCGGATACTTGGTCATCAGCGTCTCGGTGGCGAACTGGCCGGCGGCGAGAGCGCAGGTCTTGATCCCGAAGCGGGCCCACTCGATCGCCAGCGTCCGCATCATGTTCTCGACCGCGGCGCGGGCGGCACCCGAGTGCACCATCCCGGGCATGCCGTGATGCGGCGAGAGCGTGACGCTGAGCACCTTGCCGCCACCCTGCGGGATGAAGGCCTTGGTCGCCGCGGCGTGGGTCATCAGCCAGGTGCCTTGGACGTTGAGCTCGGTCACGGTGCGAAAGCCTTTCGGCGTGATCGTCTCGGCCGGGGCCATGAACTGCCCGCCGGCGTTGTTGACGAGCACGTCGATCCGGCCGTGCTCCTCGAGCACGCGGTCCATCAGGCGGTCAACCGCCTCCTCGTCGCGGATGTCCATCGTTTCGCGCTCAAAGGCACCGGGCAGGCCCGCTGCGAGCGCAGCCGTCTCGGCCAGCGGCTCCTCGCGGCGCCCGCAGCCGATCACGACGGCGCCGAGGCGCGCCAGCTCCAGCGCCGTCTCACGCCCGAGGCCGCTGCCGGCGCCGGAGACGACGCAGACCTGACCCTCGAGCAAACCGTCTCTGAATATCTGCGAATGTCCGCTGTCAGTCATCGAGGCGCAAGCCTATAGACGGCCGCTCACCGTAACCTGACCGGCGATGAAGGTCAGCGTGGAGCCGAAACCGCTGCACGAGCCGCTGGCCGGCGGGACCCCGGGCGCCACGGTCGCCGTCGAACCGATGGTCGCCGGCCGGGTCACCTGGCCGCGGACGATGATGGAAAGCCCGGGCGGGCGCTTTCTCTTCCTCAAGCTGCTGCGCTCGCTGCTCACCGGCAAGCCGGGGGCAACCGTCCCCGTCCCCGCCTTCCTGATCCGCCACCCGAGCGCTGGCGCGATCCTCGTCGACACCGGCCTGCACCCCTCGATCGCGACCGACGGCAAGGAGAATTTCGGCGGCCTCGCGACCCGCGTCGCCCATCCCGACCTCGCGACAGGCGAGGACGTGCCGGCGCAGCTGCGCAAGCGCGGCCTCGACCCCGGCGAGATCCCGGTCGTCGTGATGACCCACCTGCACCTCGACCATGCATCGGCGATCTCCGAGTTCCCCAACTCGACCATCCTCGTCAGCGAGACCGAGTGGCGCTCCGCGGCGACCGACTCGCCCCTGCTCAACGGCTACCGCCGCCGCCATTTCGACTACGCCTTCGACTACCGCACGGTCGACTTCGACCGCGGCGGGATCGACTCCTACTCCAGCTTCGGTCGCTGTTTCGACCTCTTCGGCGACGGCTCGATCCGCCTCGCCTACACCCCCGGCCACAGCGCCGGCCACATGTCGGTGATCTGCCACCTCAAGGAGCGCGACTTCGTGATCGGCGGCGACACCACCTACACGGCCGCCCAACTCGAGGGCAACGCACCCCTCGCTCCGCGCCCCTACGACGCGCACAACTACCGCCGCTCGCTGCAGGAGCTGAAGCTGTTCAAGCGCGAGTACCCGGACGCGATCGTCACCCCGGGCCACGACCCCGAGTTCTTCGCCGGGCTCAATGCCCGTTTCGAGTAAGTGGCTAACCAGAGACCCCCGCACACGCGGGCCTCTAGTTAGCCACTCAGCCCCGCGTACATCTCGCGCACCGGGGCGAAGATCTGCTCGGCGACCTCGAGCTGGCGTTCGCGGCTCGGCTCTTCCTCGGTCGGGAAGTGCAGCGGCTCGCCGAACTGGACCGTCACCTTGGGGAAGCGCAGGCGCTTCCAGCGGCGCACGCTGGCCGAGCCGTGGATCGCGACCGGCACCACCGGAGCGCCCGATTCAAGCGCGATCCGGCCGATCCCCGGCTTGACCTCGCCCAGCTCACCGGTCCGGGAACGACCCCCCTCCGCGTACATGAGCAGCATTTCCCCCCGCTCGAGGATCGTGAAGGCGGTCTTGAAGGACTCCTCGTCGTGATGGCCACGACGGACCGGGAAGACGCCGCCGTGCGAGTAGATGTAGGTGAGGACAGGCGTGCCGAACATCTGCGACTTCGCCATGAAGCGGATTTGGCGGCGCAGGTAGAGCCCGGTGAAGAAGTGATCCATCTGGCTGAAGTGGTTCGGGGCGAGGATCAACGCCCCCGATTGAGGCACGTTCTCGACCCCGATCGCCCGAGTCCGGTAAAGCAGCAGGGTCGGCAGCGTGACGAGAGCACGGACGAGCGGGTAGGTCCAGCCGACGCCCTTTCGCGCCCGCGCGTGGAAGCGGTCGAAGTACTCGGCAGGACGTTCGTCCTTGTAGACCTGTGGCTTTATGTCGGACATATCACTCTGGATTTCACGCTTCGCTCGCTGCGCGCAGAATCAGATATGCACGCTTGCTCGCTCCGCGTTCATTGGGGAGAGCGCGACCGGCGAGCCGGTCGCGGTACGCGATACCCCCGCCGCCACGGTCGGTTACTCGCCCGCGTCGCCGTCGTCGGGCTCGACCCAGTCCTTCGCCCGTTCGACCGCCCGGCTCCAATCGTGGAGCAGCGCCTCGCGCTCGCCGGTCGCCATCGCCGGCTCGTAGCGCGCCGCCTCGCGCCACATCGTGCCGACCTCCTCGGCCGTCCAGCGGCCGGTCGCGATCCCGGCCAGGTAGGCGGCGCCGAGAGCGGTCGTCTCCGAGACCTCGGGGACGACGACCTCGGCATCGAGCACGTCGGCCTGGAACTGCATCAGCCAACGGTTGGCGACGGCCCCGCCGTCGGCCTTGAGCACGGCGAGCCGCTTGCCCGAAGCGGCCTCCTGGGCGCGAACCGCGTCGACCGTCTGGTAGGCGATCGCCTCCAGTGCGGCACGGGCGAGGTGGGCGCGGCCGCTGCCGCGGGTGAGGCCGACGATCGTGCCGCGGGCGTTCGGATCCCAGTGCGGCGAGCCGAGGCCGGTCAGGGCGGGGACGAAGTAGACGCCGTCGTTGCCGTCGAGCGAGGCGGCCAGCGCTTCGCTCTCCTCCGCCTGCTCGATCAGCCCGAGTCCGTCGCGCAGCCACTGCAAGGCGGCGCCGGTGACGAAGATCGAGGCCTCCAGCGCGTAGGCCGACCCCTTGTCCGAGCCACAGGCGACCGTCGCCAGTAGGCCCTCGCCCGGCTCGGGCGCCTCAGCTCCCGTGTGCAGAAGGACGAAGCTGCCGGTGCCGTAGGTGTTCTTCGCCTCTCCCGCCCGCTGGCAGGCCTGGCCGAAGAGCGCCGCCTGCTGGTCGCCGGCGATGCCCGCGACCGGCACCTCGCCGCCGAACTCCGCGGTCGTGCCGTAGACGTGGCACGAGGGCAGCGGCTCGGGCAGCCGCTCTGGGGTGACGCCGAGTAGCTCGCAGAGCTCCGCGTCCCAAGCGAGATCGTGAATGTCGAAGAGCATCGTCCGTGAGGCGTTGGTCTGGTCGGTCGCGTGGCGTCCGGTGAGCTTGAAGAGGAGCCAGGAGTCGACGGTGCCGAAGACGGCCCCCCGGGCCTCGGGCACGTTGCGCAACAGCCACTCGATCTTCGTCCCGGAGAAATAGGGATCGAGGACGAGGCCGGTACGCTCGCGGACGAGCGGCTCGTGTCCGGCCTCGCGCAGCTCGGCGCAGCGCACCGCGGTGCGCCGGTCCTGCCAGACGAGCGCGCGATGCACGGGCGCACCCGTCGCCGGGTCCCAAGCGACGACCGTCTCGCGCTGATTGGTGATGCCGATTGCGTCCAGCTCGCGTCCCTCGATCCCGGCGGCGGCGATCGCCTCGCCGGCGACGCGTCGGGTCACCTCCCAAATTTCGACTGCGTCATGCTCGACCCAACCCGGCCGCGGGAAGTGCTGCTCGAACTCGGAGTAGGCGCGCCCGGCGACCTTCCCTTCGCCGTCGAAGACGAGACAGGTCGTGCCCGTGGTCCCCTGGTCGATCGCGAGGATCATCGCGCTGGCACACTATCCCCGTGGAGGCGCTCGACCAACAGGCAGTCGACGGGCTCGCCGAGCAGGCGCGAGCGCTGCGCGAGCGCGAGGCCAGCTCGCGCGAGCTGGTCGAGGAGGCGCTGCAGCGGGCGGAGAGCTCACGGGAGGCGCTCAACGCCTTCCGCGTGATCTGCCATGAGGAAGCGCTCGCCGCCGCGGAGGAGGCCGACCGCCGACTCGCAGGTGGCGAGGTGGCGCCGCTGCTCGGCGTGCCGGTGGCGATCAAGGACGACGTCGACCTCAGCGGCCACACGACGCCCTTCGGTTGCGGCGGGGGCAGGCCGGCCGAGCGCGACGCCGAGGCCGTCCGCCGCCTGCGCGAGGCCGGTGCGATCGTGATCGGCAAGACGCATGCGCCCGAGGTCGGCCAGTGGCACTTCACCGAGACGCCCCTGCACGGCGCGACCCGAAATCCCTGGAATACGGACCACACGCCCGGCGGCTCGAGTGGCGGCGCGGCAGCAGCCGTCGCGGCCGGCATCGTCCCTGCCGCGGTCGGCTCCGACGGTGCCGGCTCGATCCGCATCCCCGCGGCGTGGACGGGGCTCGTCGGCCTCAAGCCACAGCGCGGCCGCGTATCGACCTGGCCGGATCCTGAGGCCTTCAACGGGCTCAGCTGTTACGGGCCGCTCGCGCGCAGCACCGCCGACGCCGCGCTGTTGCTCGACGCGATCCGCGGCAACGTCCCCGCCGACCAGCATCGCCCCGCTCCTCCAGCCGAACCCTTCGTCGAGGCAGCCGCCCGTGAGCCTGAACGCCTGCGGGTCGCGATCTCGTTTGCGACGCCGGCCGCCGTCTCGGGCAAGGTCCACGCCGAGCACCGCGCCGCAATCGAGACCTTCGGCGAGCAGCTCGCCGAGCTCGGCCACGAGGTCTTCCCCGCCGACCCCGACTACGGCCTGGTCGGTCCGGCGATCATCCCGCGCGGGATGGCGGGCGTCGACGCATGGCTACGCGCCCACGGCGAGGACCGTTCGGCGCTCGAGCCGCGCACCCGCTTGCACGCACGCTTCGGCCGGGCCCTGAGCGGGCTGCCGCTGCGTCTCTCGCGCGCCGCCGAACCTGGGCTGCAACGGCGCCTGGGACGGATCTTCGAGCGCTGCGACGTGGTTCTCACCCCGGCGACGGCGATGCCGCCGCCACGGATCGGCGCCCTCGCCGGCCGCGGCTACTGGGCGACCAGTACGACGGCCAGCGCCACCTGCCCCTTCGCCTTCGCCTGGAACGTGGTCGGCTGGCCCGCGATCAGCGTTCCCGCCGGGCTCACCTCGCAGGGCCTGCCGATCGGCGCCCAAATCCTCGGCCGCGAGAGCGACGAGGCGACGCTGCTCTCGCTCGCCGCCCAGGTCGAGCGCGCCGCGGGCGGCTGGCCGCACTGCCCTGGCCGGTAGACGCAGCCCCGACGAGGGAGTACGGTCTGCAACGGGCAGGGACCCAGAGAGAAAAGGAGTCCCGATGGCTGCTGCAGAGGTGAGGAGTTTCGACTCGCCGGACGAGGTTCGCGAGTTCGAGGGCAATGGCAGGGCGAAGGTCGTGCAGGTCGCCGGCCACACGGTCGGCCTCGGCACATTTGAGCCCGGCTGGAAGTGGTCGGAGAACGTGAAGCCGATCGCCGGTACCGACTCGTGCCAGGTCTCACACCTCGGCTATGTCCTCTCGGGCAGCATGCAGGTGCGCATGGACGACGGCTCGGAAGTCGAAATCGGCGCCGGGGACGTGGTCGCAATCCCGCCGGGGCACGACGCCGAAGTCGCCGGACCGGAGCCCTGCGTGATGGTCGACTTCGGCGAGTTCGGCAACTACGCGAAGCGCGGCTGACTCTCAGCCGCGCTGGCGACGCGCCAGATAGACACGGCCGAAGTCGAGCAGCTGGCGCCCGCGGTGGAGGAAGCCGCCGAGGGTGCGACCGGTGGCGCGATGGAAGAGGTCGAGCTCGTACTCGCGCACGCTGTAACCAGCGCGGACCGCGTCGACGGTCATCCCGATCTCCATCCCGTAGCCGCGGGCGAAGGGCAGGGTCGCGCGCAGGACGTCGACCCGCATCGCGCGCTGGCCCGAGATCGGCGCCGCGGACTCGAAGCCGCAGAGGCGCCGGATCGCCCAGCGGGCGAAGCCCAACGCGACGCCGAAGCCACCCCCCACGCGCCGTCCGAAGGCGGCGACGGCGAGGTCGCACTCGCCGCGCTCGACCGCGTCGACCAGCGGCGCCAGCTCCGCAGCCGAGGCTCCGAGGTCGGCGTCGCAGAGCAGGACGAGGCGCGGCGTCGGCTCGTCGCCCAGCGCCGCCTCGGCAGCCGCGGTCACGTTCCCCCCCTTGCCGTGCGGGCGCCCGCGGCTGACGACCCGCGCGCCCGCGGCCATCGCCACCTCCGCCGTGCCGTCGGTCGATGCGTCGTCGGCAACCCAGACTGCCGCCCCCAGGAAGGTTCGTCGCAGCGCCGCCACCGTCTCCCCCACCCGATCGGACTCGTTGCGGGCGGCGACGACGACCGTCGGCGCGTGCGGTGGATTCGGGGGCACAATCGCCATTCTGCCTTCCGGTGCGCTTTATGGACCCTATGGGTCCATAAAGCGCACCGGAGCGATAGATATTGTGCCCCGCCATGGCAGAGATCGAGGCGCACATCACTGGGAACGTCTGGAAAATCACGGTCGCGGTCGGGGACGAGGTCGAAGACGGCGACACCGTCGTCATCCTCGAGTCGATGAAGATGGAGATCCCGGTGGAGACCGAAGACGACGGCACCGTCAAGGAGATCCGCTGCGAGGAGGGCCAGGCGGTCAGCGAAGGCGACGTGCTCGTCGTCCTCGAGTAGAGAGGAAGGGATCGGCATGACCGAGGAGCTCGCTGGCGGCAAGCTCATCCTCGACTCCCCCGCCGAGGCGGTCGTCCGCCTGCGCATCTCCAACCCCGAGCGCCGCAACGCGCTCGACCACGAGATCCTCGACGCGCTGGCCGAGACTCTGCCTCGCCTCGACCGCGGGATCGAGAACCGCTGCCTGCTGATCACCGGCGCGCCGCCAGTCTTCTCGGCCGGCTACGACATTGCCTCGATCCCCGCCGAGACCTTCGAACGCGACGCCGAGGCGCTCGTCGCCCACCCCTTCCACGCGGCGATGGAAGCGGTCGCCCGCTATCCCTGGCCGACCGTCGCCGCGATCAACGGCCACTGCATCGGCGGCGGCCTCGAGCTGGCGATCACCTGCGACCTGCGGATCTGCGCCGCCGGAGCGAAGCTCGGCATGCCGCCGGTCAAGCTCGGGCTCGTCTACGGCCACACCGGCCTGCGCAAGTTCCTCGACACCGTCGGCCTTGCGCGCACCAAGGAGCTTTTCCTCACCGGCCGCAACTTCGAGGCCGCGCGCGCCGAGGAGATCGGCCTCGTGCACGAAGTCGTCGCGGTCGACCGGCTGGAGGAGACGGCCGTCGCGCTCGCCGCCGGGATCGCCGCCAACGCGCCGCTCTCGATGCGCGGCAACAAGAGCGCGATCGACCTGCTCAACGCATCGCCGATCCTCAGCGAGCAGCAGGAGGCGGGGTTGATCGCCCTGCGCGAGTCCTGCTTCGGCTCCGAGGACCTGCGCGAGGGCATCGAAGCGTTCGCCGGGAAGCGCAAGCCGATCTGGAAAGGACGATGAGCGCCAAGGCGCGTCGCGAGCTCGCCGCCGCCGACCCGGCGATGGCGGCGCTGATCGCCCGCATCGGCGAGATCGACATCGAGACGAGGCTGCGGCGACGCAGCGAGGAGCGCCCGGCCGACGCCTACGGCGCGCTGCTGCGCGCGATCGTCGGACAGCAGCTCTCGACCAAGGCGGCGCGGACGATCTACGGGCGGATCCTCGAGCTGTTCGATGGTGCCACCCCGCCGCCCGAGCGACTGCTAGAAGCGGACGAAGCGGACCTGCGGAGTGCCGGACTCTCTGGCCGCAAGGTCGAATACGTCCGCGATCTCGCCTCCCACGTGCTCTCCGGCGAGCTGGAGCTGGACCGCCTCGGCGAGCTCTCCGACGAGGAGGTCGTCGCCGAGATCGTCGCCGTGCGTGGCCTCGGCGTTTGGACCGCCGAGATGTTCCTGCTCTTCCACCTCGAACGTCCAGACGTCCTCTCCGGCGGCGACCTCGGCATCCGCAAGGCGGTGCAGATCGAGTACGAGCTCGACGAGATGCCGACCCCGGCCCGCGTGCTCGAGATCGGCGAGCCGTGGCGCCCACACCGCAGCCTCGCCTCGCTCTACCTCTGGGAGTCGCTTGCCAACGCCCCGGTCGACTGACGCCCCGCCGATCACCGACCCCGGCGCGGCGCGGATCCGCTTTTGGCTCGGGTTCGCGGTTGTCGTCGCGATCGCGATCGGCTCGATCGCGATCGCCCTGGTGGTCCATGACCGCGAACGGGACAACTTCGAGCGCAGTCAACAGAGCGAGGCCACCCGCGCGGCACGACAGGCAGAAGCGCAGGCGGCCCTCTCGGTGGGCCAGCTCGGCAGCGCAGCGGCCTTTTACCAGGCGGAGGGACAATTCAGCCGGCGCGAGTTCGACGTGGTTGCCGGCTCGCTGCTCCACTCGGGACCGCTGAGTGCCACCGCCTTCATCGGCTCCGTCCCAGAAGCGACCCGGGACCGATTCGAAGGCACCCACGGCTTCGCGATCCGCGAACGCGGCGGGCTGGGACAGCTGCGTCCCGCCGGGCCGCGTCGCCACTACTTCCCGCTGATCTTCGCTCGCGCGAGCGGCCTGGCGGTGGGGCTGCCGCTCGGCTACGACGTCGGCTCCGACCTCCTGCGCGGGAACTATCTCTTTCGCGCCCGTGACAGTGGGCGCCCCGCGGCCACCCACGTGATGCGCCTGCCCGTCGGCGGCACGGGGATCAACGTCTTCTGGCCCGTCTATCGCGATGGCGCCCAAACGCGAACGGTTGCCCAGCGCCGCGCCGCCCTGATCGGCTTCGCCGGCGGCGCCTTCCAACTCTCGGATCTGGCGGGAGCCGCGGAAGAGGCACTGCCGACAGACGCCGAAGCGGCGCTGGTCGAGCGAGGACGAATGGTGGCGGGGAGTGACCTTCCCAGCGACGAATCGGTCACGGCGCCGATCGACATCGCCGACCAAACCTGGCAGCTCGTCGTCCGCGACCCCAGCCGCCCTGGTGTCGACCTGCCGGTGATGATCGCCATCGTCGGCTTGGCCTTGGCGGCGATGCTCGCCGCCCTGGTCGTGATTTGGAGCCGCAACGAGCGCATGCAGGAGCTCGCGCGCCAGGCAAACCACGACTCGCTGACCGGACTTAAGAACCGCCGGCGCTTCGAGGAGGACCTGCGCGCCGAGCTCGCTCGCAGCCACCGCTACGGCGCCCCAGGCGCGCTGCTGATGCTCGACGTCGACCGCTTCAAGCGAGTCAACGACTCGCTGGGACATGCGGCGGGCGATCGGGCCCTGGCCGACATCGCGGAGGTCCTGCGAGCGCGGGCCCGCGAAACCGACGTCGTCGCCCGCATCGGCGGCGACGAGTTCGCGCTCGTGCTGCCGGGCTGCGACGTAACCGAGGCTCTGGCGGTTGCGGACGAGGTCGCCGGCGCGGTGCGCCGGTGCTCAGTCGACGGAGACCTTCCCGCGATCTCGGTGAGCATTGGCGTCGCCGCTTTCGGCGAGGGCCGGCGGCTGAGCTACGAAACCGTGCTGGCCCGCGCCGATGCCGCGATGTATGCGGCGAAGGAGGACGGACGCGACTCGGTGCGCGTTTTCGGCGACGCTCAGGTGTCCGAGGCGGCGCCTAGCCTTGCGCCCGAATGACGGCCTCGCTGATCTCCTTCGAGGAAGCGCTCTCCTTGGGCGAGCTGACCGACCACGAGGACATCGGGGGGATCGTCGAGCGCGCCTGGCAAGTGCGCCGCGAGAACTTCGGCGACTCGACCGACATGTGCTCGCTGGTCAACGCCAAGTCGGGCGGCTGCGCCGAGGACTGCGGCTTCTGCGCCCAATCGCGCTACGCCGAGGCCGACACGCCGATGCACGCGATGATGGAGCCCGAGCAGATCCTCGAGCACGCGAAGGCGGCAGAGGCGGCCGGTGCGCACCGCTTCTGCATGGTCACCCAGGGACAGGGGCTCTCCAAACGCGACTTCGAGAAGATCCTCGACGGGGCAAAGCTGGTCGCCGAGCAGACCAACCTGAAGCGCTGCGCCTCGATCGGCCACATGTCGGCGGAGCGGGCCAAGAAACTGCGCGAAGCGGGCATCCAGCGCGTCCACCACAACGTCGAGTCGGCGCGCTCCTACTATCCGGAGGTCTCGACGACAGTCCGCTACGAGGGACGCCTGCGCACAATCGAGGCCGTGAAGGAGGCTGGCCTGGAGACCTGCGTCGGCGGCATCCTCAACCTCGGCGAGTCGCCGCGACAACGGGTCGAGATGGCCTTCGAGCTGACCGAGCTGAACCCGACCTCAGTGCCGATCAACCTGCTCAACCCGCGTGAGGGGACCAAGTTCGGCGACCGCCCGCTGATGGATGCCTGGGAGGTCGTCAAGTGGGTGGCGATCTTCCGCCTGATCATCCCGGGTGCCCTCTTCCGCCTCTGCGGCGGGCGAGTCGAGAACCTCGGCGACCTGCAGCCGCTGGCCGTAAAGGCGGGGCTGAACGGCGTGATGATGGGCAACTTCCTCACCACACTCGGCGCCGAGCCAGAGGACGACCGGGCGATGTTCGAGGAGCTCGGGCTCAATGTCGCCCGGCAGCCGGACAATGGCGCCAACCCACGCCCCGACAACCGCGACGGCTGGCTCGAGGGCGAGCCCCCGGCAACGCCGATCGACGAGCTGATCGACCATCAGGACGAGGCCAACTTCTGGGACCCCTCGACGCAGCTGCGGGTGATAAAGAAGACGAAGAAACCGCCTCCCTATCCGCAGGCGGCATGACCGACGTCGCAGAGCGGCTGGAGGAGCTTCGCGAGAGCGGGCTCTACCGGCGGTTGCGACTGATTGAAGGGCCACAGGGAGCGCGGGTGACGCTCGACGGGCGTCCGGTCCTGCTGCTCTGCAGCAACGACTACCTCGGCCTGGCCGGCCACCCATGGGTGCGCGAGGCAGCCGCGGAGGCGGCGATGCGATGGGGCGCGGGCGCGGGCGCCTCGCGCCTGATCGCCGGCAACATGCAGCCGCACGGCGCCCTGGAGGAGCGGCTCGCCGCTTTCGAGGGGTACGAGTCGGCGCTGCTCTTCGGCTCGGGCTACCTGGCGAACGTTGGGACGATCGCGGCGCTCGCGGGCCGCGGCGAGGTCGTCTTCTCCGACGAGCTCAACCACGCCAGCATCGTCGACGGCTGCCGCCTGAGTCGCGCGGAGACCTTCGTCTACCGCCACCACGATACCGAGCACCTCGCCTGGGGCCTGAAAAAGGCGGGCGAGCGCAGCTCCCTGATCGTCAGCGACGGCCTCTTCTCGATGGACGGCGACGTCGCGCCGCTGGCAGAGCTCCTCGAGCTGGCGCGACGCCACGACTGCCGCCTGATGGTCGACGAGGCGCACGCAACGGGAGCGCTCGGACCGGGCGGCCGTGGCTCGGTCGCCGCCGCCGGCCTCAGCGGCGAGGTCGACGTCGTGATGGGAACGCTGAGCAAGGCACTCGGCTCCTACGGCGCCTACGTCTGCGCCGGCCGCGAGCTCGCCGACTACCTGCTCAACACGGCCCGCAGCTTCATCTTCTCGACCGCCCTGCCGCCACCCACGGTCGCCGCCGCCCTCGCGGCGCTGAAGCTGCTCGAGGCGGAGCCGCAGCGGGTCGAACGGCTTGGCGTGAACGCGGCGACGCTGCGCCGGTCACTCGCCGCCGAGGGACTGCCGGTGGGCGACGCGGGGAGTCAGATCGTGCCCGTGACGATCGGCGACCCGGAGCAGGCGATGGCGCTCTGCGAGCACGCGCTCGAGCGCGGCGTCTTCGCCCAGGGCATCCGGCCGCCGACGGTCCCGCCGGGCTCCTCGCGTCTGCGTTTCACGGTGATGGCGACACACGAGCCCGCGGAGCTGGAAGAGGCGGCGAGGTCGGTCGGGACGGCGGCCCGCGAGCTCGGCGTCGTCCCGGTCGGCGATCCGGTCGCCGTGGCCGCCTGAGCCTTGCGCGGCGTCTTCGTCACCGGCACGGGCACCGAGGTCGGCAAGACGATCGTCGCAGCCGTCTTCGCTCGGACACTCGCGGCCGAAGGCAAGGCCGTCGCCGTCTTCAAGCCCGCGGTGACCGGACTGGAAGAGGAGGGCGAGCCGGATCATGCGTTGCTGCGGCGGGCCGCCGGCTCCGATCAGTCCGCCGACGAGATCGCGCCCTACCGCTACGGACCACCGGCCTCGCCACACCTGGCGGCCGAGATGGCCGGCGAGCAGATCGAACCCGAACGCCTTCTCGCCGCCGCCCGCGGTGCGGCGACCGGATCCGACGTCCTCGTCTGCGAGGGCGTCGGCGGCCTGCTCGTGCCGCTCGCGCCCGGCTACCTCGTGCGCGACCTCGTCGTCGACCTGGGACTGCCGCTCGTCGTCGCGGCTTCGCCCGGCCTCGGCATGATCAACCACACGCTGCTGACGCTCGAGGCCGCGCGGGCCGCGGGCCTCGGGGTGAGACTAGTCGTGCTCACACCCTGGCCCGACGAGCCAACCGCGATCGAGGAGTCCAACCACGCGACGATCGCCGATCTCGGCGGCGTCAGGGTCGAGACGCTGCCACGGCTGGATCTCTCCGATCCGCCGTCCTGGCCGCACCTGCCAGCTCCTCCCCCCCCGGGCTGACCGCGGCCTCGGCGGCAGCGGCGAGCGAGCTTCCGGGCCGCCCGCGGATCGCTGCGGCGCCGATCGCGGCTCCGACGACCGCGACGACGGCGCAGACGCTCATCGCGTGGCCGAGCGCATCGACGAACTGCTGCGGCGTCGCTTCGGCGAAGCTGGCGCCGACCGAGCCCTGGAAGATCGCGCCGGTGACGGCGACCCCGAGGCTGCCACCGACCATGCGGAACATCGAGAGCACGCCCGAGGCGATGCCGGCCTTCTCGACCGGCACCGCGTTCATCGCGGCGCTCGTCATCGGCGACATCGTCAGGGCGATCCCGATCCCCAGCAGCATGAAGCCCGGCAGCAGCTCAAGATAGGTCGAGTTGACGGCGATGCCGCTGAAGCTGTAGAGGGAGGCGGCGACCACCGCCAGGCCGGCGACGATCAGCCAGCGCGGACCGAAACGATCGGCGAGGCGGCCGGCGATCGGCGCCAGCCCGACGATCATCAGCGTCGAGGGCAGGAAGCGGACGCCGGCCTCGAGCGGCGAGTAACGGAGGATGTCCTGCATGTAGAGGGCGAGGAAGAAGAAGACGCCCAGCATCGAGAAGGAGACGATCATCGCGACGACGACGGCACCGACGAAGTTGCGATCGGAGAAGAGGTGGAACTCGACCATCGGCACCCGCACGCGCAGCTCGATTGCGACGAAGGCGACGAGGCCGAGCACGGCGACGGCGAGGAGGGCGACGATCTCGGGTGAGCCCCAGCCCCAGCTGTTGCCCTCGATCAGGGCGAGGACCAGCGCGGTGAGGGCCGCGGTCAAGGCGGCGACGCCGGCGAAGTCGACCTCGCGCCCGACCGTCGTGTCGCGCGACTCGCGCACGGCGAAGAGCGAGGCAAGGACGGCGCCGATCGCGACCGGGATGTTGAGGTAGAAGATCGCCCGCCAGCTGACGTGCTCGGTGAGCAGACCGCCGACGACCGGGCCGATCGCCAGCGCCAGGCCCGACACCCCGGCCCAGGTTCCCATCGCCTTGCCGCGCTCGCTGGCCGGGAAGGCGTCGGTGATGATCGAGAGCGTCGCGGGCATCATCAGCGCCGCGCCGACACCCTGCACGACGCGGCTGACCACGAGGTCGGTGGGGCTGACCGCGAAGCCCGCGGTCGCCGAGGAGAGGGCGAAGATGACGACGCCGGCGAGGAACATGCGCCGCCGCCCGAAGATGTCGCCGAGCCGCCCACCCGTCGCCAGCAGCACGGCAAAGGAGAGCGTGTAGCCGTTGATCGTCCACTCGAGGCCGGAGATCGAGGCGTCGAGGTCGCGCTGGATCGAGGGCAGCGCCACGTTCACGACCGTGTTGTCGAGCATGATCATGAACAGCGCGAAGCACATCGCGCCGAGCGTCCACCACTTGCGGTTGTCCTCGGTGATCAGGTGGCGGTAACGGGTCAAGCGGGCCCAACTCCCTTCAGGAGCTCGTAGGCCTCGGCGATGTCGGGGCGGTCCATCAGCGCGTCGACGGCGGCGTCGAGCTTGCGGCGCTGAGCGGCGGTGAGGCTGGCGGCGAAGGTCTCCATCCCAGCCTGGCGGACGACGACAAGGGTCTCGACGAGCTTCTTGCCCCTGGCCGTGATCGCGATCCGTCGCACGCGCCGGTCGGCAGGGTCCTCGACCCTCGTGGCGAGCCGCTTGCGGACCAGGCCGTCGACAGCCCTGCTCATCGAGGGGACGGAGACGCCCAGCGCCTCGGCAAGGTCCGTCACCTGACGCGCCTCGGTCTCCTCGCCGAGCCCCCCGAGCTCGAGCAGCGCCTTCGACTGGGTCATCGAGAGGCCGCTCTCCTCGATCACCCGGATCAGGTTGCCGCGGTCGTAGAGGAAAAGGTGGCGGAGCAGGGCGCTGATGCGGGCGGCCGTCTCCTGCGCCTCGGGGCTGACCTCAGGGACGGCAACCTCCTCGACCAGCGCGGCGATGTCCTTCGCTTGCATGCTCCTATTCTTGCATGAGAGCAACTATTTCATTACCAAAATAATTGCTCCTGTGAGTAAGATCACACAGTCCGATGGTCCTCCTCGGGCCGGTACGGGCCGGGCTTGGGGCGGGTGCGGCCTCCCGGGAAGGCAAGGCGGAGGATCGTACGCTGAACCATGCCCAGCTGGCGACCGAAAGGACCGCTGTTGTAGGGGAGGCCATAGCGCTCGCATACTCGCTTCACCTGCGGCGCGATCTCGGCGTAGCGGGTGCTGGGCATGTCAGGGAAGAGATGGTGCTCCACCTGGTAGCCGAGGTTGCCGCTGGCGACGTGGAAGAGCGGACTGCCCTCGATGTTCGCCGCTCCGACGAGCTGGCGCACGTACCAGCCGCCCCGGCTCTCGTTCTCGACCTCCTCGGCAGCGAAGGTGTAGGTCTGGTCCGGAAAGTGGCCGCAGAAGATGATCGCGTAGGCCCAGACGTTGCGGACCACGTTGGCGGTCGCGTTCGCGCTCGCCGCTGCGCGGTAGGAGCGGCCGCCGCCCGCCAGCGCGCGGCGCACGACGTCCGCCAGGCCGCCCCGGCGAGCGCCTCGGCGTGCCTCGAACCCGGCGTCAAGGGCCGCCATCGCCAGGCCACTCAGCAGAGGCCAGGCGATGTAGTCCTTGACCACCTGGCTCTTGGCCTTCTGGCGGATCCCAGCCAGCTCGCGCTTGACCTGCGCTTTGGACTTGCGTCCGGTGCGGATCGCCTCGAAGTCGAGATCGTGGAGCGCGACGCCCCACTCGAACAGCGCCATCAGCATGAGGTTGTAGAGGGGCTGCAGCAGGTAGACGGGATGCCACTTCTGCCGCGGATCGATCCGCATGATCTCGTACCCGAGGTCCTTGTCCTTGCCGAGGATGTTGGTGAAGGTGTGGTGGACGTAGTTGTGGGAGTGCTTCCAGGCCTCGGCCGTCGAGGCCGTGTCCCAGTCCCAGGTCGAGGAGTTGATCTGCGGGTCGTTCATCCAGTCCCACTGGCCGTGCAGGACGTTGTGGCCGATCTCCATGTTCTCGAGGATCTTCGCCGCCGAAAGCGCAGCGGTGCCTGCGGCCTTGGCGGTCCGGTAGCGGGCCGCGAGCAGCAGCACACGCCCGATCACGGCCAGCCGGCGCTGCATCGCGATCATGCTCTCGATGTAGCGGCGGTCGCGTTCGCCGAGGTCGGCGAAGACGCGGTCGCGGATCTCGTCGAGCTCGCGGGCGAGCGCGTCGAGCTGCTTGCTCGAAAGGTGCGCGAGCGGGCTCTCGACCTCGGCAGCGCTCGCCTCGGCGGTCGTTGCGTTCATCGGCTTCCTTTCGTAGTTCTTTTCACAGCGAGATCTCGATCGGGCCTTCCGGGGCGTTGACGCAGGTGCGGATCATCTCCCCCTCGCTGCCGTGCACCTTGCCGGTGCGCAGGTCGCGGACCTCGCCGCTACAGAGCCTGCCGACGCAGGTGTGGCAGATGCCCATGCGGCAGCCGAAGGGCAGCGTCGCGCCGGCTTCCTCGCCACCGACGAGGATGGGCGTGCCGCCGTCGCAGCGAGCCTCGATGCCGCTCTTGGAGAAGCGGATTACGCCGCCCTCCCCCTCGCCCGGCTCCCCCCCGATCACAGGTTGGAAGCGCTCCATGTGGAGCAGGTCGGCGTTGCCGTCTCGCTGCCAGCGTTCGCTCAGCGCGTCGAGCATCGCGGCCGGGCCGGAGACGAAGGCGTGGCGCTCGCGCCAGTCGGGGCAGAGCTGGTCGAGATCGGCGGCCGAGATCCGGCCCTGCTCTCCGGTGATCCGCAGCCGCAGCTCATAGCCGTCGTGAGCATCGTCGAATTCGCGCAGCAGGTCGGCGAAGATCACGCTGTCCGCCGTGCGCGCGGAATGGACGTGAACCGCGTCGGCGAGCGCGTCGCGCCGGTGCAGGCTGCGCAGCATGCTCATGATCGGCGTGATGCCGCTGCCCGCACTGATGAAGAGCAGCTTGGCCGGCGGCGGGTCGGGCAGCACGAAGGTGCCTTCCACGCCCCCGAGGCGGACCACGTCTCCCGGCTTCGCCCGGCGCACGAAGTAAGGCGAGACCTTTCCTCCTTCCACCAGCTTCGGAGTGATGCCGATGCAGCCGTCGGGCCGTCCGGGCTCCGAGGTCAGCGAGTAGGCGCGCCAGTGGTGGATGCCGTCGACGACGACGCCGATCCTCAGGTACTGCCCAGGGCGATGGCCTGGCCATTCGAAGCCCGGGCGGATCAGCACGGTGGCGGCGTCTGGCGTCTCGGGATCGATCCGCTCGACCCGGCCCCGCAGCTCCCGGGTCGACCAGAGCGGGTTGATCAGCTCCAGGTAGTCGTCGGGAAGAAGCGGCGTGAACAGGGAGCGAACCGACTCGAGCGCCCTGCGCCGCAGCGGGGGGACCTTCGGAGGTGCTCCTCGCTCAGCCATGGATGAAAGATTGCACGATTCGATGTAAAGGTTGTGTGGGAAGGCGCACGCTCTGCCCGGGGGTTGCCGCCGGGGACGGGGCTAATGTCGCCTATTACCCGATGCCGACCGATCCCGCTCAGCTCGACCGCGATCACGTCTGGCATCCCTTCACCCAGCAGCAGGCCTGGGTGGAGGAAGAGCCGCTGATGATCGAACGCGGCGAGGGCTCGTACCTGATCGACGCCCAGGGGCGGCGCTACATCGATGGCGTCTCGTCGCTCTGGTGCACGGTGCACGGGCACCGGCACGCGGGCATCGACGACGCCGTGGGCGAGCAGCTGGGCAAGGTCGCGCACTCGACGATGCTCGGCCTCTCCCACCCCGGGGCGACCGAGCTGGCCGCGCGCCTGGTCGAGATCGCGCCGCCCGGGCTCTCCCGCGTCTTCTACTCGGAGTCCGGCTCGACCGCGGTCGAGATCGCGCTGAAGATGGCCTTCCAGTTCCAACAGCAGCGCGGCGGCCAGCACGCCAGGCGAACCTCCTTCGTCCACCTGCGCGAGTCTTACCACGGCGACACGATCGGCTCGGTGTCGGTCGGCGGCATCGACCTCTTCCATTCCGCCTACCGGCCGCTGCTGTTCGAGGCGCACGCCGCCGAGCCTGGCGACGCCGCCGGCCTCGAGCGGGTGCTCTCGATGCACGAGGAGGAGATCGCCGCCGTGATCGTCGAGCCGCTGGTCCAGGGCGCCGCCGGGATGCTGCTCCACCCGCCCGGCTACCTGTGCGCCGTCCGCGAGCTCTGCGACCGCTTCGGCGTGCTGCTGATCTGCGACGAGGTCGCGACCGGCTTCGGCCGCACGGGAACGATGTTCGCCTGCGAGCAGGAGGGAGTCGCGCCCGACCTGCTCTGCCTGGCTAAGGGCCTGACCGGCGGCTACCTGCCGCTGGCGGCGACGCTGGCGACCGAGCGGATCTACGAGGGCTTCCTCGGCGCCTACGAGGAGTGGCGCACTTTCTTCCACGGCCACACCTACACCGGCAATCCGCTGGCCTGCGCGGCGGCGCTCGCCAACCTCGACGCCTTCGAACAGGAGCGGACGATCGAGCGCCTGCAGCCGAAGGTCGCGCTGCTCGAAGAGCTGCTCGCCGGCGTCGGCGCGATGCCCGAGGTCGCCGAGGTGCGCCAGCGCGGCTTCATGGTCGGGATCGACCTCGGCGAGCACGATCCGGCGCTGCGCCTCGGCCACCGGGTGACGCTCGAGGCGCGCAAACGGGGTGCGATCGTCCGCCCGCTCGGCGACGTCGCGATCCTGATGCCGCCTCTCTCGATCTCCGAGGAGGAGCTGCGGGAGCTCGTCGCGATCGTCTCCGATTCGATCCAGGCAGCGGTTGCCGACCCGCGAGTCCTGCCACTCGCTGCGTGACGAATAGGCCTCTCGCCCGTAGTACGGGCATGGAGCAAGTTCTGGAGGTGACGGAGGCACCGCGCGATGCGGATCTCGCCTTCGAGGCGCTCTACAGGTCGAGCCGGGACGACGTCTATGCGTACGTAGCCGGACTGTTGCGCGACAGAGCCGCAGCGGAGGAGGTCACCGCGACGGCATTCGAGCGCGCCTTCCGCAAGCGCGCCCGTTTCGATCCAAAGCGCGGCAGCGGCCGCGCGTGGCTGTTCGGGATTGCGCGAAACGCGGCGCTGGACGAGCTGCGACGGCGCAAGCGGCACGCGGAGCTGGCGGCGGATCCGATTGACCTGGACGTATCAGGCACAGACGAAGACGCAAATAGCCGCGAGGCGCGCATGCTTCTGGCCTCAGCACTCGCCGAGCTGTCGCCGAGGGAGCGGGAGCTGGTCGCGCTCAAGTTCTTTGCCGGGCTGTCCAACGCCGAGGTCGGCGCCGTGGTCGGGATCTCCGAGTCGAACGCCGGCACCAGGCTGCACCGGGTGATCGAGAAGCTGAGGGAGGCGTGCGATGGAGCGTTTTGACGGAACTGGAATCGAGTCGATGCTGCGCGAGCTGCGTCCGGCTCCCCAGCCCGAGTTCGTCGCCGAGCTCGATGCGCAGGCGGCAGCAGGGTTCCTGAGGCGCTCACGGTCCCAGCGGCTCCTTCCAGCCGCGTTGGGCGAACGTCTGCGGGCTTCGAGGCCCAGGCGTATGGCCTTCGCCGGCGGTGCCACGGCCCTGGTCGCGATCGCAGTCGCAACTGCGCTGACTGCGAGCAACAGCCCGAACCCCGAACCAATCGGATACCACCAAAGCGGCGAGGGGAAGCCGGGCGGAGTTCAGTTCTCGGAATCACCCCCAAGTCTGCCGCGTATCGAGGGTCAGAGCAGCGCAAGCGCCGACATACATACCCTTCACACGCTCAGCAAGCGAAACATCGAACGCTCGGCCCGTATCGCCCTCCTCGCCGATCCCGAGGACGTGGCCGACGACTCGGCGCAGGTCTTCGCCGCCGTGCACGACGCGCACGGCATCGTCATGCGATCGAACACGACCCAGGGACCGGTGGGACGGGCCGGCGCCACATTTGACCTGCTGGTCCCGAGCGCCAGGCTCAACGATGCGCTCGCTGCGATCTCCGCCATCGACGAGGTCGGTTCGCGACACGACGCGACAGCCGACATCACGGCACCGACGGTCGCCGTCGGCAAGCGACTGCACGAAACCCGCGCGAGCATCGACAGCCTGCTCTCGCAACTTGCCTCGGCCGAAACCGAATCCGAGCGCGAAGCGCTGGAAATCGAGCTGCGGCGCGAGCGGGGCCATGCCGCCGCACTCCAGGCCCAACTCGCCCACCTGCATCGCCGCACCCATTACTCCCACCTCTCGGTGCGAATCGAAACCGGCGACTCCCCCGGCTCCACGGGCGCTTGGGGCTTCGACGACGCGCTCGACAGCGCCGCCCACATCCTCGGGGTCGCCGCCGGCGTCACGCTCGTCGGCTTCGCCGTCCTCGCCCCCATCGCCCTCCTGATCTTCCTCGCCTGGCTCCCCCATCGTGCTTGGCTGCGAATTCGTCGCGAGCGCGCTCTTTCGGGAGGGTAGGGTGGATCGATCGTGGAGGAAGAGAGACGACGCGGGCCGGCGGAGGCGCCCAACCTCGGTGAGCCGGCGGTGCCGCGCCCGGCCGCCTCGGTCGTCCTCCTGCGACGAGGTGGCAAGCACGCCGATCGCGCGCTCGAAGTACTGCTGCTGAAGCGAACCGAGAGCGCCAAATTCATGCCTGGCGTCTGGGTCTTCCCGGGCGGCTCGGTCGACGACGGCGACGGCGAGGACGTGGCCCGCTTCAAGGCCTGCGCGCTGCGCGAGCTGGAGGAGGAGGCGGGGATCGCGCTACCCGAAGACGAGGAGCTGGTGCTCTTCTCGCGCTGGATCACGCCCGAGGTGGTCTCGCGCCGCTTCGACGCCTGGTTCTTCCTCGCCCTGGCGCCGGCCCACACGCCGCCCCGCCCGGACGGCATCGAGACGGTCGAGGCCGGCTGGTTCGAGCCGACCTCCGCCCTCGCGGCGCACACCGCCGGCGAGATGGTCCTCGCCTTCCCGACCGTCAAACAACTCGAGCTTCTATCTGCATTCGGCAACGCTGACGAGGCGATCGCATCTCACCGCAACCGCACCGTAGAGCCCGTTCTCCCCAAGGTCATCGGAAGCCCTGAAGAACACCGCGTAGTCCTCCCCGGCGACCCGGACTACCCCGCTTCCTGAATCCGTTTATCGCGGCGGTGCCGCGCTAACCGTCATCAGGGAACGGCGCAAGTCCCGCGTGCCACGGCCCCGGGGGATACGTGTGGATACCGCTCTCGTCCATCTCGCCCTGCAGGCGACGGAAGAGCTGGCCGGCGTTTTTCAGCGCCTCCTTCAGCTCCTCCTCGCTGCGCTCGCGCAGATGCCAGAGGAACCAGAGCTGACGGTCGTTGATCCCGAAGTCGATCTCGCCGGTCATCGTCGTCGTCCAGGCGAGGAAGCCGGGACTGAACAGCTCGCGCAGGGCGACCGGGTCGTACTCGCTCGGCACCGTCGCCAGGAAGCGCTTGTTGAAGTCGATCGACTCGAACTCGACCTTGCGGGCGAAGCGCTGGGTGACGACCTCGTGTCCCTCGATCGACTCGACGTTGAAGGCCGGCACGACCTGGGCGAGATCGGGCATGTGCGCCTTGGCCAGCAGCGCGGTCGGCAGCACCGCCTTGCCGAAGAGGCCGCCGACCTCCTTCGCGTCGGCATCGCAGCACGAGCCCCAGAAGCCCTCGACCAACTGCCCCGTGAGCCGGTTGCTGCCACCGACGCAGAGCGCCACCGGCCCGTCCTTGGGGTTGATCCCCCCCACAGGCTCGTAGGTCAGATCGTGCCGCTCGCCGTACTTGCGCACGATCTCAGCCCACTGTTCGGCTTCCTGCTTTGCCCCCATTGGCGCCGATCCTAAGCGGTAGGATGCGGGCAATGGTCGTCGTTCTCATCGTCGTGGTGGTCCTGATCGTCGTCGGGGTCCTCTACTACATCGCCAAGCGCAACTCGATCATCGCCTCGCGCAACCGGGTCGACGAGTCGTGGAGCGGGATCGACGTGCAGCTGAAGCGACGGCACGACCTGGTGCCGAACCTGGTCGAGACCGTCAAGGGCTACGCCGAGCACGAGAAACAGGTTTTCGAGAAAGTGACGGCCGCGCGTGCGGACGCGATGTCGGCGCAGAGCGTCGGCGATACCGCCAAAGCGGAGGACAAGCTGACCGGCGCGCTGACGGACCTACGCGCCGTCGCCGAGAACTACCCAACGCTGCGCGCGACCGAGAACTTCCAGCAGCTGAGCCGCAACCTCTCCGAGCTGGAGGACGAGATCCAGGCCTCGCGCCGGATCTACAACTCCAACGTGCAGTCCTACAACACCTCGATCGAACAGTTCCCCGGTTCGATAATCGCCAACCAGGGCGGCTTCACCGCACGCGAGTTCTTCGAGATCGAAGACGCCGCCCAGCGCGAACCGGTCGCGGTCGACTTCAGCAAAGCCTGAGCCCTAAGCTTCCCCCATGACCACCGCGACCGAGGCGACCCTCTGGATCTGCGAAAGCTGCGGGTTCATCTACGACCCCGCGATCGGCGATCCCGATGGCGGCATCCCGCCCGGAACCGCCTTCGAGGACATCCCGAGGGATTGGTTCTGCCCGGTCTGCGGCGCGCGAACGAGCGACTTCCGCCCGCTGGAGCCCGGTGAGGCCTGAGCCGAGCGCACAGCCGTGGCTTACGACTACGACTGGCTTGTGGTGGGCTCCGGATTCGGAGGCTCTGTTTCAGCTCTGAGGCTCGCCGAAAAGGGCTATTCGGTTGCGGTCCTCGAGTGCGGCAGCCGCTTCGCCGACGAGGACTTCGCCGAGTCGACCATGCGCCACCCACGACGCTACTTCTGGATGCCGAAGCTCGGCATGCGCGGTGTTCTGCGGATGACCTTCTTCAAGGACGTCTTCGTCGTCTCCGGCTGTGGCGTCGGCGGCGGCAGCCTCGGCTACGCCAACACGCTCTACCGGGCACGACCCGCCTTCTTCCGCGACCCCCAGTGGAGCGAGCTGGGCGAATGGGAAAACGAGCTGGCGCCCCACTACGACACGGCCGAGCGGATGCTCGGCGTCGTCGAGTACGAGGGCATCGGCCCGGCCGACAAGCTGCTGCAAGAATACGGCGAGGAGATCGGTGTCGGCGAGACCTTCACCAACACCCGCGTCGGCGTCTTCTTCGACAAGCCCGGCGTCGAGGTCGACGACCCCTTCTTCGAAGGCGAGGGCCCGCGCCGCACCGGCTGCATGCGCTGCGGCAGCTGCATGGTCGGCTGCCGCCACGGCGCCAAGAACACGCTGATGAAGAACTACCTCTGGTTCGCGGAGAAGCTCGGCGTCGAGATCGAACCCGAACGGCAGGTGACCGAAATCCGCCCGCTCGGCGCCGCCGACGGCTCCGAGGGCTACGAGGTGCTCAGCCGCCGCTCCGGCTCCTGGCTGCGCCGGCACACGCGGCGGCAGACCGCCCGCGGGGTGATCGTCGCCGCCGGCGCTCTCGGCACCAACAACCTGCTTTCCAACTGCCGCCACAGCGGCGCCCTGCCGCGGCTCTCGGGCCGCCTCGGCGATCTCGTCCGCACCAACTCGGAGTCGATCCAGGCCGTCACCGCCCCCGACGACGCGCGCGACTTCAGCCGCTCGGTGGCGATCACCTCGAGCATCTACCCCGACCCCGACACTCACATCGAGGTCGTCACCTACGGCGAGGGCGGCGACGCGATGGCCGGCACCTTCACGGCGATGACCGGGCCGGGGACGAAACTGACCCGGCCGATTAAGTGGCTGGCGGCGATGGCCCGCCACCCACTGCGCACCCTGCGCATGCTCCTCCCCCACCGCTGGTCGCGCCGCACGGTGATCCTGCTGGTGATGCAGACGGTCGACGCAGCGATGCACTTCCGGCCCAAGCGCAGGCTCTTCGGCGGCGGCGTCCGCCTGACCACCGAGCAGGACCCGGGACGGCCGAACCCGACCTACATCCCCGCCGCCGAGCAGGTGGCCCGCTGGTTCGAGAAGCGCACCGGCGGCATTGCCCAGAGCGCGGTCACGGAGTCGATCCGCAACATCCCCTCGACCGCCCACATCCTCGGCGGCGCGGTCGTCGGCGCTAATCCCGACACGGGCGTCGTCGACGGCGGCAACCGGGTCTTCGGCTACGAGAACCTGCTCGTCTGCGACGGCGCCGCGATCCCGGCCAACCCGGGCGTCAACCCCAGCCTGACGATCACCGCCAAGGCCGAGCACGCGATGAGCCTGATCCCGGCCAAGGACGGCGCTGGGCCGGGCCACCTCCCAGCGGCGGCCAGGCCGGCGGGGGTCGGGGGTGGGGTCCCCGGGCCGGCTTCGCCGGGAGTTCCCGGGGACCCCACCCCCGACCCCCTGACGTTCTCCCCGCCGGGATAGACCTCGTTTCAGCCGGCCTCGGCGAGACGCTGGCTGACGTAGCTCCAGTTCACTACGTTCCAGAAGGCGTCGATGTAGTCGGGACGGCGGTTCTGGTACTTGAGGTAGTAGGCGTGCTCCCAGACGTCGCAGCCGAGCAGCGGCACGCTGCCGTCGGAGACCGGAGAGTCCTGGTTCGGCGTCGAGACGACGGCGAGTCCGGAGCTGTCCTTGACCAGCCAGGCCCAGCCGGAGCCGAAGCGGGCGATGCCGGCGTTCTTGAACTCCTCCTTGAAGGCGTCGAAGGAGCCAAAGGTCTCGCCGATCGCGGTCCCGAGGTCGCCGCCTGGCTCGCCGCCGCCGTCGGGGCTCAGCATCTGCCAGAAGAGCGTGTGGTTGTAGTGGCCGCCGGCGTTGTTGCGAACCGGGCCCTGCACGTCACCGGGAAGGGCGCTGAGATTGCGCAGCACGTCCTCGACTTCGCGGTCGGCCCACTCGGTCCCCTCCAGCGCCGCGTTCGCCTTGTCGACGTAGGCCTGGTGATGCTTGTCGTGGTGCACGCGCATCGTCGCCTCGTCGATATGGGGCTCGAGGGCGTCGTATGCGTATGGAAGATCGGGGACCGAAAAAGCCATCTGGCGTCTCCTCCGTGTGTCTGACTGGTTTGGTTGAAATCTGTTGCGGAGCCTAGCGTGCCGGGTACATAAGCTGACTGCATGCCGGTAGACGAAGCTCGGCTCTGGGAGGAGTTCGTCAAGACGCGCGACCAAGCGCTGCGCGAAGAGCTGATCGAGCGCAACATGGCCTTCGCCAAGCGCCTGGCGTTGCGCTATCGCGGCGCCAGCGAGTCCTTCGACGACCTGCTCCAGGTCGCCAACCTGGGCCTGATCAATGCTGTCGATCGCTTCGACCCCGAGCGCGGCATCCCCTTCACGGCCTTCGCCTCGCCGACGATCCTCGGCGAGCTGAAGCGCCACTTCCGCGACCGGGTCTGGACCGTGCGCGTGCCGCGGGGCCTGCACGACCGCATGGCCGAAGTCGACAAGGCGATCACCGAGCTGACAAAGCAGTTGCAGCGCTCGCCCTCGGTCGGAGAGATCGCTGACCGGCTCGGGCTCGAGCAGACCGACGTGCTCGAGGTGCTCGAGGCGAACCACAACCGCAGGCCGCTCTCACTCGACCGGCCTGCCGGAGGGGAGGATTCCGAAGAAGCGTCCACGCCCGCCGACTGGGTCGGCGAGGAGGACGAGCGCTTCGAGCTGGTGGAGGGGCGGATCGCCCTCGACGCCGCCCTTCCCTTCCTCGAGGAGCGCGAGCGGACCGTGCTGCGCCTGCGCTTCGTCGAGGATCTGACCCAGTCGCAGATCGCCGAGCGGATCGGCCATTCCCAGATGCACGTCTCGCGAATCCTGCGCCGGGCGCTGGCTCACATCCGCGAGCAGATCGAGGAGGAACGGGGCCTCGACGGCGACTAACCGGCTGCGGCGCGCGCGAAGCGCACCACTAGGTACTCGCCGTCGCTGCCGCTCTGAACCGTGAGCTCGTCGACAAGCGCCTCGAGCGAACCGCCGACGCCAGGCATGTCGAGCTCGGCGCGGATTTCCTCAGCGCCACCGTCTTCCATCGGCCCGAGTTTCAGCTCGACGCAGTCGTCCCCCTCGTCGAGGCCAAGCCGAACGCAGCCGTCCTCGAAGCGACCGGGGGCTGCATCCGCGATCGCGTCGGTGACGAGGACGGCATCGGAGACGCGGTCGATCGAGAGGTCGCGACGGGCGGCGAGGGCGGCGACCAGCCGCGCCAAAACCGGCGCCAGCAGCTCGGAACTACCGACGGAGATCTCCGTTCCGTCGAACTGCGTCGGCTTCAGATCGCGCACACCCTCGTCGCCATTCGCGACCCTGCTGATCGGCACCCGCATCATCACTTCGGTGCCGCACCCGAGTCCGCCGGAGATGCTGAAGCTGGCGCTCAGTGCGGCGATCAGCGAGAGGCCGAGTTTGAGGCTCGCGCGCTCGGAGTCGGCGCGCGGGTTGATGCCCGAGCCGCTGTCCTTGACGATCACGGTGAGCCACTCCGCATCGGCTTCGGCCTCCACCACCAGCGGCCCGCCGCCGTCGTCGTAGGCATGAACGACGACGTTCATGCAGGCCTCGGTGACGATCGTCTTCAGGTCGGCGACGCCGGTCTCGTCCATGCCGACCTGCTCGGCCAGTCCCGCCAGCGCGTGTCTGACGACGGCCACGTTTTCCGCCATTGCCGGAAGCTTCATCTGAAGCCCTTTCGGCTTCTCGCTGGTCGTCGAGCCGTTTCCCATACCTGCGATCTCCGCCGAAGTCGAGCTTCCGCGAGTTGCGAGCATAACCGCCCAGGGTTGGCACTTCCGCTACCCCGAGCCCGGCTGGGCAAACCGGCTTAGCGCAGCCTGCGGGTCGGCGAAGACCTCTCCGCGGACGAATGTCCCCTCACGCAGCCGCCAGATCCAAGCGGCCGGCATGTCACGGATGCCGAGTTCCCTGCTGCGAACGTAGACCCTGCCGAGTACCAGGAGCCGGTCCCCCTGCCGCTCGACCCTGCTCGCCGTGACCAACAGCTCTTCCCAGACCCGTTCGACGTCGGCCAGGTACTCGCGCAGGCCCTCGACGCCGCGGTAGGGGGTACTGCGCCCTATTTCCTCAGCGGTGACCGTGTAGAACTCCATCTCCTCGGAGCAGAGATCGACGATCGCCTCCTCGTCACGTTGGTTGAAAGCGTGGAATAGGCGGCCAACCAGCTCCTCGCGATGCTCGGCCACCGGCTCACCGGCTCGCGAGATGGCGAGGACGGCGGCATCGTCGTCGAGCGAGCCGGCGGTGAACTCGTGCAGGGCGCCCTCGATCCGCTGCGCGGCTTGCGCCGGCCCGGTGACGCCGGCCAGCCGCTCGTGCAGGCGGTCTTCGCCGAAGCGCCCGGAGCTGTCGCCGGCGTCTATGACCCCGTCGGTGACGAGGACGAGCTGCTGACCCTCCGTTACGCGCACCTCGCCGATCTCCCACTCTACGTCGGAGAAGGCCCCAAGGACGGGGTGGGCGGCAACCGCATCGACGACCGTATCGCCGTCGACGAGGAGCGGTGGCGGATGACCGGCGACCGCGACCCTGACCGGCTCGGCCGGATCCTCGCCGAGCACGACGGCGACGATGCTGCAGAGCGCAGCGCCGCGGCGCGCGAGCAGGGCGCGATTGAGCGTCGCCAGCCCCACCAGCGGATCGTCGGTCAGGACGGCGGCGGTCTGCAACGTGTACCGGGCCAGGGCGGTTACCGATGCCGCCTCGGCTCCACGCCCGGTGACGTCGCCGATCACGACCATCCAGCCACCGGCAATGCGAAAGGCATCGTAGAAGTCGCCGCCCACCTCGTTCTCGGCACCGGCCGGCCGGTACATCGCGGCCAGCGACCAACCCGGGATGTAAGGCAGCGGCGGTGGCAGCAGGCCGTGTTGCAGGGTTTCGGCGATCTGCGCCCGCGCCCCTTCGGCCCGCTCGAGATCGGCGAAGAGGCCGCTGTTGTCAAGCGCGAGGGCGACGCGGCCGGCGAGGACCCGGGCGAAGCGGGCGTCGTCATCGCCATAGCGCCGGCCCGACCAGCCGACGCTGACGGTCAGGGCCCCCATCACTTGACCGCGCGCCTTGAGGCCAACGGTGATCGCAGAGCGCACGCCGAGGTCTCGCAGGAAGTCCAGGTCGGTCCCGTTCTTCGCATACCTGCGGAGGTCGGATTCCGAGAGGCGTTCGAAGAAACGTGGCTCCAGGGCTTCCGAATCCGCGCCCTCGAGCATCCGCTCGGGGATGGAGGGCTCACGACGGCGCAGGCCCTCCTCGACACCCGGCCCACCCCCGGGGGCAACCCGCAACGCAACGCGACGCTGCGTCCGGTCCTCGACGACGTCGATCGCGCAGATGTCCGCGAAGGCCGGCACAATGACATCGCAGATCGCATCGAAGGACTCCTCCAACGAGCTGACGCCGTCGGAGACAGCTGCCACCTGCCCGAGGATGTCGAAGCGGCGGCGCGCCTTGCGGCCGTTGACCAAAAGAGTGGCGACCCAGAAGCAGACGGCGATCAGCGCCACTGCCAGAACCAGTATTGCGATCAGTTCCATCTTCTTGAACCGAACGTATATACGAACAGTTCAAAAGTCCATACGTCTTTTGGACGGTGCGCAGGCCTAAGGCTCGCCCAGAAGCCCAGCCACAGGGGCGCGCGGAACCGTTCCCGCGTCGCCTCCGGTCCAGACGTTGAAGGCGTACCAGGAGGGCTTCGCTTTCTGATCGTGTGTAAGCAGGCCGGCAGAGTCGCAGAACTGGCAGGCGCCGCTGGCGTCGGTCCAGGAGAACCACCAGACGCCGCCGATCCGCCAGCGGGCGCGATTCTGCGTCAACATCGCGAAGGCGCGATCGAGCTCGCGTGCCTGGCCTAGCCAGCCGCGCTCCCAGCGGGACTCGAAGCTGTCCGATCCCCAACCGAGCTCGGTCACGTACAGCGGCGTGGAGGAGTCGTTGTGAACGCGCATGACGCGGCGCAGGTTGCGTATCTGCGGGCCCATCGCCGCTGCCCGAGCCACATACGGGTGCAGCGCGACGCCGTCGAAGAACGGCTTTACGCGCCGGGCCCGGTAGAGGCGCGAGAGGAAGTCGCCCGAGCGGACGTTGGGCGGCACCTGCAGCGGGCGACCGAAGAGCCCGCCAACGATGACCTGCGCACCAGGGTCGACCTGATGGAGCAGGCGGCCGGAGATGCGAATCAGCTTCGCGAACCTCTCCGGGCTGGGATGGTGGGAGAAGGTGACGATGTTCTCCTCGTTCCAGATCTCCCACTGGCGAATCGGCAGCCGGGGCACGTCCGGGTTCTCGCTCCAGAATTCCCCGCCGGGGCCGTAACGTCGCACCGCGTCGCGGAGGAACCGTAGCCAGGCCTGTCGCTGTTCGGCGCTTTCCACGGGTTCGGCGGTCGGCGACGGGGCCACCCAGGTGGGCGTGCTACAGAGAAAGGGAAGGATCCTCATTTCGTGCTCGGCCGCACCCCTGACCGCAGCGTCGAAAGGCGCCCAGTGGGGGTCGCTTGCATCATCCGGCTGAGGCTCGATCTGCGACCAGGGAAGCGGCAGGCGCACGCTCCGTATCCCGGCGAACTGCATCAACTCGAAGTCGCCAGTGCCGATCGGCCGCTGCGGGGAGATGCCGACGAACCCCCGCGGCGCGAGGCCCTGCGCCGCCGCGGGCGCCGCCAGCGCCAGAGTCGCGGCGAGGCATGTCAGCAGGAGCAACGCTCTGCGCATGGCTCAACAGTCAACCCGATCGGCGGCGAAAGTCGCGCCGACGCGTTCCGCCGGGGGCCTCAGTGTTTGCGAACGACCTTGAAGCCGAACGTCGCCGGGGTGGGATCGGTGACACCGCCGCTCAGCGCCTTCACCGAGAACTTGTGCTTGCTCGGCTTCACCTTGTAGGTCTTGGGCGAGATACAGGGCTTGAAGGAGCCTTTGTCGAGCTTGCACTTGAAGGTCGCCCCGGCGACGTCCGAGCTGAACTTGAACTTGACCTTGGCCTTCGACTTCTTGGTCTTGACGACTTTTGCCGGATGGGAGCCGAGTTTGGTGTTGGGCGCTTTAGTCGTCGGTTCGGCTGGCGGGGTGTAGGTGATCTGCACCTGGGGCGCCGTCGCCAGCGAAGCCAGCGCCAAGCTGCCTCCAGCCGGAACCAGAGAGGAACCGCCGCCACCGCCCGAACTGGAGACTTCGCAAGAACCACCGCCACCGCCACCGCCGTAGTAACCGCCGCCGCCGCCACCGCCAGGCCCGGCCAGGACCGCGGCGTTGCCGCCATCGCCTCCCAACCCCCGGGACCCGTTACCGCCGGTCGCCCCGCAGCCTTCTGCCCCCGCGCCTCCTTCGGTCTGGGTGCCAGCTCCACCACCCGCGTAGAGACCGCTGACACCTGGGCTGCCCGCCGCTCCGCCGTCCGTGCCTGCTTCAAACCCGCTGCCGCCGCCACCGCCGCCGGCGCCGGCGACGACGAGCCTGGTGTCGGGAGTCAGACCAGACGCGTACGGCAACGTCCTGATATCCGAGGCGCCGCCCCCGCCGCCCCCTCCCGCGCCGCCGCCGTTAAAGCCCCCACCGCCACCTTCAGCTTCGGTCTTGCCCTTGCCGCCGACCTCGACGTAGAGGGTCTGGCCGGGGGTAACGCTCAGATCGGCGACCACTTTGGCCCCGGCGCCGCCTTTCGCAGCGGTCGCATCCCCCCCGGCGCCGCCGGTGGCCACCACGTGGATGCTCGTGACGCCGACTGGGACCGTGAACGCCTGCTCGCCGCCGGTGTAGAGGTAGGTCAGCGTCGTCGCCTGCGCAGGCACAGCCATCGTCCCCAATGCCGCCGCGGCACATGCCCCAAGAAGGGCCAAGCGACGAGCTTGACGATGCGATCCAGCCTGTGTCGGGATCCAGAACACGAGTCGCCCCAGCCTACGCCTGGCTTCGGTTTGGTTCAAGTCGCCGCACCAATGGGCAATACGGTGCATCGCAGCAAAGTTGAGGTCAGAGGCTCAAGACCAAGGCGAGGGCATCGTCTACCGCTCGGAGCTCATCAGCATCGAGACGCCCTGCGGATCGTCCAAGTCGCTGTGGATCTACCACGGTGGTCTGCTCGACGAGGACTCGGGTCTCGGTCCCGTCTAGTGAGATCGTTGGTCGGAAGGTGGCCGGGCGCGCGCTGGTGGAAGTAGGTGAGACGAGGGTCGTGCTCAACGACATGAGCTCGTCGGCTTGAACCACGACGGCATAGCGAGCGCCTTGCTGCTCTCGCCCCTTGGCGCCTCGTGGGGACGGCAGCCGGAAGACCTCGCCGCGAACCACCTAGTCGTGAGGGTCCGGCGCTAGTTCGGCCATCTGCTCGCGAACGATTCGCATCTCCGCCCGGTCCGCTTCATCGGCTGCCAACCGCTCGACCTCTTCGGCAATGGACGAGCGTGCCCGGCGTCGGGCTGCGGACTCCCGGAGAGCGATGCGAACGGCCTCGGAATCACTCATAGCACCACCTCGAACGATCTGGAGAGCAGCGGCAGAGCTGTCATCCAAACGAACGTGAAGCGAGCGACTCATGAATTGAATGTAGCACGTATCGTGCTACGGATATCGGGGCGCCCGGATTTGAACCGGGGACCTCACCGACCCGAACGGTGCGCGCTACCAGGCTGCGCCACGCCCCGAGAGGGGGCGATTATCCCAGACCGAGGCGGGCGACTACTCGACGGCTTCGATCGCGGCTTCGATTGCGGCGAGGCTGGGCCCGTCCTGCAGGGTGCGGGTGCCGTGCGGGCCGCTGACGATCGCCGCCTGGCGGGTGCGGATACCGAGGTCGGCGCCCAGCTGCTCGTAGCCTTCGAGCCTGCGATCAATCGGGCCCCCTGACTGGCCCTCGCTTTCCAGGTAGTCGAGCCATTCGGGCTCGTTCAATTCCTCGATCCCGCCGGCCACCGAGTCGAGGAAGCGCTGGTCGATGCCGAAGCGTTTCGCTTCGTCCTGGTTGCGAAAGAAGAGATAGGTGTATTGCCAGCCGTAGCCTTGGGCCGCCGCCGCCTCGGCTCCGTAGAAGCCGAGCTCCTGGGGGCTTTCGCTGACCGAGTAGTGGCGGTAGAGGAGCTTCACGTCGCCGGGCCTCGCATAGTTTTCGGCGAGCGCGGGGATCGTCGAGAGGAAGTCCTCGCGGCAGGTCGAGCACTGCAGGTCGTTGAAGACCTGGATCGTCACCGGGGCGTCGGAGGAGCCGAGGCGGTCGCCTTCCTGGGGGACGCCGCCGAAGATCTCCTGCGCTTCGCCGATGCCGGCGATGCGGACCACGGCCGGGCCCGCTTTCTGCGTCGCGATCTCGACCACGGCATAACCGAGGGCGATCAGGGCGAAGCTGAGGGCAAGCACGATCCAGAGCCGACCGCGGCGCGGGATCGGCATCGCCGCAGGCTTGGGGTTGGAGCTCTCGGCGGCAACGGGCACCGGCGCATTATCGCGATTCGCGGCCGCCGCCCCAGATACGCAAAGTGCGGCCGAACGCGGTTGACACGTCGGTCTTCCCGAGTACATTCTCTCTACCCGGTTTCAACGACAAAGGGAGGTCCGCCGTGGCCAATCACCTCACCCCGTCAGAGCTTGCCGAGGAGCTTCACATGAAGCGACAGGAGGTGATCGGCAGATGCATGCAGATGGGCATACCGATCTTCCACGGCCGGATCGACAAAACCCTCTTCCAGTCCTCCCTCCGCAGCCTCGGCGGACGCTCCCCCGATCGAGCGCGGGCCAGCAGCACCTAGCGCGGCGCCGGCAGGCGGCGCTTAACTAGACTCCCTCCCCGCATGGAGCGGGGAACGCATTCGTCCACCCTGGCAGACCTGCTGCCGCTTTCGGCGCGGCTCTACAGCAGCGCCCCGGCGATCTGCTTCAAGCAGGACGGGGAGTGGGTCCGGCGCAGCTTCGAGCAGGTCGAGGAGACGGTCCGCCCCCTCTCCCTCGGCCTGATCGACCTCGGGGTCGAGAAGGGCGACAAGGTCTCGATCCTCGCCAACACGCGGCCCGAGTGGACCTACGCCGACTTCGCCGCACTCTCGGCCGGCGCGGTCGTCGTGCCGATCTACCAGACCAACTCGCCCGAGGAGTGCCAGTACGTGCTGGATAACTCCGACGCCAAGGTCGTCGTCGTCGAGGACGAGGAGCAGATGGAGAAGATCCGCGCCGTCCGCGAGCGGCTGCCGCTGCTCGAGCACGTCGTGCGGATGACCGGCACGAGCGAGGACGCGATCTCCCTCGACGATCTCGCCGCGCGCGGCGCGGGACGCTCGGCCGAGGAGTGGGAGACGCGCTGGCGATCGGTCACGCCGGAGGACGTCTGCACCTTCATCTACACGTCGGGCACGACCGGGCCGCCGAAGGGCTGCATCATCAGCCACGGCAACTACCGGGCGATGCTGGACATGGTCCAGGACACCAGCGTCATCGAGGGGGAAGACCTCACCTACCTCTACCTCCCCCTCGCCCACTCCTTCGCCCTGCTGATCCAGCTCGGCAGCTTCGACCTCGGCGCGACCCTCGCCTACTGGGAGCGCGACCCGCTGAAGATCCTGCCCAACCTGGCCGAGCTGAAACCGACCTACTTCCCCTCCGTGCCGCGGATCTTCGAGAAGATCTACACCGCGGCGACCAGCGCGATCGAGAAAGAGGGTGGCCTGAAGAAGGCGATCTTCGAGTGGGCGATCGGCGTCGGTGCCAAGGTGCGCGCGGCCGAAAGAGAAGAGCGCAAGCCGGGCTTCCTGCTCAGCCGCCAGTACGCCTTCGCCGACAAGCGGGTGCTCTCGAAGATCCGCGGCCTCTTCGGCGGCAACCTGCGGTTGGCGGTCTCCGGCGCCGCCCCGATCAACCCCGACATCCTGCGCTTCTTCGACGCCGCCGGCGTCCTCGTACTCGAGGGCTGGGGGATGACCGAGACCTCGACCGCGGCGACGATTTCCAAACCCGACGACTTCAAGATCGGGACGATCGGCAAGCCCTTCCCGGGCTGCGAGGTGAAGATCGCCGAGGACGGCGAGATCCTCGTCAAGGGCCCGAACGTCTTCCAGGGCTACTACAAGAACGAGGAGGCGACCCGCGAGACGATCGTCGACGGCTGGCTGCACACGGGCGACATCGGCGAGGTCGACGAGGACGGCTTCATCAAGATCACCGGCCGCAAGAAGGACATCATCATCACCGCGGGCGGCAAGAACATCACGCCGGCCAACCTCGAGAACGAAGTCAAGCAGCACCCGCTGGTCTCGCAGTGCGTCGTCGTCGGCGATCGCAAGCCCTACCTCGTCGCGCTCGTCACCCTCGACCCCGAAGACGCGGCCACCTACGCCAAGGAGCATGGCCTACCCGAGGACCCGGCGCAGCTGGCGACCGACCCGCAGGTCCGCCAGGCGATCGAAGACCACGTGGCGAAGATCAACGAGAAGTTCGCCCGCGTCGAGCAGGTGAAGAAGATCGCCATCCTCCCCCACGACCTCTCGCAGGAAAGCGGCGAGCTGACGCCGACCTTGAAGGTCAAGCGCGCAGTCGTCGCGCAGAAGCATCAAGACGAGATCCAGGCGCTCTACGCCGGTTAATCAGGGCGGAGCAGTCTCGCCCGGCGGAATTGATGGCGCACGCGAGCAAGCTCGCTTAGCGCCGAACGAGGTGCGCGGCTGACGCCGCGCCCCAGATCGGATTGCATAGGCCGCCTGACGGCGACATTCCGGCGGACGGGACTGCTCCGCCCTGAGCTCGCGACCGGCTCAAGCTCGGCAGCACGGGGCCTGCCGGGTTCGAAACGCTGCGTGAAGGGGCATTGGCTCTTCTCCGCCGGAATGTGGCCGAAGGCCGCGATATGCAATCTGCTTCTTGCGCGGCGTCAGCCGCGCTCACTGATTGGCGCTAAGCGCGAAGCGCGTGCGCCATCAATTCCGCCGGAGAAGGGCCGATGCCCCACCTCAGGCGGTTCGAATCAAGAGGCCTCGCCCGACTGCCGCAGCAGCACAGACGTGGTCTGGCCGAGGACACGGCGCCAGGCCGAAGCCTGCTCCGGCTCCTCTTCGGCGGCGCGCTCGACGACGCGGCTGACGCGGCGGCCGGAGATCTCGAGGCCGTGGCGCTCGGCGATCTCCTTGTAGCGCTCGTAGTCCTTGGCGAGGGTCGCGGTCACCGATTCGAAGCCGTGGCGGCCGATCCGCAGGCGGCGCGAGTAGTCCATGATCGGCGTGCCGAACATCAGCTCGTCGTTCGGCTCGGGCTCGATCAGGATGATGTCGACCCCCGGGTACTTCTCCTCCCAGTGGCTGACCGCCTCGTGTAGGCGGGCGTGGGCGATCAGGCGGAAGGTCTGGTTGGCGATCGCCGGCAGGCCCATGTCGGAGACGCGCCGCACCCGGTTGCCGAAGACCGTCGTCATCCGCTTCTCGAAGTCGTTGACGTAGGGCACCAGCGGGTTGACGACGATGATGAATTTGGCGCCGCGCTCCACCGCGACGTCGACGTTGGTGGTCGAGCGAATACCGCCGTCGACCAGCTGCCGGCCCTTGAGGTCGACCGGCTTGTAGACGATCGGCAGCGTCGTCGAGCACTGCACGGCCTTGGAGATCGGCACGTCCGACCACGAGTCTTCGCCGAAGACGATGCGCTCGCACGTGTCGAGGTCGGTCGCGGTGAGGTAGAGCTCGTTATCGAGCACGCGGAAGTCGTTGGTTCGACCGCCTTCCATGAGCACTTCTTCGACGTAGTCGGCGACCCCGGAGCCCGAGTAGAGCCCGGTGGGCAGGTTCTCCGCCAGGCCGACGCCGACGTCGATTGCCGAGAAATCGCCCATCCGCGCCAGGTTGAGGAGCAGCTCGGCGCTGCGCAGCGGCAGCACGGCGAGCTTCTGCAGGAAGCCCAGATAGTTCGGCTTCAGGACCCGGTTGAGATCGAGGTCCTCGAGCTCGGAGGGGACCCGCTCGTTGAGAACCTGCATCATTTCGTCGGGCGTGACGCCGTTGGCGAGCATCGAGGCGACGAAGGAGCCGGCGCTGGTGCCGACGTAGACGTCGAAGTTGTTGACCGTGCTGTTTACGGCGAGTAGATCGAGCGCGCGCAGGGCACCGATCTCGTAGACGCCGCCGGTGAAACCGCCGCCGCCGAGGACGAGCGCGGTCTTCGACGGGCGCTTGCGGCCTCGGCCCCGGCGCCTCGGTTGCGTCTCGAGATCCACAACTTTGCCCATAAACATGCATTATCTCACTCAGTGAGGCGAACCCGCGTGTGTCTTGCCGCGATTTGCGCCTATCTCGTGCTCGCTTTTGTCTCGAGCCCGGCGACCGCGGCAACTTCGGAAGGCTTTTGCGACGGCCTGCGCTCGCGCCTGCTGCGCGGAGGCGGCAACGCCAGCGGCCTGCTCGTGCTCAACGCAGACACCGGTGCGACCGTTTGCGCGCGAGCACCGGCCCGCCGCCGCTCGCTGGCCTCGAACATGAAGCTATTCACGACCGCCACGGCGCTGGCGCGCCTGGGCCCGAGATCGCGGATTCCGACGCGCGTCCTAAGCAGTGGCGAGCTCGACGCCGACGGCATCCTGCACGGCAGCCTCTACCTGGTCGGCGGAGGTGACCCGGCGTTGGGCACGCCCTCCTTCTACGACCGCTACCAGGCGGGGGTGGGCACCCCCCTCCCCGCCCTCGCGACTCGGATCAAGGCGGCGGGCATCCGGGCGGTGACCGGCCGCCTCTATGCGGACGACACGATCTTCGACCGGCTGCGGGGCGTCGCCGATTCGGGCTATGCGACCAGCCCCTACATCGGGCCCCTATCCGGCCTGGCCTTCGACGCCGGCTACCGTGGGCCCGGCCTGAACGGCTTCGCCTCCGACCCGGCGAAGCTGGCCGCCTCGGCGCTCGACGGCATCCTGCGCAAGCGCGGCGTGCAGCTCAAGCCCCGCATCGCGCTCGGCAAGGCCCCCCACGCCGCCAGGCAGGTCGCGGTGATCCGCTCGCCGCTGCTCACGCGGCTCGTCGACCTCACCGACGTCTACTCGAACAACTTCTTCGCCGAGATGCTGATCAAGCTGCTCGGTGCGCGCTTCGGAGGTGGTGGGACGACCGCGGAGGGAGCCGAAGTGGTTGCAGCCTTCGCCCGTGGGCACGGCTCCGGGGTAAACGCCGTCGACGGCTCCGGGCTGACCCGCTCCAACCGCGCCTCACCGGCGGAGGTGGTTCACCTCCTACAGTCGGTGCGAAGCACGTTCGCCGGCGAAGAACTGATCCAGGACATGGCCCTCGCCGGCAAGGAGGGCACGGTCGCCGATCGCATGCACGGAACCGCCGCCTACGGCCGCTGCCGCACGAAGACCGGCACGCTGACCGGCGTCAGCAACCTCTCCGGCTACTGCTTCAACCGCGACGGCAAGACGATGGTTTTCTCGATCCTGATGAACGGCGTCAACGACCTCAGCCTCGCCCACCGCGAACAGGACCGCATCGCCGGCGCGATCGCGGCCTACTGAGGGTCTTGCTCATGCTGTCTGCGAGCCCGCCCTTCCAGCGTGAAGTACACCGCGAACATGCTGATAAAAGACACGGCTCCAACCAACTGCAACACGGCTTCGCCAGCGTCTCTGAAGAGGAATACGCCGACAACCGCGATGACCGTGCCTACAGCTATCCCAATGTTCGCACAGCGAAGATCGTCCATCTAACACCCATGTAGACAATTCATTTCCAAATACCGTAGCGAATGACCGCGTCAATCAACGCGAAGATCGCTCCCCCGGCCCCGCCGACGTAGCCGCCGGGTAGCGCCCGGAGCTCAATATCGTGAATCGGCCTCCGCCCCCAGAGACCGCGAACACCTACAGCAACGCTGCCAAGGACAGCCCCAGCTCCGACCGCCGTCGCGACAGCCTCCAGCACGGTCGTCAACGGTCCGATCTGCGCGAGCCCCATGCAGCCGACCCTGCCACTCCCCGACGTACGCGTGGCGCGCACAACGCGCCGAATTTGGAGCTTCTTCGAGCAGAAACACCGACTCACAGCGGCTGGCCGGTGCCTCTCCCGAACTGGCGGATACTCAAAATCGCGCCCTAATTAGGGCGCGATTTGTCAGGGCGGGAGAGGCACCGGCCAGACACCTAGAATCGACGGTCGATGCGAGTGCTCCTGACAAACGACGACGGGATTTCAGCCCCGGGGCTGCAGGCAGCCCGCCGTGCCCTGCGCGAGATCGAGGGCATCGAGGTCGACGTGATCGCGCCCGACTCGAACCGCAGCGCCACCGCGCGCAGCATCACGACGCGCTCGCCGCTGACCGTCGAGGAGGTCGAGTTCGGCGACGGGAGCAAGGGCTACGCGACCGACGGCACGCCGGTCGACTGCGTGCGCTTCGCCGAGCTCGGCCTCGTCGGCCACCGCCCGGATCTGATCTTCTCCGGGATCAACCACGGCGCCAACCTCGGCGACGACATCACCTACTCCGGCACGGTGGCGGCGGCCTTCGAGGGGATCGTGCTCGGAATCCCAGCGGTGGCGGTCTCCCAGCAGTCCTCCGGTGGCGGCATGGGCTACGTCAGCGGCCGCTTCGACTTCGACGCCGCCGCCCCGTTCGCCGCCCAGCTGGTCCGCCGCCTGATCGAAGAGCCGATGCCGGAGGCGACCCTGATCAACGTCAACTGCCCTGCCGGCGAGCCGCAGGGGGTCGAGGTGACGCGCCTCGGCAAGCGGATCTACAACGACGAGCTGAAGCTGGTCGGCGAGGAGGGCGAGCGCAAGCACTACGAGATCTACGGCTGGCAGCCCGGCTACGAGGAGATAGAGGGGACCGACCTCAACGCGGTCGCCCAGGGACGGATCTCGGTGACGCCGATCCACTTCGACCTCACCGATCACGGCGGCCTCGAGACCCTGCGCGGCTGGGGCTTCGAGGAGATGCTCGCGGCCGGTGTCTGACGCAAGCACGCGAGCGGAATCCTTGAGGCGCGAGCTGGCGGAGCACAATCGCCGCTACTACGTCCTCGACGACCCGATCGTCGACGACGACGAATACGACGCCCTGCTCGACGAGCTGCGCGGGCTCGAGGCCGACCACCCCGAGCTGCGCACACCGGACTCGCCCACCCAACGAGTCGGGGCCCCACCGCTGGAGCGCTTCGAACAGGTCGAACACGCCGAGTCGATGTTCTCCCTCGCCAATGCTCGCAACGAGGAGGAGCTGCGCGCCTGGGAGACCCGCATCCGCAACCACCTCAAGCGCCTCGACATCAGCGCCGCGGAGTTCAGCTACACGAGCGAGCCGAAGATCGACGGCCTGGCGATCGCGCTCACCTACGAGGACGGCCTGCTCGTGCGCGGCGCGACTCGCGGCGATGGGCGCATCGGAGAGAACGTAACCCAGAACCTGCGCACGATCGGCGCGATTCCGTTGCGAATCGCCGATGCCCCCCCGTTAGTCGAAGTGCGTGGCGAGGTCTACCTGCCGATAGCCGCATTCAAGATCCTGAACGAACGTCGGGCCGAAGCCGGCGAACCGGCCTTTGCCAACCCGCGAAACTCGGCAGCGGGATCGATTCGCCAGCTCGACCCCTCCCTCGCCGCCGAACGGCCCCTCTCGATCTGGACCTACGGACTCGGCGCCGTCCAAGGCCTCGACCTCCCCAGCCACAGCGCGGAGGTCGAGTGGCTGCGCGAGCGGGGCTTCAAGGTCAATCCCGATACCGATCACCACCCCGGGATCGACTCGGTCGTCAAGCGCTGCCGCTGGTGGGAGGAACGCCGCGACGAGCTCGACTACGAGATAGACGGCGTCGTCGTCAAGGTCGACGAGCGGGCTCTCTGGCGCGAGCTGGGCGTGGTCGGTCGCGAGCCGCGCTGGGCGATCGCCTGGAAGTTCGCCCCGACAACTGCGACCACGAAGCTGCACAAGATCGTCTGGAACGTCGGCCGCACCGGCCACCTCGTCCCCTTCGCGATGCTGGAGCCGGTCCACGTCGGCGGTGTGACCGTCTCCACGGCGACCCTGCACAACGAGGAGGACTTGGCCCGCAAGGACGTGCGGCCGGGCGACGAGGTGGTGGTGATGCGCGCCGGCGACGTCATCCCACAGGTCGTCGCACCGCTGATCCAACGCCAGGAGAAGGGCAAGCGCCGCGCCGCCAAGCCGAAACCACCGGCCAAATGCCCCGCCTGCGACACGCCGACGGTCAAGCCTGAGGACTCCGTCTTCACCTTCTGCCCGAACAGGTCGGGCTGCCCCGGGCAGTCCTTCCAACACGTCAAGCACTTCGTCAGCAAAGGAGCGATGGATATCGACGGGCTGGGCGAGAAGCAGGCGATGCGCTTCCTGCAGGAGGGCCTGATCGAAGACGTCGCCGACATCTATGAGCTGAACGAGGGGCAGCTGTCGGACCTGGAGGGCTTCGGCGAGATTTCCGCCCGCAACCTCGTCGCGGCCATCGACGCCTCGCGCTCACGCCCCTTCAAGCGCGTCCTCTACGCGCTCGGCCTGCCCGGGGTCGGCTACGTCACGGCAGAGGCCCTGGCCGACCACTTCGGCTCGATCGATGCGCTGCACGAGGCCGATCCCGAGCGAATCGAGGAGGTCGAGGGCGTGGGGCCGATCATGGCGGTGCAGATCGCCGAGTCGCTGGCGGACGAACCGATCTGGGCGCTGGTCGAGAAGCTGCGCGAAAAGGGAGTGCGGCTGGAGCAGGACGAGTCCGAACGCCATCCGGAAGGCGGACCGCTGGAAGGCAAGGCCCTCGTCCTCACGGGCACCCTGCCCGAGCTGACCCGTGAGGAGGCCGGCGCGCTGATCAAGGCGGCAGGCGGCAAGGTCGTCAACTCGGTCTCGAAAAAAACCGACTACGTCGTCGCCGGCGAGAACCCGGGATCGAAGCTGGCCAGAGCCGAGAAATACGAGACGACGATTCTCGACGAAGCGGGCCTTCTCGCCCTGCTCAAGGGCGGTTAAACGGCGACGCAGGGAGCCTCCCGTCCTGACAAACGCCGGCCTAATTAGGCCGGCGTTTTGAGTATCCGCCAGTTCGGGAGGCTCCCTGCGTCGCCTGCCGCAATCGCTGCATACTGCCCGCGATGAGCAGCGTGAGGCTGGAGCTCGAATATGACGGGTCGGAGTTTCGGGGCTGGGCGACGCAGCCTGGGTTGCGGACGGTGCAAGGAGAGCTTGAGTCCGCATTGGGAACAGTTCTGCGAGAGCCGGTCGAGCTGACCGTGGCCGGGAGGACGGACACAGGAGTGCACGCCTTGGGCCAGGTCGCGAGCTTCGAGACGGATGTGGAGGTTCCGGAGAACCTGGCGCAGCGGCTCAATGGGGTCGGCCCCGACGACATCGCAGTCACCAAGGCGGCTGTCGTCGCCGACGGCTTCGACGCCCGGCGCGATGCGACCTCCCGCACCTACCGCTACCGAATCCTGGCCCGCCCCTCCCCTAGCCCCTTCGAGCAGGGCCGCGCGCTCTGGTGGCCGCACCGCGTGGACCGCGACGCCCTCCTCGCCTGCGCCGAGGCATTGGTCGGCACGCACGACTTCACCGCCTTTACTCCCACCCAGACCGACCACGTCCGCTTCGACCGTGACGTCCTCTCAACCGCCTGGACCTTCGTCGACGACCTCGCCTCGTTCCACATCACCGCCGACGCCTTCATGCGCAACATGGTCCGCGTCCTCGTCGGCACCCAGCTCGAAGTCGCCAGCCGCCGCCGAACCCTCGACAGCTTCAAGCAGCTCCTACACGGAGCGCCCCGAAGCGACGCCGGCGACACAGCTCCCCCACACGGGCTGTACCTCGAGTCGGTCTCCTACTGACGCAGCGAGAGCTGGTCCCTGCTGGAAGAGGAGGCGAGGTGTCTCCCGAACTGGCGGATACTCAAAACGCCGGCCTAATTAGGCCGGCGTTTGTCAGGGCGGGAGACACCTCGCCTCCTCTTCCCCACTAAACCAACTCGAGATAGACCATCTCAGTCGAGTCCGACTTCCTCGGACCCAACTTGACGATCCTGGTGTACCCACCGGGCCGCTCCGTGTACCGCGGCGCGACCTCCTCGAACAGCTTGTGCACGATGAACTTGTCGTTGTGCAAGGTCGCCAGCGCCTGCCGCCGCGCGTGCAGGTCGCCGCGCTTGGCGAGCGTGATCAGCTGCTCGACCTCGGGCTTGACCGCCTTGGCCTTGGCCTGGCTGGTCTTGATCCGCTCGTGGTCGATCAGCTGCTTGCAGAGATTCGAGAGCAAGGCCTCGCGATGCGCCGCGTCGCGGCTCAGCTTGTTGCGCTTCTTGCGGTGGCGCATCGCCGCCTCGACTCCCCTCAGTCTCCCTGCAGGTCGAGGCCCCGCGCGTGCAGGGTCTCGATCACTTCCTCAATCGATTTCTGGCCGAAGTTGGGGATCGCGTTCAGCTCCGAGCGCGTCTTGCGCACCAGGTCGCCAACCGTCTGCACGCCGGCCCGCTTCAGGCAGTTGTAGGAGCGCACGCCGAGCTCGAGCTCCTCGATCAGGATCTCGTCGAGGCCGTTGTTGGCGGCGACGCCATCGCCGGAGGACGCGGCCGCCGCATCGGCGGCCAGGACGGCCGGCTCACGCGCGGTCAGTTCCTCGACGCGGTCGGCATCGGTGAAGATAGCCAGGCTCTTGATCAGGATCTCCGAGGCCTCGCGCAGCGCGGCCCCGGGCTCGATCGACCCGTCGGTCTCGAGCTCGAGCGTCAGTTTGTCAAAATCGGTCCGCTGGCCGACCCGGGCGGTGGCCACCGAGTAGGCGGCGCGGCGGATCGGCGAAAAGATCGAGTCGATCGGGATCACGCCGATCGGCTGCTCCTCCGACTTGTTGTCCTCTGCCGCCGAGTAGCCGCGGCCGCGGCCGATCGTCAGGTAGACCTCGAGCTTGGTTTTCTTCTCGAGGGTCGCAATCGGCGCCTCCGGGTTGAGGATCTCGACCCCGGAAGGGAGGTCGATGTCCTTGGCCTTGATCTCACCCGGCCCCGTGGCGACTAGCGGCGCCTCGACCTCGTCGGCGTCGGTGTGCATGCGGACGACGAGATCCTTGAGGTTGAGGACGATGTCCGTCACGTCCTCCTTGACGCCGGGCACGGTCGAGAACTCGTGCGCGACGTTCTCGATGCGCACGCTGGTGATTGCGGCCCCGCCGAGGGAGGAGAGCAGGACACGGCGGAGACTGTTGCCGAAGGTGTAGCCGAAGCCCTTGTCCAAGGGCTCGATCGTGAACGTGCCGCGACGGTCGTCCACTTTCTCTGAGCTGATTCGAGGGACCTGGAAGTCAGTGGTCATGAGTTCCTTGCGTATGCGTGTTCAGAAACGGTTTTCCGGTTACTTGGAGTACAGCTCGACAATCAGCTGCTCCTGCACCGGCGCCGAGATCTCCGCGCGCTCGGGATAGCGCAGAACCTTGGCGGTCAGCGAGTCGTGATCGGCCTGCAGCCAGGCCGGAACGGTCGAGACCAGCTCGGTTGCCCGACGAATCGTGTCGGTGGCGGCTGAGCCGGACTTGATCGAGATCACGTCCTCGGGACGTACTTGGTAGGAGGGAATGTCTACTCGGCGTCCGTTGATCAGCCAGTGCCCGTGGCGAATCAGCTGGCGCGCCTGGCGCCGCGAGGCGGCGAAGCCGAGGCGCACGAGGACGTTGTCGAAGCGCGACTCGAGCAGGCGCAGCAGGTTCTCGCCGGTGACGCCCTCCTGCCGGGAAGCCTTGTCGTAGTAGGCGCGGAACTGTTTCTCCAACACCTGGTAGTAGCGGCGCGTCTTCTGCTTCTCGCGCAGCTGCAGCCTGTACTCGGACTGGCGCATCCGCCCCCGACCGTGCTCGCCTGGCGGGTAGGAGCGGCGCTCGACGCCGCACTTGTCGGTGAAGCAGCGCTCGCCCTTGAGGAAGAGCTTTTGTCCCTCTCGGCGGCACTGCTTGCACTGCGGCGCGGTATCGCGGGCCATTGCGCCTACACCCTCCGCCGCTTCTTCGGGCGGCAGCCGTTGTGCGCTTGCGGCGAGACGTCCTTGACCGTGGTCACGTCGAGGCCAGCCGCCTGCAGCGAGCGGATCGCCGTCTCGCGGCCCGAACCTGCCCCCTTGGCGAAGACCTCGACTCGCTCGAGGCCATGTTCCATGCCCTTCTTGGCAGCCGCGTCGGCTGTCACCTGGGCGGCGAACGGCGTCGACTTGCGCGAGCCTTTGAAACCCGCCGAGCCAGCCGACTCCCAGGCGATCACGTTGCCTTCGGTGTCGGTCAGGGTGACGATCGTGTTGTTGAAGGAAGTCTTGATGTGCGCCTGCCCGTAGGTGACGTTCTTCTTCGTGCGACGCCGGGAGCGCCCTTTGGCGGGTTTTTTGGCTGCGGCCACGACCTATCCCCTATTTCGGTTGCGGTGCCTTGCGCTTGCCGGCGACGCTCATCCGGCGGGGGCCCTTGCGGCCGCGCGCGTTGGTCTTGGTCCGCTGGCCGCGAACGGGCAGGCCGCGGCGGTGCCGCAGGCCCCGGTAAGAGCCGATCTCCATCAGCCGTTTGACGTTCTGCGAGCGCTCTCGCCGCAGGTCGCCCTCGACCTCGCGCTGCTCGACCGCGTCGCGCAGGCGGACGACCTCGTCCTCGGTCAGGTCCTTGACCAGCGTATTGGGGTCGACTTTCGCCTCTTCGAGGATCTTCTGGGCCGTCGAGCGGCCGATCCCGAAGACGTAGGTGAGCCCGATTTCGGTGCGCTTGTTGACCGGGATGTTGACTCCTGCGATACGTGCCATGCGCGTTCCTAGCCCTGCCGCTGCTTGTGGCGGGGGTTCTGACAGATCACGAGCACCGCGCCGTTGCGGCGGATGATCTTGCACTTTTCGCACATCGGCTTTACAGAAGCTCTGACCTTCATCGCTCCGGTCTTCGTATCGACAACAGGACTCCTGCCCGTCCCAGGAGTTGGACACGCAGGCGCAACCACCCGGCCCACTGGGCCGACGCAGAAAGATAGCAGGGGTCGTGCTTCGGGAGCATGGTGAGGGAGGAGGGGTGGGCAGTCCCCTCCCCTGACAAACGCCGGCCTAATCAGGCCGGCGTTTTGAGTATCCGTCAGTTGAGGGGACTGCCCACCCCTCCTCCTACGACACGCTCCAAAGCACGAGAGCTTTGGAGCGGAGTGCCAGCTCCGGCCGAGAAAGCACCGCCAGCGCGCGCCCTCGCACCCGGCCCGTACCGGAATCCGGCTCGAACTCAGCCGGAGTCGCCTCGTCTTGAAGCTGAACCGGGACGGACGTTTGTTAGGGGGCCGTGCCGATACCCCTTCCAAAACACTCAAGCGAGGCTCCTGCCGAGCGTTTTGGAAGGGGTATCGGCACGGCCCCTCCAATTCCCCTACCGGGGCAGCCTCTGGGTAAGCGTGACCACCTGCTGGAAGGTCGGCCGGTTCTGGAACGGGAAAGGCGGGAGCGTGACCCCGGAGGTGACCGTCGGCCGGTTCTGGTCGAAGCAGGACGGTTGGGGGTCGGCCGCACAAGCTCCGTCGCCGCCCCCGTACATCTGCGCCGGGGTCGTCTTCAGCGCTCGCCCGAGGCTGCGCTGCAGGGCGCGCCGGCAGCGTTTCTTCGACCCTTTGCCGCAGTAGACGCGACTGAAGGGCGCCTTCGGGCGCGGCCCGAAGAGGTCACGCAGGTCCTTGGAGACGTAGCCCCACCAGCCGTCGAAGAAGTCGGGTTCCTGCGGCGAGCCGCCGGTGAAATCGCCGATCTTCAGCATTCCCTCGAGCCTTTCGAACGCCTTGTCGCCGAGCGAGGGCTTGAACTCCGCCTTCACCAGCTGCGGCCACCAAGCGTCCATCAGCTCGATCGCCGCTGTTTCCTCGTCGACGCCATCGCGGTTCAGGTCGCGCCGGTGCGCGCCGGCCTGGTGCCAAGTGCGCAGCGTGGCGAGCGCTTTGCGCAGCGCCGCCTGCTTGGGCCGACCGACGGCATCGAGGAGTGTCGGCAGCAGGCGGTAGCCGCGCAGGTCCTGGGTCGCCGGTTCCTCCATTGCCCGCACCAGCCCGGCGATCGTCATCTTGCGCTTCCCCTTGGTCCCCTTGCGGACCTTGTCGGAGATCATCTGCGAGCGGAACAGCGCTCCGTAGGCGTACTGGTCGTCCGCCGCGCCCCAACCCGGTGCCTGCTTGTTGTTCCAGGAGACCAGGTAGGTGGGGTCGACCGCCTTGGGATGCTTGGAGAAGGGCAGGTACGTAGCGGTCCGCGTCGCCGGCTTGAAGCCCTTCCAGTCGTAGGGGCCGGTGCCGAGGATCGGGAAGTCGGGCGAGGTGCCGTCCGCCCGCTGCGGCATCGCCCCCGAGAGCGCGTAGGCGATGTGCTCGGAATCGGCGTAGGCCCAGTTGAAGAGGAAGCCGATATTCGAGACGGCCTTCTTGAAGCGAGAGACGCCGGTGAGGAAGCCCGGTTCGTTGAGCTGAGCGAAACCGACCACGGAATCGGCCTCGTGGAAGTAGGTGCTGCGCTGGCGGACGAAGGCGACCTTGCGGCCGCCCACCTTGCCGCGAGCGAAAACGATGCCGTGGGCCGTGCGGTATGCGGTCAGCGTCTGCGACCCCGCTTCCGTCGAGTCGAGCGCGTTCGGCGTCCAGCTCTCGCTCTTCACCAGCTTTTCCATCGCCTTGCACTTGCCACGGTAGCGGTAGTGGAACTTGTCGCGACAGAGGACCTCGGCGAAGGTGTCGGTGTTGTCGGAGGTGGCCGTGGTCGCGCTCCAGGCGTAGTCGCGGCCGTGGCCCAGCTCGACGTAGAGATTGACCCCGGCGAAGGCGGCGCCGCGCGCGTCGATGCCGGGGCCGTGCAGGTCCTCCTCCATCAGGATTTGAGGCACGAAATAGCCGACCTGCGGGCCCATCACGGCGATCGGGTGCCCGTTTGCCGAATGCTTGGCCGAGACCAGCTCCCAGTTGGACGCGTGTCCGGCCTCGCGCAACGCGCGGGCGATCGCCGCGCCGAAGCCACCGCCGCTCGCGGTGCCGCCCGAGGCGGTGGCGATCGGCGTCGTCCGCACCGAGCGGGGGTCGGGAAGCGCCAGGCCGCGCTTGGCGAAAGCGCTGCGGGTCTCGTAGGGGAAGCGCTTGCCGATCGTCGTCGGCGTTTCCGGATCGTTCTTGGAGCGGAATCCCAGCCAGGCCTTGCGTCCCGCCTTGCGGCCGAAGCGGGCTTCGAACGCCTGCATGGTTTCGGCGGAGGCCAGCTCCGCGCCCCCGCCGCGACCGAAGACTCCTCCGATCAGCGAGGCGATCGCGACCACGTCGGTCGGCTTCCAGGTTTCCATCGGCTTGCCGAGGACGGTGTATTCGCCCGGCTTGAGGGTGGGATCGAGGTTCGCCGCGGAAATGTAGGCGTTGATCCCTTCGACGTAGCTTTGGACGTCTTCCACCGCCTGTTGGCCCGCCTGACCGTACAGGCGCGGCGCTTCCCTGAGCTGCTTTTCCAGGTCGGCTTCGGTGTAGGGCGCGAAGCCCCACTGACTGGCGTCGGCGCCGGCGTTGGCGCCGCCCAGGAAGGAGGCCAGTTCCGCACGACCGGTGTGGCGGAGGACGTCCATCAGGAACAGCCTGTCGGCGGCGCCCGCGTAGCCGGCACCGAACATCGTGTCGGCACGGGTGTCGCCATAGATGTGCGGGATGCCGTAGGTCGTGTCGCGCACGATCGTCACCCCCGACCGCGGTTCGATCGTCGATTCAACCTGGCCGACCGGAACGCCGAAGGTGGCGTCCTTGAAGTAGGCAGGCACCTGGGCGTCGGTCAAGCCAGGCGCGGCGTAGACGAGGTCTTCGTAGAGGGCCTGTTGGTCGGCGAAGTGAGGCGGTAGCGCCCCGCTGCCGCGGAAGGCGAAGATCTGGGCAAGATTGGCCAGCCCGTTCTCACCGGGCGGCAGGACGTTGCGAAAGCCGCCCGCGTCATTGGTGCCATACGGCTGCGGCGTCGCGGCGAAGGCAGGCGACAGCGCCGAGACCACCAGCAGCAGCGTGAGTGTCAGCAGACGACGCGTAAAAAAAGAGTAACGATTAAGCGTCTTCGTGCCAGGGGGTGAGGATCCGAGGGCCGTCCGCGGTGACCGCGACGGTGAACTCGAAGTGGGCGGCGAGCGAGCCGTCCTCCGAGTAGACGGCCCAGCCGTCATCTCCCATCCGCACCAGGGGCCCGCCCGCGTTGACCATCGGCTCGATTGCCAGAACGGTCCCCTCCTCGAGCAGCGGCCCCTTGCCTAGGGTGCCGAAGTTGGGCACCTGCGGGTCCTCGTGCATCTGGCGGCCGATCCCGTGGCCGACCAACGTGCGTATCACCGACAGGCCCTCGATCTCGACCGCGCGCTGGATCGCCGAGGAGACGTCGCCGAGTCTGTTGCCGGGCTGCATCTGCTCCACACCCTCGAAGAGCGCCCCCTTGGTCACGTCGAGAAGCTTGCGCGCACCCGGATCGACGGGTCCGATCGGCAGCGTCACCGCCGCGTCCGCGACCCAGCCGTCCTTGACCACACCGACGTCGACCGAGAGGACATCGCCCCGCTTCAGCTCGTACGGGCCAGGGATTCCATGGACCACCATCGAGTTCGGAGAAGCGCAGATCGATGCAGGGAAGCCGCGGTAGCCCTTGAAGGCCGGCTTCGCGTCGCGCGAGCGGATCAGCTTCTCTGCCGCCTCGTCGAGCTCGGCAGTGGTGACACCCGCGCGGGCCTTGGCCTCGAGCATCCTCAGGCAGCCGACCAGGATCTCTCCGGCCACCGCCATCTTCTCGATCTGGTCCGGCGTCTTCTTGACGATCATTCGGTACACGCTATGCGCGCACTCTAAATCGTCTCATCGGCCTCGAGGCGAAGCGTTGCCAGCGTCCTGCGAATCGCGTCCGCCACGGCCTCGGGCGCCGAGGCGCCGTCGACGCTGCGGAGCAGGCTCTGGTGATCGTAGAAGCCGATCAGGGGCGCCGTCTTCGCGTGATACTGCTCAAGTCGGTGGCGGATCACCTCCGGCTTGTCGTCGTCGCGGACGATCAGCTCCGAGCCGTCGACGTCGCAGACGCCCTCCTGCTTCGGCGGGCTGAAGTCGACGTGGAAGACGTGGCCGTTCTCGACGCAGGTGCGCCGCCCGCCGAGCCGGCGCACAACCTCGTCGTCGTCGACGTCGATCAGCAGCACCGCGGTCAGCTCGCGACCAAGCTCGGCCAGCTTCGCCGCCAATGCCTCCGCCTGAGGCTCGGTGCGTGGGAAGCCGTCGAGGATGAAGCCGTCGGCCGCCTCCTCGGAGTCGATCCGCTCGCCGATCATGCCGACGATCACCTCGTCGGGCACGAGGTCGCCGCGGTCCATGTACTCCTTGGCGCTGCGTCCCAGCTCGGTGCCCTCGCGGACCGCCGCGCGCAGGATGTCCCCCGTCGCCCAGTAGGGCAGCTCCAGGTCCTCCTGCAGGCGCTCCCCCTGCGTCCCCTTCCCCGACCCCGGTGGGCCGAGCAGGACTAGGTTCAGCTCGGACATTGCCCGGAGCCTATTTGAGGAAGCCCTCGTAGTTCCGCATCATCAGCTGCGCCTCGAGCTGCTTGACGGTTTCGAGGGCGACGCCGATCACAATCAGGATCGAGGTGCCGCCGAAGGCGAAGTTGGCCGAAGTCTGGCTGAGCATGATCGTCGGCAGCGCCGCCACCGCGCCGAGATAGAGGGCGCCGGGGAAGGTGAGGCGAGAGAGGATGCGGTCCAGGTATTCGGCCGTCGGCCGCCCCGGCCGCACGCCGGGGATGAAGCCACCGTACTTCTTCAGGTTGTCGGCCTGGTCGACCGGATTGAAGGTGACCGCCGTGTAGAAGTAGGTGAAGATGACGATGAAGAAGACCTCGCCGACCACGTAGGCCCAGCCGCTGGGACTGAAGAAGGCGGCGAAGTCGAGGGCCGCCGGCGTGTTGAGGAGCTGGCCGATCGTCGGCGGGAAGGCCATGATCGAAGCGGCGAAGATGACCGGGATGACCCCAGCCATGTTCACCCGCAGGGGCAGATAGGTCGAACCGCCGGAGGTCATCTTGCGGCCGACGATTCGTTTTGCGTACTGAACCGGGATGCGGCGCTGACCCTCTTGGACGAAGACGATCGCGACGATCACCGCGAGGGCGAGGAAGGGCATCATCACGACGAAGACCTGGTCGGGGTTTTCCCACCAGCCCTGGATGCCGTTGGGCAGGCCGGAGACGATCGAAGCGAAGATCATCAGCGAGATGCCGTTGCCGATCCCGCGTTGGGTGATCAGCTCGCCCAGCCACATCAGCAGCGTGCAGCCCGCGGTCAGCGAGACCACAATCAGCAGCAGCTTGGCGCCGGTGATGCTGCCGAGGAAGTTGTTGCCACTGGCAGAGCCGAAGGACTTGAAGAGGTAGACGTAGCCGAAAGACTGGGCGAAGGCCAGGCCGACGGTCAGGTAGCGGGTGTACTGGGTGATCTTCTGCTGGCCGACTTCGCCTTCTTTCTGCAGCTTCTCCAGCGAGGGGACGACCACCGTCATCAGCTGCAGGATGATCGAGGCGGTGATGTAGGGCATGATCCCCAGCGCGAAGAGCGACAGCCGCGAGAGGCTCCCCCCCGAGAAGCTGTTGAGCAGGTTGAGGATGCCGCCGCCGCCGAAGTTGTTCTCCAGTTCCTTGACGGCGTTGAGGTCAACCCCGGGAGCCGGGATGTAGGCACCGAGCCGGTAGAGCAGGAGCATCGCCGCGGTGAAGGCGATCTTCTTGCGAATGTCGGCGACGCTGAATGCGTTCGCAATAGTCCGGAGCATTAGAGCTCCAGAGTGTGGCAGGAACCGCCGGCCGCTTCCACCTTCGTCTTGGCCGCCGCGCTGAAGGCATGCGCCTTGATCGTCAGCTTCTTCGAGATCTCGCCGCGGGCGAGGATCTTGATCGGATCGGAGCGCTTGGCGAGTCCCTTCTCCTTGAGCGTCTCCGGCGTCACCTCGGCGCCGTCGTCGAAGCGGGCCTCGAGGTCGGCGAGGTTGACCGGCTGCGACTTGGTGCGGAAGTTCTCGAACGGCATCGACTGCTTTTTGTGCGGCCCACGAAGCTTTCGCATCCGCATGTGGATCGGGTTCTGCCCGCCCTCGTAGCCGGCCTTCCGTTTCGACCCCGAACGCGACCCCGCGCCCTTGTGTCCCCTGCCCGAAGTCTTCCCCAACCCGGAGCCCTCGCCCCGACCCAGGCGCTTGCGCGGCCTGCGTGACTTGGGCTTCGGCTTCAAGTTGTGCAGCCCGATCTCCTCGCTTCGCTCAGCCATCAGGAACTCACCTCAACCAAATGTGAGACGGCCCGAATCTGGCCCTGAAGCTGTGGACTGTCTTTCCGTTCGACGGCCTTGCCAATCCGCCCGAGCCCCAGAGCTTTGAGGGTGGCTTTCTGCTTGGGATTGCAGCCGTTGGCGGATTTGACCTGCTCGATCTTCACGAGGACGACTCCTCAGCGGGTTTGGCCTCCTCGGCAGCAGGCTCCTCAGCTTTCTCCTCCGCGGCGGCTGGGGTTTCTGCCTCAACGGCCGGGGTCTTGGGCGTCTCACCCGCGGGTGGCGTGGACTCGGGGGGGCCGAGAACGGAGGCTCCACCCCCGCCCGCAGGTCCCCCCGAGGCCGCGTCAGGACCCGCGGTCGATTCCTCTGAAGCCTCGGTCGAAACACCATTCCCCTGCAACCCCAAAACCTCTGCCACCGTCAAACCCCGCAGCTCGGCGACCTGCTCGGGCCTCCGCAGGTTGATCAGCCCATCCATCGTCGCCTTCACCAGGTTGATCGGGTTCTGCGTGCCGATGCTCTTGGTCAGCACGTCCTTGACCCCACCGAGCTCGAGCACCGCGCGCACGCCACCGCCGGCGATCACGCCGGTACCGGGGCTGGCCGGGCGCAGGACGACGTGGCCGGCGCCGTAGCGGCCGATGATCTTGTGGGTGATCGTCTGGCCGTATTTGGGGATGCGAATCAAGTTCTTGCGGGCGTTCTCGACGCCCTTCTGGATCGCCAGCGGAACCTCGCGCGCCTTGCCATAGCCGATCCCGACGACGCCCTCTTCGTCGCCGACGGCGACCAGAGCCGTGAAGGAGAAGCGCCGGCCGCCCTTGACCACCTTGGCGACGCGGTTGATCTCGATCACGCGCTCCTGCAGGTCGAGCCCGCGCGGGCTCACCGTCTCGACGTTCGTTGTGTCCATTCCCTTCATCGCGAGCGGTCCAAGGTAGCGAACGGGCGCTAGAAGACCAGCCCCCCCTCGCGCGCTCCTTCGGCCAGGGCCTTGACCCGGCCGTGGTACTTGTAGCCGCCGCGATCGAAGATGCAGGACTCGACGCCGGCCGCCTTGGCGCGCTCGGCAAGCAGCTCGCCGGCGCGCTTCGCCTGCGCGGAGGCGGAGAGCTTGCGCAGTTCCGGCTCGATCCAGTTGACCGCGGCCACGGTGTGGCCCTGGCGGTCGTCGACCAGCTGGGCGAAGACGCCGCGGTTGGAGCGGTAGACCGAGAGGCGTGGCCGCTCGGCCGTGCCCGTGACCCGCGCGCGCACCCGGCGGCGGCGGCGCAGGCGCCGTTCCCTCTTCGTGAGGAGGGTCATGCCCGCTTGCCCACCTTGCGGGCGACGTACTCGCCGCGGTAGCGGATGCCCTTCCCCTTGTACGGCTCCGGCGGGCGACGCTTGCGGATGTCGGCGGCAACCTGCCCGACGAGTTGCTTGTCGATGCCGCGGACGATGATCTCAGTCTGCTGCGGAACCTCGAAATCGATTCCCTCGGGCGGCTCGACGACGACCGGGTGGGAATAGCCGAGCGCCAGCTCCAGGTTCTTGCCCTTGAGCTGCGCCCTGTAGCCGACACCCTGGATCTCGAGCCGCTTCTCGAAGCCATCGGTGACGCCCTCGACCATGTTGGCGATCAGGCTGCGGGTGAGTCCGTGCAGCGCGCGATGGTCGCCGCGGTCGGTCGGGCGCTCGACGGTGACGACGCCGTCGCTCTGCGCGACCTTCATGTCGGCGGAGAGCGCCTGGTCGAGCTCGCCCTTGGGGCCCTTGACGGAGACGCGGCCTGGGGCGACCTCGACGGTCACCGACTCGGGCACGGGGATTGGCTTTCTTCCGATTCGCGACATAGCTGGCTCACCAGACGTAGGCGACGACCTCGCCGCCGACTCCCTTGGCCCGGGCTTCGTGGCCGGTCATCACGCCCACCGAGGTGCTGACGATCGCCGTGCCGGTACCGCCAAACACGCGCGGAACCTGCTTGTGATCTACGTAGCGACGCCGCCCGGGGCGCGAGATGCGCTCCAGCCCGGTGATCACCGGGCGACGATCCTCGGTGTACTTGAGGCGAATCTCGATTGCCTCGCCGACGGTGGCCGGCTTCTTGGCGAAGTCGAGGATGTAGCCCTGCTCCTTGAGGATGCGCGACATCTCCAGCTTCAGCCGCGAGGCGGGGATCTCCACCTCGTCGTGGCCGGAGCCCAGCGCATTGCGAATCCGGGTCAGGTAATCGGCTATCGGGTCGGTAAGCATGGTTCTCGGGTCTCGGTGTCTACCAGCTGGACTTGGTCATGCCTGGGATGTACCCCTCGTGCGCCGCCTCCCGCAAGCAGATCCGGCAAAGGCCGAACTTGCGGTAGTAGGCGCGCGGCCGGCCACAGCGGCGGCAGCGGTTGTACTCCCTGCTCTTGAACTTGGGCTTGCGCCCCTGCTTCACCTTCAGCGAAGTCTTAGCCATTCTCCTGATTCTCCTCGTCGGCCGGTTCCTCGGCGTTCTCCCCACCCGCGGGAGAGTCGGTCTCCTCGGGCTCAGGCTCTTCAGGCTTTTCGTAAGCCTCGGGGTTCTCTTCCTTGAGCTGCTCCAGGGCGGCCTGCTCGGCCTCGGCGCGCAGGCGCGCTTCCTCCTTGTGCTTCTCCTCCTCGGCAGCGGCTTCGGCCTCGTCGCGGCTGCCGGGACGACCCTCCTTGGCGAAGGGCATGCCGAGGCCGAGAAGCAACTCGAAAGCCTCCTCGTCGGTCTCCGCCGAGGTCGTGATCGTCACGTCGAGGCCGCGTACCTCGTCGATCGAGTCGTAGTCGATTTCGGGGAAGATCAGCTGCTCGCGCACGCCCAGCGAGTAGTTGCCGCGACCGTCGAAGGAGCGCGGGTTGAGGCCGCGGAAGTCGCGAATACGGGGTACTGCGATCGAACAGAGCCGATCGAGGAACTCCCACATGTGAGCTCGCCGCAACGTCACCGAGACGCCGACCGGCATTCCCTCGCGGACCTTGAAGGAGGCGATCGACTTGCGCGCCCGTCGCACGTTGGGCTGCTGGCCGGCGATCGTCGCCAGCTGCTCCTGGGCCGCTTCAAGCATCTTGTTGTTCTGCTTCGCCTCGCCCAGCCCCATGTTGAGCGTGATCTTCTGCAGGCGCGGTGCCTGCATCGGCGTCGAGTAGCCGAACTTGCGGGTCAGCGCCGGCAGGACCTCCTGCTCGTAGCGCTCGCGCAGGCGCGGCGGCGGCGCGGTCTGAGCCTGTGGTGTCGCAGTCGCCTCCATCAGAGCGACGCTCCGCTTCGCTTCGCAAATCGCTCGCGCTTGCCGCCTTTGTCGCGACGCGCGCCAACCCGGGTCGGTTTGTTGTCTTTGGGGTCGAGGACCATCACGTTGGAGACGTGGATGGGCCCCTCCTTTTCGACGATGCCGCCCGCCTGGGGATTTTTCAGGTCGGTCTGGGAGCGCGGCCGTTCGTGCCGCTTGACCATGTTGAGATGCTCGACGTAGACGCGATTCTTCTTCGGCTCGGTGCGCACGACGCGCCCGGTCTTGCCCGCGTCCTTGCCGCCGATCACCATCACCTGGTCGTCTTTGCGGATCCTCATCCCCTTCGCCATCAGAGAACCTCCGGCGCGAGCGAGATGATTTTCATGAAGTTTCGATCGCGCAGCTCGCGGGCCACCGGCCCGAAGATGCGGGTGCCGCGCGGATTGTTGCTGGCGGGATCGATCAGCACCGCCGCGTTTTCGTCGAAGGAGATGTAGGTGCCGTCGGGACGGCCGAGCTGCTTCTTCGTGCGCACGACGACCGCCTGCACGACCTCGCCCTTGCGAACGCCGCCCTGCGGGCTTGCCTGTTTGACGGTTGCCGTGATCACGTCGCCGACGCCGGCATAGCGGCGGTGCGAACCCCCCTTGACGCGAATGCAGAGCAATTCGCGGGCGCCGGAGTTGTCGGCGACTTTCAGCCTCGACTCCTGCTGGATCACTTTGCGCGCTCCAGGATCTCGACCAGGCGCCAGCGCTTGGTCTTCGAGAGCGGCCGCGTCTCGACGATGCGCACCACGTCGCCCTCGCCGGCCTCGTTGCGCTCGTCGTGCGCGTGCAGCGTCCGCGAGCGGCGCACCACCTTCTCGTAGGTCGGGTGGCGCCGCGCGATGTCGATGCGCACGGTGATCGACTTCTCGCCCTTACTGGAGACGACGATCCCCTGCCGCGTCTTCGCCGCAACCGACTCCGTCTCGGCAACGGGGGTCCCGGTGCCGGCAGTCTTCCCCTGCTTCTTGATGGCCCGTTCTTTCCGCCGCGTCCCGGCCTTCGACTTCCGCCTCTGCGCCCGCCCCGCAGCTCTTTCGTCCGGCGTAAGGGCAGGACCGGCTTTATGCGGTCTGCGAGACCTTTCGAGCCGCCGCTTCTCCTTCCACGGCAGCTGATCCTCCTCGGACTCCTCCGCCGGCGCCGCCTCTTCGGCAGCAGGCTCCTCCTCAGCCGCAGCGGGCTCCTCCTGCTCAGCTTCACCAGCGTCGGACGACTCGGCCTCAGCCGTCTCGTCCTTGGACTCTTCCGCCTCTGCCGCGAGTGGCGTGGAGCTGGGCTCCTCGCCCGCAGCCTGCGAGGACGAGGAGTCTTGCTCCTCGACAGGACCCGCGGCCTCAGCGGCCTCGTCCTGAGTCGTCTCGTCTTTCTGCGTTTCGTCGTCCGTCATCTCTTCAGCTCTCTCTCGACATCGATCCCCCGCTGCCGCGCCACCGTCAACAGCCTGGCGATGTCGCGCTTGGCCTCGCCGACGCGGGCCGTGTTCTCGAGCTCGCCCGTCGCCTTGCGGAAGCGCAGGTTGAAGGCCTCCTCCTTGGCGTCGATCAGCTTCGCGACGAGCTCGTCGTCTTTGAGGTCGTGCACCTCCGTTGCCTTCATGAGTGGTCTCCGTCGTAGACAGCGCCGTGGCTTGGCGAGCGAAAGTCGAGACTGGTGAGGACGCAGGGAGCGCGGCGCACTTGAAAAGTGCGCGGGCGACCGAGGACGCTGCCAGGCGAAGACTTGCAGCCGCCAAATGCGGCGCTGTTTGCGGCGGCGACCACTAAGACTCGACCCCCTCGCGGGCGACGAATTTGGTCTTCACTGGAAGCTTGTGACCGGCGAGCCGCAACGCCTCGCGGGCGAGATCCTCGGGGATGCCGGCGAGCTCGAACATCACCTTGCCGGGCTTGATCACCGCAACCCAGCCCTCCGGGTTGCCCTTGCCCGAGCCCATCCGCGTCTCGGCCGGCTTCTTGGTGTACGGCTTGTCGGGGAAGACGTTGATCCAAACCTTGCCGCCACGTTTGATCTTGCGGGTCATCGCCACGCGGGCAGCCTCGATCTGGCGGTTGGTGATCCAGCCCCGCTCGAGCGACTTGAGGCCGTACTCGCCGAAGGCGACGGTGCTGCCGCCCTTGGTGTTGCCGCGCATGCGGCCGCGCATCTGCTTGCGGTGCTTGACCCGCTTCGGCATCAGCATGGGCGATGCCTCCTTCCGGCGCAGTGCGACTCAGCCGCCGAAAACCAAGCCAGACAAGGACGCAGGGAGCGTGGCGCACTTGAAAAGTGCGCGAGCGACCGAGGACGTCGGCCGGCGCCGGTTTGCAGGCGGCTGAGGTGTGCTGTGTTGGGAGGAGTCACCGCGGACCTCCTCCGCCACGACCGCCACGACCGCGGTCTCCGCCGCCACCGCCGCGACCGCGGTCTCCGCCACCACGTTGGGGCGGCTGGTTGTCGCCGTCCTCGAGCAGCTGCTCGGAGCGGAAGCCCTCGGGCATGACCTCGCCCTTGTTGATCCAGCATTTGACGCCGATGCGGCCGGTCGTCGTGCGCGCCTCGAAGAAGCCGTAGTCGATGTTCGCGCGCAGCGTGTGCAGCGGAACACGGCCGTCGGAGTAGCCCTCGGTGCGCGCCATCTCGGCCCCGCCGAGGCGGCCCGAAACCTGGACCTTGACCCCTTTGGCACCGGAGCGCATCGCCGAGGTCAGGGCCCGTTTCATCGCCCGCCGGAAGGCAACCCGATTCTGCAGTTGCTCGGCGATCGACTGGGCGACCAGCTTGGCGTCGAGCTCCGGGCGCTTCACCTCGCGGATGTTCACCTTCACCGGTTTGCCGGTCAGCTTGTGCAGGTCCTTGCGCAGCGCATCGACTTCGCTGCCGGACTTGCCGATCACGATCCCCGGCCGCGCCGTGTGGATGTCCACGGCAACCTCGCCGTGGCGCTCGATCGTGATGTCGGAGAGGCCGGCATGCGCAAGCTTGCCTTCGATGTGCTCGCGGATCTTCAGGTCCTCGTTGAGGACGTCGGCGAAGTCTTTCTCGTCGAACCAGTTCGACTTCCAGTCCTGGATGTAGCCGACTCGAAAGCCGCCGGGGTGGACCTTCTGACCCATCAGTCTTCGTCCTCCGGGCTCAGAGCCACAGCGATGTGGCTGGTTCGCTTGTTGATCCTCGTCGCCCGTCCCTGCGCCCGAGGCCGGAAGCGGCGCAGAGTCGGCCCTTCGTCGACCGTGATCTCGGAGATCAGCATCTCGTCGGCGACCAAATCGTGATTGTTCTCGGCGTTGGCGGCAGCGGCTTCGATCAGCTTGTGGATGTCGCGAGCGGCGCCCCGCGGCGAGAACTCGAGCAGCGCCCTTGCCTGGTCGATGTGCAGGCCGCGCACCTGGTCGGCGACGAGCCGAGCCTTGCGCGGTGCGACGCGCACGTAGCGGGAGCTTGCCCTGACGACGATCGGCGCGGCCACGCTACTCGCCCTTCCCGGTTCCGGAGTGGGATCGGAAGGTTCGCGTCGGGGCGAACTCCCCCAACTTGTGCCCGACCATCGACTCGGAGATGAAGACCGGCACGTGCTTGCGGCCGTCGTGGACGGCGATCGTGTGCCCGACCATCTCGGGGAAGACCGTCGAGCTGCGCGACCAGGTCTTCAGCATCTGCTTCTGGCCGGACTCGTTCATCGCCTCGACCCGCTTCATCAGAGCCTCTTCGACCCACGGTCCCTTTTTCGTCGAGCGTCCCATCAGCGCTTTTTCTTCCCTCGCCTGCGGCCGCGCACGATGTAGCGATCGGACTGCTTGCCCTTCTTGCGGGTGCGGTAGCCCAGCGTCGGCTTGCCCCAAGGAGTGACCGGGTGGCCGCCCGGGGTGTGGTGCGCCTCGCCGCCGCCGTGCGGGTGATCGACCGGGTTCATCGCGACGCCGCGCGTCTGCGGCCGCTTGCCCTTGTGACGGTTGCGGCCCGCCTTGCCGATCTTGACGTTTTGGTGCTCGGCGTTGGAGAGCGTGCCAACGGTGGCCCGACACTCGGCGCGCACCATCCGCATCTCCGAGGAAGGAAGGCGCAGGGTCACCATGTCGCCCTCCTTCGCCACCAGCTGGATCGCGGTGCCGGCCGCGCGCCCGAGCTTCCCGCCCTGTCCGGGGACCAACTCGACGTTGTGGACGATCGTGCCGGTCGGCATCTCGCCGAGGGCGAGCGCGTTGCCGGGACGGATGTCGGCGCCGGACCCGGACTGCACCTCGTCGCCGACCGAGATCGCCGAGGGGGCGAGGATGTAGCTCTTTTCGCCGTTGGCATAGTGCAGCAGGGCGATGTAGCAGCTGCGGTTGGGGTCGTACTCGATCGTCGCCACCCTCGCCGGCACGCCGTCGCGCAGGCGCTTGAAGTCGATCTGCCGGTAGCGCCGCTTCGCCCCCCCACCACGGTGGCGCGCGGTGACTCGGCCGTTCGCGTTGCGCCCGCCGGATTTGCGCAGCCCTTCGGTCAGCTTGCGCTCCGGGCGGGACGCGGTCAGCTGCTCGCGCAGCGGATACGTCGCGAAGCGGCGCCCGGGACTCGTCGGTTTGGTCTTTCGGTTCGGCATCCCTTGTCCCTATGCAGTCTCTGCGCCCTCGAACAGCGCAATGGTCTCGCCCGGGGCGAGCTGGACGACAGCCTTCTTCCAGCCGCGAGTGCGACCCTGGTACAGACCGCGGCGCTTGGGCTTGGGGCGCACCTTGGCGGTGCGCACAGCGGCAACCTTGACGTTGAAGATCTCCTCGACCGCCTGCGCGATCTGGGTCTTGTGAGCGCGGTCGTCGACCCTGAACGTGTACTTGCCCTCACCGATCAGCGCGTAGCTCTTCTCCGAGACGACCGGGTGGATGATCGTGGTGCGCGCGTCCATCTCCTAAGCCCCCAGTCGCTCCTGCAACTTGGACAGGGCCCCCTCGGAGACGACCAGCGAAGCGGCGCCGATCACGTCGGCGACGCCGATCGCACCGACCTCGGCGACCTCGACCCCCGAGATGTTGCGGAAGCTCTTCGCGGCCCCGCCCTCCTCAGCCGCAAGCACGACCAGGGTCGAGCGCTTCGGACCCCATTTGGCGAGCGCCTCCGCCGCGGCCTTCGTCGAGGGCGTCTCGAACGCCGACGCATCGAGGAGGGCCACGCTGCCGCGCTCGGCGTGCACCGAGAGTGCCGAGCGAAGCGCCTTGCGGCGGGCCTTGCGGTTCACCTTGACGGTGTAGTGGCGCGGCTTCGGGCCGAAGGCGACGCCGCCGCCGAAACGGGTCGGCGAGCTGAGCGCGCCGACGCGGGCACGACCGGTGCCCTTCTGGCGCCAGGCCTTGGCACCGGTCATCGCCACCTCGGCGCGAGTCCGCGTCGAAGCGGTCCCCTGCCGGCGAGCGGCGAGATCTGCACGAGCTGTCTCGTGCACGAGCGAGTGGTGGAAGGCCTCGCCGAACAGCTCCTTCGGCAGATCGGCTTTCGTCGTCTTGCCGAGCACAGTCGCTTTGGCGCTAGCCATCGGTCCGAACCTCCACGACCCCGTTGCGGGAGCCGGGTACCGAGCCCTTGATCAGCAACAGGTTGCGCTCGGCATCGACCTGGGCGACCTCGAGGCCCTTCTGGGTGACCCGCTTGTTGCCCATCTGACCCGGCATCTTCATGCCCTTGAAGACGCGCGCGGGGAAGGTGCTGGCGCCGATCGAGCCCGGCGCGCGGACGTTGTGCGAGCCGTGCGTGACCGGACCGCGGCTGAAGTTGTGGCGCTTGATCCCGCCCTGGAAGCCCTTGCCGATCGAGACGCCGGCGACCTTGACCTTCTGGCCGGCCTCGAATGCGGCGACGGTGACGTCGTCACCTATCTTCGGTCCCTCCTCGGCGCCAAGGTCCTCGTCGCGAAACTCGACCAGGTGGCGCATCGGCGGCGCACCTGCCTTCTTCAAGTGCCCTTCCTCGGGCTTGGAGAGCTTGCCCTGCTTGACCTCGCCGAAGGCGAGCTGGACGGCGGCGTAGCCGTCGCGCTCGCGCTCGCGCACGGCGGTCACCTTGCACGGTCCGGCTTCGATCACCGTTACCGGAACGACCACGCCGTCCTCGCCGAAGACCTGCGTCATGCCGAGCTTTTTGCCGAGGATCGCAGCCATCGCCCTAGAGCCGAATCTCGATGTCGACGCCGGCGGGCAGCGAGTCGAGCCGCTGCAGCGAGTCGACGGTTTTCGGAGACGGCTGGAGGATGTCGATTAGGCGCTTGTGGGTGCGCATCTCGAAATGCTCCCGCGAATCCTTGTCCTTGAAGGGCGAGCGGATCACGCAGTAGACGTTCTTCTCGGTCGGCAGGGGAACCGGACCGGAGACGCTGGCGCCGGTGCGCTCCGCGGTCTCGACGATCTCGCGGGCAGCCCGATCTATGGCGTCGTGGTCGTACGCCTTCAGTCGGATGCGAATCTTCTGTGCTGCTATCGCTGCCACTTCTTCTCGTCTTCTCTGTTCTTTCTCTGCGGCCCTTACCGCGCCGAAAGGGCGCCGCCCCTTGGTGGTGGGGCGCCGCCCCCAGTCGTATGTCTTTTCGATTTTCCCGCCGCTGAAGCGCGGCGGTGGCGGGCAAGCGCCCGCCCCCTGACGTCGGCTACTCGATGATCTCGGAGACGACCCCCGAGCCAACGGTCCGGCCACCCTCGCGGATGGCGAAGCGCAGGCCCTGGTCCATGGCGATCGGCTGGATCAGCTCGATCGTCATCTCGACGTTGTCTCCCGGCATCACCATCTCGGTCCCCTCGGGGAGGTTGGCGATCCCGGTCACGTCGGTTGTACGGAAGTAGAACTGAGGCCGGTAGCCCGAGAAGAACGGAGTGTGACGTCCACCCTCCTCCTTCTTCAGGCAGTAGACCTCGGCCTTGAACTTGGTGTGCGGCGTGATCGAGCCGGGCTTGCAGAGCACCTGGCCGCGCTCGATCTCCTCGCGCTTGGTGCCGCGCAGGAGGGCGCCGATGTTGTCGCCGGCCTGGCCCTGGTCGAGGATCTTGCGGAACATCTCGACCCCGGTGACCACGGTTTTCGTCGTGTCCTTGATGCCGACGATCTCAACCTCGTCGCCGGTGTTGACGATTCCCTGCTCGACGCGGCCGGTGGCGACGGTGCCGCGGCCGGTGATCGAGAAGATGTCCTCGATCGGCATCAGGAAGGGCTTGTCGAGCTCGCGAACGGGCTCGGGGATGTAGGAGTCGAGCGCGTCGGCCAGCTCGAAGACGGCCTTCTGCGCCTCTTCGTCGCCTTCCAGCGCCTTCAGCGCCGAGCCCTTGATGATCGGCGTGTCGTCGCCCGGGAAGTCGTACTCGTTGAGCAGGTCCTTGACCTCCTCCTCGACGAGCTCGATCAGCTCGTCGTCGTCGACCTGGTCGACCTTGTTGAGGAAGACGACCACGTGCGGGACGTTGACCTGGCGGGCGAGCAGGATGTGCTCGCGGGTCTGCGGCATGACGCCGTCTGCCGCCGAGACGACGAGGATCGCGCCGTCCATCTGGGCGGCGCCGGTGATCATGTTCTTCACGTAATCGGCGTGGCCGGGACAGTCGACGTGGGCGTAATGGCGGTTGTCGGTCTGGTACTCGACGTGCGAGGTCGCAATCGTGATCCCGCGCTCCTTCTCCTCGGGCGCGTTGTCGATCTCCTCGAAGCTTTTGGCCTCGGCGCCGCCCTTCGTGGAGAGGGTCTTCGTGATCGCGGCCGTCAGCGTCGTCTTGCCGTGGTCGATGTGACCGATCGTGCCGACGTTCACATGCGGCTTATCGCGCTCGAACTTCTCCTTTGACATCTCTCTCCGCTCTACCTTTCGAAGTTGGGGTTATTTGTCTGCTTCCAGGCGAACCTCGGAAATATAGCCAGAATCAAGAGGTGGCTCCGACCGGCTCGCCCGCACGGTGCTCGACGATCTCCTCGGCGATGTTCGTGGGAACCTCCTCGTAGCGCTCGAACTGCATCGTGTAGGTGGCGCGTCCCTGGGTCATCGAGCGCAGTTCTGTCGCGTAGCCGAACATCTCGCCGAGCGGCACGAAGGCCTGTACGGCGAGCGCGTTGCCGCGCTGATCCTGGCCCTGAACCTTGCCACGGCGCCGTGAGAGGTCGCCGATCACGTCGCCGAGGAAGTCCTCCGGGGTGACGACCTCGACCGCCATCACCGGCTCGAGCAGGACCGGGTTCGCCTTGCGAGCCCCGTCCTGAATCGCCATCGAGCCGGCGATTTTGAAAGCCATCTCCGAGGAGTCGACGTCGTGCGAGGAGCCGTCGATGAGTTCGACCCTGACGTCGACCATCGGGTAGCCGGCCTTGACGCCGTTCTCCAGCGCCTCCTCGATTCCCTGCTCGGTCGGACCGATGAACTCGTTGGGGATGACGCCGCCCTTGATCTTGTTCTCGAAGACGAAGCCCTCGCCGGGGGCCGGCTCGACGTTGATCACGACGTGACCGAACTGGCCGCGACCGCCGGTCTGGCGGACGAAGCGCGCCTCGACCTTCTTGACCTCCTTGCGGATCGTCTCGCGGTAGGCGACCTGCGGCTTGCCGACGTTGGCCTCGACTTTGAACTCACGCAGCATGCGGTCGACGATCACCTCGAGGTGCAGCTCGCCCATGCCGTGGATCAGGGTCTGGCCGGTTTCCTCGTCGGATTCGATGCGGAAGGTCGGGTCCTCCTCGCCGAGCCGCTGCAGGGCGTTGCCCATCTTCTCCTGGTCGACCTTCGTCTTCGGCTCGATCGCGACTGCGATCACCGTCTCGGGGAATTCGATGCTCTCCAGGGCGATCGGCGCGTCGGGCGCGCAGAGCGTGTCGCCGGTGCCGGTTTCTTTGAGGCCGACGCCGGCGCAGATGTCGCCCGCGCAGCACTCGTCGATCTCCTCGCGGCTGTTGGCGTGCATCATCAGCAGGCGACCGATGCGCTCGGTCTTGCCGGTCTTGGTGTTGAGCACGCGGCCGCCTTTCTCGAGCTTGCCCGAGTAGACGCGGAAGTAGGTGAGCTTGCCGACATAGGGGTCGCTCATCACCTTGAAGGCGAGGGCGCTGAAGGGGGCGTTGTCGTCGGCGGCCCGTTCGGCCTCGGTGTCCTCGGACTGGCCCTTTCCGGCCGGCACGACACCGGTCACGGGCGGTACCTCGAGCGGCGACGGCAACAGCTCGACGATCGCGTCGAGCAGCGGCTGCACGCCCTTGTTCTTGAAGGAGGAACCGCAGAGCACCGGCGTCACCTTGGTCTCGAGGCAGGCGCGGTGCAGGGAGGCGGCGATCCGCTCGTGGGGGATCTCCTCCTCGCCGAGGTAGGCCTCCATCAGCTCGTCGTCGTAGTCGGCGCAGGCCTCGATCAGCTGGGTGCGGTATTCCTCGGCCTGGTCCTGCAGCTCGGCCGGAATCTCGACCGTGTCGAACTCGGTGCCGAGCTCGTCCTTCCAGATCAGCGCCTTCATCTCGATCAGGTCGACGACGCCCGAGAAGTCGACCTCGCTGCCGACCGGCAGCTGGATCGGCAGCGGATTGGCGCCGAGCCGGTCCTTCATCGTCTGCACGGCGTTGAAGAAGTCGGCGCCCGTCCTGTCCATCTTGTTGATGTAGGCGAAGCGCGGCACGCGGTACTTGTCGGCCTGACGCCAAACCGTCTCAGACTGAGGCTCGACGCCGGCGACTGCGTCGAAGACGGCGATCGCGCCGTCGAGGACGCGCAGGCTGCGCTCGACCTCGACCGTGAAGTCGACGTGGCCGGGGGTGTCGATGATGTTGACCCTGTGGCCCTTCCACTCGCAGGCGGTCGCCGCCGAGGTGATCGTGATCCCCCGCTCCTGCTCCTGCTCCATCCAGTCCATGACAGCTGCGCCCTCGTGGACCTCGCCGATCTTGTGGGTGCGACCGGTGTAGTAGAGGATGCGCTCGGTCGTCGTCGTCTTGCCGGCGTCGATGTGCGCCATGATCCCGATATTGCGCGTCTTCTCCAGGGGGAATGTGCGTGCCATGGTTCCTAAGGTAAGGGTTTGATCGTGAAACGGGGACGAAACAAGCGCGAGCGATCTGGCAAGAGCCGGGATCGGCGCATGAAAAAGGCCCTGTCGGGCCCGGCGAAGCGAACTGCGAAAACAAAAAGACTGCCTGAGCGACGCGCGATGATAGCAGCGGCCCGGCGCCGCGCGAGCGCGACGCTCGCGATTGCAGCGAAGCGCACGCGCGAGCTCGACCGGGCCGCGGCGAAGCGCTTCGAGAAGCTGCGCCCGGTGCTCGCTCGCTGGATCGAGCGGGCCCGCTCCGAGGGCAAGAAGCTGTGGCGGGCTCTGGGTCGCCGGGCGCGACCGGTCGCGGTGCTCTTCCTGCGCAGCTTCGGCCGCATCGAACGGATGTTGCGGCGAGCGAGCGGCGTGGCGACGCGGTCAGCAACGCGCGCCAGCGCCCTGGTCACGCCGAGGCGCGCGATCTGCGCCGTCATCGTCGCCTCGGCCGCCTGCCTGGCGGTGGCGCAGTTCGTCTCCTACCGCAGTATCGAGATCGGCGGGTCGGCCTATGCCGGGCTGCCTGCCGACGCGCCGACGGTGGGGGCGAAGACGGCGGGTGAGGCGAGCTCCTACGTTCTCGTTGTCGTCGCGGCCCTGGCGGCCCTTGCCGGCATCCTCGCCCTGCGTCCGGGTCGACGCGGCCTTGCCCGTGCCGTCGTCGTCCTCGGCCTGCTGGCCGTGGCGGTGATCCTGGCGATCGACATGCCCACCGGCCTCGACACAAGCACGCAGGCAAGCCGCTTCTCGGGGACCACGGCGGTGCTCGAGCCGGCCTTTTACGCCCAGCTCGCGGCGGCCGCCGGACTGATTCTCGGCGGACTGCTCTACACTGCGCGGCCGTGCCGAATACGAATCAACTTGTCAGGAAGGGCCGCAAGCGCCCGAAGAAGAAGACGACGACGCCGGGCCTCAAGTCCGGACAGGGCCGCAAGAAGGCGGTTGCCGCGCCGCAGCGCCGCGGGGTCTGCACCCGCGTCGCAACCGTGACGCCGAAGAAGCCGAACTCCGCCCTGCGCAAGATCGCCCGTGTGCGCCTGACCAACGGCATGGAGGTAACCACCTACATTCCGGGCGAGGGCCACAACCTGCAGGAGCACTCGGTGGTCCTGGTCAGGGGTGGTCGCGTCAAGGACCTGCCAGGCGTTCGCTACAAGGTCGTGCGCGGCACGCTCGACGCCGCCGGCGTTTCCGACCGCAAGCAGGCCCGCTCGCGCTATGGCGTCAAGGCTTCCTGATGCCGCGTCGCTCCGCAGCACAAATTCGTCCCGTCGAAGCCGATGCGCGCTTCCGCAACCGGCTCGTCCAGCAGCTGATCAATAAGACGATGCACGACGGCAAGAAGCAGCTCGCCGAGCGGATCGTCTACGACGCGCTGGCGATCGTCGGCGAGCGCTCTGGCGACGATCCGATCGAGACCCTGGAAGCGGCGATCAAGCAGCTGACGCCGCAGCTCGAGGTTCGCTCGCGCCGCGTCGGCGGCGCCACCTACCAGGTGCCGGTCGAGGTGCCCGCCCGGCGGGCCCGGACGCTGGCGATTCGCTGGCTGGTGGACTTCGCGCGCAACCGCAGGGAGTACTCGATGGCCGAGCGCCTGGCCAGCGAGATCGTCGACGCGACCCAGCAGCAGGGCAGCGCATGGAAGCGCAAGGACGACATCTACCGCATGGCGCAGGCCAACAAGGCGTTTGCGCATTACCGGTGGTAGAGGGCGGTTGTGGCCCTCTCGCCCGGACAAAAGCCGGCCTAAATTAGGCCGGCTTTTGTAGTATCCGCTCGTTCGAGAGGGCCACAATCGCCCTCTCCCGGCCGAAAGCCGCCGCGGAAGCTGAAGTGGCCCAGACGTCAAAGCGAGGGCGCCAGCCGCTATCTAAATTGCGAGCTGTGAGCAGACCAATCCTGGCTGTCGATGTAGATGGGGTGATCTCCTTGTTTGGGTTCGAGGAGACGCCGGATCGGGGGGTGGCGAAGTTCGAGCTGGTCGACGGGGTCGTGCACTGCATCTCTCTGGTGGCGGGGGATCGGTTGAGGCGGCTGAGTGAGCACTTCGAGCTGGTCTGGGCGACGGGCTGGGAGGAGAAGGCGAACTTCTACTTGCCGGATCTGCTTGGCATCCCCGAGTTGCCGGTCGTCAGCTTCGACGGCGCTGCCCGCTTCGGCGCGGCGCATTGGAAGCTGGGGCCACTGAACGAGTACACGAGCGGCCGCGCCATGGCCTGGATCGACGACAACTTCGACGAGAGCTGCTTCGAGTGGGCCGAGGAACGCGAGGAGGCCACCCTCCTCGTCCCCACCGAGTCGCACCTCGGCATCGAGGAGGCCCACGTCGAGGCCTTGCACAGCTGGGCACTGTCTCTAGACTGAGCACCGTGGAGGGGTTCTGGCCAATCTTCTTCCTGCTCGTCGTGCTGAAGATCCCGGTCTTCGGCGCCCTCTGGCTGGTCTGGTGGGCGAGCCGCTCCCCTGAACCCGAGACAGCTCAGAAAGACAGCGATGGCGGGGGCCCAGAGCGCTGGCGCCCCTCGCCGTATCCGCGCCGTCCCAACCACAGTCCCGGCGGCCCGGCTGTCGCCCGTCGAGGCGCGGGGCGCCTCCCGAACGGGCGGATACTCAAAACGGCGCGCTAATTAGCGCGCCGTTTGTCCGGGCGGGAGGTGCCCCGCGCCTCGACGTCACACGCGCGCCGCTGCCCGCTTGCGCTCACGTTTGAGCTCGCGAAAGTACGGGTGGAAGTCCACTTGGATCGTGTGGCGCTTCGAGGCTACGTAGCGCTTGCGCATCTTCGATTCGCTTGAAGAAATCTCAGCTCTCATCTCTCCGGGAGGCGGCAGAGTGCCATTGCCGGCCAGCAAGTCTGCGACCCACTCGGCCTGCGCCTCGGCGATCGGCATGATCGCGCCGAGGGGCTGGACGAAGCCGAGGAAGTAGAGGCCAGGGTGCTCGACCGAGACGACGCGCCGGTAGAGCTGCAGCCGGTTGTCGGCGGCTGAGATCAGCTCCTCGTCGAAGAAGGGGAAGCTGATCTTGTAGCCGGTGCAGTAGACGACGAGGTCGATCTCCTCCTCGCTGCCGTCGGCGAAGCGGACCGTGCGCCCGCCGGCGAAGCGCTCGATGTTGGGCTTGACCTCGATGTCGCCGTGCCCGAGACGGGAGAGCAGCTCGGCGGAGACGGTCGGGTGCGCCTCGAGCAGCTTGTGGTCGGGCCGCGGCAGGCCATAGGAGGTCATGTCGCCGGCGGTCATCCCCAACATCCGCGCGAGCACGAAGCGCTGCACGGGCAGCGGCATCATCGTCAGCAGCTTCGAGGCCGCCTCGTCGGTCGGCTTGCCGTTGAGGTACTTGGGCATCACGTAGGCGCCGCGGCGCATCGCCAGGAAGGTCTTCTCAGCGATCCGCGAGGCCTCGACTGCGATGTCGGTTGCCGAGTTGCCGATGCCGAGGACCAGCACGCGCTTGCCCGCGAGCGCATCGGGCTCGCGGTAGTGATGAACGTGCACCTGCTCGCCCTCGAACGCGTCGGCTCCCGGAAACGGGGGTTCCGGCCAGCGCGGGTCCCAGTGGTGGCCGTTGGCGACGAGAACGGCCCGGTAGCGGTGCGTCTCCTCCCCACCGTCCTCGCCCTCGACGGTCACCTCCCACTCGCCGTCGACCGGGACGACGTTCTTCACCTCGGTCTGAAACCGGATCTTCTCGCGGAGGCCGAAATGGTCGACGTAGTCGTCGAAGTAGCGGGCGATCTGGAAGTGGTCCGGGTAGTCGGGGTAGTCGTCGGGCATCGGGTAGGTCGCGTAGGCCATCAGGCGCCGCGAAGTGTTGATGTGCAGCGAGCGATAGGCGGACGACATGCCGTTGTCGTTTTCGTAGCGCCAGTTGCCGCCCACCTCGGAGCCCTTCTCGAAGCAGTCGAAGGGCAGCCCACGGGCAGCGAGAACCTGGCACGCCGCGATCCCGGAGGACCCGGCCCCAATCACGCAAACCTTTTGTGGGGCGGCCATGGCTGGAATCTAGTGACCGGCTGAAGCCCGGGGCGCCTCCCGAACGGGCGGATACTCAAAACGACGCGCTAATTAGCGCGTCGTTTGTCCGGGCGGGAGGCGCCCCGGGCTTCAGCCATAAAGCCGCTAGAAGCTCCAGCCGATGTTGCCGCCGGCGTCGACGCTTTCGACCGCTTCGATTTCCGTGCCGGTGTTGTTGCTGTCCTTGACCGAAAGCCATTTGGCCGTGCGGCTGCCCACTCCGGCGAGGTTCCATTTCGTGCCCGACGTCGACGAGACCAGGCTGAGGCGTTCCCCGGCGCTGAATCCTTCAAGCGTCAGGGCTCCTTCGACGGTCTGCGTGGCGCCGGCAGCGAAGGTCAATTTCTCGGCTTCCACGGCGATCTTGGTCAGGTCTTCGAAGGTCGTGCTGCCACTGAGGGCTTGGTCGCCGCCGACGAGCAGGACGCTTCCGCCGTTGGCGTCGAAGCTGCCGCCGTTGGCGAAGTCGCCTGCGAATTCCGCGCTGCCTTCCGGCGCGACCACTTCTCCGCCGCCCGCGATCGTGAAATCGCCGCCCACCGAGAAGAGTGCGTATTCGCCGAAGTCGTAGGCGCCGGCGACTTTGAGCGCTCCGTTGCCGAGCAGCCCCGAGAAGCCGGAGAGGCCGCCGGTGGCACCGAGGGTGAGGCGCGGCGAGTCGACCGTCAGCGTTCCCGTGCCCGTAAGAGTTCCATTGAGTTCGATTTCGCCCCCGTCGCCCAGCGTCGGATTTTCGCCAAGGGGCAGGGTGCAGTCTTCGCCGACGATCTGCCTGCCGCCGTTCGTGAAGACCACTTGGTTGAAAACAACTCCACCGCAGGTGAGGGTTCGGCTGGTCCGATACAGGGCGTCGAAGTCGACCGTGCCTTCGTTGGCGTCGAAGGTCGCGCCTGCGGCGACCGTGAAGTGCCCGGTTACTGTCAGCGTGCCTTCGGGTGCCGTGAATTCGGCTTCAGGCGTCAGCACGAGAGAGCCTTTGACGAAGACGTCGGTGAAGGAATCGAGGCCGGGGTCGCTGCTTCCTATTTCGAGCAGGCCGGTCTGGCTCAGTTCGCCGGTTCCCGACAGCGTGCCGTTGAGGACCATCCCTCCCGGTCCCAGGCTCGGGTCCGTTCCCAGCGGCAGCGTGCAGTCGCTGCCGATCGTCTTCTGGCCGATGCTTTCGAAAACCACGGAGGCGAACGCCTCGCCGTCGCAGGCCAGGGCGAATGGACTTTTGCTCGTGAATCGCACGGTGCCTTCGTTGGCGTCGAAGGTCGCGCCGCTGCCGATCGTGAAGTTCTTGCCGAACGTAGCGTTTTCAGTCGGCGCGGTGAAGCTGGCACCGGGACCGACGATGAAGTCGGAAGCGACGGTAAACGGGGCGTATTCGCCGAAGTCATAGGTGCCTTCGACGATCATCGTGCTGGCTTGGAGTCCCGAGAACCCAGAGAGTTCGCCGGTTTCGCCGAGGATGAGTTTCTTGAAGGCGGTGATCGTGCCGGTCCCCGTCAGCTCTCCTTTGAGGCGGACCCCACCGCCGCTGCCAGCGCTGGGATCGTTGCCAAGTGGCAGCGAGCAGTTAGGGCCGACCGTCTTGGTGCCACCGGTGTGCGTGAATACGACGTCTTCGAAGCTTGCTTCGGCGCAGCTCAGCGTCGCGCTCGAGGTGCCGTTGAAGTCGATCGTCCCTTCGTTGGCATCGAAGGTCGCTTCTTCGGAGATCTTCAGCGCGCCGCTGATGGAGGTGGTGCCGCTCGAAGCCGTGAAGCTGCCGTCTCGGACGTTCAAGCCCTTCAGCGTGAGGGATTTGTCGGCACCCGTGAAAGCTCCCCCCAACTGGGTGAACGGACCGAAGACCTGCAGGCTCCGAGCCAGGGTGATGGTGCCCGTATACCCGGCCTTGATCCGAACCGAGGCGACCGATCCTGCGAAGCTCGAGTCGACGGTCGAGTTGCCCGTCGCCGTGCCGGCGAAGACGACCGCGTCTTCTTTCCCGGGATCGACGTCTTCGCTCCAGTTGGCCGCACAGCTCCATTTCGTGTCGACACCGCAGCCGCCGTCCCACGTCCGGGTCGCCGCCGAGGCATCGGCGGCGACCAGAAGAGACAGCAGCACGCCGACAACGCCTGCACGCGCCACCACAGATCTCCCTATCCCCCACGCTCCCCTGATAGCCCGCTGACGTTAGCACGAGCTTCCCACCATGGCGAGAGCCGACAGACGACTGAGCCCGAAGAAAGGCGAGGGCCGGGTTGTCTCCCGAACTGGCGGATACTCAAAAAGGCGGCCTAATTAGGCCGCCTTTTGTCAGGGCGGGAGACAACCCGGCCCTCGCCTTCCCTAAGAAGACTCCTCAGAAGTCTGCTCGATCTCCTGCGCCAACTCCTCCAACTCCTCCGCAAACGAAGGCCCAAAGCTCTCGACCGGCGCATCGTCGCCATCGAGGCCGAGCTCTGCAGCGAGCTCGTCCTCGTCGAGCAGGCCTTCCTCGCTGGGCGGTTCAATCGGCACCGTCGGCTCGATCGCCACCGTGCGGTAGTGCTTGAGTCCCGTCGCCGCCGGGATCAGCTTGCCGATGATCACGTTCTCCTTGAGGCCGACCAGTTTGTCCCGCTTGCCCTCGAGGGCGGCGTCGGTCAGCACCTTGGTCGTCTCCTGGAAGGAGGCGGCGGAGAGGAAGGACTCGGTGGCGAGCGAGGCCTTGGTGATGCCGAGGATGACCTCCTCGGCCTTGGCCGGCGTGCCGCCTTCTTCCTTCGTCTTCTTGTTGAGCCGCTTCAGCGCGCCGCGGTCTTCGAGCTGGCCCGGCAGCAGGCTGGTCGAGCCCTTCGATTCGATCCGCACCTTCTTCAGCATCTGGCGTGCGATCAGCTCGATGTGCTTGTCGTTGATGTCGACGCCCTGGGCGCGGTAGACCCTCTGCACCTCGGCCACCAGGTAGAGCTCGACATCGGTGCGACCGCGGATCGCCAGCAGATCGGCCGGGTAGAGCGAGCCCTCGTTGAGCTGCTGGCCGACCTCCACCTTCTCTCCGTCGGAGACGTGCAGGCGGGTCCGGGGCGGGAAGCTGTAGGCGTGCTCCTCGCCGCTGGACTCGGTGACGATCACTTTCAGCGCTTTGTCGGTTTCCTCGACGCTGACCTTGCCGGCCACCTCTGACATCTGTGCCAGGCCCTTCGGTTTACGAGCCTCGAAGAGCTCGACGATGCGCGGCAGGCCCTGGGTGATGTCCTGGCCGGCGACACCACCGGTGTGGAAAGTGCGCATGGTCAGCTGCGTGCCGGGCTCGCCGATCGACTGGGCGGCGATGATTCCCACCGCGTCGCCGATGTCGACCGTCGAGCCAGTCGCCGGCGCGACGCCGTAACAGGACCGGCAGACGCCGGAGTCGGCGTCGCACTTGAGCGCCGAGCGGACCGGAACCCTGGTCTCGTCGTCGTCGAAAGCCTCGGCGATCGCCTCGACGTCGGCCATCGTGATCTCCTGGTTGCGTTTGAGCAGCTCGCGCCCGCGCTTGGTTTCGAATTTCTTCGCCGCCAGGCGCCCGATCAGGTTGTCGTTGAGCGAGTTGTCGTCCTTGCGGATCGCCATCTCGATGTGATCCTTGGTCTTGCAGTCCTCCTCGCGGACGATCACGTCCTGGGCAACGTCGACCAGACGCCGGGTCAGGTAGCCCGAATCGGCCGTGCGCAGCGCCGTGTCGGCGAGTCCCTTTCGGGCGCCGTGCGTGGAGATGAAGTACTCGAGGACCGAGAGGCCCTCCATGAAGTTGGCCTTGATCGGACGCTCGATGATTTCGCCCTTCGGATTGGCCATCAGGCCGCGCATCCCGGCCAGCTGGCGGATCTGCTTGAACGAGCCGCGGGCACCGGAGTTGGCCATCATGTAGATCGGGTTGAGCTCGTCGAGGTTGTCCTCCATCGCCTGGGCGACCTCGTCAGTGGCGTTGTTCCAGTGCGTGGTGACGGCCTCGTGGCGCTCCTCGGCCGTGATGTATCCGTCGTCGTACTGCTCCTGGATCGCCGCCGTCTGCTTCTCGTAGCGCTCGAGGATCTTCTCCTTGTCGGGCGGCGAGACGACGTTGTTCTTGGAGACGGTGATCCCCGCCTGGCTGGCGTAGTGGAAGCCGAGGTCCTTGAAGGCGTCCAGCACCTGCGAGACGGCGGGCGCGCCGTAGGCCTCGACCAGGTCGGAGACCATCTCGTTGACGTTGCGCTTCTTCAGCGCGTGGTTGACGAACTCGAACTGCTCGGCGTCGAAGTCCTCGCCGAGCGCGTCGGCCAGGGCCCGCTCGATCTTCTCGTTGAAGATGATGCGACCGACCGTGGTCAGGAAGTGCTCGTGCCCGGCCCGCCGGTACTCGGCGTGGTCGTGCAGCTTGCAGCCGCCGTTCTCGTAGACGAGCTCGGCCTCCTGCGCGGAGCGGAAGACCTTCGGCGCCGAGCCGTTCAGCTTGCCGCCCTTGCCGGACTTGAGCTCCTCGTCGATCTTCGCCAGCTCATCGGCATCCGGACCGTAGGTGAGGTAGTAGATGCCCAGCACCATGTCCTGGGTCGGGGTCGCCAGCGGCGCGCCGTGGGCCGGCGAGAGGATGTTGTTCGCCGAGAGCATCAGGATCCGCGCCTCGGCCTGGGCCTCGGCGGAGAGCGGCACGTGCACGGCCATCTGGTCGCCGTCGAAGTCGGCGTTGAAGGCGTGGCAGACCAGCGGGTGGACCTGGATCGCCTTGCCCTCGACCAGCACAGGCTCGAAGGCCTGGATGCCGAGGCGGTGCAGCGTCGGCGCCCGGTTGAGCAGCACCGGATGCTCGTGGATCACTTCCTCGAGCACGTCCCAGACCTCGGGGATCATCGACTCGACCATCTTCTTCGCCGCCTTGATGTTCTGCACAGCCTTGCGCTCGACGAGCTGGGCCATGATGAACGGCTTGAAGAGCTCGAGCGCCATCAGCTTGGGCAGGCCGCACTGGTGCAGCCTCAGGCTCGGGCCGGAGACGATCACCGAGCGGCCGGAGTAGTCGACGCGCTTGCCGAGCAGGTTCTGGCGGAAGCGCCCCTGCTTGCCCTTGAGCATGTCGGAGAGCGACTTCAGCGGCCGGTTGCCCGGGCCGGTGACGGGACGGCCGCGGCGGCCGTTGTCGAAGAGTGCGTCGACGGCCTCCTGCAGCATCCGCTTCTCGTTGTTGACGATGATCTCGGGCGCACCGAGGTCGAGCAGTCGCTTGAGCCGGTTGTTGCGGTTGATCACGCGTCGGTAGAGGTCGTTGAGGTCCGACGTCGCGAAGCGGCCGCCGTCGAGCTGGACCATCGGCCGCAGCTCCGGCGGGATCACCGGCACGCAGTCGAGGATCATCCAGTCCGGTTTGTTCTCGGAGTTGAGGAAGGCGGAGGCGACCTTGAGCCGCTTCACCGCGCGAGCCTGTTTCTGGCCCTTGGAGCTGTTGATGATCTGCTCCAGTTCCTCGCACTCGGCTTCGAGGTCGACCTGTTCGAGCAGGTCGCGCACGGCCTCGGCGCCCATGCTGCCGCGGAAGTACTCGCCCCAGCCGAAGGGCGAGCCGAAGCGGTCCTTGAGCTCGCGGAAGACGGTCTCGTCGTTGACGACGTCCTTCGGCTTCATCTCGGTGAAGATCTTCCAGACTTCCTCCATGCGCTCGATCGCCTCGTCGATGTAGGCCTCGGTGTCGGAGATCTCGGCCTCGAAGGTCTTGCGCAGCTCTTTGATCATTTTCGAGCGCTCGTCGTCCTTCAGCTTGCGCAGCTGCGCCGCCGTCAGTTTCAGCGAGTCGGCCCAGATGTGGTCGTCGTCGTCGAATTTGGCCTGCGTGCCGTCTTCGAGATAGGCGACGCGCCGTTCGAGCGACTCGTTCAGCTCCTGCGTGCGCTTCTGCCTTTCGGCCTCGTAGGAGTCGGTGACCTTCTTGACCTCTTTCTCGAGTTTCCCGAGGTCCTTCTCGCGGGCCTCCGTGTCGACCCAGGTGATCATCGAGGCGGCGAAGTAGAGGACCTTCTCGAGCTCCTTCGGCGCCATGTCGATCAGGTAGCCGATGCGGCTCGGCACGCCCTTGAAGAACCAGATGTGGGAGACGGGGGCGGCCAGGTCGACGTGGCCCATGCGCTCGCGGCGAACCTTCGAGCGCGTCACCTCGACGCCGCAGCGCTCGCAGACGATGCCCTTGTAGCGGACGCGCTTGTACTTGCCGCAGTAGCACTCCCAGTCCTTGGTCGGGCCGAAGATGCGCTCGCAGAAGAGCCCGTCTTTCTCGGGCTTCAGCGTCCGGTAGTTGATCGTCTCCGGCTTAGTGACCTCACCCCAGCTCCAGGAGCGGATCTTCTTCGAAGACGCGAGGCCGATCTCGATCGCGTCGAAGTTGTTGATGTCGATCATCAGTCCTCCACCTTCGCCTCTTCGGCCTCTGCCTCGGCCCCGTCGGTTCCGCCCTCGCCCTCGGCGACGACCTGCTCCTCCTGCTCGTCGGCGGCGTTACTCGCCCCGTTCGGAGTGTCGGCGCGAACGCCGGTCAGGTCCATGCCGAGCTCCTCGGCCGCTTTCAGCAGGTCGTCGTCCTCCTCGGCGATCTCGACGTCGCCGCCTTCGGAGACGACGTTGGCGTCGAGCGAGAGGCTCTGGATCTCCTTGAGCAGGACTTTGAAGGACTCCGGGATCGACGGCTCGGGGATGTTCTCCCCCTTGACGATCGCCTCGTAGGCCTTCACCCGACCGACGGTGTCGTCGGACTTGACCGTGAGCATCTCCTGCAGCGTGTACGCCGCGCCGTAGGCCTCTAGGGCCCAGACCTCCATCTCGCCGAAACGCTGACCGCCGAACTGCGCCTTGCCGCCCAGGGGCTGCTGGGTGACGAGCGAGTAGGGCCCGGTCGAGCGGGCGTGGATCTTGTCGTCGACCAGGTGCAGCAGCTTGAGGATGTACATGTGGCCGACGGTGATCTTGCCCTCGTAGGGCTCTCCCGTGCGGCCGTTGTAGAGCTGGGCGGAACCCGCGGCGCGAGCCCCCGGGCGGGCGCTCTTGTCGACGCCGAGGTCGATGCCGCGCTCGGAGTTTTCGTCCTGCCATTTGCAGAGCGCCTCGTCGACGTCTTCGACGGTGGCCCCGTCGAAGACCGAGGTCGCCACGTAGACGCGCCCGTCGCCGTCCTTGGAGTGGGCCTGCTTGTAGGCGTCGGAGCCGTCGTCGTACCAGCCGTTGGCGGCGACCCAGCCGAGGTGCGTCTCGAGGATCTGGCCGATGTTCATCCGGCTCGGCACGCCGAGCGGGTTGAGGATGACGTCGACGGGCGTGCCGTCAGCCAGGTGCGGCATGTCCTCCTCGGGCACGATCTTCGAGATCACACCCTTGTTCCCGTGGCGGCCCGCGAGCTTGTCGCCCTCGGCGATCTTGCGCTTGGTCGCCACGTAGACGCGGACCAGATCGTTGACGCCGGCAGGCAGGTCGTCGCCGTCGTCACGGCTGAAGGTCAGCACCTCGGTGACAACGCCGCCCTCGCCGTGGGGGACCTTGAGCGAGGTGTCGCGGACCTCACGCGCCTTCTCCTTGAAGATCGCGCGGATCAGCTTCTCCTCGGCGGTCAGCTCGGTCTCGCCCTTCGGCGTGACCTTGCCGACCAGCAGGTCGCCCGACTGAACCTCGGCGCCGACGCGGACGATGCCGCGCTCGTCGAGGTTGCGCAGGCTCTCCTCGGAGCGGTTGGGGATGTCGCGGGTGATCTCCTCGTCGCCGAGCTTGGTCGTGCGGGCGTCGATCTCGTACTCCTCGATGTGGATCGAGGTCAGTTCGTCGTCCTTGACCAGCCGCTCGGAGAGGATGATCGCGTCCTCGAAGTTGTAGCCCTCCCAGGACATGAAGGCGACCAGGCAGTTCTTGCCGAGGGCGATCTCGCCGCCCGCGGTCGAGGAGCCGTCGGCGAGCACGTCGCCGGCCTTCACCCTCTGGCCGCTCTTCACGATCGGCCGCTGGTGGATGATCGTCCCCTGGTTGGAACGCATGAACTTGTGCAGCGGGTACTCGAGTTTCTTCGTACCCGAGCTGACGACCACCGACTCGGAGTCGACGTGGATGACCTCGCCCTCGCCCTCGGCCAGGGTGACGTCGCCGGTGTCGACCGCGGCGCGGCGCTCCATGCCGGTGCCGATCAGCGGCGGCTCGGGCTTCAGCAGCGGCACCGCCTGGCGCTGCATGTTGGAGCCCATCAGCGCCCGGTTGGCGTCGTCGTGCTCGAGGAAGGGGATCAGCGCCGTCGCCACCGACCAGATCTGGGTCGGCGAGACGTCCATCAGTTCGACTTCCTTGGGCGTCGCGGTCGCGTACTCCTGCTCGCCGGCGCGGACCAGCACCTGCGGGCCTTTCAGTTTGTTGGTTTTGGGATCGACCTCGGCGTTGGCCTGGGCGATCACCATTTCCTCCTCCTGGGTGGCGTCCAGGTGGACGATCTTCTCGCTGACGACGCCGTCCTTGACCAGCCGGTAGGGGGTCGTGACGAAGCCATGCTCGGAGATCTGCGCGTAGGAGGAGAGCGAGCCGATCAGGCCGATGTTCGGCCCCTCCGGGGTCTCGATCGGGCACATCCGGCCGTAGTGGGTCGGGTGCACGTCGCGCACCTCGATCGGCGCCCGCTCGCGGGTCAGGCCGCCGGCACCGAGCGCCGAGAGGCGGCGGCGGTGGGTGAGGCCGGCCAGCGAGTTGGTCTGGTCCATGAACTGCGAGAGCTGCGAGGAGCCGAAGAACTCCTTCAGCGCGGCGACGACCGGGCGGATGTTGATGATCGTCTGCGGCGTGATCGCGTCGGCGTCTTCGGTGGTGAGCCGCTCGCGGACGACCCGCTCCATCCGGTAGAGGCCGATGCGGAAGGCCTCCTGGATCAGCTCGCCGACAGTTCGCAGGCGGCGGTTGCCGAAGTGCTCGTACTCGTCGAGGTGCTCGGCGACCGGCTCGCGCGGGTAGGTGATCGCCTCCGCCGCGTAGTCCTTGATCGGGTTCTCCTCGTCGATCTCCTCGGGGATGCCGAGCAGCTTCGGCAGGCTCACCAGCTCCTTGATCAGGGCGATGATGTCGTCGTGGGTGAGAACCCGGTTGTCGAGGTCGATGTCGAGGTCGAGGCGGGCGTTGAGCTTGTAACGGCCGACCCGGGTGAGGTCGTAGCGCTTGGGGTCGAAGAAGAGCTGCTCGAGCAGGGCGCGGGCGGCATCGACCGAGGGCGGCTCGCCCGGGCGCTGCTTTTTGAACAGCTCGATCAGCGCGCCCTCCTCGGTCAGGGTCGCCTCGGTGTCGCCGGCGATCGTGTGCCTGAGGTAGGCCGAGTCGTCGAACATCTTCAGGATCTGCTCGTCCTCGACGTAGCCCATCGCCCGTAGCAGCACCGTCACCGGCAGTTTGCGCTTGCGGTCGATGCGCACGTAGACGCGGCCTTTTTTGTCGATTTCCAGCTCCAGCCAGGAGCCGCGGGCCGGCATCAGGTTGGCGATGAAGACCTGTTTCTCGGGGTCCTTCGGCGCCATCACGTAGGCACCGGGGGAGCGCACCAGCTGGGTGACGACGACGCGCTCGGTGCCGTTGATGATGAAGGTGCCGCGGTCGGTCATCCAGGGGAAGTCGCCCATGAAGACCGCCTGCTCACGGATCTCGCCCGTCTCTTTGTTCTGGAAGGCGACGGTGGCCGTCAGCGGCCGCGAGTAGGTCATGTCCTTCTCGCGGCACTCCTCGATCGTGTGCGGCGGCTCCTCGAACTTGAAGTCGCCGAAAACGATGGCCAGGTTCCCCGTGTAGTCCTCGATCGGGGATATGTCGTTGATCGTCTCCCGCAGCCCCCCCGCCTTGGGGTCCGTCAGCTCTTCGAAGGAGCGACGCTGGATATCGATCAGGTGGGGAACTTCGAGCGGGTTCTTGAGTCGGGAGAAACTCCTACGGGTTACGGGGGCAGCGTTGGAACGTGCCAAGTCGGCGACTCCTCGGGCGGTCAGAGGGACGTGGATACAGCGTTAATGCGAGCAGGGGATGACAACAGGCGCGCGACCGCGAAAAATAACATACGGGCAGGCCCGGCCGTCAGATCGGCTCTATGCCTGGGATCCCTTCGCGCTCGCTGCGGCTTCTATTTGAGCTCGACGGTGGCGCCGGCCTCCTCGAGTTCCCCTTTGATCTTCTCGGCCTCGTCGCGCTCGGCGCCCTCTTTGATCGCTTTCGGGGCGGCGTCGACCAGGGCCTTGGCCTCTTTTAGGCCGAGCCCGGTGGCGGCGCGGACGACCTTGATCACGGGGACCTTCTGGCCGCCGACCTCGGTCAGGACCACGTCGACCGTGGAGGCCTCTTCACCGCCACCGTCGCCGTCGCCGCCGGGCGCGCCGGCAGCAGCCGGGGCCGCAGCCGCGACCGCGGTCGCGGAAACGCCGAACTCCTCCTCGAGCGCTTTGATCCGCTCGGAGAGTTCGAGCACCGAGATGCTTTTCAGCTCCTCGATCCAGTCCTCAGTTTTGACTTTGGTTGCCATCTACTCCTCTTCCTTGCTCGTGTCGTCGTTTGAATCCTCGGAAGTCTCGTCCGCGGCCTCGTCAGCCGCCTCCTCAGCTTTGGCCTCCTCAGCGGGGGCATCCTCGCCAGAAGCTTCTGGCTCATCGGCGTCGGCCTCCGGCGCTTCTTCCGCGGGTGGCGTGGAGGTGGGTGCCTCCTCCGCGACAGGACCCGCGGCCGACTCGCCTGGTCCCTCGCCGCCAACCAGCCCCTTCTCCGCAATCTGCCCCAGCTGCAGCGCCAGCCCCTGGATCATCGAGCCGAGGCCCCGCACCAGCCCGGTCAGCGGGCTGGCGACGACCCCGGCGAACTGGCCGTTCAGCACGTCGCGGCCCGGCAGGCGGGCGATCGACTTGAACTGGTCCTCGTCAAGCGAGGTCCCGTCCATGAACCCGCCCTTGAAAGCGAGGATTTCGTGCTCTTTGTTGAAGGTCGAGATCGCCTTGGCGGCAAGCGCCGTGTCGCCGCGGACGAAGGCCAGGGCCGTGGGGCCCTGCAGCAGCTCGCCGAGACGCTCCTCGCCGACCTGGTCGGCGGCGCGTTTGGTCAGCCGGTTCTTGACGACGCGGAAGCTGGCGTCGGCCTCGCGCAGTTTGCCGCGCAGTTCGGCGGCCTGGGGGACGCTGATGCCGCGGTAGTCGACCGCGAAGATCGCCTCGGCGCCCTCGATCTGGGCGGCGATCTCCTCGATGGCTTGTGCCTTTTCGTCTCGGTTCATTCGTTCACCTGCACCGGGCTTCTGGCATCGCCTGCCGGTGGTCTCGGACTCGAGCGACGGGAAGTCTACGCAGTCGCCGGCTCCGCGGCCGCCTCGCGCTCGCCGGTCTTGCCGGGATCGACGCGGATGCCAGGGCCCATCGTCGTCGTCAGCGTCGCCGAAAGGATGTATTTGCCCTTCGCCGAGGATGGCTTGGCGCGGACCACCTCGTCGATCACCGCCAGGCAATTATCGAGCAGTTGCTGCTGGTCGAAGCTCGCCTTGCCGATCGCCATGTGGATGATCGCCTGGCGGTCGGTCCGGTACTCGACCTTGCCCGACTTCGACTCGCCGACTGCTTTCTCGATGTCGTCGGTGACGGTGCCGACCTTGGGGTTCGGCATCTTCCCCTGCGGGCCGAGCACGCGGCCGAGCTGGCCGACGCCTTTCATCATGTCCGGCGTCGAGATCGCCACGTCGAAGTCGGTCCAGCCCTCCTGCACTTTCTCCACCAGGTCCTGGCCGCCGACGAAGTCGGCACCGGCCGCCTCGGCGTCCCGCGCCTGCTGGCCCTGAGCGAAGACGGCAACCGTCACGTCTTTGCCTAGCCCGTGGGGCAGCGCGAGCGTGCCGCGCAGCTGCTCCTCGGCGTGGCGGACGTTGACGCCCAGGCGCATATGCAGCTCGACCGTCTCGTCGAAGCCGGCGCTGGCCGTCTCCTTGATCAGGGCCACCGCCTCGGCCGGCGGGTAGGCGTGCTCGCGCTGCACCTTGCCGAGCTGTTTGCGGTAGCGCTTGCCGTGGGCCATGGCTATTTGACGTCGACGCCCATCGAGCGGGCGGTGCCGGCGATGATCTTCGAGGCGGCGTCGAGGTCGTTGGCGTTGAGGTCGGGCATCTTGCGCTCGGCGATCTGGCGGACCTGGTCCATCGAGATCGTGCCGACTTTGTTGACGTGCGGCTCGCCCGAGCCTTTTTTGATGCCGATCGCTTCGCGGATCAGCACCGCGGCGGGCGGCGTCTTGGTGATGAAATCGAAGGAGCGGTCCTCGTATACGGTGATCTCGACCGGGATGATCGTGCCGCCCTCGCTCTGCGTCTGGGCGTTGAAGGCTTTGCAGAACTCCATGATGTTGACGCCGTGCTGGCCCAGCGCCGGGCCGACCGGCGGCGCCGGATTGGCATTGCCGGCCTGGATCTGCAGCTTGATGAGGGTGAGGACTTTTTTCGCCATCGCGGTCGGGGAGGGTAGCGGGCCTGGCTAGATCTTCTTGACCTGGTCGTAGTTGACCTCGACCGGCGTCTCCCGGCCGAAGATCGAAACCAGCACCTTGAGTTTGGCCGCGTCCTCGTTGATCTCGGCGATCTCGCCGGAGAAGTCGGAGAGCGGGCCGGAGATGACTTTGACCGACTCGCCGATCGAGAACTGCGCCTGGGTGCGGGGGCGCTCGGCGGTCTCGCGGTGCAGCAGGCGGTCGACCTCCGGTTTGGAGAGCGGCACCGGCTTGTCGCGCTGGCCGACGAAGCCGGTCACGCCGGGGGTGTTCTTGACCAAGCCCCAGGCGTCGTCGGTCATCTCCATGTTGACCAGGACGTAGCCGGGCATCGTCCGTTTCTCCTTCGGCTCTTTCTGGCCTTCTTTGTTGAGCTCCATCACCTGCTCGGTCGGCACCACGACCTGGCGCACGTTGCGGTTCTGGCTCATCGTCTGCACCCGGTGCTCGAGATTGTGTTTGACCTTGTTCTCGTGGCCCGAGTAGGTGTTGATCACGTACCAGCGATACATCTCTGCGAGTTGCCCTTCTCTGTGGATCCCGGCTAGAGGATCTGCTTGATAAGGAAGCTGAAGGCGCTGTCGAGGGCGCCGAGGTAGGCGCCCGCGACGGCGACGAAGAGGATCGTCACCGCGGTCGCCTGGACCAGCGTTTCACGGTCTGGCCACTGGACTTTGCGCAGCTCGGCCCAACAGGAGAGGAGGAAGCCGATGACGCCGCCGCGCTGGCGATCGGCCTGCGCTTGTTTCTGCTTGCGGGCGATCTGCTCTTGCTCGCGGCGCTTCTGCTCCTCGCGCTTGCGCTTTTCGGCCTGTTTGGCCTGTTTGGCCTCGGCCCGCTTCTGAGCGCGGGAGGGCTTGGGCGCGTCCGGGGTCTCGAGCTCCGCTTCGGGGGCGCCAACCGCCATCCCGGCCTCGACCGCCTCGACCTCGGCGACGTCGCCGGATACGCCCACCTGGGTGTCGTGCTGGGCACGGGTCTCGGCGACGCGGCTGCCGCCGGAGCGTTTCTGCTCCTCGGCTTCGCGAGCGCGGCGCTCGGCCTTGCGCTGGGCGCGCGTCTTGGCCACCCTAGCGCCCCCCCTCGCAATCGCGATGCGGGCGGCCCACTACCTCGTCTCCTTGTGCGCCGTGTGCTTGCCGCACCAGCGGCAGAACTTGCGCAGCTCAATCCGGTCCGGCGAGTTGCGCCGAGACTTGTTGGTCTGGTAGTTGCGCCGCTTGCAGTCTTCGCAAGCCAGCGTCACCGCGATGCGGACATCTCCGCGTGCCATGTCTCCCTCGTTGCCGTACGGAAGCCGTTACAAGGAAAAACCTCGGGCCCAAGGCGCGAGGCTGAGCCGAAGAATAGCGCTCTGGCGTCTCGCGGGCGGACCCGCCGGAACGCCTACGCATCCCGCGCAAGCTGGGCGGTTTCGCGACGCGCGGGGGGGCGAATCGGCGGGCCTGGCGCCTTAGTGGTCCTATGGACGAAAAAAGCGCCAAGCCCGACCGACTGATAGCCCAACTTGCCGCACGCCAGCACGGCGTCGTCTCAACCCGGCAGCTCCGCTGGGCAGGCCTCAGCCCGACCGCGGTCCAGAAGCGAGTGCGGGCCGGTCGACTGCACGCAGTGCATCGCGGCGTTCATGCGGTGGGCTATCCGCCGACGGGCCTGGAGGCGCGTTGGATGGCAGCAGTGCTGGCGGTGTCCGGCGGTTCGGCGCTCGCCGTTCAGCGGCCTGCCTTCGACGGGGAGCGCCCTTTCGCGGATGGAGAGCGCGCCGCCGCCGGGCGGTCGCCTATCCGCGCCGCGGATGCGGCTGTCCTCAGCCATCGCAGCGCGGCTGCGCTCTGGCGGTTGCTGCCGGCGCGGGACGGGCCAGTGGACGTCTCGATCCCGCACGGCGGCGGCCGGCAGCGTCGCCAGGGCATTCGCCTCCATCGCTGCCAGTCCCTGCGGCAGTGGCATATGACCCGGCATCGGGGAATTCCAGTGACGACTGCGGCGCGCACGATCGCCGACCTGCGGGCGGTGGTTTCGGCGGGCAAGCTGCGCCAGGCGATCCGACAGGCGGAGGTGTTCGGCTTGAAAACTGGCCTGGAGGGGCCGTCCGATCGGACCCGAAGCGAGCTCGAGTTCCAATTCCTGCGGCTCTGCAAGCGCTACGGCCTGCCGACGCCGAAGGTCAACGTCCCCATCGGCCCATTGACCGTCGACTTCCTCTGGGAGGAGGCCAAGCTGGTCGTCGAGACCGACGGCTACCACTACCACCGCGGCCACGAGACATTCGAGAACGACCATTCCCGCGACCTGGAGTTGCGGACCCGCGGGTATTCGGTGACGCGCCTCTCCTACCGGCAGGTCGTTGCCGAACCGGCGAGGGTCGTGCGGGGGCTCCGGGTGGCGCTCAAACTCCCGCCCCTGGCGCGTTTGTAGTCCTATGGACGAAAAAGGCGCCAGGCCGGGCGAGGCGGGGCGGGGCGGGGCGAGGGGCGGGGCGGGGCGAGGGGCGGGGCGGGGCGTTTAGAGGCCGAGGGTTTTGGCGATGATCGTGCGCTGGATCTCGGAGGTGCCGCCGTAGATGGTCGAGACCATCGTCGTGCGAACGAGGCGCTCCATGTCGTACTCGGAGGAGTAGCCGTAGCC